>Ga0326597_10010300_pt1 | contig 12474 bp, 11 predicted proteins | sample RVTome_12_FD_203789 | JGI IMG/M metagenome (GOLD analysis project Ga0326597, IMG submission 203789) | Soil microbial communities from uranium-contaminated site in the Upper Colorado River Basin, Wyoming, United States - RVT100D185 | ecosystem: Environmental > Terrestrial > Soil > Contaminated >... | reverse complement strand
GAAAATAATTTCCCGAGTTAATCGGGTTTTTTTATTAATGTACACTGTATATGCATTATATTCCCGGAAATTTGATAAGATTTATGTTGGAATGACAACCAATCTAGAACAAAGATTTTTATCTCATAATGAGCTTTCAAATAAGGGATGGACAAAAAAATTCAGACCATGGGAAATTATTTATAAGGAGCAGTATAACGCCAAAATTGAAGCTTTAAAAAGAGAAAAGGAACTTAAAAGTTATAAAGGCAGAGAATTTATCAGAAAGCTAATATCTGGTAAAATTTCATAGCTTGAATGGCTGTAAACTTATCGGTATATTTGTTACATACAAACATCGCGGGGTGGAGCAGCTGGTAGCTCGTCGGGCTCATAACCCGAAGGTCGGAGGTTCAAATCCTTCCCCCGCTACAAGCTTAAAGCCTGTCGCAAATGACAGGTTTTTTATTAGAGGAATGAAATAAAATGTATTATACGTATATTTTTGAAAGTAAAGAGGGTTATCGGTGTATTGGAGTGGCCAAGGATGTTGATTTAAAGCTAAAGCAGTATAGCGATAAGTCATCTATTTGGACCAAAAGAGGTTCGAAATGGAGGATAATATATATGGAAGAATTTTCAGATGAGTCTTCTGCTATACAACGGGAACGATGGCTTAAAACAGCCGCAGGGAAATATTATATCAACAATTTGTTTGAACATTCTAAAAATTGAGTTTCCGCGGCGGACTTCCTCTGCCGGTAAAAAAATCCCGTCAAAATGGCGGGATTTTTTATTTCTCATTACTTTGGTAAATTTGTAATATTAAAAGAATTATTGAAAAAATCATCTGACATACGCCAGGAGTTTTTAGACTTTTTTGAGAACAAAGGGCATAAGATTGTTCCTTCCGCGCCGGTTATTCCCTATGAAGACCCGACGCTGCTTTTTGTAAATGCCGGGATGAACCAGTTTAAGGATATATTTCTCGGTAACGCCAAGGCTGAAAGCAAACGAGTCGCCGATACACAAAAATGCATTCGTGTCAGCGGAAAGCATAATGATTTGGAGGAGGTCGGGCATGACGGCTACCATCACACATTTTTTGAAATGCTCGGCAACTGGTCATTTGGTGATTATTACAAAAAAGAAGCTATTAAATGGGCATGGGAGTTATTGACGGAAATCTGGAAGTTTGATAAGAAAAAATTGTGGGCAACGGTTTATGAAGATGATGATGAGTCGTTTAACTTATGGAAATCCGAAACCGATATTGACCACGCGCATATATTGAAATTCGGAGCTAAGGATAACTTCTGGGAAATGGGTGATACGGGACCCTGCGGACCATGCTCGGAAATTCATTATGACTTTTCACAAGGCAGATGCAAAGCAAGCGATATAAATGCAAATAATCCTGATGTTATGGAAATATGGAATCTTGTGTTTATCCAGTTTAACCGTGATGCTGACGGGAAGCTGCACGAGCTTCCGCAAAAGCACGTTGATACGGGAATGGGGTTTGAGAGGATTGTTAGAGTATTGCAGAAGAAAAACTCAAACTATGAAACTGATATTTTTCTTCCATTAATTAATGAGCTGATTAACATTACAGGCAAGGAATACAGCGGCAAGTATGAAGCGCCGATGAATGTTATTGCCGACCATGTCAGAACACTCACCTTTGCAATCGGTGACGGGGCGATTCCCTCAAACGAGGGCAGGGGTTATGTGCTTCGCAGGGTTTTGCGAAGAGCCGCTCGCTACGGAAGAAACATTGACATGCATAAGCCGTTTATATTCAGGCTTGTTGACGTGCTTGTCAAAACCATGTCCCCGAATGTTTCTATCGGGGAAATGGGGCAGGTTTTCCCTGAGATTTCAGAGAAAAGAGAGTTTATTAAAGAAGTTATACAGGGCGAAGAAGAAAGCTTTAACGAAACTCTGGACAGGGGGCTTGTACTGTTCAACGAAGAAGTTGAGAAGATGAAAAAATTCGGCAGTAAAACGTTTTCCGGTGAAATGGCTTTTAAGCTGCATGATACTTATGGTTTCCCGATTGATTTGACTCAACTAATGGCAAGGGAGTTGGGGTATGAGGTTGATGTTAGTAAATTTGAGGAATTGATGAATGAACAGAAAGATAGGGCAAGAAGTGATAAAGGATTATTAAAGAGTTTAGCGAATACGGTTGAATTTGTAAAAGATTTAATAATAATGGAACCATTAGTATATGCTCAAACATTTTCAGATAAAAAACCAATATATGATCCTTATAACGTTTCTAACGAAGGTATGGATACAGAAATTATTATTGAGAAAACAATAAATGATTTTAAAGCAGTTGTTTTAAGTATGAACCCATTTTATTCTGAATCAGGCGGTCAAGTAAGCGATACGGGTAAAATTATTTTCAATAAAAATTTTGAGATTGATATAATTGAATCTAAAAAAGATTATATCATTATTGATAATATTGACTTTCCTACTGAAGGTAATAAAGTTATAGCAAAAATAGATTATCCCCGCCGCCAGTCCATCCAGAGAAACCACTCCGCTACACATTTAGTGCATGAGGCGCTGCGGCGAGTCCTCGGCTCACACGTAAAGCAAATGGGCAGTTACCTTGATGATAAGCTGCTAAGGTTTGATTTTCCGCACTTCCATAAACTTAAGCCCGAGGAAATTACAGACATTGAGCAGATTGTAAACGATAAAGTCAAAGAAAATATAAATGTGTATGCTGAGAAAATGCCGATTGATAAAGCCAATAAAATCCCAAACGTAAAGAAGTTGTTTGGCGAGAAATACGGTGATGAAGTACGTCTTGTGTTTATTGATGAAAAATTCAGCGTTGAGTTTTGCGGCGGAACCCATGTAAAGCAAACAAATGATATTGGTTTGTTTAAGATTGTTAAAGAAGAAAGCGTGTCCTCAGGCACTCGGAGGATATTTGCACGGACAGGGCAGGGAATTATCGATTACATTAATGAAAGAATTGCGGAAATTGAAAAAATATCGTCCGAGCTTCCCGAAAAGTATTACAATAACTTTAAATCGGGAATAGAGAATTTCAAAAAAGACTTTAAAGGCGCTGATTTCAGGGATACTGAGTTATTAAAAACATTAATTCAATATCAGGATTCAACAATACATTCTATAGCAGAAGTACGTGAAAAATATCTTGAAGAGAGAAAGCATATTGAAAAAGTGCTTGCGAAAGAGAAAGTTAAACAAGCAAGCGGTTACATTGACGAACTGATTACCAAGTCGGTTCAGGTTAACGGATTTAAGCTTGTTTCGGGAAAGATTGATGCTGATAATGTGGATGAATTGAAGGAAATCGGTGATAAGCTTCGCGAGAAAATCGGGACCGGGGTGGGTTTGTTATATTCAATTATTGATGATAAAGTAAGCCTGGTTGCTGTGGTGAGCGATAATCTCATAAAAGAAAAAAAGCTCAGCGCCGGTAAAATTGCCGGTGATGTCGCAAAAATTCTCGGTGGTGGGGGAGGCGGAAAGCCGCACCTTGCAACCGCGGGCGGCAAGGATATTACTAAGATTGATGAGGCAATGGGTAAGTTAAAATCAATAGTAGAGGGATATATAAAATGAAGGCGATAATTCCCGTTGCGGGTATTGGCACACGCTTACAGCCGCTTACAAACAAAACTCCGAAAGTACTGATTAATGTTGCGGGCAAGCCGATGCTGTTCCATTTAATCGATGAACTGGTTAAAAACGGGAAAATTGACACCATAATTTTAATTATCGGTTATCTGGGTGAGCAAATCCGCTCAGCTATTGCGAAAGCTTACTCAAGTTCAAACGTCAAATTTGAATATGCTGAACAAAAGGAAATGCTTGGGCTTGGACATGCTGTTTACAATGCAAAAAAATTTGTAAATGATGAACCTGTTCTTATTGTTCTTGGTGACACAATTTTTGAATTTGATTTGGAGAGTGTTCTTGCAAATGAGTATTCTGCAATCGGCGTGAAAGATGTTGAGGATACGTCACGATTCGGTATAGTTGAAAGCGAAGATGGTTTTGTTACAAGAATGATTGAAAAACCCGCTCCCGGAACTACAAGCAGCAAAGCAGCCATTGCGGGAGTTTATTTTGTTAAAGACGGTAAAGAACTTTTTAAAGCAATTGAATATTTAATTGGGAACGACATTAGAACCAAAAATGAGTACCAGCTTACCGATGCATTGATGAAAATGGTCTCAGACGGCGAGAAAATGGCAGTATTTGAAATTGAAAACTGGTTCGATTGCGGCAAGCCGGAAACACTGTTAAGTACTAATACATATTTACTAAAACGCGAATACAAGGCGGAGCAGCAATATGATTTTGGGGGGACTTCTATATACCCCCCGGTCTTTATCGGCGGGGGAGTTGATATTAAAGATTCGCATATTGGTCCGGATGTAACTATAGCCGAAGGGGCCGAGATTAAAAACTCACGCGTTACAAATTCAATAATTTTGGAAAATGCAGTTGTTGAAAATGCAGAACTTGACGGAGTCGTTATCGGAGCAGGAGAAAGCATTACCGGCATACACACAAACATTGTGAAAGCGGATAATTCTATTTCTTCTTTTTAGGCCTCACCAGGTTCATTCCCCAGTCATAAATCCAGTTTGGTATAATTTTAATGATACGTGTTGCCATAACAATTGGCCAAGGGAATTGAACGACACTCCTGCCTTTTTCAATTCCTGTAAAAATTTTTTTTGCTGCTTTATCCGGCTGCATTAAAAAAGGCATTTTAAACTCGTTCATGTCCGTCATAGCTGTTTTGACAAAACCGGGTCTGACTGTAATAACCCTAATGTTACCCTTCTTTAACTCAACCCTTGCCGCCTCAAGCAAAATTGACGCAGCCGATTTGCTAGCGGAGTAGCTGGATGAGCCGCCGTAACCTCTGATATCTGCCATTGATGTTACACCCGCAATTGTTCCGGAACCCTGTTTTTTCATAATCGGAATCAGAATTTCCAATGCATGGGCGATACCGAAAGTGTTTACTTCAAATGATTTGATAAATTCTTCGCTCGAGAATTCATCCATCCAGTTTGGTCCCCCAAGCCCTGAGTTAATGATGGCTAAATCAATATTACCGAGTGAATTCAAAGCAAATTCAATTCCCGCATTAACATCACCTTTGATTGTAACATCACATTTTCTGTAGAAACATTTTCCGCCCGATAAATTAATTTTTTCCGCAATTTCCTTTAATGAGCTTTCATTTCTTGATAGAAGAATAAGGTGGCAACCATGCTGAGCATACTTAAAAGCGAGCGCCTTGCCAATGCCCTGCGAAGCGCCGAAAATTACAACATTTTTGAATTTACTATTCATTAAGGAATTTAGTCAGTAACCTGTGAAAATGGTGAACACCCTTTTCTCGTTTAGGTGAATACCTGCCCCGGTCATAAAACCTTGACTGAACGCCTTTTTGTACCATTTCAACGATTGCCTCGTCTTCGCGCTCAACCCTGTCCAGTCCCGAACCTGCGCCTTTATCAAGTTTTGAAGGGTCACTTACATATGTAATAAACGATACTTTCGTTAAATCTTTTGCAAGTGGTCTTACGACGTTGATTGAGAGTCCCCACGGGTAATAATTCAGCATTAAGTTGGGAAAAATCCACCAGTAATAAGCTGCGACTTCGCTTCCGTAATCGGGAGAAATTTCTTGCAGGCGGAAACATTCCTCGCCCGGCTTTGCAAAAGCCAGCTGGAGATTGCAGTATTCATACAATTCGTTTGTATAGCTTCCGTAATCGACTTTTTCATTCAGCCCGCTGTGAACGTAAGGGATATGAAATCCTTCAAGGTAATTATCAACATACAGCGCCCAGTTGCATTTTAGGAGATAGTCTCGGCTTCTCGCAGGTTCGTGAACAAGTTCTCCCGCTTTAACACCTTCAAGCCTGTCCTGTATAACTTTTAAAAAACTGTTAAGCGGTGCAAATGGATTAATCGAAGCAAAAATGAATTTATGCCAAACTTCAAAAGGGACTTTAGATAAATTGTCCTTTTCGGTCGGAAAGTTTTCAGCGTCCTCGCATTCGGGCATTGATTTAAAACATCCGTCAAGCTCAAACCTCCTGCCATGATATCTGCACTGCAGAACTCTGGTTACGTCGGGGTTTTCTACCAGTATATTACCCCTGTGAGTGCAAACGTTTGAGAGGCAGTGGATTTTATCATCAGAGTCTCTTGTTAACAGCAGCGGCTCATCGACATAACCTTCGAGAATTGTAAAAGGATAAACTGCACCGGGTATTTTTACTAAATTCGTATCACCGACAAAGTGCCAGCATTTGGTGAATATTTTTTCTTTAGCTGATTGATAGATTTCTTCGCTTCGGTAAAACTCAGCCGGCAGGGTTGATGCTTTTTTTATATCGGGGTCGATAAAGTAATCCATCACACCCATTTTTTCTTTTTAAAATAAATAAGAAAACCAATTCCAACTGCAAACATTAAACCGAGAGCAAACCAGTATCCGTGCAGCCAGTGGAGTTCGGGGATGCTTTCGAAATTCATTCCATAGATACTTGCTATAAATGTCATAGGAATAAATATGGTGGAAATTAAGGCAAGGTATTTCATAGTTTCGTTCAAACGGTTGCTGATGCTTGATAGATAAATGTCTATCATTCCTGAAAGCATTTCACGGTAAGTTTCAATTGTATCCAGAACGTTAATTGTATGGTCATAAACGTCTCTTAGATAGAGATGAGTACTTTTGGTAACCAGTTCCGATTCACCCCGCTCCAGGCGGCTAATGGCTTCCCGTAAAGGCCAGACTGTTTTTCTTAAATAAAGCATTTCGCGCTTTAATGCATAAATATTTGTCAATGTTCGCTTAGCGGGATTGTTAACTAATTCCTCCTCGATTTTTTCTATCTTTTCTCCAAGCACCTCAAGGATTGAGAAGTAAGAGTCAATAATTGAGTCAATTAAAGAATACACAAGGTAATCAGAGGTCATTTTGGTAATAACTCCTTTAGTGGCTCTGATTCTTTCCCTTACCTCTTGAAATGTATCGCCTTCAATACCCTCCTGGAAGGTTACTACGAAATTCTTTCCGAATACAATACTCACCTGCTCTGGAGATATTTCGGTTGTTTCCTTATTCAGGTGAAACATTTTTAAAACCATGTAAATGTAATTTTCAAACTCCTCCATTTTCGCCCGTTGCTCCACATTCAAGATGTCTTCCAGAACAAGGGGGTGCAAACCCATTGATTCTCCCAATTTCTGAATAAGATGCACCTCATGAAGGCCTTCAACGTCAATCCAGCTTACGGTATCGGTTTTGGTTAGGTTGATGCATTCATTTGGATCGGTAATTTGTTTTTCGGTAACGGTATCACCCCTATAATCCAGCAGGTTTATAAGGACTTTATCCATCTTCCGCTCGCCTGTGTAGACAAGGGTTCCGGGGGGCAGTCCCGGCGCTTTTTTCTTTCTGCGGAAGAGTTTCCGTAGCTTAATATATGGTTTTTTAATCGTTCTCGGGGTATTCATTAACCAAAGTTAGTATTTTTTGTTTAATTATAAAAGTGAGCTTGAGTTGCGGATTATACATATTTTTTTTGTTTTTTTATTTATAGATTAAGCTTCTAATTCAATATAATAATAAGTTTTTGGTACCAAACTGTCTATTTAACAAAAGTGAATAGAACCAGACTATTGAGGTCATTGGGTTTAAAAGCGTTTAATATGAAGCACATAAAATTTAATTCACTAATTTTTGTCATTATTCTTTTTAATTTTTCTTTCCTGTATGCTCAGGCAGAGCATCCTGCAGTTTTTAATAACTATATTAGGATTAACAATGACTCAAAAAAAATTAAAGACGCTAAAATCCGTAAATGCACCGAAATAATTATTTCAAATAACAGGCAGGATACATTGAAATTTCAATATTATGATAATAACGGGAATTTATCACAGCAGTTTATATTTTCAGAGGCTGAAGGAGATAACAGCTCAAGGGACTACCATAATTACTTTTTTTTATATGATAAAGACGGCAGATTGGTACAAAAAATGGATTCATCTAAAAATGAAGTTAAAAGGACAATTATAGATTATGACGAGTTTGGGAATATCTCTAAGGAAGAGGTTAAATCACAAGCGATGGTTATCAGCGATATATCATACGAATATGACAATCTTTCAAGACTGGTGGAATCGACCGAAAAAAATAGTGTTGGAAACTGCAAGATAGTAGAGCAGTATTCCTATGACAGCTATAATAATCTGACAAGATTATCAGTGAAGAATTCATGTGATAATTTATCGAATAAGCCGCTTGTCACTACAATTAATTACAAATATGACCAAAAATATAATATCATAGAAAAACGCACCTCGTTCCCTTCAGGCGGATATAAAATAGAAAATTTTTTATATGACCCCAAAGGCAATCTTACCGAAAGCTACGAAAGCACGAGTGAGTCGTCTTATATCAAGTATGTTTATTCCTATGATATACCGAGCAGTACGGTTAATGTGGTAAAAACCGAAGTGATTGGTGACTTTAAAACTAAATTTACCCAAATCCGAAAATATGATAAATTTGGGAACTTTCTGGAAGAACAGTATTTAGGTCCCAAAAGCGAGCTAATGTATACGTTGAAAAATATTTACGAATATTATAATTAAATCATTTTGCAGATGTCATCAATTGAAAATCGACTTAAGCCAATCTTAAAAGAAACTAAAGGCAGTGTTTTATATATAACTTTAAACCGTCCCGATTCTCTTAATGCATTTAATACCGAGATGCTTTTGGAACTTCAGGGAGCATTTAAAGAGGCTGAATCTGATTCAGTAAGGTGTGTTGTTTTAACTGGCGCCGGGAAAGGGTTTTGCTCGGGGCAGGATTTGAAAGATTTTGAAAAGGAGAAAAAGACATTCAAAGAAGCCCTTGACCAAAAATATAATCCCTTAATAAAACAAATTGCGGAACTCCCAAAACCTGTTATATGCGGAATAAACGGAGTAGCTGCCGGTGCTGGTTTATCATTAGCGCTTGCATGCGATTTTAGAATTGCAGTTGAATCAGCCCAGTTAATTGAGGTATTTGTTAATGTTGGTTTGGTGCCCGATTCCGGCTCAACTTTTACTTTGCAAAGGATTGTAGGCTTATCAAAAGCTTTCCAAATGTGTACAACTGCAGAAAGAATCAGCGGTTCAGAAGCAAAAAGGCTCGGACTCGTTAACGTTGTTGTTCAGACAAATGAAGTTTTAAGAATTGCATTAGATAAGTATGCGAAAAGATTTGCAAATGCCCCAACAAAAGCGCTGGGAATGATTAAGCATCTTTTGAATAATTCGTACAATAAATCCTTAAACGAAGTCTTAAATGATGAAACTCTTATGCAGGATATTGCGGGAAATACAAATGATTACAAAGAAGGAGTCAGTTCTTTTTTAGAGAAAAGAAAACCTGTATTTAAAGGCAATTAAGCTTGGTAAAGAAAGCTAAAGAACAAAGACAACCCAAACAAAGTAAATCCACGAAAGTATCAGAAGAAAACAAATATGTTGTTTACGGACTCCTTTTTGTGTTTCTGACTCTTGTATTTCTTGCCTCTTCTTATAAAGTTACAGGAGACGATGATTTTTTCTGGCATTTGGCAACAGGCAGATATATTGTTGAAAATAAATCAGTTCCAGACAAGGACATTTTTGGTTTTATTACTCAGGGTGTCGAATGGATTCCTTTTGAATGGGGGTGGGACGTTTTATCTTACGGTCTTTACAATATCGGAGGATATAATTTAATATTAGTTTTCCGTTCCCTTTTGTTTAGCCTGATATTTTTTGTTTACTTCATTCTTCTACGAAAGTTTAAAGTCGGCTCTGCTCTGAGTATTATTGTTTTATTTACGCTGCTCGTTTCAATTATGGACAGGCTCTCGCCCCGTCCGCATATCTTTACTTATTTATTCTTTACTCTTGTATTATATATTTTTTTATCGTTTAAATATATTGACAAGGAAAAGTATTTTAAAAAGCTGTATTTTCTTCCATTGATTTTTTTATTGTGGAGCAATATACATATGGGAGTTCTTGCGGGCGGATTGTTATTGTTTATATTCACAGTTTCGGAGATAATAATATACTTTAAACCCGGGGTGTTTTCTTCACCTGAGATAAAACCTCTTTCTAAAGACCAGATTACAAAGCTGTTTATAATTTCAGCTGTTTGTGCTTTTATGCTTTTAGTTAATCCACACAGTTTGCAGACATATATTTACGCATATTCTCATACCAAAATGAAGCTGCTTGAAACCGTCAACGAATGGCAGAGTCCTTTTGCGAGCAAGCTTGATTTCGGATTTATTATAACATTATATAAAGTATTTCTATTTTCCGGATTAATAGTATTAGCATGCGCGTATAAGAAGAAGGACTTGACTTTTGCATTAGTATTCATCGGTTTTGCTTTCTACTCGGTAAGGGCAATCAGGTTCACGGTTGATTATGAGATAATAATGGCTTTTTTTATTACTGTAAGCATTAATTATTTTGTTAAAAAACTGCTTGAAAAGAATTATGCTGCACTTAATTTTTTAAACGGAAATTTTTTAAAGGGAGCATTAGCTGTATTTATAATTTATGTAATCATCCAGATTCCTTCAAACAATATATATGCAACTCTGCAATACTACAGGGTTTTTGGCTGGGGAATTAATGAAGAATTTATCCCCGTGCAGCTTTTTGATTTTATAAAGCAGAATAACATTTCCGGAACCCCTTATAACCATTTCGGGACCGGCGGTTATCTGGTCTGGAACTTTCCTGAGCAAAAGAATTTTATCGACAGCAGGAACTTGAATGACGAAATATTTAATGAATACAATTTAATAATGGTTATGAAGTCGGGGTTTGAAAAAAAGCTCGAAGAAAGGGGTGTGGATTATATTGTATACCTTGACCCTGATTTGATTAGAAGACCCAATGACCTTAAGAGACTTGTAACTAATTATTTCAGCAGGAGCCCTGAATGGAAGCTTGTCTTTTGGGACGATAAATCAATGCTGTTCCTTAAAAATATACCAAAATTCTCTGGTGTTATCAATAAATACGAATACAAAGTAATAAATCCCTACACAGCGTTATTCCATAAACAGGAATTCGACAGTAATGTGAAGGCAGACCCCCTTAGAGCAAAAGATGAATTAAACCGCAAAGCCCAAACCGATGCAAGCGGTTATTTGTTCAGGGGAATGAATGAAATGGCAGGGAAGCTGCTGCAAGGTTTGTAGCTAAACACGAGGTTAAACTCCTGTATGTCCGAATCCCCCGGAGCTTCTTTTGGTATCATTTACATCATCGGTAATTTCTATTTTGACATGTTCGACTTTACTTATCACAAGCTGTGCAATCCTGTCGCCGAATTTAACTGCAAAGGATTCCTTTCCGAAATTTGTTAATAATATTTTCAGCTCACCTCTGTAATCGGCATCTATTGTACCGGGAGAGTTTATTATGCCAATATTATGTTTTAGAGCTAATCCGCTTCTTGGTCTTATTTGCCCTTCGTAACCGTGGGGAATTTCCAATATTAAATTTGTCGGTATAAGTTCAGTTGCTATAGGTTTAATTATTATATCGTCAACAGATGCGGAGGTTATATCCAAACCCGAGGAGTTTTCGGTTGAATATTTCGGCAGTGGATTATCTAATTTCGGATTTATTTTTTTAATTTTTAATATCATTTTATAATATCATAAAGATAATAAAAAAGGCAGCTTACGAGGCCACCTTTTAATAAATTTCCTTCCATTTCTTAATTGCTTGTAACAATAGCCAGAAGTATTATTAAGAGATACACCAGTCCGAACAATACTGAAAGTATTACATTTATAATACCAAGCCACATACCGATTTTTGCCATGGTTCTTCCTGCCTCCGATGACTCACCCCTGTCGATTTTGTTTAATTCTCCTTTACCCATTATCCAAGCAACTATACCAAGTATAAAGGGACACATTACATATGAAAGTATCCCGGCAACTAAAGCAATAATTGCATTGGTACCTGCGCTTCCGGTGCTTGCACCACCCGATGGAGGAGGCGGGGGAGGAGTAGACATACTCGGCGGCGGGGGCGGCGAAGGTGCTCCAAAATCCTGCTGAAAAAAGCTGTATTGTTTCATTGTTTTCTCCTTTATTTAAATGAAATGAGCCTGCTATAAATATAAAAATAAAAAACCGATTCCTATTTTTCTATAGAAATCGGCAGTTCTAATGATTTATTATTTTTACCGTTTATTTTCTTAGCTTATCTTCGATTACAGCCGGTAATTGTGTTTTAATGGAGCTTTTTGCGATAAAACCGTCTGCGTTAAACTCATCTGCCAGTTCTTTATAAACGCTATCCTCATAAAGGGTCAATATAATTACCGATTTATTTGGCCATTTTTCTTTGATGGTTTTTGTGGCATCTAAACCGGAT
>Ga0326597_10010299_pt1 | contig 12476 bp, 16 predicted proteins | sample RVTome_12_FD_203789 | JGI IMG/M metagenome (GOLD analysis project Ga0326597, IMG submission 203789) | Soil microbial communities from uranium-contaminated site in the Upper Colorado River Basin, Wyoming, United States - RVT100D185 | ecosystem: Environmental > Terrestrial > Soil > Contaminated >... | reverse complement strand
GTCAGGCCCATCCACAAGCAAGTGTGCGAACGCGTCATGATGGGCGATCACCGGGGCGGCGAATTTCGGATCGAGCGCCATGGCGCGCTCAAAGAGCGCGTTCGCCTCCCACAGAGTCGCGCCGGGCTCACCCGCATGCGCCCGGTCGAACATATCCCGCCCTTTCGCGAACGCCTTGAACGCTTCGACATTGCGTGTGCCGCTTCTGGAGATCGCTTCGCGCGAGGCGTCGTCGAGAAAGATGCTGAGCGCGCCGGCGATGTTCTCGGCGATCTCCGTCTGGATTTCGAAAATATCGTCGAGCGGGCGGTCATAAGTCTGCGACCACAAATGAAACCCGTCACGCGCGCGAATGAGCTGGACGGTGACGCGCGCCGTTTCGCCGGCGCGCCGCACGGAGCCTTCGACGACGTGCGCGACGCCGAGCTTTTCGGCGACCTCAGGGATCGGCGTGTCCTTGCCCTTGAAATAGAACGACGAGGTGCGCGCGGTGACGAGGAGCTCCGGCACGCCGGTCAGCGAGTTCAAAATCTCATCGGTCAGCCCGTCGGCGAAATAGCCGTCGTCCTCGCCCGACGAGAGCGCGACAAAAGGAAGGACCGCGACTGATGCAGGGTTGGGCGCGGGATCGGGCGCCGGCGCTTCTCCGCCACTCTCCGCGATGCTTTCACTGCGCGACAGCCCGTCAGGAGGAGAGGCGGCGGGCGCGGCGCTTTCTCCGTCCTCACCCTGAAGAACGCGCGCAGAACGCGGCGCCAGGCGGTCCGCAACAACGACAATGACGACCAGCGCGAGGCCGGCGAGGATCGCATAATCGAGCCTGCGCCCGGTTCTCGGCGCGAGGCTTTCGCCTTCGGGTACGTTCTTTGTTAGCTTCACGCCCTCAGGCGTCATTTCGAACGCCCAGCCGAGAATGAGGGCGATCGGAAAACCGGCGAGAATGAGCGCGATATAAACCTTCGCGACCCAGGGCGGCGCCCCGAAGGTCGGCAGCACCGCGACGCCGACCTGAATCAGCAGCCAGCCGACGACGGCGTAGACTCCGGCGACACGAAAGACGTTGCGCCGCTTTAGCTCGTCGAAGAATTTCAAGACGCTGGCTCCCCGCCATTTGCGGAGACGCTAGCACGCTTCGCCGGTGTTGCGAATGCGAACTGCTATTGCGACAGGCGCGGGCGCGTCGGATTCCCTGTCCGGGGCCCGCGGGCTGGGGGGGTGTCCGAAACGGCGTCAATCGGTATTTCATCGCCGCGGTCCCGGGCTTTCGGGGCCCGCGGCAAGAGGCCCCTTCCGGCCGGGCGTCACCCCAGAAACAACAGCTCCCGCAACAAAAACGCCGCGCCGGCCGTCGCCGCGAGGCCGGCGAGGGCGAGGGCGGCGAACCACAGGAGCTTTTCGATCAGCGGGCGCGGCGCGTCTTCGTCCGCAGGCGGACCGACCGGGCGGAAGAAGGGCCTTCTGCGCTCAGCCATGATAGAACTCGCCGGGCTTCACCTTGCCCCAGAAGAGGGAATAGACATAGGCCGTATACGCCAGAATGATCGGCAGGAGGACGAGCGCCCCGACCAGGAGGAAGCCGAGGGCGTTGTCGCGGGCAGCGGTCTCCCAGACGGTTTTGGCGAACGGCACGGCGTAGGGAAAGAGCGAGGCGGCGAGGCCGAGATAGCCGGTGAGGAAAAGCCCGGCGGAGAGAACATAGGGCCGCCAGTCGGGCGCGCCCGGACGGGTGAGATCGCGCCACAGCCAGAAGAAAAGCCCCGAAGCGGCGAGCGGGATCGGGGCGAGGCGCGCGATCTGTCCGAGCTCGACATGGCTCATCGAAATCCCCCAGCGCTCGGTGACGCGCGGGTCGATCGAGAGCGTCGCAAGGCTCACCGCGGCCATCGCGAGCCCGACGCCGATCGCCGCCCGGCGGGCCCATTTCAGCGCCCCCTCGCGGGTCGCCCCCTCGGTCTTCAAAATGAGCCACGTCGCGCCGAGCAGGACATAGCCGACGACGACCGACACCCCGACGAGGAGTGAAAACGGCGTCAGCCAGTCGAAGGCGCCGCCGGCGAAGGCGCGATCCTCGACCTCGACGCCCTGCACGAAGGCGCCGAGGATCAGCCCCTGGGCGAACGCCGCGACGAGCGAGCCGCCGGAAAACGCCCCGTTCCAGAATTTTTTCGTCCGGGCGCCGACGGCCTTGTGGCGGAACTCGAAGGCGACGCCGCGGAAGATGAGCGCGGCGAGCATGATCAGCACCGGGAGATAAAAGGCCGGCATCAGGATCGCATAGGCGAGCGGAAACGCCGCAAAGAGCCCGCCGCCGCCGAGCACCAGCCAGGTCTCGTTGCCGTCCCACACCGGCTCGACCGAGGCGGCGAGGACATTGCGCTCGGCCTCGTCGTCGGCGAAGAGGGCGAGAATTCCGACCCCGAGATCGAAGCCGTCGAGGAGGACGTAGAGCATGACGGCGAGGGCGATCAGAAAGGCCCAGATCAGCGGCAGGTCCATCCTATCCTCCTATCCGGCCGCAAGGGCGCTCGCGCCTTTCGACAGCTCCGCCGGCTCGTCGTCGAAGCCGCGCACCGCGATCCGCGCCATATAGAGAGCGCCGGCGGTGAAGATGATGGCGTAGACGGTGACGAAGACGAGGAGCGAGCCGGCGACCGCGCCGGCCGCCACCGGCGAGACGCTGTCCTCCGTGCGCAATAATCCGTAGACGGTATAAGGCTGGCGCCCGACCTCGGCGACGATCCAGCCGGCGACGACGGCGATAAAGCCGAGCCCGCCGCCCGGAACCGCCAGACGGTGGAAGAGCCCCGGCCGGTCGAGCGTTCCGGCGCGCCACAGCGCCAGGCCCCATAGCCCGAGGGCGAAGAGGCCGAGCCCCGCCCCGACCATGATGCGAAAGCTCCAGAACGTGATCGATACCGGCGGGCGCTCATCGGGCGCAAAGGCGTCGAGACCCTTGAGCGGCTTCTCGCCGCCGACCACGATGTCGCCGAGGCCCGGGATGGCGATCTCGGCGCGGTTGCGCTGAGCCCCCTCGTCGGGGAGCGCAAAGAGGATCGTCGGCTGGCCTTCGCGGGTTTGCCACCAGCCCTCCATCGCTGCGAGCTTGGCCGGCTGATAATCGCGCGCGATCTCGCCCGACCAGTGGCCGGCCCAGATTTGCACCGGCATCAGAAGCGCCAGTGTCGCCGCCGCCATGCGCATTTGGAAGCGGGTGGGCGGGCTCGTCCGTTTGCGCAAGGTCTGCGCCGCGCCGGCGGCGAGCACCGCCGCCGCGGTCGTTATAAAGGCGGCGAGCAGCATGTGGGCAAGGCGCGCGCCAAAGCTCGGATTGAAAATCACTTCGATCCAGCCGGTCGCGTAGAACCGCCCGCCGGAGTCGAGGCCGTAGCCGGCGGGGGTCTGCATCCAGCTATTGGCGGCGAGAATCCAGAAGGCCGAGACCGTCGTGCCGACGGCGACGATCAGGGTCGAGACGAAATGCAGCCGCGGGCCGACCCGCTTCCAGCCGAACAGCATGATTGCAAGAAACGAGGCTTCGAGAAAGAAGGCGGTGAGGACTTCGTAGCCGAGAAGAGGGCCGAGCACGCTGGCGGTCTTGTCGGAGAAGACGCTCCAGTTGGTTCCGAACTGGTAGCTCATGACGACGCCGGAGACGACGCCCATGGCGAAGGCGACGGCGAAGATCTTCACCCAGTGAAGATAAAGCCGCCTGAAGACGTCGTGCTTCGTCGCCAGCCACAAGCCCTCGCAGACCGCGAGAAAGGCCGCGAGCCCAATGGTGAAGGCCGGGAAGATGATATGAAAGGCGATGACGAAGGCGAACTGCAGGCGGGATAAGAACAGCGCATCGAATTCCATGTCGGGCCTCGCGGGCTGGCGGAGGCAGTAGGCAAATAGGGAATAGGGAATAGGGAATAGCAAGGGGGGAACTACAACATCATCCGCGTATCGGCTAGAGTCGACCCCGCTCCTCTTCCCTATTGCCTATAGCCTATTGCCTATTTCCCTATTCCTACCACCCAAGCTTCGGCTTACAAAGGCGTCATCATCGGAGCCCCGCCATGGTCCTCAAAGTCTATCATGCCCCGCCGTCGCGCTCGGTGCGCGTCGTGTGGGCGCTCGAAGAGCTCGGCCTTCCTTACGAGGTCGAGAGGATGAAGTTCGACCGCGCCTATTTCAAGAGCCCGGAATGGCGGGCGGTGAGCCCGGCGGGGAAAATCCCGGTCGTCCATGACGACGGCAAGGCGCTCATCGAGTCGGTGGCGATCATCCACTACATCGCCGAGACATACGGCGAGGGAAAGCTCGCGCGCCGGCCGGCCGATCCCGATTACGGCGAGTTCCTGCAATGGCTGCATTATGGGGAAGCCGGCATCGGGCCCTACGGATCGATGCTGATCGGGCAGACAAGGGTTCTCCCCAAAGAGCAGCGCGTCGAGGCGATGAAAGAGTGGGCGATCGGCGAATGCAAGAATTCCTGCGGGCTTGTCGAGAGCACGCTCGACGGCCGCGACTTCATCCTCGGAGAGTTCTCGCTCGCCGACATCTCGCTCGGCTATATGCTCTTTCTGATCAAGCTGAGCGGCGAATCGGAGGCGATCTTCGGCCCACGGACGAAGCTCTATCTCGAGCGGCTGACCGGGCGCGAGGCGTGGAAGACGGCGACGGGGTAGGCCGGGCGGGGAGAAAGCAATGACGTTTTATCAAAGTCTGGCGACGGTTCTCTTGAGGGTTTGGGCGTTGCTCACAATCATCGGAGGCGTGCAGGCGATTGGCGTTCAGGGTGCCAGCTATTTTAGAATGTTTGCGCCTGACCCGGACACAGATTTCTATTTCTGGTCGTGGGGCGTTCTGAATATCACCAATCTCGCAATTGCTGTTCTGATATGGATATTCGCCGGCGCCCTCGCGCGCCGTATCGCGCCGCATTCTGCGGTCGGCAAGGATGGCCTTCCAGCGGTGAGGCCCGATCTCTTGGCGGCTGTCGGCGCATTCCTGATCGGCCTTTATGTGATAGCGCAGTCCTTCCCGAAGACGTTGGCCGAGACAATAAATGTGCTCAGCCGACGGAGCAAGGAAGCGGATCTGGCCGGCGCCCCAATATCGAGCCCTTACGAAGTGCTGCATCTTTCGGGACAATGGCTGACCGTCGTTCTCGCGCTGGCGCTGATTCTCGCCTCACCGCGATTGGGACGATTTTTTGCCTGGCTCCGCCAGGCCGGGCAGTATCGGGAGAAAAGCGAAGCCGGCGGCGGGTCCGGAAAGTCCGTAGCCGGAGAGTAGACGATCCGCCGGCGCTAGCAGGCTTTGAACTCTCCCTTTCGGCCAAGACCGCCTTTGCTGCGCAAAGGCGGGGCCTCAAGCCCTCCCTTTTCAAGGCAGGGGAATCGCATATGGAATTTGCGAATACTTGGCGCGGCGCGATCCACAATGCACAGCGGTTTTGTTCGTGTTTAGATTCTCATTTGTTCCCGTTTCGATTCTGCCAGCCCGGTCTGCCCACGGTCGAACCGCCACCCGTTTCAGCGCTTCAAGTAAAGATTTTTCCATATGCGATTGCCCTCCCTTTTCAAGGGAGGGGATTACACCGTGCCCGTTGCGTGTGCAGAGATTCACAACCGCCGCCGCAAACTCTCCCTCCCTTGAAAAGGGAGGGCTTGAGGCCCCGGCTTCGTTCTTCACGAAGCCGGCCTTGGCCGAAAGGGAGGGTTCAAGGCCGCAAACGAAGGAGCAAGCGGAGGGAGAACCCTCCCTGACCCCGCAATGGGACCCCAACCCCATTGCACCTTTTCAAGGGAGGGGATTCTACCGGGCGCTTCGCAATAGCGGCGATTCACTACGTGCGCGGCCTATCGCTACAGCTCGACGATCGTCTTGAACCCGCCCCAGAACATGCGCTTGCCGTCGAAGGGGAAGCTCTTCGGGTCCATTTTCATGCGGGGGTCGGCCATCACCTTCTTCATCACCGCGTCGCGGCTGTTGCGCGATTTGTAGACGACGTAGGAGAACACCACCGTCTCGCCCTCCTTGCGCTTGACGGCGCGATAGAAGTCGGTGGTCTTGCCGGCCGGCACGTCGTCGGCGAGGCATTCGACATAGCGAAGCGCGCCGTGCTCCATCCAGATTTTTCCGGCCTTGCGCGCCATCTTCTTGTAGGCGGCGAGGTTGGCTTCGGGCACGGGTACGACAAATCCGTCTACGTATGTCATGAGCGGCTCCTTTCTTCTTTTCTCGGTCGGCGGGCGGCGTCAGCGATAAATCGGGCAAGATTGTCGAGGGCTTCGCTCCAGCCGCGGCGATGATTGTCGCGGGGTCCTATTGCGGGGGTTCGGGCGCGGGCGGGCCGGTAAATTCGGCCTCGATGATGAAGTCGACCTCGTCGGAAACCCCCAGGGTCGAGCCTTCCTCAGGAATCCCGAAGGCGATGCCGAAATCCGAGCGCTTCAGCGTTCCGTGAGCGGAAAATCCGATCCGCGCCTGCGGATCGTAGGGCGGGTAGCCCGCATAGCCGCCGTTGAAGGCGACCTCGAGCGTCACCGGCCTCGTCACCCCGTGAAGGGTGAAATCGCCGGTCACGCGCGCCCGGTCGGGGCCGGCGAGCGCGACCGCGGTCGATGTGAAGGTCATTTCAGGAAACGCGCCGGCGCCGAACCAGTCGGGGCCGAGCAGCGTATCGAGAAAGCCTTCGGGCGGGGCGCTGAGATCGAGCGAGGCCGGATCGATGGTCGCCTCGACGCGCATCGCTTCGGGGTTTTCGGGATTGAAATCGAGGCTCGCGTCGAAGCGCTTGAAGGCGCCGGTATAATTGGAAAATCCCAGATGATCGACGCGGAAGACGAGGCTCGCATGGGCCTTGTCGAGCGTGTAGCGCCCGGCGGGGGCCTCGGTCGCGGCGGGGGCGGGGCTTTCCTCCGTACCCGGCGCGCAGGCGGCGAGAAGGAGGATTGCGACGTGAGCGGAGTGTTTCATGGGAGAGCTTTCAGCGTCCGCTAAAGCATCGTACACGGACGCATGCTAAGAGAGCACGGACCCTAGACCCCGCTCATCCCGGCGAAAGCCGGGACCCAGCGCTGACTCAATCTGGGTCCCGGCCTTCGCCGGGATGAGCGGGGGAAAAGTTCATCAAAACAAAAGCCTTAATACGCGCCCCGCCGCTCTACGCCGCCTTTTCGCAGTGGATCATCCACGGCGTGCCGAAGCGGTCGACGCACATGCCGAAGCGGCTTGCGAAGAAAGTTTCCCCGAGCGGCATCTTCTCCTCGCCGCCGTCGGCGAGGGCGTTGAAGATGCGTTCGGCTTCATCGGCGTCGGTCAGCGAGATGTTGACCGAAACCCCTTCCGGCTTCTTATAATAGGGCGGGGGCGGATCGCCGCCCATCAGCACCGCCTCGCCGACGCGCAAGCTGGCGTGCATGATCTTCTTCTTCCATTCGGGGCCGGCGTCGGGTCCGCAGTCTTGCCCGGCGGGCGCGTCGGCGAAGGGGATCATCGCTTCGATCGTTCCGCCGAGATGCTTGGCGTAATAGCGGAAGGCTTCCTCGCAGTTTCCGTTGAAGCTGAGATAAGCGATCAATTGCATTGGGTTCTCCCTGGGTTGCGTGGCGACAATGAGATACACATCAACGTCTCGCGACCGGCGGCGAGCCGGTCGGCGCTTCTCCCCCCGCCGTCGTGGAAGCCCGTCTTTTCGCGGGCCCCGCGTTCGGCGACGCTCCAGTGCGGAAGGCACGGACTATAACGCATGCGGCCGCCGCCGAGAAGGACGACCCGTGAGGTTCTCATGGCGAAAAGCTCCGCGCGACCTCTTCGAGCTGGCCAATCGCCTTGCCCCAGCCATCGCGGAAGCCCATTTCGTCGTGCTTTTTCGCGTCTTCGGGCGTCTTGTGGAGGGCGCGGGCGCGATAGCGCGTGCGCTCCCCGTCGGCCTCCATGGTGATGATCGCCGCAAAGCCGAGAAAGGGTTCGGCCGCTGGCCGCCATCCCCCCGTCAAAAGATCGGTGAAGACGATCCGTTCCTGCGGGACAACCTCGAGAATCGACGCGTAGACGGTATGTTCCGCGCCCTCGGGCCCGCGCATATGGCAATCGAAGGCGCCGCCGGGGCGTAGATCGAAGGCGATGAATTCAGCCTGCCAGGGCTTCGGACACCACCATTGTTCGATGTTTTCCTTGACCGACCACGCCTTCCAGACGAGGGGGGGCGGCGCGTTGAGGGTGCGGACGATTTCGAGCTCGATTGGCATGCCGTTTGTCATGAGAGGCTCCGTATACTGAGGGGTTATCGGACTTAGCCGGCATAGGCTTCTTCTAGCGCGGCGATGTCGACCTTCCGCATCGTGAAGACCGCCTGCATGAGGCGGCTGGTCTGCGCCGCGTCGCCTTCCTTCATCATTTCAACGAAGCGCTTCGGCACGACCTGCCAGGAGACGTCGAACCTGTCCTTCAGCCAGCCGCACATCGATGGGACGCCGCCGCCCGATGTGAGCGCGGTCCAGTAATAATCGGTCTCGCGCTGGTCCTTGGTCGAGATCGAGAACGACACCGCCTCGGTTATCTTGAATTGCGGCCCGCCGTTGAGGGCCTGGAACGGCCTTCCGTCGAGAGTGAACTCGACCATCATCACCGAGCCCGCCGGCTTGCGGTGATGCTCGAAGCCCTCCTCGCCGTAGCGGCCGATCGCGCCGAGCTCCGAATTCGGAAAGATCGAGACATAGAACCTGGCGGCGTCTTCGGCCTCATTGTCGAACCACAGGCAGGGCGCGATGTTCGGCATTTTCGTCTCCCTCTGTGTAAGTCTCTATACAAACCGTTTGCACGCATCGGCCGGCGGGCGTTTCGGCGGTCAGACAGCCGCTTCGCGCCGCAGATAGGCCGCGAGATTGTCGAGCCCTTCGCTCGTGCCGCGCTCGCGATCCTCCGGGCTCGCCAGGCGGTCGAGATAGGCGCCCTGGTCGGTGAAGACGAGATGCGCCCCGGCGCCGTCGGGGCTGATCTCGATCGTCGCGGTCGAGGCCGAGACGCGCACGCCGTCACGGTCCATCGTATAGGCGAAGATGATTCGCTCATCCGTCACGATGTCCTGATAAAGGCCGTCGAACGCGTAAACGGGACCGCCCGGCTCGCTGCCGCGACTGATCTCGCGGCCGCCGACGCGAAAGTCCATCAAAAGGCATTCCCAATTCTCGTGGCAGCACCATCGGGCTTTTTTCGCCGGGTCGGCGAAGGCGGTGAAGACCAGCGCCGGCGGTGCGGAGAACGTCCGTTCAATGACGAATGTGCAATGCGCGACCGAACGTTTGGTCATGGTGCGTCTCCCAGAGTTTTGGCGAGGCTTTCGATGCCGGTCGTGTTGGGCGCCTTGCCGGTCATTCTTCCTCCTCCTTCCGCGCGCCAGCGCCATCCTTCTGCGCGCCGGCGCCGGCCGCCTGCACCTCGGCGAGATAGTCGGCGAGGCGGTCGAGGCGCTCTTCCCACAGGCGCCGGTAGCGCTCGAGCCAGGCGTCGACGCCTTCGAGGGCTTTGGCCTCGAGCCGGCAGGGGCGCCATTGGGCCTGCCGCCCGCGGGCGATGAGGCCGGCGCTTTCGAGCACCTTGAGGTGCCTTGAGACCGCCGGCTGGCTGATCGCGAACGGTTCGGCGAGCTCCATCACCGTCGCCTCGCCGAGCGCGAGGCGGGCGAGGATCGCCCGCCGCGTCGGGTCGGCGAGGGCGGCGAAGGTCTGGGAGAGAGGGTCGGGCGCCGGCGACATTTCACAGCTCAGTTATATAATGAGAAAGTTATATAAAAGAGCAGAACCTGCGTCAAGCGGCGGGCCGGATACGGCCCACGCTGCCGGCTTAGAGCTGGCCTTTGAGATAAGCCCGGCAGCTCGCCTGCCAGGGCTGCGAGGACAGGCGTGCGTTCCAGCCGGCGGTCCAGGCTTGCCCGCCCTCGGTCCCGAGCCGGGCGCGGCACTGCTCGAAGCCGGAGCGGTATTGCGCCGACATGACGCCGACATCGGAACCGGCGAGCTTGAAGCCGTCGTCGAAGCACTGGCAGAGCGGGTCGAGGGTTTGCGCGACCTCTCCCGGCGGGGCCGGCGGCGCGCCCGGATCCGGCGCCGGAGCGCCCGGACCGCGGGTCAGCGCCCAGATCGCCACGCCGACGACGAACAGCGCCAACGCCCCGCCGAAAATCGCATCCGCTCGCATCGCTTCCCCCTTTCAAACGGCCCGGCAAACGGTCTGGCGCTTACGCGCCGCGGCGCTCATAGGCCTCGCAGGTCGCTTCCCAGGGCTTGGCCGACTGGCGGGCATTCCAGCCGGCGGTGAAATAGCGCCCGCCCGGCTCGCCGAGGGTTTCGCGGCAGAGCACGAAATGGGTGCTGTATTCCGCCGACAGCACGTCGTAACGGGCGGCGAGATCGAAGGCTTCGTTGTAGCAGCCGCAGAGCGTCATGTCGGCTTGCTCAGCCGCCGGGTGGGCTTTGCCGGCCCCCGAACCGCCGCCGCTGAAGCGTCCCGACAGCCCCGCATAGGCCACCACGACGACAAGAAAGAGCGCCAACAGGCTTCCAAAAACCAGCTCGATCTTCGACATCGCCATACCCCTCCGCGCGGCCCTGCGGAGGATCATACCGTCCTTGCGCCCGCGCCGCCAGTCAGGAGAGCCGAAAGAAGGTTGCGGGTGGCAGGTTGCAGGTCGCGAGGATAGGCGTGTTCTGCAACCTGCTACCCGCCACCTGTAACCTGTCGACGCGCGAGGAGCTTGAGGCGCAGAGCGTTCAGCTTGATGAAGCCTTCGGCGTCCTTCTGGTCGTAGACGGCGTCTTCCTCGAAGGTCACATGCGCCATTGAGTAGAGCGAATGGGGCGAAGTTCGCCCGACGACCGAGGCCGAGCCCTTGTAGAGCTTCACCCGGACGCTTCCCGTGACGAACTCCTGGCTCTTGTCGATGAGCGCCTGCAGCATTTCGCGCTCGGGCGCGAACCAGAAGCCGTTATAGATCATCTCCGCATAGCGCGGCATCAGCTCGTCCTTGAGATGGCCCGCGCCGCGGTCGAGGGTGATCTGCTCGATGCCGCGATGAGCCGCGAGGAGGATCGTCCCGCCCGGGGTTTCATAAATCCCCCGCGACTTCATCCCGACGAAGCGGTTCTCGACGAGATCGAGCCGGCCGATTGCGTGCCGGCGGCCATGCTCGTTGAGCGTCGCCAGCAGCGCCGCCGGCGACAGCGCCGCGCCGTTCACCGACACGGCGTCGCCCTTCTCAAAGCCGATCTCGATCGTTTCGGGCGCGTCCGGCGCGTCTTCGGGATCAACCGTGCGCTGATAGACGTAATCGGGCGCTTCCTCGGCCGGGTCTTCGAGCACCTTCCCTTCGGACGAAGTGTGGAGAAGGTTTGCATCGACCGAGAACGGCGCCTCGCCGCGCTTGTCCTTGGCGATCTCGATCTGATGGGCTTCGGCGAAGGCGATGAGCTTGGCGCGGGAATTCAGATCCCACTCCCGCCACGGCGCGATCACCTTGATGTCCGGATCGAGCGCATAGGCATTGAGCTCGAAGCGCACCTGGTCGTTGCCCTTGCCGGTCGCCCCGTGGGCGATGGCGTCGGCCCCGGTTTCGCGCGCGATCTCGACGAGACGCTTGGCGATCAACGGCCGGGCGATCGAGGTGCCGAGGAGATAAAGCCCCTCATAGAGCGCGTTCGCCCGGAACATCGGGAAGACGAAGTCACGAACGAACTCCTCGCGCAGATCCTCGATGTAAATCTCCTTGACCCCGGCGCGCTCGGCCTTGGCCCGCGCCGGCGCCAATTCCTCGCCCATTGTTCCGTCAAATTGGCCCAAATCGGCGGTGAAGGTGACGACCTCGCAGCCATACTCGACCTGCAGCCATTTGAGGATCACCGAAGTATCGAGCCCGCCCGAATAAGCGAGCACCACCTTCTTCACGTCCTTGAGCCGGGCCATGGCGAACGTCCTTCCGCCGCGTCTGTTGCGGGCGCGAAAGGGCTTAGCGGATGCGGGGCGGCGTGCGAAGGGGTTTTTGGGTGTCCAGGATCCCGCGATCGCCGCAATGAACCCTCCCTTTCGGCCAGCCGAATTTGCGCCCGTCGGCGAAGGCCGACAAACAGAGATCCCCCGCGCCCCGACGGGCGGTTCTTCGTTTGCCCCCGGACTGGATCCGGGGCTTCGCGCGCGGGGGCAAATTCGGGGCCTCAAGCCCCGCAATGGGGCCCCAACCCCATCGCACCTTTTCAAGGGAGGGGATTTTACCGTGCCCGTTGCGATTCACTGCCCTCACACCACGACGGGTGCGCCCCCTCCCTTGAAAAGGGAGGGCTTGAGGCCCCGGCTTCGCCCTTTGCGAAGCCGGTCTTGGCCGAAAGGGAGGGTTCAACACCGCAGACGCCGGAGCAACCGGCTTGGAACCCTCCCTAACCCCGCAATGGGGCCCCAACCCCATTGCACCTTTTCAAGGGAGGGGATTTCAT
>Ga0326597_10010298_pt1 | contig 12476 bp, 14 predicted proteins | sample RVTome_12_FD_203789 | JGI IMG/M metagenome (GOLD analysis project Ga0326597, IMG submission 203789) | Soil microbial communities from uranium-contaminated site in the Upper Colorado River Basin, Wyoming, United States - RVT100D185 | ecosystem: Environmental > Terrestrial > Soil > Contaminated >... | reverse complement strand
CATTTCGATCTGTGGGTCCAGGAAGGCGCGCTGATGTTCCGCCACGGGATGCTGTTCGCCGGCGGGTCGGAGCCCACCGCCGAGCAGTGCGAGGCGCTCTTGCATCTCGCCCTTGAGAGCTGCGAGCGCTACTACCAGGCCTTCCAGTTCGTACTGTGGGCCGGCCGGAGCGCCGCTCAAGCGCTGGAGACCTCGCTGTTCGAGACCATCGGTGAGGCATGAGTCTTAAGGGCGCCGGACCGGTCGTTCTCGTCGGCGCGGGCAAGATGGGCGGCGCGCTTCTTGGCGGTTGGCTCGCCGGCGGGCTTAAGCCTTCCGAAATCGCCGTCCTCGACCCCGAGCCGCCGGCGGAAAGCCGGGCGCTGATCGAGACGAACCGGATTGCCCTCAATCCGGCGCCGGAGACGCTGCCCGACCCTTCCGTCGTGGTGCTCGCCGTCAAGCCGCAGATCATGGACCGGGTGCTGTCCGGGCTTGAGGGCCTGGCGCGCCCCGGCACGCTGTTCCTTTCGGTCGCGGCCGGCCGCACCATCGCCGGCATCGCCGCCAGGCTGGGGGCGCAGACGCCGATCATCCGCACCATCCCCAATATGCCGGCAGCCGTCGGCCGCGGCATGACGGTGGCCTGCGCCGGCGCTTTCGTGTCGCCGGAACACAGGACGCTCGCCGCCCGCCTGCTCGAAGCCGTCGGCGAGGTCGGCTGGGTCGAGGACGAGGCGCTGATCGACGCCGCCACCGCCGTTTCGGGGAGCGGGCCGGCCTATGTGTTCTATCTTGCCGAATGCCTGGCGGAAGCCGGCGTGCGCCGCGGCCTGCCGCCGGAGCTTGCCGCCCGCGCCGCCCGGGTGACCGTCGAAGGCGCCGGCGAGCTGATGCGCCGCTCCGCCCTCACGCCCGCCCAGTTGCGCGACAACGTCACCTCGCCCGGCGGCACCACGGCGGCAGCCCTTTCCGTGCTTGAAGGCCAAGACGGCCTTGCCGAGCTGATGGCGCGCGCCGTCGCCGCGGCGGAAAAGCGTTCGCACGAGCTTTCCGAATAACGCCGGCATCGGCCTTTGCGGCGGAGCTTCGCGGCCCTATGTTGAAGGGACAGCGAAGGGAGGTTTTGTCATGGCACGCAAGCAGGGCCCCAAGAAACGCAAGACGGCCGGGGCGGACAAGGGCCAAGCGGCAAAGGGCGCCGCGCCGCAAGGCGCCGCGCCAAAGAGCGATTTGCGCGAAGAGGTGGTCGACGCGGCGCTGGCGCTCGCCGCCGAAGGGCCGTGGCGCGAGGTGACGCTAGCCGACATCGCCGCGCGGGCGGGTTTGCCGCTTGCCGATGTGGTGGAGGAATTCGCCACCAAGCTATCGGTGGTGCGCGGCTTCATGCGGCGCATCGACCGCGAAGTGTTGGAAAATCTCGACCCGGAGCTTGCCCAGGAGCCGGCGCGCGAGCGGCTGTTCGACGTGCTGATCGGCCGCTTCGAGGCGCTCAACCCGCATAAGGCCGCGGTGCGCAGCCTGTGGGACGCGCTCGCCCGCGACCCCGACGCGCTGGCGGTGCTGAACCGCGCCGCCATCCGCTCGCAGCTCGCCATGATGGCGGCGGCCGGGCTCAACGCGGAGGGGCTTTCCGGCATGGTCCGGGCGCAGGGTATCGCGATGATCTTCTTCCGCACCATGCGGGTGTGGCTCGACGACGAGGACCCGGGCATGGCGCGGACCATGGCGGCGCTCGACCGGTATCTGCGCGACGCGGAACGCTTCATGCGCCCGCTGCGGGGCCTCGGCACCGCGGCGCGGCTGGCCGGCGCCTTCTGCGCCGCGTTGTTCGGCCGGCGCGGCGACCGGACCCGCCCGGAAGAGGCGACCTGACCGGGCGCGACGCACTGGACGGGGGGCGGCGGCATGGCGGAGCGGGCGGCGGAGATCGGCTTCGACGATTTCCTGAAAGTGGATATCCGCGTCGGCACCATCGTCGCGGTGGAGGATTTTCCCGAGGCGCGCAAGCCCGCCTACAGGCTGAAGATCGATTTCGGTCCCGACATCGGCGTCAAGAAGAGCTCGGCCCGGATCACCCAGCACTACCGGGCGGACGAGCTGATCGGCCTTCAGGTCGCCGCCGTGGTCAACTTCCCGCCGCGCCAGATCGGGCCGTCTCTATCCGAAGTGCTCACCCTCGGCTTTCCCGACGCCGACGGCGAGGTCGTGCTGATCGCGCCCGAGCGGCCGGTTCCGAATGGCGGCCGGCTGTTTTAGAGCAAAATCCGTTCAAATTGAATCGCCGGCCCAACCCCCTCCCTATCCCTCCCCCTTGCTGGGGGAGGGAACAAGTCGTTGGTGCGCCACGACTATTCCTCCCCCTTTCAGGGGGAGGCCAGGTGGGGGTCAAAGCGGCGTTGCTTCCGTCTGAGGGGCGTCCGCTCTAGGATCGTCTCGCGGCTTCACCGAAAGCGTTTCGTCAGGGCGTCGGCGCTGGCCGGCCAGACGCCGCTTTGCGTGCCGTGCCCAGCTTCGAAGACCGCGTAGCTTTTCGAGCGGTAGTGCGGCAGCGAACGGAAAAGCCTCCGCAGCTCGTCCTGGCCCTCGGCTTCGACGAACTCAACGCCAGGGCGGTCGTCGAGGTCATCCCCGGCGAGGAGATCAAGAGCAGCCGTCTGACCCTGAAGGGCAGGGTGCCCGGCCTGTCGGCCGAGAAGTTCCAGAAACTTGCGGACAAGGCCAAGAATGCGTGCCCGGTCTCCAAGGCCCTTGGCGCCATCGAGGTCAGCTTGCAGGCGCGGCTCATCACCTGAACCGACGCAAAGAAAAGGCAGCGCCGCCCTGCCGGCCGACGCCGCCACCTATCTCCCTCGCGCCGGGTCCGCCCGGCTCAATCCTCCTTGCGGCCGATGCCGGAAGCCGGCTCTATGCCGCGACCGGCAGTCCCGCCTGCGAAGATGCGGCCCATTCGCGCCATGTCATCAGCCGCAGGCCGAGGCGCGCATAATCGACGCGCAGGAACCCGTCGCTCCCGCGCGCAACCGCATCCGGCCTGATCTTGAGGACTTCCTGCGCCATGACGCCGACATAGGCCCGATCGCTCCCGAAATACCGGTACCGATACAGGCCGATCCCGTCGTCGCGACGTGCAAGCAGCGCAATGTCGCGCTTCAGGCGGATATCCGAAAGATGGTAGTTCACCGCCAAACGAGCGACCCAGGCATGCCTGTATTCGCTCCGACCGCTCGGATTGTCCGTGCCGGCATAGGTGATGCCGTCGTCAAACAAGTAGTACAGCCCCTCGAAACGCCAATTGAAATTCTCGGACCGCATCCAGTCGACCCCAAGACCGACCACACCGCCGAACGCATTGTGCGTGCCGGGGTTGAGGGTGCCGCCCGGCGAGATCGCCAGATATTTCCCCTGCGTGTAGGCGAGACCGCCGGTCACGTAAATGAGGCGGTGGTCGAAGGGGATGCCCAATCGGGCGCGCAGCGATGCGAGGAGGCTGACCTTGTTGTCGACCGCCCGCGAGGAATCAGCAGGAGCAAAGGTCTTGTTCTGGCTCCAACCGGTGGCGCTGAGATCGGCCTCCAAGCCGAGGACGAAGGTGTCCATCTGCCAGTTGCGGCCGACCTGCACGCCACCCACCAGACCCGAGGGGCTGGTGTTGATCGCTCCATCGCCATCATGCAAGTCGATGGTCCGGAACGAAGCGGCACCCCCGCCAATATGACCGCCGACATACCAACCGTCCCAATCCACCGACAGGGGCGGCTCGGCGGCTACGCCGACCCCGCTGCCGAGCGCGAGAAGCGCGGCAGCCGAAACGCTCGTGAGAAAATGCCGTTTCATTACGTCCCTCAATCCTTTGCTCAAATCGCCGTGTCTAAAAGCGTTAACAGATATTAACTTTCGAAATTGCCGCCGCAATGAAATTCGTCGTTTCCACGCCGGCGTCCCCAGGGTCGACCGGCACCGGAAATCTGCTGCCATGGCTGCCAAAAGCTGTAACATTTCAAAGTGGTTGTGGCGGCCCCGTTGGTCGGGACGGCGTGTGTCAATTTTGTCACGGGTTCCAAGATTTGCCGATCCAGCACATTTGACTTCGTTCCCGCGGCAGGGAAGATTGGCCGGTCCGGCGACGGACGCACCACGTGTGGGCGCCCCAACCCCGGGATTTTCAGCCGCTCGCGGCGGTGTGAATGTGGAGCGAGGAAGGTCGGTGTCAGGACATTTGTACAAGGGCAATGCCCCGACGTGGGGCCGGCCGAGCGCGGGCGCAGATCCATTGCGCGAGAGCTTCCGCAAACTGGAACAGGCCGAAGCGTTCCGCCAACAGGGGGAGGCCGAGCGCGCGCGCGTCATCTGCGAGTCGCTGGTGAGCCGGTTTCCCGACTATTTTGGCGCTCTTTACACCCTCGGCTTGGTGTACGTGGACCTGAGCCGCTATCCCCAAGCGCTCGGATGCCTGGTGAGAGCCGCGATGCTCAATCCGCGAAGCTGGCGGGCGCTGACCGCGCTAAGCGCCGTCTATCTGGAACTCGGCGCCAGAGAGATGGCGGCGCACACCCTGGAACAGGCAAGGCTGATCAAGCCGGGGGACCCGAATATTCTTGTCACGCTGGGCGAGATTTACCGCGAAGAGCGGGAGTATGAACTCGCCCGCGACGCCTATGCCAAGTCGTTCGAGCTGGATGGCAGCCTCGATGCAGCCGCCCTCGGGCTGGGAGCATGCTGCGCGCATCTGGGCCAGTACGCGCAGGCCGCCGAAATATTCGAAGGCATGCTCAAGCGCGAAAAACGGTCCGCCAGCGTATTCTTTGAACTCAGCAACCTGCCCGCCGCGTTCGTGACCGTAGACCTGCTGTCCGAACTGCAAAAATTCACCGATGAGCAGAAGCAGAACCAGCCGGACGTGACGAACTCGGTGGCTTTTCTGACCGCTGCCCTTCTCGATCGGGCGGGCCGGTACGAGGAGGCTTGGGACCATCTGGTCGCGGCCAATCGGACGCTGCACCAGGTCGTGCAGCGGGACGCCCAGGAAACCGCCGAGACCGAGCGGACCAACCTCGCCCAACTGAAACGGAAGCGCGTCAAGGTCAGAAGCGGCGGCGGGCGCGGAAACCGAACGATTTCGCTCTTCATCCTCGGCCCGTCGCGATCCGGAAAGACGACGATGGAGACGCTGGTCGCCACACTGGACGGGGTGAAGCGCGGCTACGAGAATCCGAGCGTGGAAAATGCAATTCGCCGCGCATCGCAGTCGGCCGGGCTGCTGACCACGAGCATGTTCGAGGTCCTCCCGCCGACACTCAATTCGGAGTGCCGCGACATCTATTTAGAGGAACTCTCCCGGCGGGCGGGGTCGGCCAAGGTGTTCACCAACACGCATCCGGGCCGGATCCATGACGCCGCGCGGGTCGCCGCCGCGTTCCCCAACGTTCGCTTCATCTTCGTCAAACGGAATCTCCAGGACAACATGCTTCGCATCTACATGCGCAAGTACCTCACCGGAAACTCCTACGCCTATGACCTTAGGTCTGTTAAAGACCATATTACTTGGTACCACCGGATGTTCGACGTATTGGCGGAGAAGCTTCCGGGTCGCGTCCGCATCATCAACTACGAGGACATGGTCGTCGATCCGGCGGGCGCCCTGCGGATGGCGGCCGATCTGTGCGGGCTGCCGATGCCGGAAGGGCCGCTGCCGGAGGTCGGCGACGACCGCGGCTGCGCCGAGCCCTATCGGGAGCTCATGGCCGCCGCGCTTGAGGGCTGAGGCACCGAGCCACCAAGCCTCGTCCCGGCTATGGGTTCGGATCAAACCGGAATCACCAGCTTGGCCCGCAGGCCGCCGAGCGTGCTGTCGGACAGCACGATGTCGCCGCCGTGGCTGCGGGCGATGTCGCGGGCGATCGCCAGCCCCAACCCGGTGCCGACAAGGTCCTGGTTTCGCGCGTCGTCGAGGCGGTAGAAGGGGCGAAACACGGTCTCTCGCTCGGCTTCCGGAATGCCCGGCCCGTCGTCCTCGACCATGATCGTCAGCCAGGCCCGGTCGCGCTTGACCTTGATGGAGACGGTCTCGGCGAACTTGACGGCGTTGTCGACGAGATTGGCGACGCATCGCTTGAAGGCGCCCATCCTCAGGTTGAGATTCATGCTGCCGGACAGCGACAGCTCGACGCGCCTGCCGTTCTTTTGCGCGTTGGCGCTGATCTCCTCCAGGAGCGGGCGGATATTGCCGGTCGACGCCTGCTCGGCCTGGTCGCCGCGGGCGAACGCCAGATAGTCCTCCAGCATATGCTGCATCTCGTCGACGTCGCGCACCAGATCCTCGACCTCCGGCCGGTCGCCGAGCAGCGCCAATTGCAGCTTGAAGCGGGTGAGCACGGTGCGCAGATCGTGGCCGACGCCGGCGAGCATGGTGGTGCGCGTCTCGATCTGCCGCTCGATGCGCTCGCGCATGCCCATAAACGCGGCCGCGGCCTGGCGCACCTCGCGCGCGCCGCGCGGCCGGAAGTCGGGCACCTCGCGCCCCTTGCCGAAGGATTCCGCGGCCTCGGCAAGCTGCTGGATCGGCCGGATCTGGTTGCGCAGGAACAAAAGCGCGACAGCGATCAGCACCAGCGACGTGCCAACCATCCAGACGATGAAGATGTGCGAGTTCGACGCGTAGGTCTGGCTGCGCCGGGCCAGCACCCGCATCACCGCGTGATCGAGCTTGATGCGAATCTCGACCAGGTTGGAGCGGCCGACCGTGTCGATCCAATAGGGGCGGCCGACATGGGCGGTGATCTGCCGGCTCAGCGCCCGGTCGAGCAGAGTGAAGAACGGCTTCGGCCCGGCCGGCGGCAAGTCCTCGCCGGGAATGAAGGAGACGGTCAGGCCGAGCTGTTGGTCGGCGATCTGGGTCAGCAGACTGTAGTCGATGGGGTGCGGATATTTCTCGTAGACCTGGATGATCGCGGCGATGTTGCGGGCGACGGCCTCCGACAGGCGCTGGGTCACCAGGTCCCAGTGGCGCTCCATGAAGACGAAGGCGACGACCCCTTGCAGCACCACCATGGGGGTGATGACGATCATCAGCGAGCGGCCGTAAAGGCCCTTCGGCAGCGCCTGCTTCAGCGACCCGCGCAGGCCCGCGACCAAGGTTCCGACGGCCCGGCCGAGCCGGGCTGCCGTGTCTTTCGCCCGAGCGGCGCCATCGATCGTCGTCGTCATCAGGTGTCGTGCAGCCGGTAGCCGACCCCGCGCACGGTCTGCAGCACCACCGGGTTGGACGGGTCGGTCTCGATCTTGCGCCGCAGCCGGTTGACCTGCACGTCGACGGCCCGCTCGCTGCCGGTAATCCCCGCCTTGGCCAGGTCGAGCCGGGAGACGGTGGTGCCGGCGTTCGCGGCGAGCACGCGCAACAGGTCGCGCTCGCGCTCGGTCAGGTGGATCGGCTTGCCGCCGCGGCGCAGCTCGCCATTGCCGAGATTGAACGTCATCTCGCCGAAGCGGGCGATGTCGGCGCGCCTGGGCTCGACTGCGCGGGTGCGCCGCTTGAGAATGTTGGCCATGCGAAGCAGCAATTCGCGCGGGTCGAAGGGCTTCGCCAGATAGTCGTCGACGCCGAGCTCCAGCCCCTCGACGCGGTGTTCGGTTTCCGCCTGCGCCGTCAGCATCAAGATCGGTATGTCGGAGTTTTCCCGCAGCATCGCCGCGAACTCGAAGCCGGAGCGCCCCGGCATCATCACGTCGAGGATCAACAGGTCGAAGGTCAGCCCCTGCATGCGCGCCTCGGCGGCAAAGGCGGATTCCGCCGTCGTCACCCGATAGCCGTGTTCCAGCAGATAGCGGCTGAGAAGCTGACGGATGCGCCGGTCGTCGTCGATCAGCAGGACATGCGGCGCGTCGTCTCCCAGCGCGATCGACGCCGGCGATTGTCCGGCGGCGCCAGTCTGCAATGCACTTTCGGGGGCCATCCCTTCCCACCCGTCATCGCTTGGCGATCAGCGCGCGGACAGCGGCGCGCTCATCTTCGTTGATCAGACTATAAAGGAATTCGCGCGCCGGCGCTTGCGCATCCTGCCCTGCCAGGCTCAATGCGGCGGCAATGCGGCGCAATTGCGGCGCCGCCAGGCGGGCGGCCAGCGCCGCGCCCTTGTCGGTTGGATAGAGCAGCCGACGGCGGCGGTCCTCGCGACCGGCGCGCTGCTCGACATGGCCATCCTCAATCAACTGACGCAGTACTCGGGCAAGGCTCTGCTTGGTGATCTTGAGGATGTCCAGCAGCTCGGTGACGCGCATGCCGGGATTTCGCGAGACGAAATGCAGCACCCGGTGATGGGCGCGGCCGAAACCGAAGGCGCGCAGGATCTCGTCGGGATCGGAGATGAAGTCGCGATAGGCGAAGAACAGAAGCTCGATGAAGGCGAACAGCTCGTCGTCCGAAAACACCCGCTCGCCGGTCTTTGCGTCGGGGTGATCCGTCACCTTGTCTGTGTCAACCAGGACCATGGCGCGCCCGTAATTATGTCAACACTATTGACATATTTTTTGCCAATTGTTACAGCACGATCCGGATAGGCGAAAGAAAAAATCGCGGTTTGGATCGAAGCTGACGATGTCGCCGACACCTTGCATGCTCGACTCCAAACTTGCACTCCGGATTGGGGCGTGCACACCATACAGCCAGGCAGGCGGCGAAGCAAAAGCCGGAATGTGCCTGCGGGAGGACGGCCATGGCGACGATGTCCTATGACAAGCTTAAAGGCGTGATCTGGTTCGACGGCAAGATGGTGCCCTGGGCCGACGCCACGGTGCACGTGCTGACCCACGGGTTGCACTATGGAAGCTGCGTGTTCGAGGGCGAGCGCGCCTATGGCGGCGAGATTTTCAAGCTGGAGGAGCACACCGCCCGGCTGCACGCCTCCGCCGGGGTCCTCGACTTCGAGATTCCATATTCCGAGGACGAAATCAACCGGGCGTGCCGCGACGTGCTCGCGGCCCAGGGGCTGAGCGACGCCTATGTGCGCCCGGTGGCTTGGCGCGGCAGCGAGATGATGGGCGTCTCGGCGCAGAACAACACCATCCATCTGGCCATCGCCGTGTGGCAGTGGCCGTCCTATTTCGACCCGGCCGCGAGGCTCAAGGGCATCCGGCTCGACATCGCCGAATATCGCCGGCCGGACCCGGCAACCGCGCCGTGCATGGCCAAGGCGGCGGGGCTCTACATGATCTGCACCCTGTCGAAGCATCGCGCCGAGCGGCGCGGCTATGCCGACGCCTTCATGCTCGACTGGCGCGGCCGCGTCGCCGAATGCACCGGCGCCAACATCTTCTTCATCCGGGACGGCGTCATCCACACGCCGACGCCGGACTGCTTCCTCAACGGCATCACCCGCCAGACGGTGATCGATCTGGCCGGGCGGCGCGGCTTTGAGGTGGTCGAGCGGGCGATGATGCCCGAGGAGCTCGACGGGTTCGAGGAGTGTTTCATCACCGGGACGGCGGCCGAAGTGACGCCGGTCTCCGAGATCGGCCCGCACAAGTTCGCCGTCGGCGACATGACCCGAACGCTGATGCAGGACTATACGGCCGAGGTGCAGCCCAAGGCGACGGCCAAGGCCAAAGCGGCGGCCGGCTGAGCGCTGCCTTCACTCGCCATTTCAAACGGATACGTCGCTCGGTTCATGCGAGACGACGGGCGGGATTCGGCGGTTTTCCTGAAGATTATTGGGATTTCTTCGCTGCCTCCACGGCGGCGTCGATGCGCTCCTGCATGCCCTTGAAGCAGGTGATGAGCTGGTTTGCCGGTGTCGCGGCGACGCGCGGCAGGGGGAACGTCCGGTCGTCCGGCTCGTCGGCCAGCCGCAGCGTGAGCTGTGAGCCGTCGAGCAGATCGATGGGTAGGGAGAGCAGGTCGTCGATCTCGGTGGAGGTGGCGATGAAGGCGTCGACATCGCCCGCCGGCCGGTGCATGCCCTGGTGGGTGTCGACCGCGCCGGCGGCGAGGCTGGCGTCGACGATCTTCAGGTACTCGCCGGACTGCGCTTCCGGGTTCAATATGCGCAGCCCGTAGACGGCGAACAGGGCCACCGGGTAGATCCCCTCGAGAAGCTCTGTGCTCGACGTCACCTTGAAATAGAGGTCGTGTCCGGCCGCGTCCTGCGCCAGGGTCTGCATATATTCCAGGCCGCATTTCTGGGCGCCGCTCTCGTCGCTCTCGGCGAGGACCGAATAGGCCTCCGATCCCGCCGGTTCTTGGGCGAGGAACCAGACCCCGACGCCGAGCACCAGCAGAACGGCGATGGCGATGATGACGACCTTGCGCATGGGTTTCCTGGGAGCCGCTCTAGCGCCGGCCCGCGGCGGCGGCCGACCAGCGCTTAACGGCGACATCGTCGCGCTCCGCCGCCTCGACCCAGCCGCCGGCCCGGTCGGCCAGATGCTCCTTCTTCCAGAACGGCGCCCTGGTCTTCAAATAGTCCATCAGAAACTCGGCCGCGGCGAACGCGTCGCCCCGGTGCGACGAGGCGGTGACCACGAGGACGATATTGTCGCCGGGCTCAAGCCGCCCGTAGCGGTGGATGACGCCGACGCCCGAAAGCGGCCAGCGCGCCTTGGCCTCCTCGACGATCCGGCCGATCTCGGCCTCGGCCATGCCGGGATAATATTCGAGCTCCAGCGCCGCGAGCCGCCCGCCGTCGCCGCGGCAGATGCCGGCAAACGTCACGACCGCGCCGACATCCCTGGCTTCGCCGGCAATCCGCGCGGCCTCCGCCGCCACGTCGAAATCCTCTTTCTGGATGCGAACGGACACCGCACTAGCCGCCGGTCATCGGCGGGAAGAAGGCGATCTCGCGGGCGCCCGAGATCGGCGCGTCGTGCTTGACATGGGTCAGGTCGATGGCGGCGCGGATGGCGGCGGCGTCGGCGAAGGCGAACTCATATTCGGGGCCGCGCGCCTTCAGCCAGTCCATCAGCTCAGCCACGGTGGTCACGCTCGCCGGCGGGGCAAGCTCCTCCTCGGCGCGGCCGGTACGCTCGCGCACCCAGGCAAAATACAGAATCTTCATCACGCCTCTTCGATCAAATGGCTGAGACCGGCCTTCAGATAGTCATAGCCAGTATAAAGCGTCAGTAGGGCCGATAGCCAGAGGCAGCCAAGGCCGATGGTCAGCACGCCGGGCAGCACCTTCTCGCCGGCCGGCCCGGTCAAGAGGATGCCAATGGCGACCATCTGCATCGCCGTCTTCGATTTGGCCAGCCGCGTCACCGGCACCCCGACATTCAACTCGGCGAGGAACTCGCGCAGACCGGAGACCAGGATCTCGCGGCACAATATGACCACCGCCGCCCAGATCGACCAGCCGCCGATGATGCCTTCGGAGACCAGCATCAGGACGGCGGTTGCGACCAGGAGCTTGTCGGCGATGGGGTCGAGCATGCGGCCGAGCAGCGACTGCTGCTTCCAGGCGCGGGCGACATAACCGTCGAGGATGTCGGTGAGGCCGGCGGCGACGAAGATGGCGAGCGCCAGCCAGTTGGCCCAGTCGCCGCGCAACAGGAAAAAGCAGGCGACCAGCGCCGGCACCGCGGCGATGCGGGCATAGGTGAGGATGTTCGGCAGGCTCGTCGCGGTCGCCGTGGGCGCCGGGTGCGAACCGGGCGGCAGGGCCGCCGCCGACTCAGTGCGTTTGCTCATGGAAGAAATCGTAAATGGTTTGCGCCGCTTGTGCACTAATCCCTTGGACGGAGCGTAAATCGGCCGTCTCCGCGCGGCTCACCGCCTTGGCGGAGCCGAAATGCTTCAGAAGCGCCCGCTTGCGCGCCGCCCCGATGCCGGGGATCTCGTCGAGCGGCGACTGGCCGATCGCCTGCTTGCGCCGCGCCCGGTGCGCGCCGATGGCGAAACGGTGCGCCTCGTCGCGCAGCCGCTGCAGGAAGTAGAGGACGGGATCGCGCGGCTCAAGGATGATGGCGGCGTGGCCCTTCATCAGGAACCGCTCGCCCCCGGCGTTGCGGTCCGGCCCCTTGGCGACGGCGATCACAGGCACGTCGTCGATGCCGAGATCGGCCATCACCGCGTGGGCGACGGCAAGTTGGCCCCGGCCGCCGTCGACGAGGGCGAGGTCCGGGCGCCGCGGCAGGCCGTCGACGTCGGCGGCAACCGGCTCGTCGCCCGCCTCCTCGCGCTGCAGGCGGGTGAAGCGGCGGGTCAGGACCTCGCGCATCATGCCGTAATCATCCCCGGGGGAAAGTTCCTCGGAGCGAATGCTGAACTTGCGATATTGCCCTTTGATGAAGCCCTGCGAACCGGCGACGATCATGGCGCCATAGGGGTGAACGCCGTGGATGTGGCTGTTGTCGTAGACCTCGATGCGCTCCGGCGCGGCGGGGAGCGAAAACCTCTCGGCAAGCTGGTCCATGAGGCGCGCCTGGGCGCCGGTTTCGGTCAGCCGCAAGGCGAGCGCCTCGCGGGCATTGGCAAGCGCGCGGTCGAGCAATTGCCGCTTCTCGCCGCG
>Ga0326597_10010297_pt1 | contig 12476 bp, 12 predicted proteins | sample RVTome_12_FD_203789 | JGI IMG/M metagenome (GOLD analysis project Ga0326597, IMG submission 203789) | Soil microbial communities from uranium-contaminated site in the Upper Colorado River Basin, Wyoming, United States - RVT100D185 | ecosystem: Environmental > Terrestrial > Soil > Contaminated >... | reverse complement strand
CCGACTTAGGATCCTGTGGGGCAACCCGTGGGGGTTCGAGTCCCTCCGCTCGCATGGCCGTGCCCCGGACGCGAAACGGCCAGGGTGACACCCCGGCCGTTTTGATCTACACAGGCGGGCACACCCTACACGTCGTCAGAACCTGTACGGCAACCGGTAGCTCACGCCAGCCGCGTAGGTGACGTCGAACATCGTCCGGTGAAAGCCAGCCGTGTTCCACCGATACGTCAGCCCTTTGATCTCCCCGAACACCTCAACCCGGCTGCGCGGGATCGCATAGAACAACCCACCCCCGTACATCACGGCCGGCCGGGTGAACGGCTCGAACCGATCGACACCGAGCTGATCGACCGAGACCGCGCCGAGGCCGGCAAACGCGAAGGGCGCGAACCCGTTCGTGAACGGATAACGGCCTTCCACATGGGCCCCGTAGAAGAACCGGTTGACGTCGGACCCGGCGAACAGCGTCGCCCCCCGTGAGGGGTTCCGCGTGTACGTGAAGTCGCCGTGCAGCGCGAAGTACTGATTCAGCTGCACCCCGACGCTGACCCCCAGGTTGTAGCCGGGCATGAACCACACTTGGGGACTGCTCTGCAAGTCGGCGAGATGGTCCGCTCCACCACCGTACAGACTCAGCACGAGGGTGCGATCCTGGGCGGCGAGAGGCGCGGTCACCATCAGGCACGCCAGTGCGGAGGCGACAATACGCGCGACACGCTTCATGGATTCCTCCTGTGGCAAGCGGGACCTGAGCAATCGGGTTGCCGCACAGGCTAGTCGCCTGTCCCTGAAGCAGGCGTGAGGGAGGCCTGAGGACCACTTAACAGTCAACGCAGCGCTTGAACATGAGGTCAGGCGACATCGCGGCCGCCACGCCCCTCCCCCCTCCCCCCGGGGGTTAGATTTCCCGCGTGCCCGATATCCAGATCACCAAGACCGCCTCGGAGCCCGGCGCCGCCTCGCTCGCCGTGACCGTCCCGTTGGACCGGGTGCGCGAAGCCGAGGAACGGGCCACGCGCAGCTACCAGGTGCGGGCCCGGCTGCCGGGGTTCCGCAAAGGGAAGGCGCCGGCCGCCATCGTCCGCAAGCAATTCGCCGCCGACATCCGCGAGCAGACGTTGCGGGACCTGGTGCAACACAGCTGGAAGACGGCGCTGGAGCAAGAGCAGCTCAAGCCGATCGCCGATCCCCACATCCACGATCTCAAATGGGATGACGGGGCGCCGGTCACGTTCACGTTCCACGTGGAGCTGCGCCCCGACATCACGCTGGCGCGCCTCGGCGGGTATACGCTGAAGCGCACCGTCACCGCGGTCACCGACGCGCAGGTGCAGGCGCAGCTCGAGACGTTGCGGGAGCAGCACGCGCCCTGGACGCCGGTAACGGGCGAGAAGCCGAAGCCCAAAGAGTTGGTGCACGTCACCATCGCCCAGCGACCGGCAGGGAGTCCTTTAGGGCGCGAGGGCGAGACGACCAAGGACCCGCAACCGTATCACTTCGTGCTGGGCGAGGGGCGCGCCATCCCGGACGTCGAGGAGCGCATCATGGGGATGCTCCCCGGCGAGGCGGTAGACGCCACAGTGCGGTTCCCCGACGATTTTTCCGATGCGACGAAGCGCGGTCAGACGCGGGACATCCAGCTGACGCTGCACGAGGTGAAACGGCAAGCGGTAGCGCCGTTGGACGATGCATTCGCGCGCGAGATCGGCGACTTCGATTCGCTCGAAGCGTTACGCCGGGCGGTGCGCGAGGACCTCGAGCACGACGCGGCGCGCGACGCGGACGCGCGGGTGCGGGCCGATCTGGTCGGCCAGCTCGTCGCGGCGAACAACGTGGTCGCGCCGCGCCCGCTGGTCGAGCGCGCCACCCTGCTGTACGCCCAAGCCTACAGCATCCCGGAGGACCGGCTGGCGCAGTTCGCGACCGAGTTCCGCCCGGTGGCCGAGCAGCAGGTGCAGCGCGATCTCGTGCTCGACTGGGTGGTGGAGCACCATGGGTTGGGCGCGACCGCCGCCGAGCTCGAGGCGAAGCTGCAGGAGCTCGCGACGCGGCGCAGCGTGCCGGTCGCCGAGCTGCGCGCATCGCTTGAAAAACACCAGCGGCTGCGGGAGCTGGAGCGCAGTCTCACCGAGGAGAAAGTGTTCACGTTCCTGTTGTCCCAGTCCACCGTGGAGCCTGCATGACGATGAGCACGATCTATCCGCCCTACATCATCGAGCGCTCGAGCCGTGGCGAGCGCACCTACGACATTTTCAGCCGGCTCCTGATGGACCGCATCGTGTTCCTCGGGACGCCCATCAACGACGACGTCTCGAACGTGATCATCGCGCAGCTGCTGTTTCTCGACGCCGACAACCCCGAACGCGACATCTACCTCTACATCAATTCTCCGGGCGGCATCGTCTCGAGCGGCATGGCCATCTACGACACGATGCAGTTCTTGCGGGCGCCGGTGAACACGATCTGCATGGGGATGGCGGCGTCGATGGGCTCGTTCCTGCTCACCGCGGGGACAAAAGGCAAGCGCTCGGCATTGCCTCACGCGCGGATCATGATGCACCAACCCTCGGGTGGCTCGCAGGGTACCGCGTCGGACATCCAAATTCAGGCGAAGGAAATCCTCTACTTGCGCGACCAGCTCCACGGGCTGTACGCCAAGCACACCGGCAAGACCCTGGAGAGCATCGAGAAGGACATGGACCGGGACCGGTACATGTCGGCCGAGGAAGCCAAGGATTACGGGCTGATCGACCACGTCATCGCCAACCTCCAGGAGATGGAAAAGGACGGGAAAAAGGCGTGAGGACTTGCGCCGCGTACCCCCGTTTCCCATACTAGGGGCCCGATGTCGCACGACAAGCACCTCCGCTGCTCCTTCTGCGGGAAGTCGAAGGACTCGGTCCGGAAATTCATCTCCGGCCCGTCGGTCTACATCTGCAATGAATGCATCGCCCTCTGCAACGAGATCCTCGCCGAGGATGAGGAGCGCGAAGTCTCCGAAGCCATCACCCAGGTCCCGACGCCCGCCGAGATCAAGGACGTCCTCGACCAGTACGTGATCGGTCAGGAGAGAGCCAAGAAGACCCTCGCTGTCGCCGTCTACAACCACTACAAACGCATCAACTCGCACAGCGCGAAAGACAACGACGTCGAGCTCGACAAGAGCAACATCCTGCTCATCGGGCCCACCGGCGTCGGCAAGACGCTGCTGGCGCAAACACTGGCGCGCATCCTCGACGTCCCCTTCACTATCGCCGATGCGACGACGCTCACTGAGGCGGGGTACGTCGGCGAGGACGTGGAGAACATCCTGGTGCGGCTGCTGCAGGCCGGCGATTTCAATGTCGGCGACTGTGAGCGCGGCATCGTCTACATCGACGAAATCGACAAGATCGCCCGCAAGTCCGAGAACCCGAGCATCACCCGCGACGTCTCCGGGGAAGGCGTGCAGCAGGCGCTGCTCAAGATTCTCGAGGGCACGATCGCCAGCGTGCCGCCCCAGGGCGGCCGCAAGCACCCCCAGCAGGAGTACATCCAGGTCAACACCAAGGACATCCTGTTCATCTGCGGCGGGGCGTTCGACGGCCTGGAGAAGATCATCGAGGCCCGCACTGGCCGGCGGCGCATCGGCTTCACCAAGGAAGAGGTGGAAGAAGGCGTCGTCGAGCAGCGTAAGAAGAACCCCTTCGCCGACGTCGAGCCCGACGACCTGCTGCGCTATGGCCTGATCCCGGAACTGGTGGGCCGGCTCCCGGTGACCGTCCCGCTCGACTCGCTGGACGAGGATGCCCTGGTGCGGATCCTCGTCGAGCCGAAGAACGCGCTCACCAAGCAGTACCAGAAGCTGTTTGAGCTCGAGACGGTACGGCTGACAATTGAAAAGGACGCGCTGCGCGAGATCGCCCGCAAAGCGTTGAAACGCGGCACGGGGGCGCGCGGCCTGCGCGCCATCCTCGAAGAAATGATGACGGACATCATGTTCGAACTCCCGAGCCGGGATGACGTGCGTGAGGTCGCGGTCACCGCCGAGACCGTCACCGAGGGCCGCCCGCCGCTGCTCGTGACCGAGCGGGCGCGTCACAAGAAAGAAGCCTGACCGATCCCCGTTTTGTCGGCTCGTTCCCTCGCGCCGACGCCCCGCTCGACCCACCACTGCCCGAAATCGCCTTCGTCGGTCGCTCCAACGTCGGCAAATCGAGTCTGCTCAACGCCCTCGTCGGACGCCGCCTGGCGCGCATCTCGGCAACGCCCGGGAAGACCCGCGCGCTGAACGCCTTCTGGATTCCGAGCCCTGCCCACCCGGCCAGCCGCGCGTACTACCTGCTGGACCTGCCCGGATACGGATACGCGCGCGCCTCGAAGGCCGACCGCACGGCCTTCGGGCGGCTCGTGCGGCACGCCATCGGCCGACCGGCGCTCGCGGGCGTCGTCTGGCTGCTGGATATCCGCCGGGACCCCTCCGAGGACGATCGGGCGATGCAGGATGTGTTCGCCGCCGCGGCGACGCCGGTCCTGGCCGCCATGACGAAGAGCGACAAGGTGCCGCGGAGCCAACGGCCCAGCCGGGAAGGCGCGCTGGCAGCAGCGCTGCGGTTGGATGGCGACCAGGTGATCGTCACGAGTGCGCGCACGGGCGAGGGGATCCTCGACCTGCGTGAGGCGATCGGGGCGCTGCTGGAAGCCGCGCCGCGCTGATGCCGCTCCCGCCAATGCGCGTGGCGTTCGTCAGCCATCACCCCCACCTGCGCATGGGCGGCCAGCGGAGCATGGCGCTGCTGATCGAGCATCTCGACCGGCGTGTCGTCGAGCCGATCGCGATCTGTCCGGGGCCCGGGGAGCTGACCGACCACCTCGAGGCACTCGGGTGTCCAGTGATACACATCCCGCTGCACCACATCAAGCCGCGCACCGTGATCGATGTCTGGAAATCGAGCCGACGCATCCGGGCGGTACTGCGCGAACGGGCGATCGACATCATCGCCCCCGATGCGCCGCGCGACGCGCTCACTTGCGGCCTCGCCAAACTCGGCACGCCTGTGAAGATGATCTGGTTCGTGCGACTCACCACCCGCCACAACCTGGACCGGATTCTGGAGCGCCTGGCCGACGGCATGATCGGGGTCTCCGACGCCACCCGGCTGCGCTTCTCCACTTCCCGGCGCGTCACCGCCCGCTACCGCACCATCTTCGATGGGGTGGACTTGCGGGAGTTTCAGCCTGCCGAGGACCGCGCCGCCCTGCGCCGCGCCCTCGACCTCCCGGTCGATCGCTTCGTGCTGCTGTTCGTCGGGCAGGTCAAGGAGGGCAAAGGCGTGTTCGACGTCGTGGACGCGATGCCCCAGATCGTCGCCGCACACCCGACCGGACGCAGGCCCTTGTTGCTCGTGATCGGCACCCCGACTCCCCCGACGATCCTCGACGAGATCACGCGCCGGACGCGCGCGCTCGACATCGCGTCGGATGTCCGTGTGCTCCCCCAGCAGTCCGGGATCCACCGGTGGATCCAGGCCGCCGACGTATTGGTGAGCGGCTCACGCCAGGACACGGAAGGGCTGTCGCGCGTCCTGTTCGAAGCGATGGCATGTGGCACGATACCGGTCGCTACCGACATCCGCGGCAATCGCGATGCGCTGAGTCCCGAGTCGGGGATCCTCGTCCCCGAGCGAGCGCCGGCGGCGATCGGCCGCGCCGTGTTGGACCTGATGGGCGCGACGCCGGAACGGCTGGCGGCGATGCGGACCGCGGGTGTGTGCCGCGCCCGGGAGACGTTCGACATTCGGCTGCACGCCCGTGGTGTCGAAGCGTTCTATCGCGACATCCTCGCCCTTGCGCCCCCCCACAAGCAGGCCGAGCTTCCCAACTAAGGAGGCGGGCGATGACTTGGACCACGACGGCGGGCGGCGGAACGCGGCGGACGGCGCTCGGGGCAGCGCTGACGCTCGCCGTTACGATCGCCTGCAGTCCACCCGCTCACCTCGCTGCCCAGGCCACGCCGGACACACTGCCCACGGGGTTCGGCTCTTTGCGGCGCGACGACATTGTGCTGCGATTCATCACCGACCAGGTGCAGCTCCAGATCCTGCCGCTCGACGAGCAGGTCATCCGGCTGCTGGCGCCCGATACCTATCGCTCGCTCGCCCAGTTGATCGAAAGCCGGCGGGCCGACATCGCGGATGCGGCGCAGCGCGCGGGTCTCTCGCCTTACAGCCTGGTCCTGGTGACGTTCTACGCCCTCGTCCCCGGCGCGCGGTTTACGCCCGATGACGTGCAGATCCAGACCGGAGGCCGCCAGCTCCGCCCCCAGGGCATCGTGCCGCTGTCACCCACGTGGAGCACGCTCCAGCTCGATCAGAAGCAGCAGGCGGTGGCGATTTACCTGTACGCGGGGGGGGTCAGCTGGTTCGAGGACCTCGCCGCGAGCTATCAGGGCCTCGCCGGGTCGTGGAGCCGGTCGGTTCGGCTGCTCCAGCAGGAGCGGGCCCGGGTGCTGGCGCGGGCGCTGTCCCAACCGACCGCGCCGAATCGGTAAGCACTACCCGTCCGTCGAGGTCGGCGCTCCAGCGCACGCGCTCGTCGATGCACAAAACTCCCACCTGAGTCAGCCCGAGTTGCGGGGCGAGCGCCAAGGCGCTGTCGCAACCCAGCACGAAGAATGCACGGGACCAGGCGATGGCCGTCATGCCCTCGCGCGCCACCGAGGTGACGGAGCGCGCCCGGACAGCGGGTTTCCCGGTCCGCGGGTCCACGATGGGCGCCGGTTGATCCACCGGGGACAGGGTCCGCACCGACCAGGTGCCGGGCGGAATCTCGATCAGGGCAATGGCGCGCAACGTATTGTCGGGATCCGGAACGCCGACCCGCCGCCCCGCGCGCGGCGTGTTGGTGGTTCGCGCCGGCGTCCTGATGAGGTACTGGCCGCCAAGGTTGAGGAGCACGCTGTCGGCGACAGCGCCGAGGGCGAGCAGCGCGCGATCGAGGGCATAACCCTCGGCGATGCCGCCGAAGTCGAGCGCGAGACCGCGCCGCAGCGTCACCGTCCCGCGCGCCTGGTCGAACGTCACCCCCCGCCAATCGTGCCGCGTGGGATCGAAGGCGCCGTGGGAGCGCCGCGCCACGTCCAGCGCCGTGACGAGCACCGCGATGAAGGTGGCGGAGACCCGCGCCTCCCTGCCCTGGTTGATATGCGCGACCTCCGAGACCTTCGAAGTGCCCGACAGCAGCGAGTCCACGCGGCGCACCGAATCGAGCGCCTGGTCGGCGGCATGCGCCAGCGCGGCGGAATCGCTCCCCCAGGCGGCGACGCTGAAGATCCCGCCCATCGCCTCCCAGGCGCGCGCCACGGTCGGCGGCGACGCGGCGGAGCGGCACCCGGCGAGGATCACCGCGGCAGCCACGACGACAGCGCGGCGTCCGGCCTGGGCACACGCACGCCCTGCTGGCATTGCGACGGCGATTGTATGAGAATACTTCACGTGTTGTCCATCCCACTCCCCATCGAGATCGCCGTTATCGGCGCGGGCGCCGGGCTCGCGGTGTGGACCGTGCGTCAGGCCCGGCGACGCGTGCGCGCGCTGGAACGCGACCGTCAACGCACCGCCGACGAGCTGAACCGCCGGCTGTCCGAATTGTTCTGGCTGCAGGAGCTGTCCTACGTCCTTTCCGAATCGATCAAGCTCGAGCGCATCGTCGAGCAGGTGGTACGCTACGCGATGCGGTTCATCGACGCCCGCGGTGCCTTGGTGGCTCTCGCGGGCGAGAACCCCGACGACCCCCTCACCATCGCCGCCGCCGAGGGCTCGCTCGCCGAGCTGAAGGGAACCACGGTCTCGGCGACCGACCCCGGCCTGGTCGCGCGCTCGGCGCGGAGCGAGCGTCTCGAGCTGATCCGCAACAGCGAGACCGGCGCCCAGCTGGCCGGCGGGCTGGTCGTAGACTCCGCCGCCGCCGTCCCGCTGCGTGCTCACGGCGTGGTGGTCGGCTCGTTGGTCGTCGCCGAGGCGCGCGGCGGCGCCCTCGCCCCCGACGACGTGCGGCTGCTCTCGACGGTCGCGACCCATGCCGCCGTGGCGCTCGCCAACGGCCGGTTTTTCGATCTGGTGCGGCGCGGCAAGGAGCAGTGGGAGACGACGTTCGACGCGTTGTCCGAGGGACTCGCGGTGGTGGACGATGACGGGCGCGTCCGTCGCGCCAATCGGTCCCTGGCGGCGATGCTGGGCCAGCCGCTCCCGGCGGTGATCGGCGAGATCCTCGCCTCCGCGCTGCTGGGACGGGCCGAGGCGCTCGACGAGCTGCTCGCGGCGGTGCGCCACGATGAGCGCCCGGCGCCCCTGGTCGAGCGTGCCCAGCAGCCCCAGGGCCGGACGTTTCGCGTGAACGCGGCCCGCATGCCTGGCGGCGACCCCAACCAGGCGGCGGTGGTGCTGGTGCAGGACGTCACCGAACAGCAGGTCATGGAGGCGCAGTTGATCCAGAGCGAAAAGCTCGCCACGGTTGGACAACTCGTCTCCGGCGTCGCCCACGAGCTGAACAACCCCCTCACGTCGATCAGCGGGCTGGCCGAGTTCCTGCTCGAGCAAAAGGAGCTCGGCCCGGGCGACCGCGGCCATCTCAAGGTGATCCACGAGCAGGCCGAGCGGGCCGGCCGTATCGTGCGGAACCTGCTCACCTTCGCCCGCAAGGGTCCCGCCGAGCGCAGTCGCCTCGACCTGAACGACCTGGTGCAACGCACCTTGCTGCTCGTGAGCTATGATCTGCGGCTGCGCGATGTGGAGACGCAAACCGAGCTGCCGGAGGATCTCCCTGAAGTAATTGGTGATCGCCACGCCCTGCAACAGGTCGTCCTGAACCTCCTGACCAACGCGGCCCAGGCGGTGGGTGACCTCGGCGAGAACCGCGCGCGCTGCATCCGCATCGAAACCTGGCACGATGCGCAAGTGCACTTGCGGGTGAGCGACACTGGGCCCGGCGTCCCCGACGACCTGGTGCGACAGTTGTTCACGCCGTTCTTCACGACCAAGGAGCCGGGGCATGGAACCGGCCTCGGGCTCTCGATCTCCTACTCGATCGTGGAATCCCACGGCGGGCACTTCAGCTACGAGCGGTCCCCCGAAGGAGGGGCATCGTTCCGCATCGATCTGCCCCCGGCCCCGGCCACCCGCCCGGCGGCACCAGTACCCGAATCGCCGCCGCTGTTGCCGCCGTCGTTCGCCAAGCGGGCCATCCTGCTGGTGGACGACGACCCCGCAGTGCGGCGCCTGGTGCAGGCCCTCTTCGGCCGAGAGGGGCATGCGGTGGAGGTGGCGCGGAATGCGGAGCACGCGCTCGCCCTCGCCAGCGACCGGTCCTACGACCTGATCCTCGCCGACGGGCAGGTGAGCGCCCAAGGGAAGTTGTTCGTGGAGGAGTTGATGGCGCGCCACCCGGCGCTCAAGACGCGGACCCTGGTTGCCACGGGCGACGTGCGCCCGTCCACCGAAGAGGCGTTGGAGCGGCTTGGCCTGCGCTACGTGCGGAAGCCCTTCAACCTGCGGGACCTGCGAGAGGAAGCGGCGCGGCTGTGGGCGGCGGCAACGCTGTCGTAGGCTTCCGCAGGCCACCCAAAACTGCCCAGATTGACCGCGCCGCCGGGGACGAACCTCACCCCTTCGCGCAGCAGCAGCGCCCGTTGCAGCACCGCGCTGTGCTCCCCCGCGAGGGAAATGCGGCCCGCCGCGTTGATTACCCGCCACCACGGCACGTCGCTGTCTTCGGGGAGAGCCGACAACGCCCAGCCAACGGTGCGCGCCGCGCCGGGCCGGCCGGCGAGCCGCGCCACGATGCCGTAAGTAGCCACTCGTCCCTTGGGAATGTGGCGGACGATGCGGTAAATCCGGTGGTAGAACGGATTCACACGACGCGCGTCGCGCGCCGCTGTGGCACGCCGGAATTGGGCCTGAACGAGGACGACTCCATGCCACACCGCGTGGGGGACGCCGCTAGGATACTCGGAGCACGTCATCCAGCAAGCCCCCGCCCCCCGACCCCACTATTGACAAAACGTCCTCCAATGCTCTGCGCTCGCGGGGCCAGGCAAATCGCTGGGCGGCGGCCGGCGGCGACAACCAGGCGAACGCGTCGTGCTCGGTGGAGAGTTGCGCCACGGCATCCGCGGAGACGAACGCGGCGAACGCGGGAATGATCGCCAGCTCATCGGTCGCGTGTTGGTAGAATCCTTCGATACGACTCAGGTTGTAGTACCGCTCGGGCGCGAGTCCGGTCTCTTCCTGCAGCTCTCGCAACGACGCCTGGACCGGCGTCTCGCCGGGTTCGATCGTTCCGTGCACCGTTTCCCACGATCCGGGGTTGCGACCGCCCGGAGCCCGCCGCAACACCAGGACTTCCAGGGTTTCGCCGGCGCCGCGGAGCACGAGCGTATCGACGAAACAAACGCGGATCGCCGTCACACGAGCCGGCGCGGGGCGCGACTCAATGCGACGGGCGGCGCCGTCCGAGCACCGCCTCGAGGCGGGCGGACAGGGCACGCGCGCGAAACGGCTTCTGGAGGAAGTCGTCGGCGCCGAGCGCGAACACCCGCACCTCATTGTCCTCATCGCCCTTGGCCGTGAGCACGATGACCGGGAGGCCGGCCGTGGCAGGCCGCGAGCGCAGGTGCGACAACACGCCGTAGCCGTCGAGGCCAGGCAGATTGAGATCGAGCACCACGATATCGGGACCGACACGGTCCACCTGGTCCAACGCCTGAACGCCGTCCCGCGCCTCGGATACTTCGTAACCCTCGCGCTCAAGCAGATCCTTGAGGACCTTGCGCAGACTGTCTTCGTCATCCACCAGCAGGACCTTGGGGCTGGGGCCGTGTGGCCCGGAGCGCCGCGTGGTCGCGGTATCGTCCAGCAGCTCGAAGCTCGTCGCGAGCGGTTCGGGAATGTTCACCGTGCCGGCCGCGGGCGACGCCCGCACCGGCGTGCCGGGAGCGGCGGCCGAGCCGCCTTTGCGCACGGGTTCGGGCGCGGGCGCGCGTTCTTCCTCCGACGGGACGTCCACGACGCGCAACAGCTCATCGACGCTCGACTCCCCGCGCAGCACGTGGGCCAGGCCGCTGTCCCAAAGCGATCGCATCCCGGCCCGGCGCGCCGCATCGGAAATGCGATCCGCCGTCTCGCCCGCCGCAATGCGACGCTCGACTTCGGGCGTGATGGCCATGACCTCGAGGATCGAGAATCGGCCCCGGTAGCCCGTCATGGCGCAGTCGGGGCAGCCGGCGGCGCGATATAGCGGCGTTCCGTGGGGGATCCACTTCTTGAGCCGGTCGGGCAGCGCCTCCATCCACACTTCCTTGCAGGTTTCGCACACCCGGCGCATCAGTCGTTGAGCCAGCACGCCGCGCAGCGCCGCGGCGATTTTGTACGCCTCCACGCCGATGTCAACGAGCCGGGTGACCGCGTTGGCGGCATCGTTGGTGTGCAACGTGGAAAGCACCAGGTGCCCCGTGAGCGAGGCCTGCACGGCGATCTGCGCCGTCTCGCGGTCGCGGATCTCCCCCACCAGCACGACGTTCGGGTCCTGGCGCAGAATCGAGCGCAGCGCCGCCGCGAAGGTGAGGCCCTGCTTCTCCTGCACCTGGACCTGGACGATGCCCTGGATCCGGTACTCGACCGGGTCCTCCACCGTCACGATGTTCACGCCTTCGCTCTTGATCTGGTTGATCATGGAGTACAGCGTGGTCGTCTTGCCCGAGCCGGTGGGGCCGGTGACGAGGATGATGCCCTCGTGGTACTCGAGCAGCTTCGTGATCGCCTCGATCTCGCTGGGGTTCAGCCCGAGCGTGTCGAGCGATTTGACGGTCGCGCGCGAGTCGAGGATGCGGATCACGACCTTCTCGCCGTGGGCCGCCGGGAGGGTCGAGACACGCAGATCGATCGGCTGCCCGTTCACGGCCACCCGCGCGCGGCCATCCTGAGGACGCAGCCGGTCGGCGATGTCCAGCGAGGACATGATCTTGATGCGGGAGATCAAGGGTACGCCGGCCGATCGCGGAATCTTCATGACCTGCCGCAGCACGCCGTCAATCCGGTAGCGCACCGCCACGCCGCCTTCCTCCGGCTCGATGTGGATGTCGCTGGCACGCGTGAGGATCCCCTCCGAGAGGATAAGATCCACGAGTTTCACCACCGGCCGCTCACTCGCGGCTGCGGCGGCCTCGGTGATGTTGTACTCGTCGGGCGCGATGTCGTCGGTGAGCTGCACCAGCTCGGCGGACTGCCCCATGTTCTCGAGCAACCGGTCGAGCGCCTTTTCGGGGCGGTACTGCACCTCGATCTGCTCGGCGATCTTGGACGGGGACATCAGCAGCAGGCGGATCTCGCGCGCGGTGGCGAACGCCAGGGTCTTTTCCATGTCCAGGTCGAACGGATTGGCGGTGGCGACCTCGAGGTAGGAATCGGTTTCCCGGATCGGGAGCACGCGGTACCGCCGCGCCA
>Ga0326597_10010296_pt1 | contig 12476 bp, 9 predicted proteins | sample RVTome_12_FD_203789 | JGI IMG/M metagenome (GOLD analysis project Ga0326597, IMG submission 203789) | Soil microbial communities from uranium-contaminated site in the Upper Colorado River Basin, Wyoming, United States - RVT100D185 | ecosystem: Environmental > Terrestrial > Soil > Contaminated >... | reverse complement strand
CTTCCCCCCTTGCAGCGCGTACGACCACAGCGACCAACGACCCCGCTCGTTTTGCAGGAAGTAGAGCGCCTTCCCATCGCGCGAAAAACCGTGGGTGCGCTCCCCTTGCACCCAGGCGGGCACCGCGACCTCCACCCCTTTGGGGCTGACGGCTTTTGCCTTGCCGCCCTTGAGCGCGCGCACGTAGAGCCGCCACCAGCCGTCCGAGTCGGCCACATAGGCCACGGCGCGCCCGTCGGGGGAGAACTCGGGCTGGAAAACGGACAGATCTTCGCCCTCAAGCCAGACTTCTTTTTTCTTCAGCCGGGGCAAATCACCTTGAACCTCAAGTCGCGCAAAGGCCATACGCGTGCTATCCCAGGGCATGTTGGGATGGTCCCATTCGATAAAGACCACGCCCCTGCCATCGGGATGCCAGCGCGGCTGCATGTAGAAATCGGCGCCCTCCACCAGCTTCTGCGGCCAGTGTTTACCTTCCGCGTCCACCAGCGCCAGGCAGTCGTTTGCCCCGTCGTGGTGCACGTAGACAACCCATGCCCCATCGGGTGAGACGGTGGGCGAAGCCGCGCAGCCGAAGGCCGGCGTGATCGGGCGGGCAGACCCTGCGTTCAGCGATTGGCGATACAGCCGCCCGTCATCGCATGCGAAGATCACGTGGCCGTTTGCAACCGTAAAATTACCGCCGCCGTAGCCCACCTTGGCGCGCACGGACAGCGTGGTGGTGAGTTCTTTGGGGGCGCTTTCCCCGTCAGGCAGCGCCACCAGTACGCCGCGATCGGAGCGGCCTTCCAGCCAGACCAGCGCGCCGTCGTCGCCCCACTCCACCTCAGACAGCCTCAGCGTCTCGGCCAAGTCCTTGGCGGAAAGGGCGCTGGGCCAAAGGCCGTATTGCACCTGCTGTTTACCTTTGGACATGGGATCTCCTCACGCGCTCACCGATGGGCACCAGATATACGCTGCGCTTGGCAAGCACTTCCTTCCCTCACCAGGGGAAAGGCCGGTTCTTGAAAACGTTAAGGGTCGGCTATCAAGCATTCCAACAACGCCTCAACCACAAGGTTTCAAATCCTATGCCGATTATGCCTCTCACGACTATAACTTAGAACACCTTCGGTCCTTGCAGCTGCGGGTGACGGATGTCAACGGCGGATCGGTCCTATGGGTTGCCTTCTTTCAATCAGGTGCAGTACAGTGAAACGAAGGGGACTGCACCCCCTGGCGCGTTTATGAGCGAAGCTGCGGAGGTACTTTGTGAAATCATTGCGATGGATGATTGCAGCCGGTTTGATGCTGTGCCTGGGCTTGGTGGAAGCCACGCCCCAGGACGCCCTGCGCGTTGAACAAACCCTGTCCAAGACGGCGATGTCGGTGAAGAGCTGCCAAGGCGCCCCTGACAAGGCCACCGTGACCCTGACCCTTCAGAGCTCGGAGCAAGTCAAACCCGTGGACCTGGTGATGGTGCTGGACCGCTCCAGCAGCGAGGACCTGGGCGCCGTCAAGGATGCCGCCCTGCGCCTGATGAATTCCCTGAACGAAAGCAACGGCGACCGGCTTGCCCTGGTTTCTTTCGCCGACACCGCCCGGTTGGATCAGGCGCTTTCCTCGGACTTTGAAACCGTAGCGCGGGCCGTGCAGTCCCTGAGCGGCGGCAACCTCACCGCCCTGGGCGACGGCCTGCACCTGGCGCTGGAGGAATTAAACGCCTCCAAACGCGCCGACGCAGTGACCGGCATCGTCGTCTTCAGCGACGGCGGGGCCACCACCGGTTTCGATCCCCTGGCGCAGGCCGACCGCGCCCAGTCGCTGGGATTGCCCGTGTACTTCGTGGGCCTGACGGCCAACGTCAGCCGCGGCGCACTCAGCGAGCTGGCCAAGCGCGCAAACGGCAACTTCTTCGCAAGCGCAAGCGACCAAAGCCTGATCGGCGTGCTCAAGCGCCTGCAACGCGCGCTCGTCGCCGAGTTCATCACCCTGACGCAAGTGCTTCCGGACGCGCTTTCCTACGCCGAGGCGCCGGCCGGGTTCCAGGCGCCGCACATCGTCCTAGCGCGCAACGGGACCACGGAACTCAGCTGGACGGCGAGGGCCTTGGTCAGCGGGCAGACGTGGCAAACGCAATTTGAGATCATCGCCTTGCAGTCGGGCACGTTTGACCTGACCCGCACCTCGATGCTGAGCTACCTGGATGCAAGCGGCGCCCGCGTGGAACAGCCCTTGCCCAACCCGCAGCTGCAGGTCAGCGGCACGGCGCTCCCCCTGCCGCAGTTTGAGGTCGTCCCCGAGCAGCCCAAGGCCAACCAAGTGCTTCAATTCTTCGACCGGTCGTCCGCCTCGGGCGGCGCGATCTCCTCCTGGCGCTGGGATTTCGGCGACGGAACCACCAGCAACGAACAGAACCCGACGCACGTCTACCAGGACATCGGCTTGTACACCGTGCGCCTGACGGTCACCGACGCCGCTCAGTGCGCCGTAACCCTGGAGCGCTCGTTCCGCATCTCCGAGGTGATCCCCGGCTCCGTGCCCCAGGCGCCGGACGGCGGCCAAACCAGCACCACGACGGACCCCGACGCGCCGCAGGTGAGCATCGCGCTGGGCGCGGACGTGATCAAGACGGGCGTTGCCGCAACCTTCTCCATCACCCCGGCGGACCAGGCAACCTCCTGCGCCTGGGATTTCGGCGACGGAACCACGAGCGACCAATGTCAGGCCACCCATACCTACATGCAGGCGGGCACCTTCACCCTCAAGGTGACGGTGACGTTCGAGGGAGGGGCGACCCGCACGCTGAGCCAGTCCCTCACGGTGGCCAGGGAGAACATCAAGCCCACGGCGGACTTCACCTTCACGCCGTTCAACCCGCGGGTGGGTCGGCCGGTGGGCTTTGACAGCACCGCTTCACGAGACGACGATGGCTCGATTGCCAGTTGGAGCTGGGACCTGGGGGACAGCACCAGCGCCACCACCCCGAACCCCATCCACGAATACGCGCGGCCGGGCACCTACACGGTAACCCTGACGATCACCGACAACGAAGGCGCTGCAAGCGAGGTCTTAAGAAAGGACATCATCGTCGGCCTGCCGCTTGCGGCCGTGTCCGATTTGAGCGGCTTGCGCCAAAGCCCTTCCGTTCCCGAGTGGATGGACTTCTACCTGGACGGCGGAGTGGTCACCGACGAGGAGCTGGAGGATGCGGCGCGCCGCTTCGCCAATGGATCGTTCGTGCAAAGCACCCAGTACCGCCTGACCGAGACCGATTTAAGGGCCCTGACTGACCTGCACGACCTGCGGGTGCTGACCGCTCAATACCTCAAGTCCCAGGACGCTGAGGCGGCAGGGTACGGCAAGGCGCACGATTACCAACCTGGCCTGGGCGCCAATTACGCCAACCTGGACATCCTGAACGCCGACCATCCGCCCCAATTCGACCAGGTGCCGATCCTCATTTACGCCCCCAACGACGACGGGTCTCTGGAGTTGGCCGGCGTGCGCTTTGTGGCCTTCCAAGCCGAGAGCGCTACGCTGTTTGGCATCAGCGACTGGCCCTCGTTCACACCGCCTCCGCCGCCCGGCGCGCCGAGCGGGACGCCGCCTCCGGGGGGCGTGCCCGGCACGCTGCACGTGCTGACCGTGTGGATCTGGAGGGAGAACGCCGACGGCATGTTCGTGCCGTTCAATCCGGCGCTGAAGTAGTTTTTTACTTGCGCTTGAGGTGACTTGCCATCGTCGTCAGCAGCTGGCGCGCGAGTTCGCGCTTCGGCTGACGTGAAAAGCGCCACTGCTTGCCATCGCGGGCGATGAGCACGGCGGCGTTGTCGTCGGATTCGGCAGCTTTGGACACGTCGTTGGCGATGAAAAAGTCGGCCTTCTTCTCCTTGAGTTTCTGACTTGCGCGCTCGAGCACGTCATGGGTTTCGGCCGCAAACCCCACCAACACCTGACCGCGGCGACGGCGCTGGCCCAGTCCCTTGAGGATGTCGGGGGTGGGCGCCAGTTCCAAGGTCAGCGCGCGCTTACCCGCCTTGCCCTGCTTGCGCGCGCTCGGATGCTTGGGACGCCAATCGGCCACCGCGGCGGCCATGATCACCCAGTGCGCCTCAGGCGCGCGGATGCGCACCGCCTCCTCCATCTGCGCAGCCGATTCCACCGCGACCACCTCTATGGCTGCAGGCCCAGGCAGCCCGGTGGGTCCGCTGATCAAGGTCACCTGTGCGCCCAGCTCCGCAGCCGCTTGGGCCACTGCATAGCCCATCTTGCCCGAGGAGCGGTTGGTGATCACGCGCATCGGGTCCAGGCGCTCCCGCGTGGGACCGGCGGTGACGAGCACGCGCTTGCCCGCCAGCACCCCCTGCGATGCGAGCAGGGCTTGGATTTCCCGAAGAATACGCTCCGGTTCGGGCAGACGGCCCGCTCCACTGCGCCCGCTTGCAAGCGCGCCCGCTTCCGGCGGGAGCAGCCGATAACCCAGCCCTTCCAGCTTCCTCAGGTTCTCTTGCAGGATGAGGTTTTCAAACATCTGGGTCTCCATCGCCGGGCACAGCAGCACCGGCCGGCGCGTGGCCGCAAGCGTGGTCGTGAGGTAGTCGTCGGCAAGGCCGCTGGCCAGTTTGCCGATCAGGTCGTAGGTGGCGGGGGCCACCACGAACAGGTCGCTTTCGTACGCAAGCCGAACGTGGTCCAGCGGCGCGTCGGCGAACAGGTCCTGCAGCACGGGTTGGTGCGACAGGGCGGCAAAGGTCAGCGGGGTGACGAACTGCGCGCCGGCGCGCGTGAGGATCACGTGCACCCGTGCGCCCTGCTGGCGCAGCCGACTCACCAGTGCAGCGGACTTGTAGGCGGCGATCCCGCCGCCCACGCCCACCACGATGCGCTTGCCCTCAAGCAGTGCGTCCATACGAGTATTCCACTGTAGCCCTGCGCGCGGGCGCCGGCAAGCGGCGCGTAGGCAAGCGCGCACATTCGAGCGCGCTTGCTTGACAGAACTGCATAGAGCCAACACAATGAATTCATCCATCAAGGAGGGTCGATGCAGAAGGAAATGATGACCCGTGAGGGCCACAACCAACTGAAGGCGGAGTTGGAGCGCCTGGAAGGCGAGGAGCGGCTGAAGGCCGCCGAGCAGATCGCCAAGGCGCGCGCCTACGGGGATTTGAGCGAGAACTTCGAATACCAGTCGGCCAAAGAGGCCAAGAACCAGTTGGAGGTCCGCATCGCCAAGCTGCGCGGCCGGCTGAAGAGCGCCCAGATCGTGGAAGCGCCTCTGGGCAACAACCACACCGTCAGCCTGGGCCACCGCGTGCGCTTGCAGGACCTGGACTCCGATCGCCAGTTCGAGTACCAGCTCGTCGGCCAGGCCGAGGCTGACGTCGCGGAGGGCAAGATCAGCGTCCAGTCGCCGGTGGGCCAGGGGCTGTTCGGGCGCAAGGTGGGCGAGTCCGTGGTGATCCAGGCCCCGTCGCGCACCCTCAAGTACAAGATCCTCAACATCGGCTGACGCTTCGTTCGAGAAAAAAGAAGCCGGCCCCCAAGCGCGTCTCGGGGGCCGGCGCCTTGTGCTGCAAGCAGATCTTTAACGAACCTGTTCCTTGAATGACTTCCCGGCGCGGAACTTGGGCACGTATTTTGCGGGAACCGTAAAACGCTTGCCCGTGCGCGGGTTGATGCGCTGCGTGCTCTTTTGCTTGCGGGCCTCGAAGGTGCCAAATCCCGTAAAGGTGACCTTCTGCTTTTTCTTGCAGCTGCCCACGATCAAGTCCAATATGGAGTCCAGCGCGTTGCGGGCATCCGTCTTGGACAAGCCGCTTTTCTTCGATAGCTGCATGATGAAATCCTTCTTGTTCATCTCTGCCCCCCCTTTCTTTTTAAAGCTGAAGCGGATTATAGCGAACTAAAACTTGAAAGTCAAGACTCCAAGCGAAAAAACCGCAAAGCGGGTCTGATCACGGCTTCATCTTGCGGCACAGGGACGGCGCTCTAACGCAGCTATCCCTCGATGATGCGCTTGCGCGCCCAAGCGCTGACGTAGTCGATCAGAGACACCACCACGATCACAATCAGCAAGTACATGCCCACCTTGGACCAGTACCCTTGCCGCACGGCCCGCAGGATCAGCGCGCCGATGCCGCCCGCCCCCACGATGCCCAGGACCGTGGCCGCGCGCACGTTGATCTCGAAGCGGTAGATGGCCATGGCCAAGAACTCGGGCAGGACCTGGGGCAGCACGGCGAAGCGGAAGCGCAGCGTCTGCGTGGCCCCGATGGCGCTGAGCGCCTCGATGGGGCCGCGGTCCATGGTCTCGACGATCTCGTAGTTCAAGCGGGACAGCATGCCGATGGAGTGGATGGCCAGTGCCATCACCCCCGGAAACGCGCCGGGCCCGTAGGTGGCGATGAAGAAAATGGCCAGGATGATCTCGGGGAAGGTGCGGATGGCGTTGGGGATCTGGCGCAGAATGATCACCAGCCAGCGCGGAAAGCCCAAGTTGCCCGCGCACAAGAAGCCCAACGGGAAGGCCAGAAACATGCTGATCGTGGTGCCGATCAAGGCGATGTTGACCGACTCCAGCATCTTTTCAAGGCCGGTCCACAGCTCGCTCCAATCGGTGGCCGCCATCCGGGACAGCATGCCACCCAGGTAGACCATGCCTCGGCTGATGCGCTCCGGATCGACGTTGAAGCTGCTTGCCGCCCACAAGATGCCCACCACGGCCACCAGCGACACCCCGGCCTTCCAGGGCCAGTGGATCTCCTTGCCCTCCACCAGGGACTCGCGGAAGCGCCCGCTCATGTAATCGATGCCAAACACGATGACGAAGATCACGATCAAGATGGCGGCCACCGCCGGGTAATCGAACCAGTTGAGCGCGGTGATCAGGTTCTGCCCGATGCCGCCTGCGCCGACGTAGGCGAGCACGGTGGCGACACGGATGTTGATCTCAAAAACGTAGAGGGTGTAGCTGACGAAGATGGGCAGTATTTGTGGGATGAAGGCGAACAGCACCACCGGCCACCGGCCAGCGCCGGTGGCCTCCACGGCTTCGATGGGCCCCCGGTCCACGTTGTCGGCGCTCTCACTCGTCATCTTGGCGATGATGGCGGCGGAAAACAGCGTCAGCGCAGGCACGCCCGCGATCGTGCCAAGCCCGAAGGCGGCCACAAACAGCACCGCGTAGAGCAGGTCGGGGATCGTGCGCAGGATGCCCATGAAGAAGCGCACCGGGTAGTACAGCCAGGGTGAGCGCGTGATCGTGCGAGTGGACAGCAGGATCAAGGGCAGCGACAGGAGCGCGCCCAGGAAGGTGCCCAGGATGGCCATGCGGAACGTGTCCAGCAGCGGTTTCCACAGCTGGGCCAGCAGCGGTTTCCACAGCTGATCCTGCACCCACCATTCCCACGACCACATGCGGCTCAGCAAGCCGAAAAACCGGTGGGTTTTGTTGATCAGCTCGTCGAAGCTGAACTCCACCATGATGCCGGCCCAGGCGTAAACTGCCGCGATGGCGGCCAAGGCAAGCACCCAGGTGATGCGCCCTTTCAACTTCACGAGGGCTCGCTCCTGGATGGCCTGCGGCGCTCATGGGCGCTCAGGGAAGCGCCGTAGATGGCCTCCTCGAAGGTTGCCTCCTCCAGTTGCTCCACGGGCTCGTCGAAGATGATGGTGGCGTTGCGAATCCCCACGATGCGGTCCCCAAAGGCGCGGGCAAGCACGGTGTCGTGCAAATTGACGATGGTGGTGATGCCGGATTCCTCGTTGATCTGCTTGAGGTGTTCCAGCACGATGCGGGCCGTGATCGGATCGAGCGAGGCCACCGGCTCGTCCGCCAGGATGATTCTGGGCTCCTGGGCCAGGGCGCGCGCGATGCCCACGCGCTGCATCTGGCCGCCGGACAATTTATCGGCCCGCTGGTACGCCTTGTCCTTGATGCCCACCCGGTCCAGCGCCGCCAAAGAAATCTGCTTGTCCTCGGGACGAAACATCCCCAGCAGCGAGCGCCACGCGCCCGCCTTGGGGATGCGGCCGGCAAGCACGTTGCGCAGCACGCGCGAGCGCTTGACCAGGTTGAACTCCTGAAAGATCATGCCCACCTGCGCCCTGATCTCGCGCACGCGCCGCGACGAGGCGCCGACCACATCTTCGCCATCGAACCAGACGTGCCCGTCCAGCTTGGCTCCGGTGTACTCGATCAACCGGTTGACGCAGCGCAACAGGGTGGACTTGCCCGCGCCGCTCACCCCGGCGATCACCACGAATTCCCCTTCCTTGATGTGCAGGTTCACGTTCTTGAGGGCTTGCACGCCGCTGGGGTAGGTCACCGTCAGGTTCTCGAACTTGAGCATCCGCTCCCCCCTTGACGCAAGCAGTAGGGGCGAGGAAGTTCCCTCGCCCCTATGCATTACTTTCGTGATGATGTGAGGCTGAACCTCATGCTTATTGGTTCTCGCACAGGGCCAGGTTCGGCCGAATCTCCGCGACGACCTGACGCACGGCATCCAGCGAGGAGGATTCCACCTGTTCGAAGGCGGTGCCGTCCAACAGGCTGTCGAGGATGGTTTTCCCTGCTTCCGTTTCACTGATGTTCACCAACTCCTCGGCGATCGCCGTCTGCAAGGCCGGATCCAAGTCGCCGGCGACCACCTGCGGGTCGTTGGGGATCCAGTCGCTGTAGCCGATGATGGGCATCAGGGTGTTGATCTGTTTGTAGATGTCGAAGGGAGCCAGGGTGGCGTCCAAGCCCGTTTCGGCCTCGCGGCCCACCAGGCTCTGGCGCACGTCGTCGAAGCCCCAGCCGATCTGGGTGTCCCCGCGGAACGTGGAGAGCGCGGAACCCGTGTGGCCGCCGGCCACGATCGTCTTAAAGTTGGGGAAGTTGCCCGGCAGGATGCCGAAGCTGGCCAGCTTGGCGCAGGGGAACAGGAAGCCGCTGGTGGAGCTGGTCGAGGTGTAGCTCATCGTGACGTTCTTGCCCGCCTGGACGGCCTTGATCACGTCTTCGAAGTTCGCGTACCCGGCGTTGACGTTGGCCATGAGCTGACCCCGGTAGAGCAAAACGCCGTTGCGCACGGTGACGGTGACGACCTTGGCGCCCGACTCCTGCTCGGCCTGGATGGCGCTCAAGGGGCCCATGAAGCCGACATGGATTTCACCCGTGCCCAGTGCGGCCACGGTGGCCGTTTCGGACTCAGGCACGAAGGCCTTGGCCGATTGGATGGCAAAGCCGCGCGCCTGCAACGCCTGCAGCAGCAATTGAGAGAACGGCTCGAGGTCCGGCAGCAGCACGGCCGGCTCGCGGGACGGGATCATGCCCAGGACCAACTCGGCGGGCACAAGCCCCCCTTGCGCCAGCGTGCGCTCCGCACCGGAGGACAGCACCAGCGCACAGAGCATCAGCGCCACAACGCCGAAAACCAAGAAACGATTGCCACGTCTAAGACTCATCTTTACCCCCTTGACTTTGGTGTTTTGTAGGTTCTCCAGCGCAGCCTTTTCGAAATCTTCCCACCTCCCCCAAGGCGCCAGATTCCATCATGTAGTGTATATCACGCCAATGGAGATTGTCAAGGCAGGAACGTAAAAATTATAGCGCCATCGGCAGTGTGCAACCGATGCGCCATGCACTCGAGGTTAAGCACAAGTTGGCAAGCGCGAACGCGCCTGCGCTACGTTCGAAGGAGGTGCAGCCAAGTCCGGATCAGCCGCACTGATAGCGCATGCTGGGGCTCACCTGCGCCGGGGGCGTGCACGTGATGCTTCCGCCCTTGCCGTCGTACAAATAAAGGTCTTGAGGCTGGGAGTCTTTGATGGTCACGGGATGCGCCAGACACCAGTACATGGTCAGGCCCTGGTCGCGGCCGCACGCGCTGTGCAAGGTCAGCGTCTGCCCGGCGCTCAAGGCCACGGCGCCGAAGTAGAACTGGTGGTCCGCATGGCCCGAGGCGCCCAACGCATCGGCAAGCCGCCAGCCGGCGAGGTTAAGGTCCTGACCGACGGCCTGGAGCTTGAAGGTCACCGACGGCCCCGCCGGAAAGTCGGTGCGTTCCACCGTCATCGCCAGACCGCCCTGGGGCAGGGGCTCGGCGCCTGCGGGCACGGGGGCCTCTTCGATCGCCGGAGGGCCGCCGCTGGCGGCAACCGGCTCCATCGCTGCGCCATGGTCCGAGGGGGCGGACGTGGCGTTGGAGGTGGTGGAGTCGTTCGCGGTCGCATGTCCCTGGGATCCCGCTTCCTCCTGTGGCAGGGTGGATGCGGTCCACACCGAGAGCGCGTAGCCCACGCCCACGAGCACGACGACGAACAAAATGCCCGCTACATGATGCGCTTTCATGGCAAGCCTCCTTCAAAATATCCGGACTGGTTCTACGGTCGAGCCGACGCCTGCTTCCAGAAACAAACGTCCTGCGGTTGAGGGTTTGTCTGTGAAAATCCCTCCCCTCTCCATGGACCGGCCACCGCCTTTGTAGGTTCTTTCAGGCGATTTTGCCAGGTTACCGGTTCCATTCGAAGTTCTCAAGCATCACCTGACCTGCATCGTCCCGTGCGGCGCACCCTTGAGAAACGTTTGACAGGCACGCGTTTTTTCGCTAAACTTCCAGGGCCTTTGGAGCCGTTAGCTCAGCGGCAGAGCATCCGGCTTTTAACCGGAGGGGCGAAGGTTCGATTCCTTCACGGCTCACCACTCATCTTATTCCCACCGGGAAGTTCCCTCCGTTTCGCGCGTAGTTCAAGTTAAACCTGATCTGTTCGGAGGGATTTTCGTGCACATCACCCGGCGTCGGCTGCTTCAAGGACTTGGATTGGGCGGTGCGCTCCTGGCCGTCGGTGGGGGAAGCTACCTCATCACGCGCACACGGCAGGCTTCGCCGCCCCCCATCGATCCACAGGAACCCTTCTCCATCCGCGAAGGCCGCATCGACGTGCTGGAACGGCTCGTCGTTGAAGCGCCTTTGACCCCCTTGGAACCCCAAACTTTCGTCACCACCGCAGGTCGTCAGGGGTGGCGCGTGCAGTTGCCCGCTTACCGCCCGTTGGCCACCCCGGCGGTTTTCGACGGCGCCGTCTACCTGGGCGGGGGATTTGGCAGCTACGAGTTCTACGCCTTCGACGCCCGTAGCGGCGTGCTGCAATGGGAACTGCACACCGACGACGACGGCCCCACCGCCGCCGTGGTTTTTGAGGACTTCGTGTGCTTCAACACCGAATCCTGCACGCTGTACCTGTGCGACCGGCGCACGGGCAGGATTCGCTGGCAAAAGTGGCTCGGAGACCCGCTGATGAACCAGCCTGCCGTGGCTCAAGTCGGCGATCGAGCGCTCGTCTTCATGGCCTATCCGGCGCAGGACGGACACCGGCTCGCCGCCTTCACGCTGCGGGCGGGAGAGGAAGTGTGGAGCGCGCCCTTGGATGCGGATCTTATCTCCGCCCCGGTGGTCAGCGACGACACGGTGTACGCCTCCGCGATGAGCGGCATCGTGTACGCCTTTCAAGCGAGCGACGGGGCCTTGCTCCAGGAACAGCGGTTGAACGCCACCTCCGCGCCCTGGGTCGCAGACGGCCAGATCCTGGTCAGCCAGCGCGCCCCACAAACCGACGCGCCGCCCCAGGAGAACGTGGTCGCCGTCGCGCGCCAAGGCAACAACCAAAACCAGGTCGGCCTGGCGCTTGAGGCGTCTTACCTTCAAGCGAACGCGCAAGGCCGGTACCAGCAGGAGTTTGCAGGCTACGACGGCGAGGTGGGCTTCAGCTCGGCGCCACCATCGGCCCAACTGCACAAGGCGCAGGACAACCTGGGCGGCTTCGCCTCGACCGTCATCGGCGGCTGGTCGTATCAGGGAGCGCGGCCCGTGGTGCTCGCCGGGAACGCCTACAACGTGCTGGGGGATACGTTTCAAAGCGCGGACCTGAAGACCCATCAACCCCGATGGGCGGTGCGCTTCCGCGGCGAGTCCGCGGAGGATCGCGCCTTTGCGCCCCCCGCGCTTGCGGGCGGCACGCTGTACGCCGGTTCGCTCGACGGCCGGCTGCTTGCGCTGCGCACGCAGGACGGTCAAGTGACATGGGCCGTGGACTTAGAAAAGGCACTCCTTTTCCAGCCCGCCGTTGCCGGTGGTCACGTCTACCTCACCACGCAAAATGGGGTGCTCTACTGCCTGGACGCACAGGACCCGCGCGCCGACGGTTGGCCCATGTGGGGCGGCGGGCCCGCTCACAACGGCCCGCAAGGGTGAACGGCAAAGGAAGTAAAAGTAGTATCGGTCAGGGCTTGCGTGCCGGCTTTTCGGCTTGCGGAGCCGGCTCCTCATCCTCGTCCGTCACCTGCTCCACTGCCACCCACAAGCCGCTGATGCACAGCGGCGCGATGGCAAACAGCACCAACGGATACTGCGTGCCCATCAGCGCGGGGTCTTGGGTGTAGGCCAGCATGAACGAGAAGAACGCGCCCATGCCGCTTGCGATCAACAGCAGCGCCGCCCACTGTCGCCATC
>Ga0326597_10010295_pt1 | contig 12477 bp, 13 predicted proteins | sample RVTome_12_FD_203789 | JGI IMG/M metagenome (GOLD analysis project Ga0326597, IMG submission 203789) | Soil microbial communities from uranium-contaminated site in the Upper Colorado River Basin, Wyoming, United States - RVT100D185 | ecosystem: Environmental > Terrestrial > Soil > Contaminated >... | reverse complement strand
TCGGAGTGGCGCACCGCGCCGCTCTGGGGGATCGGACTTGCCGCGGCGTCGCAAGGCGGGCGCGTGCACCTCCTGCACGACGGTCGCGCGAAGAGCCTGCTGGATGCGATCGGGTTCCACGGGGGCGAGGGCGCGGCAAGCCGCGCCGCGTTCAGCGCGCTCAGCCCGGCGGAGCGGGCACTCCTGATCCGTTTCCTGGAGTCGCTCTGATGACCTCGCGCCGCGAGTTTGTCGAACACCTGTCGGTCGGTGTGGTGGGCGCCCTGCCGTTCGTGGCCGGCGCCTGTGCAAGATTCCATTACGTCGACAGCGGACTCGAGAACGGCCGGCTCGTCGTGAGCCTGGCCGAGTTCGGCACCGGACCGTTCGCGCTGGTCGACGCGCCCAATCTTCCCATGCCGATCTACCTGTACCAGCATGCGGACGGCAGGTTCACGGCGGTACTCACCCGTTGCATGCACCGTGGGTGTCAGGTCGAACCCACCGGTGGACACCTCGTCTGCCCGTGTCACGGGAGCGAGTACGACAACGCGGGCGGCATTCTCAAGGGCCCCACGCAGTTCCCCTTGATTCGGTACCCGGTCGAGATCCAGGATGGCACGTTGTACATCACGCTCACGCCCGCCGAGGAGGCGCGGCCGTGAGACGATTCCTGCCAAGCGTCGCGTGCCTCGCTCTGGCGGCGGTCCCGCTTGCCGCGCAGCAACCCGATTCCACCCCACGCCGCATCCGGGCCCGGATCGACAGCGTTCCGGTGCAGGGCGGGGTGTACAATCGGCCCTTTCTCGCCTCGGTAGGCCGCACCGCGATCGGCGGGTATCTCGAGGGTAACACGAACTACTTCCGGGAAGACGGCATCTCCGACGGCTTCTCGACGGAGCTCCGGCGCTTCAACATCTTCCTCTTCTCGTCCATCGGTTCGCGCATCCGCATCATCTCCGAGCTCGAGTTCGAGCACGGAACGGAGGAGATCCAGCTCGAAACGGCGCTACTCGACTTCCAGGTGAACCCGTCGTTTGTGATACGCGGCGGGATCATCCTCCCGCCCATCGGCGCCTTCAACGTCAATCACGACTCACCACGCTGGGACGTCGTCGACCGCCCGCTGGTCTCCACTGAGATCATCCCGGCGACGCTGTCGGAGGTCGGCTTCGGCGCCCACGGGAGGCTGTTCCCGCGCGCCTTCACGATCACCTACGATGTCTACCTCACGAACGGGCTCGGCGACGGGATCGTTCTCAACGAGCACGGCCGCACGCGGCTGGCGAGCGGGAAGGGCCACGGCCTGGCGGGGGAGGACAACAACGGACGGCCGAGCGTCTCGGGGCGAATTGGAGTCCGGCGCGGCGCGGGCGGAGAAATCGGGCTCTCCTACTATGGTGGACCCTATAACAGCTATCGATCGGATGGGGTGCAGATCGACGAGCGGCGAGACGTTCAGCTGGCGGCGGTCGACCTCACCACCGAACTGGGGCCGGTCAGCCTCCGGGGCGAGATGGCGTTCGCCTGGATCGACGTGCCGAGCGACCTCCGAGAGGTATTCGGTGAACGGCAGTGGGGGTTCCATCTCGACGCGGTAGCTCCGCTGTTCCGGCCGCGGATCCGTGGGCTCACGGACGCCGTGGTGAACGGGGTGCTGCGAGTCGAGCGGGTGGATTACAACCGTGGCACGTTCAGCAGCACCGGTGACGCGATCGGCGACGACGTCACCGCGGTCGTCATCGGCGCCAGCTTCCGTCCCGTCGCGGGCACCGTTCTGAAAGGGAACTACCGCCACGAGTGGATTCGTGATCTGCAGGGCAACGCGTTCGCCCGGCGGGCGGGGTTTCAGTTCGGTCTGGCCACCTACTTCTAAAGGAACACAATTCGTGAGAGCGCCCAGCCGTGTCTGACCCCCTCCGGGACGCGGCGCCCGGCGACAGTCCGATGAAGGCGCCGGCGGCCGATGCGGGATGGCGGCTCCCGCGCTTCGCTCCGAGCCTCGTAGAAGTCTATCGCACCGTTCCCGTCCAGTATGTGGGCTGGTGGCGCAAGGCGCTGGCATTCGCGGGGCCTGGCTACCTCGTGGCCGTGGGCTACATGGACCCCGGCAACTGGGCCACCGATCTCGCCGGCGGGTCGCGCTTCGGCTACACCCTCCTCAGCGTCATTCTCCTCTCCAACCTGATGGCGATCCTGCTGCAGGGGCTTGCCGCGAAACTCGGGATCGTGACGGGTCGGGACCTCGCGCAGGCGTGCCGCGACCACTACTCGCGGCCGGTATCGTTGGGGCTGTGGGTCCTGTGCGAGATCGCGATCGCCGCGTGCGACCTGGCGGAGGTGATCGGATCGGCGATCGGGCTGAATCTGCTGTTTGGGATCCCACTGGCGTGGGGGATCGGGATCACCGCGTTCGACGTGCTGTTGGTGCTCTATCTTCAAAACAAGGGCTTCCGGCTGGTCGAAGCGCTGGTCGTGACGCTGATCGCGACGATCGCCGGCTGCTTCCTGTTCGAGATCATCATCTCGCGCCCCGATCTGGCGGGCGTCGCCGCGGGGTTCGTGCCGAGGCCGTCGATCCTCGCCAACCCCGAGCAGCTCTACATCGCGATCGGCATCCTCGGCGCCACGGTGATGCCGCACAACCTGTACCTGCACTCGTCGATCGTGCAGACCCGCGCGTATGACGAAACGCCGACGGGCAAGCGCACAGCGGTGCGCTTTGCCTTTATCGACTCGACGATCGCGCTGTCGTTCGCGTTGTTCATCAACGCCGCGATCCTGATCGTCGCGGCCGCGACGTTCCACCGCGCGGGGCACACCGAGGTGGCGGAGATCCAGGACGCGTTTCAACTGCTCACCCCGTTGCTCGGCGTTACCGGCGCGAGCGCCGTCTTCGCGCTCGCCCTCCTCGCCTCGGGCCAGAACTCGACACTCACCGGTACTCTGGCCGGCCAGATCGTGATGGAGGGGTTTCTCAACATCCGCATCCGACCCTGGCTGCGGCGGCTCATCACCCGCGCGATCGCGATTGTGCCCGCCGCGCTCACGGCTATCTTTTTCGGCGAGCATGGCACCGCGCAGCTCCTCATATTGAGCCAGGTGATCTTGAGCCTCCAGCTCTCGTTCGCGGTGTTCCCGCTGGTCCGGTTCACCTCCGAGCGGGCGAAGATGGGTGAGTTCGTGAACTCCGGTTGGTTGAAAGTGCTCGCCTATACCGTAGCGTGCGTGATCGCGTCGCTGAACGCCTGGCTCTTGGTGCAGACCATCCGGGGCTGGATCGCCTGATGTTCAAACGGATCCTCGTCCCGTTGGAGCATACCCCCACCGACGAAACGATTCTGGGGTACGTCCGGCCCTTGGCGCGCGAGTGCCGGGCGACGCTCGTGCTGGTCCACGTGGCGGACGGCTGGGCGGCCCGGAATATCCACCAACTCGAGCTACGGGAGTCGGAGGAGATGAAGGATGACCGGGCCTACCTCGAGCACGTCAGCCTGGCGCTCCGGGCGGAGGGTTATGACTGCGACGCGGTGCTCGCGGCCGGCGAGCCGGCGAAGGAAATCGCCGAAGCCGCCGAACGGGAGGGATGCGATCTCATTGCAATGGCTACGCACGGGCATCGAGGACTGGACGACGTCGTGCGAGGGAGTGTCGCCAGCAAGTTACGGCATATCACGATGGTGCCGGTGTTGATGGTGCGAGCGAAACCTGCAAGCAAAGGCGTCTAGTGGAACCGTCCGCTTGACGCCTCTGCTGGACGTCGTCGCTCGACGTCGTCAAGTCGTCCTCGCCTGCTCCAATGCCTTCAGGATCGCCGCCAGTCGCCGATCTCTAGTAAACCGCAACATCTCGATTTTCCCCGAATACTCCTTCTCGATCGCCGCGATCAACGCGCGCTGCTGCTCGGGGTCGAGTTTGTCCCAGGACGCGAGGTGGCTCCACCACGCCTCGAAACTGGTGAGGAGGTGCTGGAGAAACATGTGGACACCGCCCTCGCCCGCCCCGAGGTGATAGGTGAGGTGCGGTCCGGCGGCCGCCCAGCCAAGCGCGGGACCGAGCGACACGGCGCGATCCAGGTCGGAGACATCGATCACGTCGTTCAACACGAGGTCGATACACTCCCGCCAGACCGCCGCCGCGATGCGCCCGACGACATACCCCGGCACCGCCTTGTGCAGCACGATCGGCATGCGGCCCAGCGCGCGCAGGAATCCTTTGGCCCGTTCGATCGATTCCGGCGTGGTCTCCTCGCTCGGTACCAGCTCGACGAGCGGCAACAGCTCGGGCGGGTTGAGGGGGTGCGCCACGAGACAACGGCCGCCCTGCATCAGGCGGCCGAACAGCTCGCCGGGCGCGAGGCCACTCGAAGAGCTGGTGACGATCGCGTCGGGACCGGCGACCTGCTCGATCGACTCGAGCAGCCGTTGTTTGGCGCCGAGGTCCTCGTGGATCGCTTCGATCACCCAATCGGCCCCGCGCACCGCCTGCAGCAGGCTCTTCGCCTGCTGCAGCTCGAACAGCCCGCGCTCGACGATCCCAGCGGACGCGCGACCCAGGGCGATCAGCGCCTGCGCGCGTCGCGGGATGTCTTCCGTCGCATGTTCGATGGCCCGCGCGTTGGTGTCGAAGATGCTCACCGGCCATCCGGCCGACGCGCACAGCGCCGCCCAGCCGCCACCGATCGCCCCGGCGCCGATCACGGCGACCTTGCCGGGCATCGCACCGGCGGCCGCGGTCACCGCGACGCACCCGCGAGTGCCGCAGCCGGCAGGACGCGTTCCACCAGCAAGCGGTGCGCGACCTCGTGCCGCACGGCGGTCGCCATGCGCGCCGGCGCCCCGTCGGCGGCGATGCGCGTACGGCCGCGCGACTCCCCGTCTTCGAGGTCCACCGTGAGCCGCAGCGGCTCGAAGGTGAGCGTACCGGGTGCGATCAGCTCCGCGATAGGCAGAACGTCGTTGATCACGCAGCCGTCCAGATCGTCGTATTTCCGGTGAAACGCGAGGTAGAACCGGAGCGCCGCGTGTAGCCATCGCGCCATCTCGTCGTCGACTCGGCCCAGGCGGTCGATGTCCGCGCCTTTCAAGACCAGCTTGCGCGTGACGTCGAGGCCCACCAGCTCCGTAGGCAGCTCGGCACGCAGGACTTCGGCGAGCGCCTCGGGATCGCACCAGGCGTTGAACTCGGAGTATTTCGTCGTGTTGCCCGCGGCCTTGAGGTTGCCGATCATCGCGAGATGCCGAGCCACCTTGGCGCGGACCAGCCGCGGCTCGCGGCGCAGCGCGAGCGCCAGCCCGGTCACGGGGCCCAGCGTCACGAGCGTGACCGGCTCGTCCTGCTCGGCGAGCAACCGATCGAGCGGCTTCACGAAGTCGAGGATCGTCCCGGCGGGCGGGAGCGTCGCCTCCCCCAAACCCGATTCCCCGTGTGTCTCGAGCGCCACTGTGAGCGCGCGCTTGAGCGGCCGGCGTGCGCTCACGCCAAGCGGCAGGCGCCGGCCGCCGCGCCGCAGGATCTCGACACAGTTGCGGTGCGCGTGCTCCACGACGGTGTTGCCGTAGGAAACCGCGATGCCCCGCACGTCCAGCTCGGGCGACCGGATGGCCAGGAGCAGGGCGAGCATGTCGTCGATCCCCGGATCGGTATCGATGATGACCGGACACGGAAAGCGAGAGAGGGAAAGCTCCGGCTGTTGCACGGGTTCAAGCCTATCGGCCGGCTATCTCCTTAGCAATAGTCATCGACAGACGCTGGAATTCCGCGGCGCCGCCGAAGCCGAAAATCCGTTTGATCACGCGACCCCGCCGGTCGAGCAGCAGCGAATAGGGGAGGCCGCGGTACCGGTAGACCTGCTTCATTCGGCCGCCGCCGACCAGAATGGGAAACGGCGGCCGGAACTCCCGCACGAAGGCGAGCATCTTGCCGCGGTCGACGTCGTCCGAGATCGCGACGATTGCGAAGTCGCGACGGTCGAGCGTTCGGTACAGCTCGCTCATGTGTGGGAATTCCTCGCGGCACGGGTCGCACCAGGAGGCCCAGAAATTGACGAGGGTGACAAGCCCCTCGAAGCGGGCGAGGGTGACGGTGTCGCCGCTCGAATCGGGCAGCGCGAACGCCGGCGCGAATGGCTCGCGCTCCTTCGTTCCCCAACTCCCGGCGACGAGCGTCGTGGCATCGAACGTGACCAGCCGGCCACGGGCGTCCACGGCGACAGCGGTTTCACCCGGGCCGAGCTTGCGGGTGGTGAGAATCGCCCCGGTTGCCGTATCGAGGACGTCGACGCGCAACGCGATCGCGGCGGAATCGTCGGCGCCGAGCACGTAGAGCCGTCCGTTGGGTCCTAGGACGAGCGCGATGTTCACGAGCGCGGCGTCCAGTTGCAGCTCCCCCCCCCGTCCGCTCGCGGGAAGAAACACGGGGTCGCTCTCGTGCGGGTAGATGCCGCGCGTGGTGGTCCAGCGGGGCGCGCCGCTCCGGTCATATTTCACGATCTGGTCGCGGGCGAGCGGTGCGTAGTAGATCGCATCTCCCCGTGCATCCGCCGTCACCGCTCCGGCGTTAGTGATCTGGGTGAGGAACGGGGTCGGCGGGACGTGGATCGTGGCGAGGCCATCGAGCGGCCGTCCCAACGTGTCGATGACTCGAAAGAGCGGAGCGGTCGAGGGCTCGGCGACGAGCTGCGGCACGCGGTAGGGCGAGCGTGCGGCGATCACTCGATCGCCCGCCGCCGCGTACAACGCCACGGGGAACGGGCTCTCCCATTCGCGTACCACGGTGCCCGTCGTGTCGAGGATCATCCCCTCGCCGGTCTGCTCGCTGACCAGCAAGTAGTCGCCCAACGTAGCGACCGCCATCGGCAAGGCAAGGTGAGGACCCGTCAGGCTCGCGATCGGGCGCAGGCGCGCGTCGAACATGACGATCCGGCTGTGATCGGGGTCCGGCGCCCACGAACGGCCGCCGAGAGCGGTGGCCGGGGACCGGTTGTAGAAGAGCAGGGTGAGACCGCTGGGCGCCGCGGGCCGGCAGGCCAATGCCGTCAGACATGCCAGGACGGCGCCCAGCGTGCGGCGCATCTCAGCTCGCGGCTTCGATCGACTCGATCTCGATGGTGTGCAGGCCACTCACCAAGCGATGTGTGCCGGTGACCTTCACCTTGCCCTCGGCGAATTGCACCATTCGCGAGTTCTGCGGATCGGCAGGCTTCGAGCTCACGGGCATGTAGACGGTGCCGTCCGACGTGAGAATCGCCAGGCCGACGCCCTTGTTGGCGCAAGCGACGGCGCACGCTTTGTGTTGCGCGCCTTGGGCCTGATGCGTGACGTAGCAGTTCACGTCAACCACAGTTCCGGTGAGGGTGACCTTGTCGCCCGCGGGCTGTGCTGCCTGCGCGGATAGCGGCAGCGCACAGAGCACCAGCGCGGCGGCCGAGGTCAGGATACGCTTCAGCATGGTTTGATTCCTCCCATCTGAGTGAATAGGACGGCCCGACGGGACATCCCGTTGTACGTACGTTGCCACCATCCGTTCCGGATGTCGATATATTGGCCGCCATGAACCCGGCCTACCGGCAACTGATCGACTCCTTTGGCGAGGGGTGGGAGAAGGCGGACATCGAGCGCATCTGCTCGGTATTTACCCCGGACGCCGTGTTTCTCGAGACCCCCTTCAGCCACAAAGATGTAGGGATCGCCGCGGTCCGGGCGTATTGGCAGGACCTCCCCATGACCCAGGCCGACACCTCGTTCCGGTCAGGGGAAATCTTCGAGGTGGGCCCCTGGTTCGCCACCGAGTTCCGCTGCACCTTCCGCCGCCGCCGCACCGGCGAATGGGTAGACGCCCGTGGCGCGATCTTCTGCGAGACGCGGGAGGGGAAGATCAGTGAGATGAGGATGTACTGGCATCGCTATGCGGGGGGGAAAGAGGAACCGAAACCCTAGCCTCTATTGCGTCTCACGTAGTCCAGCGCCCATTCCATCAATTCCGCATTCCTCATCCCCACCTTCATCGCGGTGGTCACCGCATCCTCCTCCGCGAATCCCTGATCCAGCATCAGGTACGGAATCAACGCCGCGCCGACGCGGTTGCCGCTGGCGCAGTGGAAGAGCACCGGCTTCGTCCCGACGTTGGTTTTGAGGGCGTCCCGAATCTGCGTCAGCGTAGCGTCGTCGCCGCGCGAGTGGCCCACGGGGATACAAAGGTACTCGAGTCCGGCGGCGGTGGCGTCCTCCGGCTCGCGCAACGGCCGCGGCTCCATCGGGTCGCGGCAATCGAGCACCACGCGGCACCCCGCCTGACGCAGCGCCGCGAGGTGCGGTGGCAGCGGCTGGCCTCCCGTCACCAGACCGGGAACGGGCTCGCTGGCGTTGGGGACTCCGGAGAGAGCGTCCAGTAGTGCGCTCATACCAACCGCTTGGACTGCGCGAACAGGATCAGCTCCACGCGGTTCTCCACTTTCAACTTCCGGTAGATGTTGTGCAGGTGAATCTTGACCGTCCCCTCGGTAATTGCCAGTCGCTCGGACATTTCCTTGTTGCGGAGACCGCGGGCCACCATGCGGACCATCTCGATTTCACGGGGCGTCAACACGCCGGCGGCTTCGCGCTCCCCGGCCTCGCGCCGCAACAGCGTGTCCAGCGCGCGGCCGAAGGACTGCTTCTCGATCCACTGCTCACCCGCGTGGACCTTGCGCACACAACGGACCACCATCTGTGGCGCCAGCTCCTTCAGCAGCATACCGCGCACGCCCAGGCGCAGCGCTTCCAGGACCTCTTCCTCTTCCAGCACGGCCGCCAGCAGCACTACCTGGGTCGGCAGATCCTCCCGGCGCAGCGCGCGCAGCACGGAGATCCCGTCGTCCCGAGGCATGTGGATGTCCAGGATCAGCACGTCCGGACGGTGGCGGCGCACCGCGTCCAGACTCTCCTCCCCGTTCACACACCGGGCCACCACGCGAAAGTCGGGCTCGAGGCGAAACAGGTTTTCTAGGCCGTCGAGGACGATGGGGTGATCGTCGGCGAGGACGATGCTGATGGGCACGCTATTGGTCTCCGCCACCCGATGGCAGCTTGATGTCGAGCCGGGCACCCGCCGGAGTCGAGTGGATCGCCAGGGTGCCGCCGAGGGACTCGACTCGCTCCTTGAGCATCACCGGTCCGAGCTGCAGAGCGGTCAGCGTGGCGTGGTCATATTCCCCCTGAAACGGAAAGCCACGACCGTTGTCGGCCACGAGGATCTCCACTTGTCCGTTCTTCGCACCGATCGCGACGCGCACCTCGGACGCCGCGGCGTGACGCGCGGCATTCACCAGCGCCTCCTGGACGATGAGACAGATGGCGTTGGCCAACGTCGCGGGCAGCGGGCCGTCCAGGTGCTCCAGCTTCAGGTCCACCCGCACCCCCCAGATGCCGGCGAGCCGGTGCACCAATTCACGCAGGCCGGCGTCCAACCCGGCTTCCCCGGCCGCCAGGACGGCGGGAGGCAGCTTCGAATCGCGGATGAAAAACCGCAGGTCGCGCTGCTCGTCCGCGATGAGCTGTTGGACCGCCGCCAGCCGGTCCCGCGCCGCTCGGGGTTCCGCGTCCCAGAGCCGTTGCACCGTCTCGAGCTGCAGCGCCGCCCCGGTGAGGGACTGCAATACGCCATCGTGCAGGTCGCGCGACAGGCGGTTGCGCTCCTCGGCGGCAGCCGCCTGTCGCAGCCGTCGAGACAGGAGGGATTGATCCATCGAAGACGTTACCTGGTGGGCCACGATCTCGCCCAGCAGCAGGTCATCCCCCGTCATGCGTCCCTTGTCGAGCGCGAACAGGTGTCCCTCCATGCATTCGCCGCGCAGCGGGAGGCAGAGCACCGCCCCGATGTCGAAGCGCGACCGCAGCGCGGGATGAATCGGCGCGCCGCGCCATCCGCCCGCCTCCTTTGGACCGCGGTACAAGACGACGGGCACCGGGGCACCGACATCCCCTGACAGAAAGGTCAGACCGGACAGCGGCTGGGCGACGACTGGGTCGAACGTCTCGGGCGCTTCGGACCAGGTCTGGATCGTCCCGTGGCGCCACAGGGCGAGCTGGAGCCACGGCTCCTCCGGCTCTTCCCACGCCACCAGCACGCGCGGCGCCCCGAGGATGCGCGCGGCGCTCTCGAGCGTTTCCGGTTGCGGTACCTCGGGCTCGCGCGCCAACACCTGGGGCCACGCCGCCAGCTCGGACATCTCACGGCGACGGCGTTCCTCGAATGCGCCAAGGTACCCCAGCAACCCGGCCGTGACCGCGAGATAGACGCCCGGGATGATGAACCGGTTCTGCTCGAATGCCTGCTGGCCGAGCACCTCGTCGGCGTACAAACCGACCCCGATCATCGTGAGGAGCGCGGCGGCGGCGGTCCACAGCGCACCGCGCCACTGCCAGCGCAACGTCGCGCTCACGATCGAGAACATGAAATAAATAAAGAAAGGACTGGTCGGCCCCTCGGTGAGATACGTGAGGACGGAAAACAGCAACAGATCGACAACGTGGGTGGCGAAGCCCATCCGAACGAGGGGCACGTGGGTGAGCCAGACGAACAGCGCCACGAGCAGCGCGTACCCGAGGTACCCGAGTAAGAGGAAGTACGTCGTCTGCGCGTGCTGGGCCGGCGTGGACGGATCCAACCAGACGGCCAGGAGGGAGAACGCCGCGAGCACCACGCGGCCGGTCGCGATCACGCGCTCGGCGCGGATGCGCGGCGCGTAGTTGGCGCCCACCAGTCGCCCGATTAGCGCGGTCTCAGCCATGTAGTGCCTCTGGACGCGGAGCCGGCTCGCCTGCCGGGCAGGCCGTTGAACCGGCGCTAAACGCGGCGATTGCGGTCACGAACATAGCCGCGACCGGTTCCCCTATGATAGCCGCCTCCGCATCCCGGTTCGCGGCGCGCTTTGTGCAACACTCCCGCCCGCTGGATAAGGCAGGAATAGGCCGGCGTAACCGAAAGTTATACGAGGCTGTAACTCGTCGTCTATGGTCGGATCGGGCTCGAGACACCACCATGCTCGCCCAAGCAGCAGAAGGTGAACTGTCGGCGACACTGGCCCTGGTCCCGCTGAAAAGGTGTCCGTAGCGGAGGCGCCACACAGTTGCGGTTTTTCGACGCCGAGAACCGAAACGACCTAGAGAGGCTCCGGGAATGACAGGACGAAACATGATGAGGAAACCTCGTTTCGCGTCGTTGCTTGCCATCGTGTTGTGCGTCGGACTGTTCGTTCGCTGCGCAGGGGCGCAGGACAGCAGGACCGCCGCTCAGCAGCCCGCCCAGAATCTCGAAAACTTCGACACCGGTAGTTTCGGCCGTTCGACCCAGATCGACAACGCTTGGGTCCCCTTGAAGCCGGGGACGCGGTTGGTCTACGAGGGAACGACGATCGAGGACGACGGCACGGCTGTCCCTCATCGCTTCGTCATCAACGTCACCGACTTGACGAAGCTGATTGGCGGCGTTCGCACGTTGATCACGTGGGACTTGGACTACAGCGACGGCGAGCTGGTGGAGGCGGAGCTCGCGTTCTTCGCGCAGGACACGAACGGCACCGTGTGGCGCATGGGCGAGTACCCGGAGGAATACGATGGCGGCAGGTTCGTCGCCGCGCCGGCCTGGATCCATGGACTCGAAGACGCCAGAGCGGGGATCGAGATGCATGGCGCGCCGCAGCTCGGGACGCCGAGCTACGCCCAGGGGTGGGGCCCGGCCGTCAATTGGACCGATCGCGGGCAGGTGGACCAGATGGGACAGAAGACCTGCGTCCCCGCGGGCTGTTACGAGGACGTCCTGGTGATCGCCGAGGTCAGCGCGGCGGAGCCTGATGCCCGGCAGCATAAGTACTACGCGCGCGGCGTGGGGAACGTGCGCGTCGGCTGGGCGGGCGCAGGAGACCCGACGAAGGAAACGCTGGAGTTGGTGAAGGTCGAGCAGCTCGACGCTGCGGCACTGGCCGAGGTGCGCGCCGGGGCGCTCGAGTTGGAAAGGAGCGCGTATCAGCGCAGCAAGACCGTGTACGCGCACACGCCGCCGGCCGAATAAGCGCGTGACTGAGGGTAGGGCGGAGTTGATCGGAGTTGCGTTCGAGGTTGACCACAGACTCCACACAGAGGTTCAGCCATGATGCGTCGGATAATTGAACAGAGCTTGAAGCTCCGGGTCCTGGTGGTCGCCGCTGCCGCGGTGATCATGGTCGTCGGCGTCGGGCGAGTTCGGAACATGCCGGTCGACGTCCTTCCCGAGTTCGCGCCGCCCAGCGTCGAGATTCAGACCGAAGCCCTTGGGCTGTCGGCGAACGAGGTGGAAGACCTCGTCACGCTGAACATCGAGGAAATGGTCGCGGGCGTGCCGTGGCTGCAAACGATGCGCTCCAAGTCGATTCCCGGACACTCGTCAGTAGTCATGATCTTCCGGCCCGGGACGGACCTCATGGCGGCGCGGCAGATGGTGCAGGAGCGCCTGACGTTGGCATATGCGCTCCCCAACGCCTCC
>Ga0326597_10010294_pt1 | contig 12478 bp, 6 predicted proteins | sample RVTome_12_FD_203789 | JGI IMG/M metagenome (GOLD analysis project Ga0326597, IMG submission 203789) | Soil microbial communities from uranium-contaminated site in the Upper Colorado River Basin, Wyoming, United States - RVT100D185 | ecosystem: Environmental > Terrestrial > Soil > Contaminated >... | reverse complement strand
ACGGCTGGATGATTGAAAAGCGCGGAAATGGAAACAGGGACCCCCGGAGTCGGGCAGATCAGAGAGTCGCAACAGTCCACAACAGAGGAGCAGACAATGAAATATCAAATCGGCCGTAACGTCAAACTCGCGTCGCTAATCTCTCTCTTGATCGTTGTTCCATCGCCGGCATGGGCACAAGACGTTCCCAAATGGGCGGCACCTGAACCGTGGTTTGTGTACACCGTAGTAATTGTCCTCTTTATCGGATCATTGTTGACGCTGCTCTTGATTCGGGCGGCGCTCAGCAGTTCGAAATGGTCCCTGGCTGACGCATTGTCCGAAGAAGCCGAAGTTACCTCAATGGAAACCGATCCAGCAGGGGGCGTCAAACCGAGACTGGACGCCTCCTCCGGAAAGCCCCTTATGGTCACCGAAATGCGCTCTAGCACGAGCCGGCTAATAGCCTTCATGGGCATGATAGTTATCCTGCTGATGTTTCTTGGTTTCGGAGCGTTCGCACTTTACTCTTTTGGGAAAACTGGGGATATGCCGGACTCTACAGACAAGATAGTCAATTTCCTCTTTGCTGGACTTACCCTATTCGCTCCTTACGTTGTAAATAAGTTCTCAACGGCGTTTGAAAGCCTTTCCCCTAAGAAAGGGTGAGCAGTTTAGGCGTCGAGCCGAATCAGGGACAGACCACGCTCTTGAATTGCCTTTAACCGCTTCATGTCCGCGGCGCGCGGAGGTATGACACGCGCAAATGAACAATAGAACCTCATGAGCCTCGAACCACAAAAATTCTTCATCGGCCTGATGGAGTTCTTCTCCATCCTGCTGCCGGGTGCACTCCTCACTTACCTACTGATGGGCGAGGTGGGGCCGGTCGTTCTGGGGAGCGATCAATATAAGAAACTCACAGGCGCGGAAGGCTGGGCTGCGTTCCTCATCGCCAGCTATCTGTTCGGGCACTTGGTCTTTCTGCTGGGTTCCTGGCTGGACGAGTTGTATGACTGGTTTAGGCGCTACACGTTGAACACGCAGATCGTTTTGCTGGCACGCCGGGGCAGGCTGCTGCCCTGGCTTGCCCGGGCGCTGATCTGGCTGGTCTTCAAGCGGGAGCGGAATCTCGCCGTCGACCGTGCAGCCAGGATCAAGCGGCAGGCGCTCGACCCGCTGGGCGCCGCGGACGCCATCAACGTCTTCCAGTGGTGCAAGCTTGTGCTTGCCTCTGACAGTCCCGAGAGCGTGGCGGTGGTGCAGCGCTTCGAGGCCGACTCCAAGTTTTTCCGCTGTCTGGTGATCGTCCTCCTCGTGCTGGTTGGCACGTGGATGAGCCAGGAAGAGTGGCTGACAGCGAGCATCGGTTTCGCACTCGTGCCGCTTGCGCTGTGGCGGTACATGGAACAGCGCTTGAAAGCCACCAACCAGGCCTATTGGTCCGTCATCACGCGGACCGCGCAAGGCGGTAAGGTCGTCTTCGCGAAATCGGAAATCATCGCCGGCAGTCCCACGCACGCCGGCGGGGTCGTGTATCGGATGCGCGGCGGCCAAGCCGAGTATCTGCTTGTCGAGGCCAAGGACGATCCGGCGACGTGGGTGCTGCCCAAGGGGCACATCGAGGAAGGGGAGAAGCCGCGCGAAACGGCGGTGCGAGAGGTGCACGAAGAAACCGGTGCGTGGGCCAGGATCCGCGCGGAATTGAAGGTCGTGTCGTATTCGATTGCCGGAAGCGTTACGTCTGTTCAATTCTTTCTCATGGGGTACGCGGGCCGCGGCCTGCGGAGCGATGTAAACCGGGAGCATCTCTGGTTGCCCGCGAACGAAGCAATCGCGAAGGCGAGTCATCGCGAGACACAAGAGCTATTGCAGGTGGCGGATCAGGTTAACCGTAGTAAACGGGGGTAGACGCTTGATCAATCAAGCGCAGGTTCGTCGGGGACCTTTTCGGACGCCGTGAAGCGGGGATGACAGGTGAACGAAATCGACCAGTACTGGAAGTTTGCGGAATCCGAGCAACACTTCAATGAGACCCAGGCCGGAATCCGGAATCACGCGGCGACCTGGATGTTGGCCGCGTTCGCAGCTATTGCCTTGCTGCTCAAGACTGAAAAGGATGCCCAGTGGATGGTGTCGCCCGCGGTTCTCGTAGCCGTGGTTGCCCTCATGGCCACAATAGGGCTGATGGTCCTCTGGATCAACGATCAGCTGGTTTACCAGCGCCTGCTGGACTGCGGCTTCATCATCGCCCTGAAGATGGAATACGACAACCCGGGCTTGCCTCCGATTCGGACCATGATGATGTATGCCGCCGAGGGCAAAGGCATGTCGCGCTGGATGACTTACTTCTACACCATTCCCATGTGGGGTTTCCTGGCGGTTTCGGTTGCCGCGATATTCCTGCGACAGAGCATTGGGAGCACAAGCAAGGGAATGAGCGAGGACCAGTCTCTCGTCGTCCTGGTTGCTCTTTGCGTCGGCCAGCTGGTCGCGACGCTTTGGGTGCATCGGAAGAAGGCGGAGGTGGGCGCCACGGAACGCGCCAGGCAACTCGGGAACAAGGATTTCGAAGCGATGTTCGAAGGCACTGATGACGCCCGCGAACGTCTAGCTAAGGTGATCAAGAGAAACCGGCCGGCGCAAGCGGCAGTAGGCGGAAACGCGCAATGACTGATGCACTCTGGACTGCTTCGCACCCTTCGCAGATTGGGTGCCACCGGTTGTTGAAGATGGAGGCGGTGGTCTGGAACAAGCTGTAGCAAGAAGGTTGGTGGACTCTATCCATCCGGCGATCGCATCTAACGGGAGAGCGCAGTCATGGCCGACACGAAATATACGGTGACAGGAACAGTAGCCAGCCGCGCGCGAGCGGGAGTCGGCGGCCTGCGCGTTGAGATCGTGGACAAGAACGCCGGCCTCGAAGACGCAAAGCTCGGGGAGGCGAAGACCGATGAGCGCGGCCGCTACGAGGCCGAGCTCGACGTCAGGCCGCTCAAGGAGCGCGGCAAGCAGGTCCCGGACCTGCAGGCGCGCGTATACGGCCAGAAATTTCTTGCGGCGTCGCCGGTGCGGTACAACGCATCGAACCAGGAGATCCTCGATGTGCTCATTTCGGATGAGGCGGCGTCGGCGCTGCCGTCGGAATATGAGACGCTGATCGCCGCCATCGCCTCGAATTTCAAGGGTAAGCCGCGCGAGCTTAAGGAGAACGACGAACGGCAAGACATTACTCATATTGCCAACAAGACCGGCTGGGACGCGCGCGCCGTTGCGCTGGTATCCCTGGCCGACCTGTTCAGCGCCGGCGCCCAGAACATCGACGCCGCCTTCTTCTACGCGCTGTTTCGCGCGGGGGTAGCTGTCAACGAGAACGCACTGTACCGGACCGAGGTGAAGTCCGCCGCCGCGATCTGGCAGCGGGCGATCGAAAAAGGCGTGATTCCAGCGGCGCTAAAGCAAGGCATTCCGGCGGCAGCAAAGAGCTTCCAGGCTCTGGCTGAGAAGCGAGTTCTAGATGCCCCCGCTCCGGCAGGTCTCTCCTCTCTCAAGGAGATGCTCTCGATCTCGCTCGGGGATGACGCGGCGAAGCATGCGAAGTTCGCCCAGATCCAGGCCTCTTTCGCTGGTGACCCGAAAAAATTCTGGCAGGAAGTCAACACCGCGTTCGGCGAGGCGGGCGAGAAGCGCCTCAGGCTGGACGGACAGCTCGGCCATCTGACGCTCAACAACGCGAAGCTGATCGGCAGGCTGCACGCCGAGGCGGGGCGGACCGGCCTTCCCGGTGCCGCGGCGCTCGTGCAAAGCGGCTACTACCGCGCCGACAAGTGGCGCAATCACGTCGACGCGGTCCCGATTCCGCCGCAGATTCCGGGGGCCGATGACAAGGAGAAGCGTGCCAACTACGCCGAGATGCTCGCCGCGCAAGTGCGGCTAAGCTTTCCTACAGCGGCTGTTTCGCACATGGTGAAGCAGGGCGAAACGGAGGTGGGCGCGGCCTCGAAAGTGAGCGAGTTCCTCGCCGCGCACCACGACAAGTTCGACATCGGCCGGCAGCCGGTCGAACTGTACATTGCGAAAAACAAGCTCAGAGTCCCGGTCGAAGTCAGCGCCCAGATCAAGCGCATCCAGCGCGTCTACCAGATCACACCGAGTGATGCGGCAATGAACGCGATGTTGAAGAAGGGCGTGGACTCGGCTTACGCGGTAGTACGCCACGGCAGGGAAGAGTTCATGCGCAGATTCAAAGGCGACATGGGCGAGGAGAGCGCGCGCCTCGTTTACGCCAAGGCGCAGCAGGTGCACGGGGCGGTCGTCAATATCGCGGTCTCCTACGTCACCGCCGCCAACGCACCGCGGATCGGCGTGCACAGCGCGGCGCAGATCCTGGATCCCGCCCCGGTGGCAGCGAACGCGGGTGACGTCATTGCCACTGCGACGTTGGAGGAGATCTTCCACTCGATGGACTACTGCGCCTGCGAGCACTGCCGCTCCGTACTTGGCCCGGCCGCATACCTGGTGGACTTGTTGCACATGCTGGACCGAGAGGACTCCGCGTGGAGTGAGTTCATCAGGGACTGGCCAGTGGCCCACGGTGGCGCACCCTATCCGTACCCGAGCGATAAGGCGTGGACCGACGCCGGCCACCCCGCCCAGAACATCGAGCAGGTTCCGCTGAAGGTACTGAGCGACCGGCGCCCGGACATCCAGAACCTGCCGCTCACCTGCGAGAACACCAGCACGCCCCTGCCGTACATCGACCTCGTAAACGAGACGCTCGAATACTTTGTCGCCAACGATCTGAGCCTCGGTGGCTACCTCGGCCACGACACCGGGGGGGCAAGGCCCGAGGAACTCCTGGCAAGCGCGCGCTACGACACGGTAAGCGACACAGCATACACGGCTCTGACGGCGGCGAGATTTCCTGCGCCGCTGCCATTCAATCAGCCGCTGGAGGGTCTGCGGCGCTACTTCGACTCCTTCGGGGTGCCGCTTCAAGAAGCGATGGAAGCGCTGCGCAAGACCGAAAACGTTGAGCGGGCGAACGACAACGAATATGGCTGGCGCGACATCTGGATGGAAACGCTGCGGCTGTCGCGCGACGAGTACGCGCTCCTCACCGACCGCAGCATCGCCCTGCAGGACCTCTACGGCTTCGCGCCTGCGACGACCGACGCGGTCGCGCTCGCGGCGCTCGTCAACGTGAAGGGATTTTCACGCCGTGTGGGCATCTCGTACGAAGAGATATTCGAAATCCTCAAGACGCGCTTCGTCAACCCGAACTCCACCCTGATCCCGAAGCTCGAGCCGCTGCGAGTGGCGTTTTCGACCATCAAGAAGCTCAAAGACGGCACAATCACGGGCCCTGCCTTCGACGCGCTGCTGCCGCAGGCGCTCGACCAGGCCCCATACAACGGGGACGTCAAGGCGTGGCTCAAGGACAACGCGAACTACAGCCGGATCATGGCGCTGATCGGGGTCGCGAACCCAGCGGACGAGGCCGACCTTTGCAGCATCGACAAGCTGGAATTCCGCTACGCCAACCCGGACAACGCTGCCAACAAGCTGAGGCCCTTCGAATTCGTTCGCATGATCCGCTTCATCCGGCTGAGGAAGAAGCTCGGCTGGACAATTGAGCAGACCGACAAGGCGATCGGCGCGCTTTATCCGGAGGAGAAGGCTCCGAAGAACGACCTGAACGACACGGACAATCTGAAGCTCCTTGACGAGGGTTTTGCGATCCTGCTGCCGCGTCTCGGTGTAATCCGGCGGGTCATGGATACCCTGGAGCTCAAGCCCGACAAGGACCTCACGTCGCTGCTCGCTTGCTTCGCGCCCATCGACACCCACGGCGCTTATTCACTCTACCGGCAGATGTTCCTGAGCCCGGCGCTGCTCGAGCAGGGGCCCGATTTCGACCTCAAGGGAACCGGTCTGCCCGATACAACGAAAAACCTGCTGGACAACTCAGAAGCCCTGCGCGCCGCTTTCGGGATCACGGAGGACGAGCTGAGCCAGGTCACCGCCGCGCTCGGCTACGACGGCGCAACCAAGCTCACCCTGCCGAACGTCAGCGAGGTGTTCCGCCGCGGCTGGCTGGCGAGAAAGCTGCGACTCAGCGTGCGCGAGTTTCTGCTGCTAACAGTGCCGAAGGCCCAGCCGCGCACGACATTCACCGGCATCGACCCCTTCGCCGCGCCCGACGGGGCGAGCCCGCCGATCCTGGGGCTGATCGACTTCGTGAAGCGGTTGCGCGCCGTGTCGCTCAAGCCGGCGAGCGCACTGTATCTCGCCTGGAACCAGGACACCAGCGGCAAATCCACACCCGACGAGGGTGCGATCCTAGAGTTCGCGCGCAGCCTGCGGGCGGGGCTCGCGGCGATCGACGGTGAGTTCGACCTGAAGAGCGACCCGGACGGGCAGATCGCGCGCGCGAGGATGGCGCTCGTCTACGGCAACGATGCGACCGACAAGTTCTTCGGCCTGCTGGGTGGCACATTGACCACCGATGCGCCCTACGCCCATTCTGCAACGGAACTCGAGCAGCCCATCCTTGATGCAGTGAAGGGTATCGCGTATGACGACTTCCGGAAGCGGCTCTCGTTTACCGGTGTTCTCACCATTGCCGTTCGCGACGCGCTGCAAAATGTTCCAAACGTGACGCAGGCATTCAAGACGGCAGTGGGCAGCCTATATAAAAACAATCAAGCGCTCATTCAGCCGCTGTTCGACCGCTACCCGGAATTGCTGCCGCTCTACACCGCCTACATCGGTTCCAACGATTCGGCCGAGAAGAAGCGGTCCACGCTGCTCGCGAACTTTCTTCCGGCGCTCAAGAGCCGGCGCAAGCGCCAGCAGGCCCTGCAGGCCGTGGTTGCTTCGGCTCGCGCGCAGCTCGATTTCGGTGCCGCAGTGCTCGACAGTGCGGCGGTCCTGCACGCCGCGGGCGTCAACACTGCACCGGCTTTGGACGACTTGACGGCGCTCGAGAGGGCCGGGCTCTCGGCGCAATTCTTCTTCCGCAACATGGCGACCGGAAACGTGGACCGCGCGAGCGACGGCGAGGCCGACCTCGCCTATTCGGCCGCTGGCAGCAACAAGCTGCCGAACCCCGGCAATGCCGTGTCCGGGATCTGGAGCGGCTACCTGGAAGCCCCGGAAAACGGCCCGTACAAGATCGAGATCGAATCCGACGCCACGGCCACCGTGACGCTCTCCCTGGACGGTTCGGCAATCGGCGGGGCGCGCAACGGCAACCTGTGGCACAGCAACGTGCCTGTCGATTTGCGCGCCGGGGCCCTGGTCGCCGTCGTGCTCAAGGTGGAGGGCGTGAAGGACACGCTCAACGTGCGCTGGGAAACTGCGGGCCGGGGGCGCGAGACGATTCCCGCACGCTTTCTCTATTCCGATACGCTCACCGGGAATTTACGCGCCGCCTACGTGCGCTTCCTCAAAGCGGCCGCGCTCGCCGCCGCGCTCAAGCTAACCGCGGCAGAGACGGCGTATTTCGCCGCCCACGCGAGCTACCGCATCGCCGGCGAGGGTTGGCTGAACCGTTTCCCGGTGGCAGGCAGCCCAGACAACGTCACCTCGGCCGGCCTCTTCAAGGCGCTTGGCGCATTGCTCGACTTCCCCCGTATCAAGGCGGAGCTTTCGCCCGACGACGAGCGGCTGCTCGAGGTGCTGCAGGACCCGGCGGCGATAGCCGACAAGGAAAGCCTGTTGCTCACGCTGACTCGCTGGGAGTCTACGTCGCTCGACGCGCTTGTCGCGCGATTCGGGCAGGCCAACCGGGACGCGCTGAAGGATCTCGAGTTTTTCCGCCGCGTCTACGACGCATACGCCCTGGTGCGAAAGATGGGGGTGCCCGCATTCGCGCTCGCCGCCGCCACCACCAACAAGCCGGGAGCGGACGCGGTGCGCGACCTGCAGGCGGCGCTGCGCGCACGCTACGACGAGGCCGACTGGCTGAACGTGCTAAAGCCAATCAACGACGAGATGCGCGCGCTGCAGCGCGATGCCCTGGTTGCTTACATCCTCAACCGGATGAGCCGGCAACAGGCAACCGCGCACATCGACACCGCGGAGAAGCTCTTCGAGTACTTCCTGATGGACGTGCAGATGGATCCGTGCGCGCTGACCTCACGCGTGCGCCACGCGCTGTCGTCGGTGCAACTCTTCATCGACCGCTGCCTGATGAATCTCGAGCCGCGCGTCTCGCCCTCGGTGTTCAGCGTCAAACAGTGGGAGTGGATGAAGCGCTACCGCGTCTGGGAAGCGAACCGCAAGATCTTCCTCTACCCTGAGAACTGGCTCGAGCCGGAGCTGCGCGACGACCAGTCGCCGTTCTTCAAGGAGGCGATGAGCGAGCTCCTGCAGAGCGACATCAACGAGGACAGCGCGGCGACGGCGCTGCTCAACTACCTCTCCAAGTTGGAGGAAGTCGCGAAGCTCGAACCCTGCGGCATACACTACGTGGACGGCCAAGTAGGCACTTCCGACGATGTTGCGCACGTGGTCGCGCGCACCGCGGGGGCCAGGCGCAAGTACTACTACCGGCGCCTGGAGGGCGGGAACTGGAGGCCATGGGAGGAAATCAAGCTCGACATCGAGGACAACCCGGTGTTCCCGGTCGTATGGAAGGACCGATTGTTCCTCTTCTGGTTCAAGATCATCAAGGAGGCGGTTCCCGAGGCCGGAGGGGTGCCCGGCAGCGGTGCGCTCGGCGGCCTTACGAAGGATCAGGTTGAGACCGTGGCAAACTCCGCCTCTCGGATGCAGGTCAAGGCAGCGCTTTGCTGGAGCGAGCGCTACAACGGCAAGTGGCAGCCGACCAAGACTTCCGATATCGAGGACCCGATGTGGCTAGACAATGTCAAAGCCGTCGGCGGCGATTTCCAGCGCTCGGAACTACAGTCCTTCCGCGTCGCTGTCGAATCCAATGACGCGCTTACGATCTTCCCGCAGTGGGTTTTCTCCGGATCGTTCACGCTGTTCAACACCCACAGTCTGCCGCTGACCGAAGATAACAATAATTTGACTTTAGTGTCCTTTGCTGCATTCACCGAGTGGGTCAACGGTGAACACCGCTCCATTGATACCGGCACGGGCGACAAACTCACCATCCGCTACGCCAAGGACGGGGACTGGATGTATTGGGCACCGCTGCAGCGTCCGGTGCTCACACAGAAGACCGGCATGCGCTTCCGTGCCGTCGCAACGAACCACGCCCCCCAGACGATCTGGGACAAGCCTTTCCTGCTCGCCGATAGCCAGCACGTGTTCTGGGTCACGACAACGCGGCGCATCGTCACGATCACCCAGGTCACGGGCTACGTCTACGTACCGTTGATATTGCCGATATGGGGTCTGGGCGAAGTGCAAATCGGGCGCAAGCCCGCCTTCGCCGGCGCGGTGCGCAATCCGGGTTTCGTGGATCCTGCGCCGGACTTCCGGAGTGGCGGCGCCATCCGCATGAATCTCGGCACCGCGAGCGCCGTACGCTTCGGCGACAGGGCGCTCGGCGCCGCCGGCGCAATAGATGTCGTCAAGCTCCAGGGACGGAAATAGGAGAAACCAAATGTCCACGACCGGAATCATGATCGAATTCCACGACGCCCAGGTCGCGCAGATCGCCGTGCCCGTGTCCACGACGGTGGAGGACACTGAGTTCACTTATACGTTCCGAAATTTCTTCCATCCCCATGTCGGCCGACTGATCCAGGAGCTCAACCTCAACTCGCTTTCCGGCATGCTCGACGCCGATTTCCACAAGGACCTCGAGAAACCTTTCTTCACCGATTTCTACAACCAGCTGAGCAGCGACCTCGTCAAGTTCGCTCCCTTCCCGAAGAAGGACATCGACCTCGACTACGGCGGGCCGTACGCCAACTACAACTGGGAGCTGCTGTTCCATTTCCCGCTCACGGTGGCGGTGCACCTGAGCAAGAACCAGCGCTTCGCCGAAGCACAGCGCTGGTTTCATTTCATCTTCGATCCGATGTCCAACCAGACCGCCCTGGAGCCGCGCGAGCGCTACTGGAAGTTCCTCGCCTTCCGCGAGGCGGGCAAAGCGAAGCCGATCGACGAGTTGCTCGCCCTGTTGAGCAAGCCCGATCCTAGTGAGGAAGAAGTGCTGCAGCGTGACCAGATCTTGACGGGGTACGCGGAAATCCTGCGCGATCCCTTCCGCCCGCACACAGTTGCACGAACTCGGATCGTCGCCTACCAGTACTGCGTTGTCATGAAGTACCTCGACAACCTGATCGCCTGGGGTGACACGCTCTTCCGGCAGGACACGATCGAGAGCAACAACGAGGCTACCCAGCGCTACGTTCTGGCAGCCAACATTCTGGGCGAGCGACCGCAGCGCATACCGGTGCGCGGCACCGTGCGCCCGATGAGCTATGCCGATCTCAGAAAGAAGGGCCTGGATGCGATGGGTAACGCACTCGTCGAACTCGAGGGGAAGTTCCCGTTCAATCTTGGCCTGCCCCAGCAGAACGGGGCTGATCCCGATGTCTCTGCGCCGCTCTTTGGCATCGGCCGCGCCCTGCACTTCTGCGTGCCGCGGAACGAGCAGATGCTGCAATACTGGGACACGGTCGCGGACAGGCTCTACAAGCTGCGCCACTGCTTGAACATCGAGGGCGTATTCCGCCAACTGCCCCTGTTCGAGCCGCCCATCGATCCCGGCATGCTGGTCAAAGCCGCGGCCGCGGGAATCGACATCGGCAGCATCGTGAGCGGACTGAACCAGCCGCTCGGACCGCTGCGCGCGCCGTTCATGATCCAGAAGGCGCTCGAGCTCTGCTCCGAGGTGCGCGGCCTGGGTGGCGCGCTGCTCGCGGCGATCGAGAAGAGCGACGGCGAACGCCTCGCGCAGCTGCGCCAGGACCACGAGATCCGCATGCAGCAGGCGGCGCAGGAGGTGCGTTTCCTGCAATGGAAGCAGGCGCAGGAGTCCTTCCAGGCGCTGATGCGCACCCGGGAGAGCGCGCTCGATCGCTACCGCTATTACGAGCGGCTGCTCGGACTTTCCAGCGGCGTTCCCGACACTTTCGCCCTAAGCGGTCGGCGCCTCACCGAGGAGAATTTCGACGAGAGCTTCGCCGCGCTAGTGGAGCAATACGACCAGGCGGTCGCGGCGCAGGCCTTTCCGAAGCTTACCGTGACGAGCACGACGGCGCAGCAGGCGGGCGCCTCCGGGAGCGGCAAGCTCTACCTCAGCACGAACGAGGATACGGAGCTGAATACCATCATGCCGTTCGCCAACGATCTGCGCATGGCTTCGGGCGCGCTCAACTCGATCGCCGCAGTGCTCACGTTCGTTCCGGATTTCGACGCCGCGCTCGCTTTTTGGGGGATGGGAGCGGAAACTGAAATTTTCGGCGGCAATAAGATGTCCGATGCGCTCAAGATCACTGCCAGCGTCATCTCCAACGAGGCGGCACGCCAGCAGGACAGGGCCGGCATGGTCGCGAAGGCCGCCTCGTATGAGCGCCGCGCGGACGAATGGATCTTGCAGCACAACCTCGCGGCGCGCGAGCTGATGCAGATTGGCCGCCAGATCCTCGGCACCAAGATCGCCGAGCAGGTCGCGGAGCACGAGTACCTCAACGCCAAGCAACAGATCGCGCGCTCGCAGGAGGTGGCCGAAGTGATGCGCGACAAGTTCACGAGCGAGGCGCTCTACGGCTGGATGCAGGGCGAGATCTCGCGCCTCTACTATGAGTGCTACCGCTTCGCCTTCGACACCGCGCGCAAGGCCGAGCAGATCATGAAGCGCGAGCTGATGCGCGAGGAGGTTGACGCCGCAAGCTACGTCAAGTTCAACTACTGGGACGGCGGCCGCAAGGGGCTGCTCTCCGGCGAGGCGCTCTACCTGGGCGTCAAGCGCATGGAGATGGCCTATCACGAGCACAACCTGCGGGAGTACGAGCTCACCAAGCACGTCAGCCTCCTCCAGGTGGACCCGCTGGCGCTCATCAGCCTGTGCGCCACTGGTCGCTGCACAGTCCGGCTGCCGGAAGCCCTCTTCGATCTGGACGGTCCCGGCCACGACTTCCGCCGCATCAAGACCGCCTCCCTGACCCTGCGTCACCGGCCCTTACGCCGGCGTCAACTGCAAGCTGACCCTGCTCAAGAGCAGTATCCGCAAGTTGGCGCTCTTGAACGGCGCCTACGCCCGCGAAGGATCGGACGACATCCGCTTCCAGGACTATTTCGGTAGTCTCCAGTTGGTCGTCGCCAGTTCCGCCCAGCAGGACAGCGGTTTGTTCGAGGCCAATCTCAGGGATGAGCGCTACCTACCCTTCGAGAACGCCGGCGTCATCGACAGCGAGTGGCAGCTCGAGCTGCCCGCCAATCCGAGCCAGGACGACCCGACCCAGTTCGACTACGGCACCATCGCGGACGTCATCCTGCACATCCGCTATACCGCCCGCGACGGGGGGTGCAGTCACGGGCCGCCGCCCTCCAGCAGATCAAGGACCTCGTC
>Ga0326597_10010293_pt1 | contig 12478 bp, 9 predicted proteins | sample RVTome_12_FD_203789 | JGI IMG/M metagenome (GOLD analysis project Ga0326597, IMG submission 203789) | Soil microbial communities from uranium-contaminated site in the Upper Colorado River Basin, Wyoming, United States - RVT100D185 | ecosystem: Environmental > Terrestrial > Soil > Contaminated >... | reverse complement strand
TTCTTCCACGTCGGCACGATCTGCCCTTCGCGTCTTCCGGGCTCGAAACGATAGGTGCGCACGGCGGCGAGAGCGGCCTGTTCGTAGATCTCGAATCCGGGACGGGGCTCGAGGATCGAGGCTTCGGTGACGGTCCCCTGCTCGTCGATCAGGATGCGGCATTCGATCTTGGGACGTCGGGGGCTCTTGGGAAGCGGGGACTCCGGCGGATTCTCCTGAACCAGCATCGGTTTCTTGTCGAGCAGCGGATCGGTGAAGAAATTCTCGTCCACCGGAACCGGGGTCGCGCTCGGCTCCCGGCGCCGCACGAAATCGACGGGCCAGTTGATCTCGATGGGCACGACGACGCCTTCCCGCACCGCCGGAGCGAAGCGGTAGACCTTCAATGCCTCCGAGGCCGCCGCCTCGTAAGCCGCGAGTCCCTCTCGCGTGTCACGCGGGCGCTGAGGGTGGACGTTGCCGTCGCGGTCGATGCGAATGCGGTACAGGATCGTGGGGTGAAGACTCGGGTCCGCGTCTGGGGGCGCGATCGCGGGGCTTCCGGAGAGGAGTATCGGGAGGGCGTCGCGAGGACCTCCCAGATCCGAAAGGCGCACCACTTCCCGGTGAGAGCTCGAGGAGAACATTCCCGTTCGAGAGCCGGCGACGACGAGCCCCACGACGAGCGCGACTCCGAGGGGCAGCGCCCAGAGGAGCGTAGAGCGCCTCCTCATGGTGGAGATCGGAGTTTCGGGCTCGGCGAAGAGAACGCGGCCCATGGCGCGCCGCAGGGCTTCGGCTTCCGGGCTCTTCCTGGCTTCGTGCGCCCGCGGCCTCGGAGGCTCCCGGCGGCTCGAGACACCCGTCCCCATGGTGACGGTGATGGGTTTGGGACGCTTCAGGACTCCTTCGTCGAAGCGGCGCATCGCTTCCATGAGAAGCTCCTGCGCCGTGAAGTTCACCGTCTGGGCCGGGATGTCGACGTCGGCCTCGACTTTGAAGTCGACGGCCTCCTCGGTCACGAGAAGATAGGCGGCGTCGGCCGCGGGAAGCTCGCCGTAGGCGGCGTGCACCACGCGGCCGCCGCGGATGAGAAGAAGCCCGTCGCCCGCGGGCCCGGAGAGCCTCAGCCGATAGCTCCCGGGATCGTGAGCCTTGACCAATATGAGAGCCGCGAGAGAGAGCTCCCGCGTGTTCCCGGATAGTGCCATTCCCTCAGCCCGAACTATGTAGCCGCGGGATTGTATCATGCCGTGACTTTGCCAGCGGGCCTGCCGTATCATCCCGCCTCCCCCCAGGCTGAGGAGCGGAGATGGGCATTTTCTATCTCGCGCTCACCATCCCCGGGGAAATCCGACGGTCCCGGCGGAGCTGCTGTCGTTCGGCGTGGGATATTTCGCGTTCACGCCCTAGCACATCACCGACCCCGTGCTATCATGAGCCGTTTCGATCTCATCGAAACGTACTCGTGCGCCTTCGTGTCGTCACCTACAACATCCACAAGTGCATCGGCGGTATCGATAGACGGTACGACCCGCTGAGGGTCGCGCAGGTCATCGCGCGGTACGAGCCCGACCTGGTTCTGCTCCAGGAAGTCGATCAGCATGCCCAGCGGTCGAATGCCGACCGCCAGGTCGATCTTCTGGGAGACTTCCTCGGCTTGAGGCACCGAACGTACTTCCCCAACGTCAAAGTCCGCGGCGGCGGCGAGTACGGTAACGCCATGCTCAGCCGCTTCCCCATGACCGAGACCTCCAACATCGATCTGACGGTTCCTCCCAAAAAGCGGCGGAGCGTCCTCCATGCGCGCTACCGGGTTCGACTCGGCGCAGAGCCCGGAAAGCCCGTGCGCACCATCCATGCCTACAATCTCCACCTTGGGCTGTCCGGCATCGAGAGGAAGATCCAGCTCCGGAAGTTTCTGGAAAGCCATCCGTTCGTCGGCCTTCATCACCAGACGCCCATCATCGTGGCCGGGGATTTCAACGATTTCTGGGGAACTCTGGGGCGAAAGCTTCTCGTCCCCGCGGGCTTCCATGGATTGGGGCTGCCGGTCCGCACGTTTCCCGCCTGGGGCCCGCTCCGGGCACTCGACTCGGTATACGTGCGGGGAAACATCCGTCTTCTTCACGTGTACCGCGCCCGTCTCCGGCTAGCGAAACGGGCATCGGATCACCTTCCGCTGGTGGCGGAGATCGAGATCGATTGATGGACTGGGCGCCCCTTCTCGAGGCCCAGAGGCGGTACTTCGAGCGCGGGGAGACACTCCCTTACGAGTTCCGGCGCGGGCAGCTCGAGAAGCTCGCGCGGCTCCTGCGCGAGAACGAATCGCGGATCGATGAAGCCCTCGCCGCCGATCTGGGAAAGTCTCCCTTCGAGGCCTACGCTTCCGAGATTGGTTTCCTGAGATCCGAGGTGGGCTTCGCCTTGAAGCATCTCACGAGCTGGATGCGGCCGGAGCGCGTGCCATCCCCGGTAACGCTCTTTCCCGCGAAGAGCCGCATCGAGCGCGAGCCGCGGGGTGTGGTGCTCATCATCTCGCCCTGGAACTTCCCTCTCCAGCTCGCTCTCGGTCCCTGGATAGGCGCCCTCGCCGCGGGCAACTGCGCCATCCTCAAGCCGTCGGAGCTCGCGCCTCACGCTTCGAGTCTCCTCACCGAGCTCCTGGGACAGAATTTCCCGAGGGAGCTCGTGGCGGTTGCGACCGGAGGTGCGGAAACGAGCCGGGCGCTCCTGCGCTTGCGGTTCGACCACGTGCTCTTCACCGGCGGTGTCACCGTCGCGCGGGAGGTCGCGGCCGCGGCGGCGAAGAACCTGACGCCTTTGACCCTCGAGCTCGGGGGCAAGAACCCGGTCATCGTCGACGAGGACTCGGACCTCGCTCTCGCGGCACGGCGCATCACCTGGGGCAAGTTCATGAACGCGGGTCAGACCTGCATCGCGCCCGACTACCTTCTCGTTCCCGAGCGCCGAAAGGACGAGATCGTCTCGGCGATCTCGGCGAACGTCGTTCGGTTCTTCGGGGAGGACCCTCGTCGGAGCAAAGACTACGGGCGCATCGTGAGCCCCCGCCACTTCGACCGGCTCACCGCCTATCTGGAGCACGGGCGAATCACCGTCGGAGGAGAGCGAGATCGCGACGAGCTCTATATCGCCCCCACGGTGCTCGAGGACGCCCCGCCCGGCTCACCTCCCCTCGAGGAGGAGATCTTCGGCCCGATCCTTCCCGTCGTCCCCTATCGCGATCTCGGCGAGGCGATCGAGATCGCGAAGCGCCATCCCGATCCGCTCGCGCTCTACGTCTTCTCGAACCGCGCCGAGGTGCAGAGCCGCGTTCTCCGCGCGGTCCCGTCCGGAGGCGCCGCGGTGAACGACCTGGTGATACAGTTTATGAACCCACGACTTCCCTTCGGTGGGCGCGGAACGAGCGGAATGGGCGAGTACCACGGCCGCTTCGGTTTCGAGCTCTTCTCTCACAAGAGAGCGGTGGTCCAGGGCTCGAGGTTTCTGGACATCCCGATTCGGTACCCCCCGTACCGGGGGAAGTTGCGGTGGCTGAAGAAGCTCCTTCGATAGAACTCGAACGATAGCGTTTTCCCCGTACGGTATTGTTTTCCGTCAGAGGGGTCATGTTGGCTAAGAATAATACCGTACGGTATCATTTGCTCGAAAAGGACATCGCTACGTCATGATTTGTACCGTACGGGAGTGCGATGAAAGACAAGCTTGAGTTCCGAGTCGAGACTACGACAGAGCTCGGCCGTTTCGCGCGAGCTCACCGCAAGACCCGAGGCCTGACCCTCGAAACCGTTTCCGGGCTGGGCAACTTCAGCCCCCGCTTCTTGTCGGAGTTCGAGCGTGGAAAAGAAACGGCCGAGATCGGCAAGGTGCTGAAAGCGTTGCGCGTCCTAGGGCTCGAGGTCATCGTTCGGCCACGCGGGGCGAAATGACCCCCCAGGATACCCTGAACGTTTGGAACGACGGCCGCCTCGTCGGTCGATTGTGGCGCCAGGGTGTGGGGCTCATCGGATTCGCGTACGATCGCGTTTGGGTCGATGGGGGTGGATTCCAGATCTCCCGCATGCTCCCCCTGACGCTCGAGCCCTTCTCGGCCGAGGATTCCGTCGCTCACCGCTTCTTTGCGAACTTGCTTCCCGAAGGAGGGGTTCGCGAGCACATCGTTCGCGACCTGAAGATCGCGAACACCGATTTCGAGCTCCTGCGGGCAATCGGGGGCGAGTGTGCCGGTGCGCTGTCTCTGCTGCCGGTCGACGAGGTACCTTCGGGGAAGAGGTCTTACCGGAGGCTCTCCTCCGAGGCGCTGGACGATCTCGTGAAGAGGCGGGGCTACGTCTCGTCCTCCCTTCCCCCCGACGAACGTCCTCGCCTGTCCCTCGCAGGCGCACAAGACAAGTGCGCGCTCCTGGTTCGCGACGGGGAGTTCTTCCTTCCCCAAAAGGAAGCGCCGTCGAGCCATATTCTCAAGTTCGAGCTCGCCAGTTATCGCCACGTCCCCGCATACGAGACCTTCACGACGATGTTTGCGCGGGCGATTGGTCTGACGGCGGTCGAGATCGAGCTCGTCCAAATTGCCGGGCAGCTTTGCACCCTGACGAAACGCTATGACCGCTATGCGGACGAACACGGAGAGATCCAGCGCCTACACCAGGAGGATTTCTGCCAGGCCCTGGGATACTCAAATGACAAGAAGTACCAGGATTCAGGTGGCCCGTCGTTCGCCGATTGCTTCGCCGCGGTCGGTGAAGCGTCGACGGAGCCTGTAATCGACTCCCAGGATCTTCTTCGCTGGCAAATCTTCAACGTTCTCGCGGGGAACTCGGACGGCCACGCCAAGAACCTCTCTCTCCTTCATCCGGAACAGGGCGTGACCCGCCTCGCGCCGTTCTACGACCTGGTCTGCACAAGGGCGATCGAGCGTATCGACCACCGTCTGGCATTCGACGTCGGTGGTGAGCGGGATCCGGGAAAGATCCACCAAGCGGAATGGGATCGCCTGGCGTCGCAGTGTGATATCCGAAAGCAGTTCCTGCGAGGTCTCATCGAGGAAACCGCCGCTTCTCTCTCCGAACAGCTTCAACCTGTCAGAGAAACCTTCGAGAAGCGCTTCGGCCCCTATGCGGCGCTCCAAAGGATCGAACATGTCGTTCGAAAACAGTGCAGCCGCGTTTTGAAGAAGTAGGATTTATCCGGGCGCCTTTGTAACGCCCTCATTTCTCGTGGGAACGAGGCGCTTCAGCTCGTCACCCCAGTTCAGGACGACGATGAGCTCCGCCACCACGAGCCCGAAACCGAGAAGACGCATATCGTCAGTCTACCAAATGCTAGAATCCAAAACGTGTTGAGCCGCTCTCGTCCGCGCTTTCACCCCGACGACGCCCGACGACTGGTGCGGGAGAGCTACGGGCTCGAGGCCGCGGTCGTCGCCGAGCTTCCGAGCGAGCGCGACCAGAACTTCCACTTGAGAGAGCCCACGGGCAGGGAGCTGGTCCTCAAGATCGCGAGCTCCTCCGAGTCGCGCTCCGTCCTCGATTTCCAGAATCAGGCCCTGGAGCGGATTTCGCGCCGGGATCCCGCACTCCCCGTCCCCAGGTTGCGGCCGACCTCCGCGGGCGACGCGATGGCCGCGTCATCCGGCGGCAATGGGGCTTCGTTCCTTTGCCGCCTGTTCGATCACCTTCCCGGAAAGCCGCTGGCCACCGTCCGGCCCCATCCCGAGCCACTCCTCGAGTCCGTAGGGAACTCCATGGGAAGACTCGACGCCGCGCTGGAGGGCTTCACGCACGAAGAGCAGAAGCGATTCTTGAAGTGGAACACCGCGAACGCCCGGGACGTCGTCGAAGGAGCGCTCGAGCTGGTCTCGACCGACGAACGGCGCGATCTCCTCCGCCACTTCCTGAAGCTCATCGAAAACGAGGTCGCGCCTGGGCTCCCATCGCTTCCTCGGGGAGTGATCCACAACGACGCCAACGACTACAACCTCCTGGTGAGCGCGGGAGAGGTTTCGGGGATTCTCGATTTCGGCGACATGGTCGAAAGCGCTCTCGTCTGCGAGCTCGCGAATGCCTGCGCCTACGTCATGTTCGGAAAGACCGACCCCATTCGGGCGGCGCGCGCGGTCACAGCCGGCTACCACCGGGCGAGGCCGCTTCGCGAGGACGAGATCCGCCTTCTCCTCCCGCTCATCGCCACCAGGCTCGCGATGAGTGTCTCGATCTCCGCGCGCCAGTTTCGGGAGGAGCCCGAGAAGGAGTACCTGCGGGTGAGCGAGGCCTCCGCCTGGAAGCTTCTCAGTTGGCTTCGCACTCAATCGCCGCGACTCGCTCACTATGGATTTCGCGCCGCCTGCGGGATGACCCCTCATCCCCGGGCCGCGGTCATCGCCGCTCATCTCGAATCGATCTCGTCCGCGAGCGTTCTCCCCTGGAAACTGGCGTCGGAGAAGATCCACGTCTTCGATCTCAGCGTCGGCTCGACGGAGATTCCGGGCCTCGACCTCGTCGAGGACGTCGAGAGACTCACCGAGCATCTCTTCTCGCGAATGAAGGGCGAAGGCGCGCGCCTCGGGGTCGGGCGGTACGACGAGGCTCGCGGTCTCTACACCTCGGAAACGTTCCGTCCAAAGGAAGGTGAGCCCCGCACCGTGCACCTCGGGATCGACCTCTTCGTCGAGGCGGGAACCGAGGTCAAAGCGCCTCTCGCGGGTCGCATCCACAGCTTCGCTCTCAACGACGCTGCTCTCGACTACGGTCCCACCATCCTGCTCGAGCACGAGACCGGCGCCGGGGACCGATTCTTCACTCTGTATGGTCACCTGTCTCTCGACTCCCTCGAGGGGCTCGAGCGCGGAAGGCCGGTAGCGAAGGGGGAGCTCCTCGCGCGCGTGGGCAACTACCCGGTGAACGGAGACTGGCCCCCGCACCTTCACTTCCAGATCGTCCTCGATCTTCTCGACAAGGAGGGCGATTTTCCCGGCGTCGCGGCGCCTTCGGAGCGCGACATCTGGCTCGGGCTCTCGCCGAATCCCTCCCGCCTCCTCGGGCTCGCGGACGCCGCGCGCGCGCCGCGCGAGGACCGCGAGAGCCTTCGACGGCAGCGCCGGGAGCGGCTCTCCGGGAATCTAAGCCTCTCGTACGAGGAACCGCTCCACATCGTTCGCGGGTACCGGGCGTTCCTCTACGACTCCGAGGGACATTCTTACCTCGACATGGTGAATAACGTGTGCCATGTGGGGCACTCGCATCCTCGCGTGGTACGGGCGCTCTCCCGGCAGGCGGCGGTCCTGAATACCAATACCCGCTACCTCCATCGGAACATCGTGGAGCTCGCCGAGCGGCTGACCTCGCTTCTACCCGCTCCCCTCGAGGTCGCGTTCTTCGTGAACTCGGGAAGCGAAGCGAACGATCTCGCGTTGAGGCTCGCGCGCGCGCGCACCCGCAGAAAGGACACCCTGGTCCTCGACGGGTCCTATCACGGGAACCTCACGTCGCTCATCGAGGTGAGCCCCTACAAGTTCGACGGTCCCGGGGGCGAGGGGGCGCCTTCCTACGTGCACAAGCTCGACATGCCCGATGGCTATCGCGGCCGCCATCGCCGTTCGGACCCGACGTACGGGGAGCGCTACGTCGAAGACGCCACACGAGTCCTTTCGTCTCTCGCCTCTCGGGGAACGCCCGTCGGCGCCGCCATCGCGGAAGCAATCCTGAGCTGTGGAGGTCAGGTCGTCCTTCCTCCCGGCTACCTCGCGGCCCTGTTCCGCGCGGTGCGCGAAGCCGGCGGGGTCGCCATCGCGGACGAGGTCCAGGTCGGCTTCGGCCGCGTCGGCGCCCGCTTCTGGGGCTTCGATTCGGAAGACGCGATTCCCGACATCGTCACCATGGGAAAGCCCTTCGGGAACGGGCATCCAATGGGCGCGGTGGTGACCACCCGCGACGTGGCTCGCGCGTTCCAGACGGGGATGGAGTACTTCAACACCTTCGGCGGGAATCCCGTCTCCTGCGCCGTCGGTCTCGCGGTTCTCGACGTCCTCGAAGACGAGCATCTTCAGGAGAACGCTCGCGCCATGGGGGAGCTCCTGCTTGCGGGGATCCGCTCGCTTCAGAGCCGCCACCCGATCCTGGGCGACGTTCGCGGCCGGGGACTCTTCCTCGGATTCGAGATGGTGAAAGACAGAGGTAGCCTCGAGCCGGCGGCTGCGGAGGCGAGTGCCCTCGTCAACCGCATGAAGGAAGAAGGAATTCTCTTGAGCACCGACGGCCCTCTGCACAACGTCATCAAGATCAAGCCTCCGCTCGTCTTCGAAAGCGCCAACGCGGATTTCTTTCTCACCAGGCTCGATGGGGTCCTGGAAGAGGATCGATTCCAGATATGAGCGAGGTCCTCCTTCCTGCGGTCGAGATCGATCCCGAGGGACCGCCGAGGTCCTCCGTCATCTGGCTCCACGGCCTCGGCGCCGACGGCCACGACTTCGAGCCCGTCGCTGCCGAGCTCGGCCTCCCGGCGGAGGCCCGGGTGCGGTTCGTCTTCCCCCACGCCCCCATGCGTCCCGTCACCATCAACGGCGGCTACGTCATGCGCGCCTGGTACGACATCAAGACCCTGGATCTCGATCGCATGGTCGAAGAGGAGGATCTCGAGACTTCGCGGCTGCAGCTTCTGGCTTGGATTCGACACGAGCGGAGCCAGGGGATTCCCTCGGAGCGGATCGTGGTGGCGGGCTTTTCGCAGGGCGGCGCCATCGCTCTTTACGGAGGCCTCCAGTTCGAGGAACGTCTCGCGGGGATCCTCGCCCTTTCCTGCTACCACCCGCTCCCCCGTCTCATCCGCGAGCGAAGCTCGAAAGAGAACGCCGGAGTGCCGATCTTCATGGCACATGGCACTCACGATCCCATCGTTCCCGTGGCGCTCGCCGAGGCTACGGTTGAAGTACTTCGGGAATGCGGCTACGAGCCCGAGTGGCATACCTATCCCATGCCGCACAGCGTCTCGGCCGAGGAGGTCAGAGACATCGGGCACTGGCTTCGGGATCGACTTCGCTGAACAAAGCGAATACCATCGCCGCGCATGCGAAAGAAGGTCACGCTGGTCACCGGGGCCGCGGGGGAGGTCGGAACTTCGCTGGTCCAAAAACTTCTAGAATCCAAAGGGCGGATGGTGCTCACGCTCGACCTGAGCCCGCTCGCCGCCACGTCTCCCGCGAGCCACATCCACGTGCAGGGAGACATCCTGGATCCGAGTCTCCTCTCCCGCCTCGTGGCCGAGTACGAGATCGAATGCATCTTCCACCTCGCGGCCCTTCTTTCGACCCGATCGGAGTTCACTCCGGAGCAGGCCCATCGGGTCAACGTCGAGGGAACCCTTGAGCTCCTGAGACTCGCCTCCGAGCAGTCGCAGTGGCGGGGCGAGCCGGTCCAGTTCATCTTCCCGAGCTCGATCGCGGTCTACGGGCTTCCCACGGTCGAGGTCAAGTTCCGATACGCCCGGGTGCGCGAGTGGGAGTGGACCAACCCCACCACGATGTACGGCTGCAACAAGCTGTACTGCGAGCTCCTGGGAAGCTACCTGAGCCAGCACTACAAGCAGCTCTCGGCGGAGAAGCCGGTGATGATCGACTTCCGTTCCCTCCGCTTTCCCGGCCTCATCAGCGCCTTTACCCTCCCGAGCGGAGGCACCAGCGACTACGCCCCCGAGATGATCCATGCTGCAGCCAAGGGGGAGCCCTACCAGTGTTTCGTGGCTCCCGAGGTCCAGATTCCGTTCATGGCGATGCCCGACGCCATCACCGCCCTCCTCCAGCTCGCGGCGGCGCCGAAGGAGTCTCTCACCCGATTGGTGTACAACGTCACCGCCTTCAGCCTGTCCGCCGCCGAAGTCCGCGATCTGGTCTTGGAGGCGTTTCCCAACGCCCACATCGAGTTCCGACCGGACGAGAAGCGTCAGGCCATCGTCGATACCTGGCCCGCGGATCTCGACGACACCGCAGCGCACCGCGACTGGAAATGGGAGCCGCAGTACGACGTCGCCCGCGCGTTCCAGGAGTACCTCGTTCCGAACATCCGCAAACGGTATCGGCCCTGACCAGCTCCGGCCCTGCGACGTTGACTCTCGCGCCCGATCCACGTACCCTGGAAACAGCTCCATAAATACGAGATGAACGCTCTCGCCGCACTCCGCGGCAGGTGAAGGCATGTCGAAATCCATCATCGAGAGCCGATGAGCACTCCGGTCGACGACGAGCTCCATTCCACCGACCGAGTGATCCGCTGGGCGATCCACGCTCCGATTCACGTCAGGGAAACGACTCTCTCCACCCGGGAGACCGCGCTTCTCGACTTCCTGCGCGCGGAGGCGAACCAGAACCTGACCCCTTCGGAGATCGTCTCACGGTCGCCGCTGAGCGACGGGGAGACTATGTATGTTCTTTCGAGCCTGATCGCTACCGGAGTCCTCGAGCTTCGGGATCGCGCCTCGGGGCCGGGGGCGCCGGAGGGGCAGCTTTTCGGCGGGACTCCGCTTCCGAAAAAGCTCGGGCGCTTCGAGGTGGACCGACTCCTGGGACGAGGCTCGATGGGAGCGGTGCTCCTCACGAAGGACCCGGCGATCGATCGCGTGGTCGCGATCAAGCTCGTCCAGATGGCGGCGCATCTCACCGCTTCTCAGCGCGACAAGTATCACGAGCGCTTTTACCGGGAGGCGAGCGCCGCGGGTCAGCTCCTCCATCCCGCGATTGCCACGGTGTTCGACGTCGGCCATACCGACGACGGGACGCCGTTTCTGGTGATGGAGTACGTGAAGGGAGAGACCCTTCGCGAGCTCCTCGAGAACGAAAAGCCGACTCTTGCCGAGACGCTCCGGATCGCGCGAGACGTCCTCGAGGCGCTCAGCTTCGCTCATGGCCAGGGGATCGTGCATCGGGACGTCAAGCCGTCGAACATCATGGTCACCTCGGAGCGCCGCGGAAAGATCATGGACTTCGGAATCGCCCACGTGATGGGCTCGGAGCTCACCGCGGGTGGCGATCTCTTGGGAAGTCCCTATTACATGGCGCCGGAGCAGCTCGCGAAGGGCCCGATCACCGGGAGGACGGACCTCTTCTCGTTCGCGGTCGTGCTCTATCGAATGTTGACGGGAGTGCTTCCCTTCACGGGAGACTCCTTTGCCGCGGTCGCCCACGCAGTCCTCCACGAGAAGCCCGTTCCTCCCGAACGGCTCGATCCGACAATCCCGAGAGCGGTCTCCAACCTCGTCCTCCGCTGCCTCGAGAAGTCTCCCGAGGGCCGTTTCGAGAGCGCCGCGGAAGTGCTTCAAGCGCTGACCGCGGCCGAGTCCGGAAAGACCGAGAAGCCGGTGGCTCCGAAGGCGAGCCTTCGTCGAATGCTCGGCCTCTTGGTCGTGCTCGTGGTAGTGGCGCTCGCTGCCAACCGTCTCCAGGCGCCGGAAACGAGCGCGGCTCGCAATCGTGTGAGACCGGCGCCGACTCCGAGCCCGGGCGAACCGCCGCCGCTACCGGCAACGACCACCGCGGTGGCGCCTCCCGCCGGGGCGCCGGAGGCGAGCCCCCCACCCCGGAGGGAGACGCCGAGGACGGCAGGGGTGAAGCCGGCTCCGATCGTGAAAAGAGACGTGGAGCCGAAGCACTCGCCGGTCAAGGTCGCGGCCGGAAAGGACGAGACGAAAAGCCCCCTCGCCAAGACCGAAGCCGAACTTTTCTACGAAGCCCGCGTCGCCCTGGAGCGCGGGGACGTCGACGAGAGCCGCGCGCTACTGGAGGCACTCCTTGCGCGCGATCCGTCCTTCGCCGGCGCCGCCGAGCTCTACCTCGCGGTCACCGATCGAATCTGGGAGATGCGGCTTCCTCTCCTGCTCCGCTCGAGGCACAAGCACCGTTTGGGGGGATGCGAAGGCGAGCTGAGCCTCGCCTCTCTGGGAGTCCGCTTTCAGTCACCCGGTCACAATTGGGCGTTCCGGCCGGAGGACATCCGGGTGATGGAGCGGCCCGACGAGACGATCTTCATCGTCGAGACCTTCGAGAAAGACACGTTCAGCCTGGGAAAGAACAAGCGCTACCGGTTCGATCTCGAAACCCCGCTCTCGGACGCCGATTGGGCCCGCTACCAGAGGCTTCTCAAGTAGCCCGCAGCAGCTTCCAGATCTTCTCCGGGGTGATCGGCGTGTCGATGTGCCGGACACCCTTCTCGGCCAGGGCGTCGACCACCGCGTTCACCACGGCGGGGGTCGAGCCAATAGTGGCGGCCTCCCCCACTCCCTTCGCTCCCAGTGGATTGAGGGGGGTAGGGGTCTCGGTGCGATGGCACTCGAACCGGGGAAGCGAATCGGCCCGGGGCACGGCGTACTCCATGAGGTTGCCGGTGACGAGGTTCCCGTGCTCGTCGTGGAGCGCTTGTTCGAAGAGCGCCTGACCGATTCCCTGAGCGATGCCTCCGTGGATCTGCCCTTCCGCCAGGAGCGGGTTCAACACCTT
>Ga0326597_10010292_pt1 | contig 12479 bp, 12 predicted proteins | sample RVTome_12_FD_203789 | JGI IMG/M metagenome (GOLD analysis project Ga0326597, IMG submission 203789) | Soil microbial communities from uranium-contaminated site in the Upper Colorado River Basin, Wyoming, United States - RVT100D185 | ecosystem: Environmental > Terrestrial > Soil > Contaminated >... | reverse complement strand
GGATGAGCCAGGAGGAGGCATTCGCCGGCGCGGAGATGCTCCAATCGATTCTCGGCCAGCACGTGGTGACGATGATGGAGGACTCGGAGATGGTGATGGGGATGGACGGCCAAACGTTCACCACTTTGAGCGGCGGGCCCCTGGAGGTGACCGTTGACGGCGACAATGTGATGGTTGGAGATGCCAATATCATTCGCTATGACATTGCCGCTTCCAATGGGGTCATCCACGTGATCGATGCCGTGCTCACCCCGCCCGAGGGATGATGAGCACTCGACGCTGGGTCATTGTCGGTGGCGCGGTGGTGGTGGCGGTCGTCGGCTTCCTGCTGTTCCGACCGGACACCCTGTTCACGGAGGTGCGATCCGACGAGTCGCTGGCTGAAGCATTCCCGGTGACGACGGCGGGCGACGCGTCCGGCGGGGGGTCGACGACGAGTCTCGTCGACCCCACGTCCACCACAGTTGCCGACCCGACTACGTCGGACGTCGAGCCGTCTGCGGATGAAGAGCCGGTGGCAACATCGACCGGCCAGTTCGTCGGAATCGATCATTCGGCCGAGGGCACGGCCACCGTTTACGAACAGGACGGCCGGTACGTGCTCCGGTTCGAGGAGGACACCAACATCCAGAACGGTCCCGATCTCTACGTTTGGCTGCTCCCCTCGACCTCGTACGAGGGAGGCTCACCGTCGGAGTACATCGACCTCGGGTTGCTCAAGGGCACAGTCGGTGGACAGAACTACGAGCTCCCGGTTGACTTCGATCCCGAGGTGCACCGCACGGTCCTCGTCTGGTGCCTGCGTTTTGCGGTGCCGTTCGCTGCTTCCTCGTTGGAATGAGCTGGAGTCGGCTCGGCTCCGAGGTTGAGCGCGACTCAAGTGTTGACCGTGACGAAACCGATCTGAAACACGGGCGTCATACGTTGTCGGCATGGATCTCGCTTCGGGAGCACATCGCCGATCGATCCGGGTGAGACTTGCCGACAGGCCCGGGAGCCTCCACCGGCTTTCGGGCATCGTCGCGGAGGCAGGTGTCAACATCGTTCGGCTCGAGATCGTGTCATGGGATCGGGCCGATGTGTGGGACGACATCGAGATGACCGCGTCCCGCCCCGAGCAGCTCGACGCTGTGGTCAGAGACCTCGGGAAAGTCGGTCTGACCGTCCTCGGGCTGCCGACCTCGTGGGTGATCAGGGACTGGGCGGTTGAAGTGCTGCGGACTCTGGAAGCGATGGCCGAGTGCCCGGACGTGTACAGCGCCCTCGAGCGATTCGCGCAGGCGACCGAAGCCCTCACCCAAACCAACTCGGCATTTGTCTTGATGGAACCCCAGCCGCCCAATCCCGAGTTGGCAGCCATGAGATGGGAACTTCTTCGCACAGCAGCTCTGCAGTTCGACCCGGAGACGATCTCGTGGTCTGGTGATCCCGGTGCGATCAAGACGATCACCGCGGCGATGCGCGCCGCCCGGGGCCACGCCACCGGACCAGAACAGAGCGGCGTTGGAGGCGCCGTGGTCAGGATCCCCGCTCCCGGCGGCCGGCCGGCCACGCTCGCCGTTGTCGGTCAACGACCTCGTTTCCTGCCGACCGAAGTGAGCCGTCTCGAGCTCTTTGCCCGGGTGGCCGCCCCACACATCGTGTCCACCCGGTGGGAGGCGATCGCATGATTGATGCTGCCGCGACCGAGGCCGGCCAGGTCCGCATTCTCCGGTTCCCGGACGGCTCCTCGCTCGAGCTGCGCCCGGTTGGGGTCAGGGACGGCAGGCTCCTTGCTTCCCTGGCGCACCAGCTCTCGACGGAATCCGCTTTCAGGCGTTTCCTCCTCCCGGGTAGGAGCCTCCATGGCCAATGGGTGGCTCGTTTGATCGCAGCCGACCAGGTGGATGCCCTGGTGGAAGGCGCGGTGGCCACCAACCGATTCGGCTCCAGCCTGGAGGCGGTGGCCGAGTCGATTCGTTACCCGGATCGTCCCGATACGGCCGAGGTCGCCCTGGTTGCCGCCGATCCCTGGCAGAACATGGGGGTGGGGACGCTTTTGGCGCGTCATCTGGCCGCTCGGGCATTTGACACCGGGGTGAGGCTCTGGGAGGCGACCATGCTCGTTGAGAACGGTGCCATGGCCAGTGTGCTCGACTCGGTAGGCCCCAAGGTGGATGAGCGGGTGGAGCAGGGGCTGGTGACGGCGGTCCACCGGCTGCACGAACCTGGCTCACGCCCGTGAGTGCCCGACCCGCGAAGCCGGGCCGAAGTCAGTCGAGGCAGAAGGTCTGGACCACGCCAACCGTCCCGCCCACCCCTTGGGCTTCGAATGCGTCGAGCGCCGCCTCGGCGTCGGCCTGGTTGGAGAGATAGACACTGACCGTGTAGTACTGCCGGTCGTCGGGCAGCCCCAGGACCTCGGCTGCCCCGAAATCACAGTCGGTAGGCCCTGTCTGATATCCCGCCGCGTCGGCGTTGCCAACTGCGGTGTCGAACACCGGGTCGTCGAACACTTCTGACGCAGCCAGGATGACCACCCACGTGTCACCGCCGTGGGTCAGGTTCTGACGCGCAGGTGGGAATGGGAGCGGCTCTACCGTCGTGGTCGTTGTGGGCTCGGTGGAAGTAGTGGTCGAAGGGACGGTGGTCGAAGTGGAGGTCGACGTGGCAGCCTCGGATTCGGTGGTGGTCGTGGTCGGGACGGTGGCCACGGTTGTTGCTTCCCCCTCGTTGGCCGTACCGTCGTTGCACGCCGCCACCGCGAGCAACAGCATGACAACTATGGCCGGGCGTATTCGCTCCATGACTCTCACTCCTGACATCGATGCCCCCCTGCCATGTCTCGCTTCAACGCGGGCATTGGCAGAAAAGCGTACGGCAGTCCAACCGATATCCACTTCTGGCGCGGAAACGTGAACCCCCAGGTCAAGCTCTCCGCACCAAAACGGGTGGTGAGCTGTCTGTCATGAAAGCTCCGGATTGGGTGAGATTTTGGTCACCCGAGGCATGGCGGGCGTGGAAGGGCCGCAGGGCCGCATGGCGGGACTACAGATCCGCGGTGAAGGTCGAAGGCTCTCAACCCGAGTCGGCCCGGCCGCCGCGTCCGGTTTCGCCGGGTTGGATCTCGGGGGCGCTCTTGGTGGGACTCGTTGCCATCGCTCCCGGTGGAGCGCCGTCGGAGCAGGATCTCCTGGGGACGGCGTCTGAAACCACTTTGACCCGGACGACCGTGGCCGCGACTTCAACGACAACCTCCTTCCCAAGCACCACCACGACCAATGTGGTCGTCACCACGGTCGCGACAGAAGTGTCAGACCCGCTGCTGGCGCTACCGGTTTCCAATGCCTCCGGCGATCCCGAAGGCCCGTTCCCGGATGGGGCGGAAACGGTCGCGGTGGCCTCCATCACCGACGGCGACACCATCGATGTGATCCATCGGGAGGGGACCATCGGCACTGTGCGGCTGATCGGGATCAACACTCCCGAGTCGAACGAGTGCTTCGCGAGCGAAGCGGCGGCCGCGCTCGCGGCGCTGACCCCCGTTGGGGCCACGGTGGGGATGACGGTGGACGTCTCGGACGTGGATCAGTACGGGCGGTTGCTGCGCTACTTGTGGCTAGGAGCGATGTCGGTCAACGAGGAGATGGTGCGTCGGGGAGCGGGAATCTCCCGTCGTTACCAACCGGACACTGCCATGGCGGATCGTCTCGAGGCGGCACAGCTGGAGGCCCAGGAGTCCCAGCTTGGCTTGTGGGCGCCGGACGCCTGCGGTCCGCGGGCCGAAGCGAGTCTCGATGTCGTCGGCATCGAGTATGACCCTCCAGGCAACGAGAACGACAGCCTGAACGACGAATGGGTCATGATCCGCAACGACGGAGACACCCTGGTCGACCTGACCGGTTGGACGATCAGGGACGAGTCTGCCTCGAATCGATTCGCTTTCCCCTCCGGGTTTGCCCTGGCTCCCGGCGAGTCGGTGACCATTCACTCGGGTTGTGGCCAGGACTTCGGAACCTTCCTTCATTGGTGCAGCGTCGGCGCCGCCATCTGGAACAACGACGGGGACACCGTGTTCCTGCTCGACTCCAGCGGCAACATCCACACCACCCACGCCTATGACGGGAACGGCTGAGCCGACCCCCGATCAGCGCGGCCGACCTGCAGTGGACGCCGGGCCTCCAGGGACGGGTCGAACAGAACCTTGATCTGGGGCGACAGCCCGCGAGACATCGGCTCGAGTGCGGTCACCACGATCTCGTCCAGCGGGTACACCGTTGGGGCCACCTCCGTCCAGGCTTCGGGAGCGGCGGCGATCATCTCCACGGCGCGGGGAAAGTCCGAGCCGAATGCGTGGGCCATGGTCCCGATGACTTCGAGCTCACCCATCGAGACCAGCTTGAAGTCGACAGACAATGGCTCGGGTTGATGCCCGACCACCACCAGCCGGCCATTGTCGGCCGTGAGGCCCAGGCCTCGAACCAGAGACTCGGGTCGGGCGGTGCACTCGAAGACCACATTTGGTCTCTCGAGATCGGCGAGCGCCTCCTCGAATCCGGGGTCAGAGGCGTTCAGGGTCTGCGCGGCTCCGAGCCGCGCAGCGACGGCGAGCCGTTCCGGATCCAGATCGACTGCGGTAACTGTGGCACCTGAGCGGACGGAGGCGTAGGTGATGAATGTGCCGATGCCGCCGGTGCCAAGCACAGTGACGACATCCCCCTCTGCTACCCGACCCCGGCTGGCGGCGTGAACTGCGATCGACATCGGCTGGGTGAGAGCCGCCAGGTCGGGTGTCAGCGACGAGTTGGTGACGTTGAGGGTGCAAGAGGCAGGCACGGTCACCAACTCGGCAAGCCCACCATGGGAGTGAAGGCCAACTGTCCAGTACGACTGACACATGTTCGTCCTGCCCAGACGACACGGGGGGCAGGCGCCGCAGGCGACGCCTGCCCCGACCGCCACCAGGTCGCCCTCGACGAAGCCGTCAACTCCCGAACCCACGCCAATCACCCAGCCCGAGAACTCGTGGCCGGGGATGGTCGGGCCGAGGTGACCACTGTGGGGGTGTCTGGCTTCGATCGGGAAGAAGAGGGGTTGATGTACGTACTCGCCGAGATCGGAACCACAGATCCCGACGGTGGCCACCTGCACCAGCAGCTCACCCGAGCCTGGCTTCGGCTCGACGGCGTTCTCCAACCGGACGTCGCCCGGCCCGTGATACATGACAGCTCTCAGGATCGCCTCCCCTCACCAGTACGACGGAGCCAACCCCAAAAGGTCCCCTCGCCGCCGGAGGTGTGGTACACACTATGCGGGAAACCAATGACACCACTGCAGCAACAACACCGAGACCGAGCGGATCTAGTAGGCCCCTCCCCGGACATCGTCGAGACGCGTTGCTCGTGAACGCCTCGCCGGCCCGGATCGGGTTCGTGGGCCTCGGTCGAATGGGCTCGCGAATCGCACGCAACCTCGCCGCCGAGCACCAGGTTCAGGTGTGGAATCGAACTATCTCGGTCGCCGAGGAGTGGGTTGGCGAGAATGGAGGATCGGTCGCCGACAGCCTGTCCGCACTGGCGGCCACGAGTGACTTCGTCATCACGATGCTGGCCGACGGCGATGCCTTGGAAAGGGTCTACGAGATGGCGGGTGGTCTGGCCGAGGGAGTGAGCGCGGGAACCATGGCCGTCGACATGGGCACCTCCGGCCCGGCGAGCTTCGAAAAGGTCAGGGCGATGGTCGAGGCGACCGGGGGAACCATGGTGGATGCTCCGGTTTCGGGGGCGACGGCGGCGGCTGAAGCCGCATCGCTCCTGGTGATGGTCGGCGCATCGCCTGAGGTCTACGAACGGGTAGAGCCCATCCTCCAGTCGGTGGGTAACCCGGTTCACGTCGGGCCCACGGGCTCGGCCGCGGTCCTCAAGCTCGCGGTCAACTCTGTGCTCTACGGTCTCAACCAGGCGGTGGCCGAAGCGGTGGCCCTGGCCGAGGGCTCGGGAGTGTCGCCCGAGACAACTCTCGATGTTCTGGCGGCGGGAGCGGCCGGCGCGCCGATGCTCACCTATCGCCGGGAGCAGTATCTCCATCCTGAACAGGCCCCGGTCACCTTCACCGTCGATCTTGCCCGCAAAGACCTGGTCCTGGCCCTGGAGCAAGCACGAAGAGCCGGTGCTTCGTCGGGTCAGCTGGAGCGGACGCTGGAGTTGATGGAAGATCTGATCGCACAGGGCTTTGGATCTGAGGATATGGGCTACGTGGTGGAGGCGAACCGTCGCAAGACCTGAGCGACGCCGTTTGGCTGTCAGAGCGGAGCGAACAGGTCTACCGCGTTACCGTCGGGGTCGTGGATCGTGGCGTAGCGCTGACCCCAAGGCGCGTCGAAAGGTGGCAGGTGGCCGTTGCCTCCTGCCGTCACCAGCTCCTGAAAGAGCCGATCCACCTCGGCCGCATTGTCGCAAAGGAAGGCGAGAGCAGTGCGAGGGCTTCCTCCCGTCGGCGGTTGCCAATCCGAGAAGGACATGACGCTGGCCTCGGTGTCGAGCATCACCCGGAGCCCACCGGGGCCGACCGCTTCGGCATGAACTTCATCGACGGCGTCGGCCGGGAACACCAGTCCTACGCGGCGGTAGAAGTCGATCGCCCGGTTCATGTCCGAGACGATCACACCGATGGCGTCGAGACGGGGCATTGGCTCCGAGTCTAAGCCGAGCGTGGGTTGCTCATGCCGGCCAGATCTTGCGGCCGCCACCGGGGGGCACCAGCCGGTCGACTGCCTCTCGCTCCTCGCTGGTGAGCAGGGGCAGGACGGCAGCCGAGGAGTTCGCCTCCGACTGAGCCCGATCGCGGGCTCCAGGGATGACTGTGCTCAATGCGGGGTGGCTTCGCACGAAGCGAAGAGCGAACTGTGACATGCTCTGACCCGCGGGCACCACCGCGCGCAGCCGTTCCACCACGCCGAGGTCCTCGAGGAACTGCTCGTTCTGCGCCGGGTCTTCGATCCACGCCCTTCTGAAGTCGCCTTCGGGGAAAGTGTCGGAGGCGCTGTATTTGTCAGCGAGCAAACCCATGGCCAGCGGGCCGCGGACGATGACCCCGATCCCGTTGGCCGGGCAGTAGGGGAGGATGTCGGCCTCCGCGGTCCGGTTGAGGATGCTGTAGTCGATCTGGAGCAGGTCGCAGTCACCGTCGACGTTGAATCGCTCCAGGAGCGAGTAGTCGCTGGTGCTCACCCCCCAAGCCCCAACCTTGCCTTGCTCTTTCAGCTTGCGAAATCCTTCGATGAAGACCGCGGTGTTGGGCTCGAGGTAGCCGATGTGGCATTGGATCGCCTCGACCCGGTCGGTCCCGAGCCGGCGTAGCGACTCCTCCACACCGGCGATCAGCTTGTCGACCGTGTCGTATTGGCTGCGGCGCGCCTCGTGGTCGAAATTGACCCAGCCGATCTTGGTCGCCACCACAAACCGGTCTCGCCGACCGCCCATCGCCTGTCCCAGGAGCTCTTCTGAGTGCCCTCCCCCATAGATATCGGCGGTGTCGAAGAACGTCACACCTGCGTCGAGAGCAGCTTCGATAGCGTCGAGGCTGGCGCGATCCTCGCCCGGCCCCCATTCGCTGCCTGGCACCGCCCACAGACCGAGGCCGACCTCGGACACTTCGATCCCGCTTCTGGTCCCGAGGGGTCGTGAGTTCATGCTGATGCTCCCTGACTGATGAAATCCCACGGTAGGCGAGAAGTTCCGGGGTCAGCCCCTCGATGCCTTCCACGCCTCGACCTGGCGTGCGACTGCCGCCGAGTCGAACCAGGTGTTCTCGTAGGCGATCAGACCGTCGCGGATTTGGAACAGGTGAAGGATCCTGATCTCGACCGGCGCGCCCTCCCCGTGGCCGGTGACATCGGACTCGTCGACCACCCACTGGCCATCCTCGGAGGTGAAGCGACGGGTAGACACGAAGTTGACGTCGGGGATGGCGGCGATGATGTCTGTGTAGACCGCTCCCACCGCCTCCTTGCCGCGCACCGGGCTGAGGGGGTGGGTGACGTCGTCCCACACGATGTCGTCGGTGTAGGTGGCCAGCGTGCCAGGAACGTCATGGGCGTTCTCGGCGGCGAAATGCTGATCGACGATGTCCATTGGTGCTCCTCTCGAATCGAGCCGGCATCATATGAATCGAAATCCGAGCCGTCTCGAGAACTGTGACTGACAGGCGTATGCGACGAAAGCGCCCAGATCGCATGTAGGTGAAGGTTTTTCGGGGACAGTGCCGCTGTCGCATTCTTCCCAACGTGTTCCAGGGAGCTAAGCGGCATCGAACTGCAGCAACGCCACAAGGATGCCGACGACCAGTCCGGGAATGCCAGCGACAGCGGCTCTACGGTACGAATTCATGAGCCACTGTCGCCAGCCGCAGATAGCTCCGGTCGCTATTCCGAGTGGAACGGCCCAGATCAGTGCGAAACCTACGATCCACACATCGGTGGGGAACAGCCACCTTACGATCTGGACCAGGAACTCACCCGGCAACCCGGCGACCAGGCCCCCGGCTACCCCTACCACAGCGCCCCTCATGGTTCGGCCGAGCGTCGAGTTCATCTGAAAGTCTCCGCCTTCAGGCTGCGATGGTAGGGACCCAGAATGCGACGTTGTCAGTTCCGAGTTGTGGTAGTTCTCCTCAGCTACAACCGGTGGTGTCCCCGCAGGTGAGGCAGACGTAGCACGACCCGTTCCTGATCGTCATGTGGCCGCAGTTGGAGCACACCGGGGCGTCGCCCATGTTCTCCTTCAGGGCCGAGTCGACTAGAGCGGCGCTGCCGGCGACCACGGTCGCCTTCTCCTCGATGGCGACACCCCCCTCGACGCGCTCGCTCCGCTCGCTGGCGTCGGTCCCCCCGCTGCGCAGTGGGACATCGCTGCGCCCATTCGGGGCGTCGACGAAGGCGGCGGCCGCCTTGAGCGCGTCCACGTCGGTCTCGGCGACTGCGTCGGTGAGGTCGAGCTGGACTCCGGCCTCGATGGCGAGACCGTTGGGCGGCTCAGGCAGCTCCATGTCACGGTTGGGTGGCACCTGGGCCAGCTCGTCGCGTTCGAGATACTCCACGCCCAGGGCCCGGAACACGTAGTCGACAATCGAGTTGGCCATCTTGATGTTTTGATGGCCTTCGACCATGCCTCTCGGCTCGAAGGTCTGGAAGGTGAAGGTGTCGACGTACTCCTCCAACGGCACCCCATACTGGAGCCCCTTGGACACAGCGATGGCGAAACAGGAGAGAATGCCCTTGAGGGTCGCCCCTTCCTTGGCCAGGTCGATGAAGATCTCGCCCAGGGTGCCGTCCTCGTACTCGCCGGTGCGCAGGAACACCTTGTGGCCACCGATCCGCGCCTCCTGGTTGTACCCGGCCCGACGAGCCGGCAACAGGAAGCGGGGCGGCTTCATGCCCTGGCGGTAGGCCTGGGTCGGGGAGATCCCCGCCGGCAGGTTGCCCCAGTGGATCGCCTTCTCCGCTTCGACAGCGGCGGTGATCGCAGGCGCCTCGTCTTCGCTCTCCTCACCCTCGTCCGAGGTCGAGTTGAGCGGCTGGGCGGCCTTGGAGCCGTCCCGGTAGAGGGCCATTGCCTTGAGACCCCACTCCCACGACATCCGGTAGGACTCTTCGATGTCCTCGACGGTGATCTCGTGGGGCATGTTGATCGTCTTACTGATCGCCCCGGAGATGAACGGTTGGGCCGCGGCCATCATCTTGATGTGCCCGTAGTGATGGATGAACCGCTTCCCGTACTTGCCGTTCTTGTTGGCGGTGTCGAAGACGGAGAGATGCTCGTCCTTGATATGGGGCGCACCCTCAATGGTCTGGCGGCCACATATGTGATCGTTGGCCTCGTTGATCTCCTTCGCGCTGAACCCGAGCGCCTTGAGCAGGTTGAACTCCCACCCGGTGTACTCGTCCACGCCATACCCGAGCCGCTGCAGAGTCTCCTCACCGAAGGTGAACACGTTGAATGCGTGCCGTAGCTCGAAGATCGAGGGCAGCGCCTTCTCCACTTTGTCCAGGTCGTCGTCGGTGAACCCCTTGGCGGCCAGGGTCTCCCGGTTGATGTGAGGCGCACCATCGAGTGAGCTGGTGCCCACGATGTACTCGATGATGTCCTTGATCTGGTCCGGGTAGTAGCGCAGGTGCTTCAGGGCGGGCGTCACCGACTGGTTGGCGATCTTGAAGTACCCGCCTCCGGCCAGCTTCTTGAACTTGACCAGGGCGAAGTCGGGCTCGACCCCGGTGGTATCACAATCCATCAAGAGGCCGATGGTGTTGTGCGACACGAAACCATTGGCCACGTAGGTGACGTTGTCCGGAACCGAAAGGTCGTAGGTCATCTCCTCGTCCCCAAGTTCGGCCGAGGCGACTCGGTCGTAGAAGTAGCCGAGGAGACGACCGAGTTCGACGTCACCGGTGCGGTCAAACAGCTCCCTCGCCGAACGACGCGACACCAGACCGAGCCGGCTCATCGAGAGCAGCATCGTCTTGCGGAGATGGTCGTTCCCCGGGGCCAGCCGATCGATCATCTGTCGTGTCACCGGCACGTAATCCATGCGGGCCGCCTGACGGACCTCGGACGTCCTCATCGCGCTCTGTTTGCGACCGCTCATGAATCCGACTCGCTCGTTCCACAAGCGGCCGTAGGACAGGTTGAGCACCCGAAGCACTGCCAGCGGTGAGTTGCCCCACCCGGTCGTGTCGAATTTGCGGGTGGCGGGGATGCCGAGGGCGAGCAGAAGCGTCTGCACCTCGTGGGAGAACTCGACAGAGGTCGTCGACCAGCTCGGGTATCCACGCATCACGGTCCCGTCGGCCTCGAAGAGGCCCCTGAGGAACGCCGAGTAAACCTCGGGATCGTTGCTGTGGAGCACGGCATCTGGAATGTGCGGATGCCACCCTTTCCCGGAGTGCCCTTCGTTCGGCGAGTGCTTGGCGAACCCAGACGCCTCCCACCACAGCGTCAGCGGGACCGAGTGGAACGCGACCTCGGTGTGCCCAGTCTGCTCGGAGAGATGAGCCTCTAACCCGAATAGCTCCTTGCCGAGATGGGAGAGACGCTCGACCACGTCGAAATCTTCCGCAGCCACGGCGAGGCGGATTCCTTTGGCGTGGAGCGATCCGTCACCCATGAAGTAGCCGACAAACTCGGCCAGCTGGGGTGTGAGAGTGCGCGGGACACGCGTCGAGAAGTCGCCGTTCCAGTGCATCTCGCCGAGCGGCGGGAGCTGCACGACCTGCGGCTCGCCGATCAGTTGCCCGAGCTGGAGCGGCACCAGGTCGTCAGCGGCGATCTCGCCAAACCGCTTCCAGGCCCAGTTGCCGTCGGACGCGACGACCTTCACACGGTGGGTCGGGGTTCCCTGGATGCGGTAGCCACGGGCCGTCTCAACCGTCACCACCGGCTCCACTCCGTTGATGTAGAACTTGGTCGCTTTCCGGGTGCCTTCGTCGGTGGCGACGTCGATCCCGAGGTCCTGCCATTCGCGCCCGTTCGGGTCACCGAGGGAGCGGAGCCGGACCAGGCCACGCTCGGTCGGGATCAGCGAGCCTCCAACGAGGCAGCCTGTCGGGGCGATGACGCTCGCCTGGCCGTTGCGGTAACCGTGCTTCTCTCCCTGCTCCAACGCCAGGTCCCACGAGTTTCTCGCCGCGGCGAGCATGTTCAGCGGGCAGACGTCTGGATCGATCACCATCACCTTGTGGCTGACGCCTTCGTAGTCGGTCTCGCCGTAGGCGGCACGACGATGGTTACGGATCACCCGCAGCATCGACTCCCGGTTCTCGGCGAACCTCGGGAATGGTCCCACCACCCCGGCCATCTCCGCCGAGGTTGCGTAGGAGTACCCGGTGAGGATCGCGGTGAGCGCCCCGCTTATGGCCCGACCCTGGTCGGAGTCGTAGGCGATTCCCTGTCGCATCAGCAACGATCCGAGGTTGGCGTACCCCAAGCCCAGGGTGCGGTAGTCGTACGACCCCTGTGCGATCTCCGGTGAGGGGAAGTGAGCCATCGCCACCGAGATCTCGAGGACGATGGTCCAGAGCCGGATCGCATGCTGGTAGGCCTCGACGTCGAAGACCCCGGCTTCGTCGTCGTGGAACTTGACCAGGTTGATCGATGCGAGGTTGCAGGCGGTGTCGTCGAGGAACATGTATTCGCTGCACGGGTTAGATGCCCGGATCCGTCCCCCGGCCGGGCTGGTGTGCCATTCGTTGACGGTGGTGTCGAACTGGAGACCGGGATCGGCGCAAGCCCAGGCTGCCTCGGCGATCTGGTTCCACAGGTCACGGGCCTTGACCGTCTTGCGCACGGAGCCGTCGGTGCGGTTGATCAAGTCCCAGTCGACGTCTTCAAGCACGCTCTGGACGAAGTCGTTGGTAATCCGGACCGAGTTGTTCGAGTTCTGCCCTGAGACTGTTGCGTAGGCGTCACCGTTGAAGTCGGCGGGGAGGCCACCGTGGTTGATCAGGA
>Ga0326597_10010291_pt1 | contig 12479 bp, 4 predicted proteins | sample RVTome_12_FD_203789 | JGI IMG/M metagenome (GOLD analysis project Ga0326597, IMG submission 203789) | Soil microbial communities from uranium-contaminated site in the Upper Colorado River Basin, Wyoming, United States - RVT100D185 | ecosystem: Environmental > Terrestrial > Soil > Contaminated >... | reverse complement strand
ATATGCCTCGCAGGTTTCAGTTTCCAAAGCGAGGATTCGGAATTGGTGACGAGATCAGGGACTGGGCACACTCCGGGGAAAACTGCGTTGTTTTTCCGTATGAACAAATCGCCGAATCCTTTGAAAAAAGGGAACCAAAGAGCGGAAGCTGGTTACAGCATCATAATTGGCGTTATCGGACCAAATTGCGAAATCGGTTGATGTTCGGGAAGACGCCGGAGCAGGCAGGCTTGGCGTGGTGGGAACTAAGCTTCCTGTCAGACCAAAGGCTTCTTTCTGAATATCTCATCGCCTTCGCGTTTGTCGCGACCCACAATCATTTCGTTCTCGACCGCGGCGCCAAGGTGTTCAATCGGTCCGCGCCGGTCATCAAGCTGCCCAGAGAGGCAAGCGAGGACGAGCATCTGGGACTGCTGGGACTGCTCAATTCGTCGCTGGCGTGCTTCTGGATGAAGCAGACGTTCCACAACAAAGGCAGCACGGTCGATGACAAGGGCGCGCGTCAAAGAACCGATGCGTTTGAGGATTTCTACGAGTACACCGGAACAGGATTAGGCACATTTCCCCTGGTTTCCGAACATCCGATCGAGCTCGCCCGCCAACTCGACCGGCTAGCGCAGGAGGTTGCAGCGGTCTCATCCGCGAACGTCATCGCTGCTTCGGCCTATCTGACTTTGGGTGACGCGCTAAAGATGGCGAGGGAAGAATCGACCTCAATCCGCCACCGCATGATCGCGCTGCAGGAGGAGCTGGACTGGCGCTGCTACCAACTTTACGGCCTGCTCGACGGCGCTCCACTGCAACCGAACCCGCCCGAGATCGATCTCGGCCAGCGCGCCTTTGAGATCGTGATGGCGAGGCAGCAAGCGGCGAGTGAACTGGAAACCACCTGGTTCGAGCGGCACCGCTCGACGCCCAGCGGTTCACTCCCCGCGCACTGGCCCGAGGACTATAAGCGGGTCGTGGAAAAGCGCATCGCGCTTATCGAATCTGACCGTAACATTGGCCTAATCGAGCGCCCTGAGTACAAGCGACGCTGGAATACACCCGACTGGCAGGATCTGGAGCAGGCCGCACTGCGGGCTTGGTTGCTCGACCGGCTGGAGGACGCTCGCTACTGGTACGGTGAGCCGCAGCTCAAAACGGTTAATCGGCTCACTGACGTCGCCCGCGCCGATATTGACTTCATGCAAGTGGCCGAACTACATGTTGGGCATGGCGATTTCGATGTGGCGACAATCGTTGGCGAGCTGGTCGGCTCGGAATCGGTTCCTTTCCTGCCAGTGCTTCGGTACAGCGAGTCGGGTCTGCGCAAGCACGAGCAGTGGGAAAGCACTTGGGAACTACAGCGGAAAGAGGACAAAATCGACACGCTAGTAGAACGAGAACTCAAACAGCAAGGCGGCGAAAGCGACGAGCAATTCAAGGCGCGCGTCGCTGCGGACCAAAAGAAGCGCAAGCAGGCCGAAGTTGGCAACATCCCGGTGCCGCCGAAATATCAATCCAAGGACTTTCTGAAATCCGACTACTGGCGTCTCCGCGGAGGATTGGATGTGTCCAAGGAGCGCTGGGTGGGCTATCCGGGCTGCGAGCGTGGCGCCGACGGCAGTCTCGTCATCGCCTGGGCCGGTTGGGACCATCTGCAACAGGCAACCGCGATTGCCGCCTACTACCTCGACATGAAGGATAACGAAGGATGGGAGCCGGCGCGCCTCCAGCCGCTGCTCGCCGGGCTACTGGAACTCGTACCGTGGCTCAAACAGTGGCACAACGACTACGACGCCGCGCATTCGACCCGGATGGGCGATTATTTCGAATCGTTCGTCGTGGACGAGGCGCGCGTGCTCGGCTGGACGCTGGAGGACCTGCGTGCCTGGAGGCCGGCTGCAGCGCCGGCACGCCGCGGGCGGAGGCGAGCCGGATGAACACACTTACGCGCTTTAAGGCCGCCGGTGGGCTCGTCCCGGCGAGCACCAGTTGGTATCTGGCAGACCTCGGAGAATTTCGAGGCAAGCAGGTGCTCTACACCAGGCAGTCGCCTCAGCGCCTCAAGACGCTGCGCGAGCATGCGCTGATCGAGAGCGCAATATCCAGCAACCGAATCGAAGGCGTGGTGGTCGAAACGAACCGCGTGCGCGATCTGGTACTGGGCAGGCCGCTCCTGCGCGACCGCGACGAGGAGGAGGTACGCGGTTATCGGGATGCCCTCAATCTCATCCATGAAGAAGGCGCGAAACTTCCATTGACAGGGAAAACAGTCAGGGAACTGCATCGCTTGGCACGCGGTGAGATCTGGGATGCCGGGAAGTACAAGGTGAAGGACGGAGACATTATCGAGCGGGGAGCGGACGGGACCGAGCGTGTGCGGTTCAAGACCGTTCCGGCGAACGCGACGCCAAATTCCATGACCGCGCTGATCCGCGACTGGCAGGACTGCTGGAAGGAGGAATGGGTCCATCCCCTGATCGCGCTTGCTGCATTTAACCTCGACTTCCTCTGCATCCACCCGTTCCGCGACGGCAACGGGCGGGCCTCGCGGCTGCTGCTTCTGTTGCAGTGCTACCACCTTGGCTACGAGGTGGGCAGGTATATCAGCCTGGAGCGGGTGATTGAGCAGAACAAGGAGCGCTACTACGAGACGCTGGAGCAAAGCTCCCACCGATGGCACGAGGGCAAGCATGATCCCTGGCCCTATATCAACTACGTGCTGTTCATATTGAAGAGCGCATACAGAGAGTTCGTCGATCGCGTGGGGGACGTGCAGGCGCCGCGCGGATCGAAGACCGAACAGGTGCTCCAGGCAATCCGCCAGTTGCCGGCGGAGTTCACACTTTCGCAGTTGGAGCAGGTGTGCCCCGGAGTGAGCCGGGATATGGTGCGCCGGGTCCTGCGCGGGCAAAGCGGCACGCTCGTTGCCTGCCGCGGGCGCGGCCCGGGCGCGCTCTGGGCGCGGCTGGCGCAGAAAAAGAGGTAATGTCCCTCAAAAGAGGGTAATAATAAGGGTAACAACTCGGGGCGCGGAGGGGGCGGACAACATGGCACTGATGAAGGATCTGATCGCGATCCCGGAGCGGGTTCACCAGGGTGACTTCGTTCTCAAGCTCGCGGAGGGTGTCAGCCACGCTGAGCAGACGCTGCGGGACTACGTGGTCACCCCGCAGCTCGTGCAGTGCTTTGACAATGCGCTGGGGTTCATCAGGCAGGCGGTTGAAACCCGCAGCAGCAAGGCCGCCTATCTCCATGGCAGTTTCGGCTCCGGTAAAAGCCATTTCATGGCGGTGCTGAACCTGCTGCTCGCGGGTAATACACAGGCGCGATCGATTACCGAACTCGCAGATGTCGTCGCCAGGCACAACACCTGGACACAGGGAAAGAAATTCCTTCTCGTTCCCTATCACATGATCGGCGCACGGGACATGGAGTCGGCGATTCTCGGCCAGTACGCCGATTTCGTGCGCGCCGTCCATCCCGACTCGCCGGTGCCGGGCTTCTACCTGGCGGATGGCCTCTTTCAGGACGCCAGCCGATTGCGACAGCAACTGGGCGATCCGCAGTTCTTCGGCAAACTCAATGAGGGCGCAGCGGCGGGCGGGGGTTGGGGCGCGCTTGGCGGGGGTTGGGATGCGACGAGCTTCGAGGCGGCGATGCTGGAACCGCCACGAGGCGAAGAGCGGATGCGGCTAGTGGGTGATCTGATTACCAAGTTTTTCACCGCGTACGCCGCGATGGCCGAAACGCGCGGCGAGGCATTCGTTTCTCTGGATGACGGTCTTAGCATCCTGACACGGCATGCGAAGGCGCTAGGCTACGACGGGGTGATCCTGTTCCTCGACGAGCTGATCCTCTGGCTCGCGAGCCGGGCCGCCGACGTTTCGTTCGTGAGCAGCGAAGGCACCAAGCTCGTGAAGCTGGTCGAGGCCACGCACGCTGATCGGCCGATTCCGCTGGTGAGCTTCGTGGCGCGCCAGCGCGACCTGCGGGAACTGGTGGGCGACAACCTTGCGGGCTCGCTGCAGCTTCAGTTCGCGGACGTGCTCAAGCATTGGGAGGCGCGCTTTCACCGCATCACGCTTGAAGACCGCAACCTACCGGCGATTGCCGAAAAGCGCGTGCTGAAACCCGTCTCCGAAGCGGCGCGGCAAACGCTTCAGAATGCCTTCGAAGAGTTCCTTTCCGTCCGGCGCGAGGTGCTGGAGACGCTGCTCACCTCGACCGCCGATCGGGACATGTTCCGCAGGGTGTACCCGTTCAGCCCGGCGCTCGTCCAGACGCTGATCGCGGTGTCCTCGGTACTGCAGCGCGAGCGCACGGCGCTGAAGCTGATGCTCCAGTTACTCGTAGACCGGCGAAACGACCTTGAACTCGGGCAGCTCATCCCGGTGGGCGACCTTTGGGACGCAATCGCGGAAGGCGACGAGCCGTTCTCCGACGCGATGCGAATACACTTTGAGAACGCCAAACGCCTCTACAGTCAGAAGCTGCTCCCCCTTCTTGAGCGTCAGCACGGCGTGACCTGGCAGGACATCAAGGCCGGCATCGCCGACGCAGGCAAAGCGAAAAACCTTCGCAATGACGCGCGGCTGCTGAAGACACTTTTGCTGGCGGCGCTGGTACCGGAGGTGGAGTCACTCAAGGCTTTGACTGCACAGCGGCTCACCGCACTCAATCACGGCACGTTTCGCTCTCCGATTCCGGGACGCGAGGCCCAGGATGTCCTGCGCAAGTGCAAGGACTGGGCAGCGGAAATTGGCGAGATCAAAGTCACGGACGAGGCCAACCCGATTGTCTCGATTCAGGTTACAGGGGTGGATATCGAGCCGATCGTCCAGGCTGCCAGTTCACACGACAATCCTGGCAATCGCCGGCGGAAAATCCGTGAGATGTTGTTCACGGAACTCGGCATCAAGGACACCAGCGAGCTTTTTACGTCGTACGCGTTCACCTGGCGCGGCACGCGCCGCGATGTGGAGGTGATATATGAGAACGTGCGGGAACTTGCGGACGATCGGCTGAAAGGCCGCGAAGGCAGTTGGACCGTGGTCGTCGACTACCCTTTTGATGAGGCGAACCGCACGCCGGCAGACGATATTGCGAGGCTTGACACCTACAAGGGCGGCCAGACGCATACGCTCGTCTGGCTGCCCTCATTTCTGAGCCACAAGGTACTGCGCGACCTCGGGCGCCTCGTCGTGCTCGACTACATCCTGGCGGGCGAACGATTCAACGACTATGCGGGCCACCTGTCGCTGGTCGATCGCGGGCCGGCCCGCGCCCTGGCCAAAAACCAACGAGATCAGCTCCAAAGCCGTATGCGCCAGTGCCTGGAGGTCGCGTACGGAATTGGCGGGGAGCCTCGTGATGCTGTCGAGAACCCGCTCATTCCCCAGGACCAGTTCCGGTCGCTCGACTCGACCTTGCGGCCTCAGCCGCCGGTTGGGGCGAACCTCAACGGCGCCTTCGAGAGCCTGCTCGATCAGATCTTCAGTCACCAATTTCCGGCCCACCCGAGATTCGACACGGAGGTCAGGACTGCAACTCTGAAGAAGGTCTGGCCCGAGGTGGAGAAGGCAGTCGAGGCTGCGGATGGGCGCGTGCTGGTTCAGGACAGGGCCGTGCGCCAGCTCATTCGCTCGATCGCAAATCCGGTGAAGCTGGGTGAAATGGGCGAAACGCACTTCGTTCTCGCGCAACACTGGAAGAACCATTTCATCCAACACCACGCTCGCGACGGCGGCGCGATCACGGCAGGCAAACTGCGGCAGTGGATGAACCTGCCGCAAGCGATGGGGCTGCCATCCGAGGTGCAAAATCTGATCATCCTCACCTTTGCGGGGCAGACCAATCGATCGTTCTACCTGAGGGGTGGCCCGTATCAGCCGACACTGGAGAGCATCCCGGATGAAATCGAACTGCGTGAGCAGGCGTTGCCCCTGAAAGATCACTGGGAAACCGCAGTCGCGCGTGCAGGAGGGCTGTTCGGTCTGGTTGTTCCGCAGACACTCAACGCGGCGAACGTGGCGAAATTGATCGAGGGGGTGCGCTCGAAGGCCGGAGAAAACCGGCCGCTGATCGACAGTTTCACAACCAACCTGAGTGAGAAATCTCGAACTTACGTGAAGTCCGGGGCGATCGTGCAGCGTCTGCGAACCGCGCAATCTGCGCAAGGGTTGTTGGCGTCGTTGGCCAATGCGGAGAATGGAAAGTTGATCGAGGTGCTCGCGTCAGCGGTCATCGAGACGTCCGATGCGGCCATGAACCAGACACTCGGGAAAGCGAAGAACCTGGACGAAACGATCAGAACTGCCGCATGGCAGTTGTTCGAGGCAGTGGGTTCACTCTCAGATCAGCGAAAATCCGCTGCCGAGGCGATCATGGATCGAATTTCGGAGGTGCTCGCCGCCGATGAGCATGCGATCGCCCTCAAGCCCGCGCTGGACGAACAGCAGACGAAGGCGCTGCGCCTGTTGACCGATGTGCTGGCGCCACCCTCTCCAGCCCCAGTGCCGCCGAAGCCTGAGCCGGCACCCGGCGAAGTGGTGGTAAAGCAAGGCGATGCCTCGGACCTTGAGCCGCAGAAAGCGAAGGCAGTACTCTCCGAGATCGGGAAGGAACTGGACAAGGGCACCGATTTGCGTCTTTCGATTGCCTGGAAGATCACCCGCAAGAGCCGCACAAAGTGACGCACCGGATTCCTACGCGAAACGAGATTGCAGCGCAGATTGATGCCGTGCTGGAGCGGGATCCCGATGCGCGCTGCATTGCGATCCGGTCGGTTGCGCACGATGCATGGCCGGAGGTTTTCTCATCGCGCAGTCGCGCCTTCCGGGTGCATTGGTGCGAATCGCCCCTGATGGCCCGGGAAGCACTCACTGACGCGGAAAGCGTTGGAGCGGACGGCTTGCTGCTACTGACAAACCTCGATGCGCTCGACCTCGGAGCCGACGTAGTCGCTCGTCTGTCCCGTGGACGGGTGTTCCAGATCGAGAGCTGGGAAATGGTTCGCCAGGTGTTTCAGGCTCGTGCCGTGGATTCACGTTTGGATGGGCATAGCTGGATGGCGGAAATTCTCCTCGATGTCATGCCACCGGGAGGCTATCCACCCGTTCCCGGAGGATTTCTTGACCTCGAAACAGCCTGGCGCCACGTGCTCGCGACGACTCTGGGACTCGATGTCGCCAAGCCCGATCTTCAGACCTTGCTCGGCTGGACGCTGCGGGCTGAGGGTGTTCGACGATTCGCGATGCTTGCTGATACCGCGCGGGACCACATTTCGCAGTGGATTTCAGATAACGCCGGACCGGTCGGCGAGCTGGTGATGCGTTGTGTGGCTGCTGGCAATGGATTGGATGCCTTGCCGCTCGGACTCGTTTGTGGAGTGGTTTTCGCTGATATTCCGGACCCTGCGCCGGAGTTGGCTGCCGCCGCGGTCCGCCTGGAGCGATTTACCGGTGAACGGCGCGTTCCCGCCGATCAGGGAAGACGCTGGGCGGATGCGGCTTCCTGGGTGGTGCGAAACGCAGACCGCAAGGACATCGCGCCATACCTGGAACGGGCAGACGGACTGCTTCGTGAGCTACATGTGGAGTCGCACGCGGGGCTGAGCGATGTGCTCCCGAGCGGATTCGACGCGAGACTGGTTCAAGTCGCCGAGGCGTTAACGCTATTCCTCGATGATGCTCGATCGCGCGCTGTCGAGCAGGTCGAGCGAGCTGCGGAACGCGCACTCTCGCACGACGCCTGTGGTGCCGCGACCACGCGCAGCGAGCGGGTACTGATGGCATTGAGGCTCAGTCGATGGCTGGCCACGTCACCGGCACTATCTTCAAGCTTCGAAACGCTCGCAATGACCTACGCACGAGAGGGCGCGTTCGTGGATTGGGGGCGACTGAAACTCATGGGCGGCGACGAGATCGCAGCGATGTCCAGAGCCTACGGGTTGCTGTCGGATGCCGCACGCGAACGGCGTGAAAAGCTGAATCGAGTGTTCGTGGAGGCGCTGCGGGCGTGGAACTCCGAGGGCTCGCCGAAGGGCGTGTGTGTCCCGATTGAGCAGGTGCTGGATGATGTGCTCTCGCCGCTTGCGCAGAAATGCCCCGTATTGCTCCTTGTAGTGGACGGTCTTTCGTTCCCGATTTTTCGGGAGCTTTGCGGAGATCTGGAACGCGCCGGCTGGAGCGAGGCTGTCCCAGCGAATGCCGCGACGGCTGCAATTGGAGTCGCCGCCTTGCCGACGGTTACGGAGATCAGCCGCGCGAGTCTGCTTTCCGGGAAATTGGCATCAGGTGCCGCAAACGTCGAAAAGACAGCGTTTGCCGTTCACCCGGCCTTGGTGGCTGCATCGAAATCGTCGGGAAAGCCCATCGTGTTCCACAAGGGAGACCTGGGAGATGCCGCGGGGCTCGCCGAGGACGTTCGCGAAGCGGTCGGCACGCGGGATCGACAGGTTATCGCCGTAGTCTACAACGCCGTTGATGATCATCTCAGCGGGTCCGATCAGTTGCATCAGCGATGGGCACTCGATGACCTTCGGCTACTCAATCCATTGTTGCACGAGGCCCGCAGTGCGGGGCGCACGTTGGTCGTGACGGCGGATCACGGCCACGTGATCGACGAAAAGACGGTGCAGCGCTCATATTCGGATGGCGATCGCTGGCGAACTCATGCCCCACCGCTTGCCGAGGACGAGATCGCTCTGGAAGGAGGGCGGGTCCGCGCGCCAACGGGCACGACGAAGGTGGTATGCGCATGGAGCGAGAAGCTACGCTACAGCTCAAAGAAGAACGGCTACCACGGTGGCGTGTCGCCGCAGGAAGTCCTGGTTCCGCTTGCCGTGTTTTTCCCGTCCCGGCTTGAACTCGAAGGTTGGAAACCCGTCCCGCCGGTGCAGCCGGACTGGTGGGACGATACGGCTGCTCCAGTACAGCCCCAATCGACGGTCGGGACCCCCGAACCCAAGCCCAAGCGGGTAAAAGTCGAAGGCCAGGGCGAGCTGTTTGAGGCTGGAGCTGCAGCAAAGTCCGATTGGGTCGCCGGGCTATTCGCATCGCCTACGTATCAGGAACAGAAGCGCCTTGCGGCACGGGTTGCTCTCCAGGACAATGAAATGCGAATGCTTCTCGAATCGCTCGACGGACGCGGTGGCAAGCTGAGCAAAGGTGCCCTTGCGCAACGGGTCGGCATGCCCCTCGTGCGCCTGAGCGGGTTCGTGAATGCGGCGCGACGAATCTTGAACGTGGATCAGGCCGAGGTGCTCATGCTTGACGAGTCAAGCGCGATGGTCGAGCTGAACCGCGAGCTCCTCGATGTCCAGTTTCAACTGAAGGTTCGTTGAGCGTAAATCATGGTGAGCCCCCAGCGACGAGCGGAGATCATCGACGCCCTGCGGCGAGGCACGGTCCCGAGGAACGGTCTCGACGCGCTTGCGGTCGGCTTCGATCACTTCGTCTCGACGTTTGACCAGGACCTCGATGCGGTCGCGGTCGGCCGGGGCGGCTTCAAGGCAGTGCGGGGTGAATATGGCAGCGGCAAGACGTTTTTCGGCCGCTGGCTCCAGGAGCGTGCGCGCGGGCGGCGCTTCGCCACCAGCGAAGTCCAGATCTCGGAAACCGAGACCCCGTTGCATCGCATGGAGACGATCTATCGGCGGCTGGTGGAACGGGTTTCGACCGCTGACTCCGGAGAAGGCGCCCTTCGCGGAATCATCGACGGATGGTTCTATGCGCTGGAGCAGGACGTACTGGGCGGTAGTGCGGACGGCGCCGCTGAGCCCCTAGCGCTAGTTGAAAAGACTGAGGCACTTATGGAGGCCCGGCTTGCGGAGGTGACCAAGGTGGCGCCGGCGTTCTCGGCAACACTACGCGCCTATCGCCGCGCGGTGCACGCCGAGGATCACGCGCTCGCGGATGGTCTGATTGCCTGGCTCTCCGGTCAGCCGAACGTGGCAGCACACGTGCGGCGTGCTGCCGGAATCAAGGGGGACATCGATCACTTTGGGGCCGCGAACTTTCTCGTCGGCCTTCTGGTGATCCTGCGCGACTCGGGTTATTCCGGGCTGTTGTTCGTTCTTGACGAAGTCGAGACGCTTCAGCGAATGCGGACAGATGCGCGCGAGAAGGGGCTGAACGCACTTCGCCAGTGGATCGATGAAATCGACGCTGGTCGCTTTGCAGGGCTCTATCTGCTCGTGACCGGTACCCCTGCGTTTTACGACGGGCCTCAAGGGGCGCAGCGGCTAGCGCCGCTCGCTCAGCGGCTGCACACCGATTTCACGACGGCGGCGCGCTTCGACAATCCTCGGGCAGTGCAGATCAGGCTTCCGGGATTCGATATCGACCTGCTGGCACAGGTAGGCCGGAAGGTGCGTGATATTTTCGTTGAAGGAAGCTCGGCACCCGACCGCGTACGTACGATGGTGGACGACGGTTACGTTGTCGCTCTCGCGCAGGCTGTGACGGGCAACCTCGGCGGCAAAGTCGGAGTTGCGCCGCGCCTATTTCTGAAAAAGCTCGTCGCTGATGTTCTCGACCGTGTGGATCAGTTTCCCGAGTTCAATCCGCGGCAGCACTACAGCTTGACGTTGTCCGAGGCCGAGATGACTCCGCAGGAACGGGCGGCGGTGGGCGTAACCTCGGTGGATGACGTAGGCTTGTGACCGCCAGCGCGTTCGACAGGCTTCACCCCGCCCTCCAGTACCACATCGTCAACGCTCTGGAGTGGGCGAACCTACGTCCGACGCAACTCGAAGCGATTGAGCCGATTCTGTGCGGCCGGGATTGTCTGGTGCTTGCCCCGACGGCAGGAGGCAAGACCGAGGCTGCCCTCTTTCCAATCCTCTCCCGGATGCTCGCGGAGGACTGGCGTGGACTGAGCGTTCTCTACATCTGTCCGATCAAGGCGTTACTGAACAATCTGGAGGAACGGCTTGCGAGATTTGCGAGCCTCGTCGGGCGGCGCGTTCAGGTGTGGCACGGAGATGTGAGCCAGAGCGCGAAGGCGCGTGCGCTCAAGGACGCTCCGGACATACTGCTTACCACGCCGGAATCGCTGGAGGGCATGCTGATTTCGACGCGCGTCGATCGCACCGCATGGTTCGGCGTGTTGAGGTGCGTTATCGTGGACGAGCTACACGCGTTCGCGGGCGACGACCGTGGATGGCACTTGCGTGCGATCCTGGGTCGTTTACAGGAATTTACGCCGGCTCGAATGCAGCGGATAGGCCTCTCGGCAACAATTGGCAATCCCGACGAACTGCTGCATTGGTTCAGTGCAGACGAAGAGGGATGCATCATCGGAAAGAGTGTCGTCCCGGCGGACGCAGAAGTGATGATCGACTTCGTAGGGAGTCTTGGCAACGCGCCGACCGTTCTTTCGCGGTTGAATCGCGGCACGAAGCGGCTCGTATTCTGCGACAGTCGATCGGGCGTCGAGGAACTTGCGAGCGGTCTGCGCGGTCTCGGCGCGCGTACGTTCGTCTCGCATTCGTCGTTAAGCGTCTCCGAGCGCAAGCAGGCCGAGCAGGCGTTTTCCCAGGACCCTGATTGCATTATCGTCGCCACGAGTACGCTGGAACTTGGCATCGACGTCGGCGACCTGGATTACGTGAACCAAATCGACGCTCCGTCAACTGTGTCTTCGTTCCTGCAACGCATGGGTCGATCCGGTAGACGACCAGGCACGAAGCGGAACTACCTTTTCCTCGCAACAAACGATGAATCGTTTCTGGTCGCATGCGGCTTGGTCCGGCTATGGCAGGAGGGCTACGTCGAGCCGGTTGTGCCGCCCCCCGAACCTTGGCATCTCGTTGCCCAGCAGGCAATGGCAGTCGTCCTTCAGACCGGGGGAGTGGGCATCGACGCGTGCCAGGCAAAGGTTGGAGCCCTTTTTCCGGAGCTGCCTGCGTCGGGGATTCAAGAGGTCCTGTCGCACATGTGCGCCACGGACATTCTGTCGCTGAACGATGGCTTACTGGGTATCGGAGTTCGGGGAGAAAAACTCTACGGCAGGCAGAACTTCCTGGACCTTCTATCCTCGTTCGCCAGCCCGCTGCAATTGAGCGTGCGCTATGGGGCGACTGATCTCGGGTACATCGATCCGATCGTCCTCCGAGCTTCGGATGACGAGCGGCCAGCGCTCCTGTTAGGGGGCCATAGCTGGCATGTAACAAACGTCGAGTGGGACAAACGCATCGTGTGGGTCGAACCCGCACACACGAAAGGCAGGGCACGTTGGATGGGATCGTCGCGCGCATTGGGATTCGAACTGTGCCAGGCGATCAAGCGCGTGCTGTCCGACGGCGAGATTCGCGTGTCCCTGTCTAAACGTGCCGCGGAGAAGTTCTCGTCGTTGCGAGAGACTTTCCCGCGGGTCAACCCGAATGGTTCGGTAATCGAGTACCTTGGCGATGACCGTTCTCGTTGGTGGACATTCGCCGGCGGACGAGCCAACTGGCTCCTAGCCTACCTATTACGGCAGGACGGACA
>Ga0326597_10010290_pt1 | contig 12479 bp, 14 predicted proteins | sample RVTome_12_FD_203789 | JGI IMG/M metagenome (GOLD analysis project Ga0326597, IMG submission 203789) | Soil microbial communities from uranium-contaminated site in the Upper Colorado River Basin, Wyoming, United States - RVT100D185 | ecosystem: Environmental > Terrestrial > Soil > Contaminated >... | reverse complement strand
GGTCCACATCGGCACCTCTCCCCTCGATTCGGTGCCAGACAAGGAATCACAGCCGATTCCACCCGCGCAAGCCAAAATGCGATAACCGACTCTGCCGATTCACAAACTCCCCGGACGGACACTAAGATATTCCGACACGGCAACCGCGTGATGCGATGGGATCTTCGCCGGCTGAAGATTCCGCCTCAACCCGCCGTCACGTGGCGGACCCCGGCCCACGCCCGGCCCAGCCGGTGCAGGGTCTCGTCGCCCAGCAGGCGCACGGCCATGGGGAAGAGGACCTGCTCCTCCTTGCGGAAATGGCTGCGCGCCGCGGCCAGGGCCTCGTTGACCAGGGATACGGCCTCTTCCACATCGGCCGCGTCCTCGATCCTCTCCAGCAGGCGGATCATCTCGTCGTGCTCGCGGCGCATGACGGCGAGCGGCCCCTCGTGCGATCCCAGATGCGGCTCGAGGGCGGCGAAGAGCAACTCGTCCTCTAGCGCCGCATGGGAATCGACCATCGCCTCCAGCACCGCCGTCGCCCCCAGGATGACGGCGATCCCTTCCTGGGTGGCGGCGATCCGCTCGATTTCGTCGAACAGCGTGTAGAACGCCCCATGTTCGCCGATCAGCGCATCGGTCAGTTTCACGGCCGGCCTCCGTCCCCTCGCCGCCCGCCCCGGCGTACCGGACCATGACGGGCCGCGGCGCATCGCGCCAGCCTATGACGCCGGACCGGCGTTGTCACACCCCGCGGCGCGGGGTCGCGGGAGACCGGCGGGTCCCGTTTCGTCCGCGGCCGGCGGCGCGGCCGCGCCCTAATTCGTCCGCGTGATGTAGTCCCAGGTCTTGTCGACGATGGGCTTCGGCGTCCGGAAGAACTCGTCGAAGGCCCTGGCGACGTCGTCGCCGCTCATCGGATTGAACGCGATCCTGACCTTCTTCGCGTCGGCGATCAGCGCCGGGTCCGTCATGGTGTCGAGCAGCGCCTTGCGCAGCGCCGCCACCCGCGCCTTCGGCGTGCCGGGCGGCGCGGCCAGCGGGCGGGTGATCTCGGCCGGGCCGAAGATCAGCCGCGCCATCTTCCGCTCCTCTTCGGTCTTCAGCAGGGTGAAGATGTTGGTCGCCTTGCCGAACAGCGGCACGTTGCGGTCCAGCCCGAACTGCACGAACATGACCAGGTCGCCGGACTTGAAGCTGGAATAGAACGCGCCGGTCAGGGTCGATTCGTACATGCCGCAGGTGCCGCTCACCTCGCCCTTCTGCATGGCGAGGTTGACTTCCTTGGTGCCCTTGTAGCCGTTGACCACCTTCACGTTGGCGTTGAACACGTTGCGCATGAACAGCGGAAAGATGGCGAGCGGCGAGGTCGGCCCGTTGGAGCCGAAGATGACCGTCTTTTTCGCGGCGATGAAGTCGGGCAGCGTTCCGATTCCCTGGCCCGCGCCCTTCCATACGGCGCAGCCCTGGATGTCGTTGTGCATGCTGCCGATCCATTCGAACCTGTTGGTGACGAACTTCACCTTGCGCTTGCCGTAGAGCGGCACCATGCCCACCGACGACGAGAACACGCCGAGGACGGAGCCGTCCCTGGGCGACGAGTTGTAGAGGCTGTTCGCCACCTTCATGCTGCCGGCGCCGGGCGCGTTCTGCACGATCACCGCCGGCTTGCCGGGAACGTGCCTGCCGAAATGCCGCGCCACGATGCGCGCAGTGGTGTCGTATCCGCCGCCGGCGCCGAACCCCACCTCGATGGTGATCTGCCTGCCGCTGTAGAAATCCGCCACCGCGTCGGCGTTTGCCGGCGTGGCGCCGGCGCCCGCGGCGGCGAGCGCCGCCGCGACGTAAAGACCGGTTCGAGCCTCGATCAAGGACATTTTCAGCCTCCCCCATAGCGGTCGGTTTTTCGATGTTGCGTCCATTTTCGACGCATTTGGCCGGCCGGGCAAGCGGAACCGGCCGGCGGCAGACCGCCCTACCGCACCCCTTCGGCGCGCGCCTTCTCCCTGCCGGCGAGCAGGTTGTCGGCCTTGCGCTCCAGCGCCGCGACCAGGCGGTCGAGCCCGCCCTCCTTGAGCAGCGCCAGGTATTCCGAACGGCGCACGGTGATCTCGCTGATGCCGCCGGCGACGACGATGTCGACGATCCACCAGCGGCCGCGGATCTGCGCGACGACGTAGGTGATGGTCACCGGATCGTCCTTCGGCTGCACGATCTGGGTGTCGACCAGCATGACCGGCCCGCGGCCCTTGCGCTCGCCCAGGGTACGGAAGCTCTGGCCGCCATAGTCGTCGAACAGCGTCGCGGCCGAGGCGATGGACATGCGCCGGAACGCCGTCACCAGCCGCGCCCGCTGATCCTCCGTCCCCGCCTTCCAGTACGGCGCCGAGGCGGTGGCGATCATCACCGGCAGGTTGAAGGACTGCTCGACCACCGGCACCAGCCGGTCGAAGCGGCCCCTGATGCCGAGCGCCTTCGCCTGCTTCATCACACCGAGCAACGCCTGCTGGAACCGGCCCACCGTCGCGCCGGCGCTGTCGGCCGCCGCAGCCGCGGGCGCCGGCGCGAGCCATCCCGCCAGCGCCGCCGCCAGGACCAGGCCCCGTATCGCCCCTGTCGTACCCGAAATCACCGTATTTCCCTCCCCTGCCCTTTATCCTCTGCCCTCGCCCTTGCCCCACGGGTCCTTATTACCACGGAAGAAGATTCCCGGTCATGCCCTGACGTATCCAAGCGCGGTACTGCGGATTATTGCGGAGCCGGCGCCCGGCCTTTATGATCGCCGCATGGCGAACGTTCGAGTCACCCTGCGCGACGTGGCGCGACACGTAGGGGTGCATCCCTCTACCGTTTCAAGGGTGCTCAATCCGGCCACCCGCACCATGGTTTCGCCCGAGATCGCCGAACGGGTGATGGACGTGGCGCGCACGCTGGGCTACCGCCCCAACCCCATCGCCTACGGGCTGCGCACCAACCGGTCGTTCACCGTCGGCGTGGTCATGCCCGACCTGACCAATCCGGTGTTTCCGCCCATGCTGCGCGGCATCGAGGACACGCTGGAGGCGGCCGGCTACACCGCGATCGTCGCCAACACCGACAACGACGCCGCGCGCGGCGCCAAGATCATCGACACCATGCGCGGCCGCCAGGTCGACGGGCTGATCGTCGGCATAGCGCGCATCGACGACCCGCTGGTGAAGGACTGCATCGAGGACGGGATTCCCCTGGTGCTGATCAACCGGCGGGTGGAAAACGGCCGCGTTTCGTCGGTGGTGGCCGACGCCAGCGAGGGCATGCGCGCCGTGGTCCGCCACCTGGCCGGGCTGGGACACAGGCGCATCGCCCATATCGCCGGACCGCAGAACCTGTCCACCGGACGCACCCGGCTGCGCACCGCGCGCGAGGCCATGGCCGCGCAGGGGCTGACGCTCGACGAAGACCTGATCGTCTACTGCCAGACCTATACGGTCGAGGAAGGCCGGCGCTGCTGCGAGGCGCTGCTCGATGGCGCGAAGAAATTCACCGCCATCATCTGCGCCAACGACCTGCTCGCCATCGGCTGCTACGAGGCCCTGGACGCGGCCGGGCTCGGATGCCCCGACGACGTTTCCGTCACCGGCTACAACGACGTGCACTTCATGGACAAGCTGCGCCCGCCGCTGACCACGGTACGCATTCCCAAATACGAGATCGGCGCCAACGCGGCGCGCATCCTGCTCGAGCGCCTGCGCGATCCGACGGCCCTGCATCACCAGGACATCCGCCTCAAGCCGGAACTGATCGTGCGCGGCTCCACCGGCCCGGCAAAGACGCCGGACCGGCCCCCGATCCGCTGACGCGGAATCGCGCCGGCCCGCACCGGCACCGGACTCTGGCCGTCGTGCGGCCGACGGGACGCGCGAAAACCTTTTGATTTACCGTGTTTTTCCGCGCCGACGGGCACGCCGCCCGGCGTCGGGGGCGTTCTTGACAGCGTCGGGCGGTCTCATTATACCCGCCTTGGGCTTCCCCCGCCGGATCGCCCGCGGCGCCCGCGCGAGAGGGCCGTTTCATCGCTCCGCGGGCCACGCCCGCACCGCAAGCTTCCCGAGAGGATGCGCACCATGGCCGACGGAAATACCGACACCGCCACCCCGGACGCCCCCGGCGCGACACCCGGCCACAACCGCCCCGCCGTGGTGTGGGAGCGCTGGGTCAAGAAGCGCACCTTCGTCCGCGCGCTCGAAGGCACCTACAGCAATCTGCAGCAGGGGCTGCTCGACAAGCCGCGCGTATTCAACACCCGGGATTTCAAGTGGCACGGCGGGCCGCAGTTCTACGACAAGCCCATGATCAACCCCCAGAACCTCGAGATCGCCCAGTCGATCGAGACCCACATGGGGGCGTTCGCACCGCTCGGCTACGGCCAGAAGCACGGCCACATGAACAGCGCCGTCTTCTACGTGCTGCGCGGGCGGGGCTACGACGTCCACGACGGCGAGCGCGTCGACTACGAGGCCGGCGACGTGATCATCGTCGAGAACGGCTGCGTGCACCAGCACTTCAACTCCGACCCCGAGGAGGAGATGATCGTGCTGGTGATGAAGGCCAAGCCGCTGTTCCTGTTCATGCACATGATCTTCCAGAAGAGCGTGAAAATGCCCCCCGCCGATCCGGTACCGGGCCAGGAGAACTACGAAGCGCCGGCGGACTACTGAACCGCCGGACCGATAAGACCTACGAGTCGAGGAGAGCGTCGCGTGGACGAAAGTGACTTCATCCTGCAGGGCGAAAAGGTCTGCCGGTTCTATGCCGAGAACCTGGACGAGACCGCCGCCTATGTGAAGGACTACTACACCAAACGGCCGAAGCTCATCAAATCGCAGGACATGCCGTTCGAGAATTCCCCGCACGGGATTCTCAAGCACCTTGTCCACGAGAAGATGAACACGGTGGAGAACTGCGTCGACATCTACATGCAGTTCATCCCCGGCGGCCAGGCATCGGGCAAGCACCGCCACCTCGCCGAGGAGGTTTTCTTCGTGGTCGAGGGCGAGGGCCATGACCTGCACTGGGACGTCAGCTTCGCGGTGGACGAGAAGTTCACGTGGTCATGGGCCGAGGAGCCGCGCAGGTTCGATTGGAAGCGCGGCGACTTCGTCTACATTCCGCCCTACGTCATGCACAAGCACGTCAACAGCGACGCGAAGAACCCGGCGCGCATCATCGTCTGCCACAACCGCATCCTCAAGGCCATGGGCGCGGCATGGTACGAACAGGTCGAGCCCTACGAGGGTTTCGATCCGGACGAAAAGCCGCACGACGCGCTCAGACGGCACGGCATCCTGTCGTGAGCGCGGCGCACGGCCGGCGCGCGTCCCGCGCCGGGCCGGGCAGGGTTATGCGGGCGGCTGCAACGCCGGAGCGGTCGCGGGACGGGCTCCGGCGTTTCGTTTGAGCGGACAACGGGCGCAACGGCCGCCCGCCATCATCCACCCGGGGAGGCAACCGTGACCCTGATCCTGTCCAACGAGGAAATCGACGGGCTGCTCACCATGCCCGAATGCATCGCGGCGCTGGAGGAGGCCTACGGCGAACTGCACGCCGGCCGCGCGGTGACGCGGCGGCGCTCCGACTGCCTGACCCCGGCCGGCAGCCGGGACGACGCGGTGTACGGCTTCAAGACCATGGACGGGGTGGTGCCGGGCCAGGGCTTCGCCGCGGTGCGGCTCAATTCCGACCTGGTCACCTGGCCGCGCGTCGGCAACACCCGACGCCGGGTAAAGGTGCCGGCAGCGCCCGGCAACCGCTATGTCGGGCTGGTCATGCTGTTCTCCACCGAAAACTGCGAGCCGCTGGCCATCATGCCGGACGGGGTGGTGCAGCGCATGCGCGTCGGCGCCACCAACGGGCTCGGCGCCCGCTGCATGGCGCGGGCGGATGCCGGCGACGTGGCCGTTCTCGGCTCCGGTTGGCAGGCGGGCAGCCAGCTCATGGCCATCTGCGCGGTGCGGCCGGTGAAGCGCATCCGCTGCTTCAGCCCCGACCCGGAGAACCGCGCCCGGTTCTCGCGCGAGATGACGGAATTTCTCGGCATCGAGGTAACGCCGGCGGACAGCACCGAGGACGCCATCCGCGGCGCCGACGTCGTCATGTGCGCCACCAACGCCATAGAGGCCGTCTTCTTCGACCGCTGGCTGGAGCCGGGCATGCACGTCAGCTCCATCAAGATACCGGAGATCGACGAAGGGGCGCTGCGGCGCGCCGACCGCGTCGGGCTGCATTTCGGCCACCAGGAGCCCGAGGTGGTCAGCGCGGTGGGCGTCGCCGCCGACGACCACAGCCCGGGAACCGGCTGGCAGGCGCACGAGGGATTCGATTTCTCGACCTGCCCGACCCTGATGCAGATGCTGGCCGGCGAGGCCGAGGGACGCGCCGGCAGCAGGGAAATCACCTGTTTCATCAACGATCTCGGCCTCGGTCTGCAATTCGCTTCGGTGGCGGGGCTGGCCTGGCGCAAGGCGCGCGCGGCCGGCATCGGCCACGATCTGCCCACCGACTGGTTCACCGAGACCGTCCACCCGTGAGGGCGCGGTGAGCGCGGAAAAAGGCGGGAAGGACGCAAACGGATCCGGCGTCGCGGTACTGTCCGTGCGCCGCGCCTTCGGCGGCTCCTTCATTGCCTTCGCGCTAATCGCCGCGGCCGGCGGCGTGCTGGTCTATGTCCTCAAGGGCGAAGCCGCGCTGCGCCACGCGCTGCACGAGGAATTCGAGCTGCTCTGGTTCCTGCTGCCGCGGGTGGGCGGCGCCCTGTTCATGGCCGCCTTCCTGCAGATCATGGTGCCGCGCGAGATCGTCGCCCGGCTGATCGGCGCCCGCGCCGGGTTCCGCGGCGTGCTGATCGCCACGGTCGCCGGTGCGCTCACCCCCGGCGGACCGGTGACGTCGTTTCCCATCGTGGTCGCGCTCTATGCGGCGGGCGCCAGCAAGGGCGCGCTCGTCGCCTACATCACGTCCTGGGCCATGCTCGGCATCCAGCGGGTGCTCGTCTGGGAATTCCCGCTGATGGGCGCGCACTTCACCGGGTTGCGGCTGCTCGCCAGCCTGGCGCTGCCAGTGATCGCCGGCGCCATCGCCATGCATTTGCCGCTGCGCACGGGCGCGCCGCCGACCACGGGCGGACGGTAAACATGTTTCGCTCCGGCCCACGCCCCCGCCCGGCCACCCAACGGCAGTATCATTGGCGTGGCCGGGCGGGGGCGGGGGCGTGGGCCGGTACAGACATGCGGAACGCATAGCGCCATGTGGGTCATCGCCCTCGCCTTCTGGGCCGGCGCCGCCGCGATGATGGCGGTGGCGGCGCGCCGCCGCGACGGATCGCTGCGCGAAGGCCTGCGCCTGTCGGGCAACTACATCGTCCTGATGATGCCGCGCATGGTGCTGGCGCTGGCGCTGGCCGGATTCGCCGCCGAACTGGTCCCCGGCGAGCTGGTCAGCCACTGGCTCGGCGCCGCCTCGGGCCTGCGGGGAATCCTGATCGCGTCGGTAGCGGGCCTCGCCGTACCGGCGGGCGGGATCGTCGCCTTTCCCCTGGCGCTGGCCCTGCTCAAGGTCGGGGTCGGCATTCCCCAGCTCGTCGCCTTCCTCACCGCGTGGGAGGTGTTCGCCATCCATCGCGTGCTCGCCTTCGAGATCCCGTTCCTCGGCATGCAGTTCGTGGCGCTGCGCATCGCCTCGTCGTTCATGCTGCCGCCGCTGGCCGGAGTGCTCGCCGCGGGGCTGGTCCAGGTCCTGCCCGGTTGAGGCGGATGCGGAAAAGAACAACCGAAAAGTTGCCGGAATTTATCGGAAACAATAACGGGATTATTTTGTCTTTTTGATATTATAATAGATTGCAACGTAATTGTATTCGTAAATATCCGTTAACTTCTCTCCTCTATATTCCCCTCAACACTTTGTTCCGGTATCCAAGGGGAATCGCCATGCCGACGCATTCGTCGGGCACCATCGGCCGGACCGTGGCGCGGAAACTGCGCCGGCTGCTGCGCGAAAAACGCGGCGCCGCCCTGGTCACCTTTGCCCTCGCGGTGCCCGCCATCGCCGGCGTCACCAGCATGGCGGTGGAATCCGGGCTGTGGTACCTGGCCAAGCGCGGGCTGCAGAACCAGGCCGACGCCGCGGCCCAGTCGGGCGCCTTCGAGCGCGCCAAGGGCAATCCGGGCACCGTCAACGCCGCGGCGCTGAACGAGGCGGTACGCAACGGCTTCGTCAACGCCGCCCCCAACGCGATCGTCATCAACAACCCGCCGCTCGGCGGCAGCGAAGCGGGCAATGGCGGCGCGGTCGAGGCAATCCTGACGCAGCCGCAGCAGTTGCTGCTCGCCAGCTACTTCATCCCCGGCGTTACCGTGCGCGCCCGCGCCGTCGCGGCGGTGCAGGTCACCGGCACCGCCTGCGTCCTCGCCCTTCACCCCAGCATGAACGGTGCCGTGACCAACCAGGGCAGCGCGCTGATCGACATGTCGGGGTGCTCGGTGGCGGCCAACTCGACCAGCTCCAGCGCCATCGACATCACCGGCAGCGGCACGCTGCTGGCCGATTCCCTGTGGACGGTGGGCAACTATACCCAGGGCGGATCGTCGACCCTGACGCTCGCCAAGCCGCCGGTGGTCAACGCCTGGGCCATCGAGGATCCCTATGGATCCCTCACCATTCCCCCCCTCGGCGCCTGCGACCACAACTCCGCCACCTACAGCGGGGGAACCGCGACCATCGACCCGGGCATCTATTGCAACGGCATCGGCTTCGGCGCCAACGCCGACGTCACCCTGAACCCCGGCACGTATTATATCGACCAGGGGGATTTCGCCGTCACCGCAACCGCGCGGCTGCGCTGCGCCTGTATCGCGCCGGGCGACGGGGTGACGTTCGTCCTGACCAGTTCGGGCGGCGCCAGCGCCATCGGCACCGTCACCATCAACGGCGGCGCCGACGTGCTGCTCAACGCGCCGTCGGACCCGGCGGATCCATATACGGGCGTCATCTTCTACCAGGACCCGCGGGCGCCGAGCGGCGGCAAGATCAACAAGTTCAACGGCGGGCCGCTGATGAGCCTGACCGGCGCCGTATACATGCCAAACCAGCAAGTGCAGTGGTCGGGCAACAACAGCCCGTCCGCACCCACCTGCACCCAGATCATCGCGCGCCAGGTGGTCTTCATCGGCAATGCCACGATCAGGAATTCCGGCTGTCCGGCAGCCGGTGTGCAGCCCCTGAACATCACAGGGGTGAGGATCGTCGAATGACGGAACGTGCGATTTTTCCGAGGCTGACCGCGCTGCGCCGCTGCCGGCGCGCCAGCGTGATGGTCGAAGTGGGGTTGATCGCCCCGGTGGTCGGGATCCTCGCCGTCGGCCTGTTCGAATACACCGCGGCCACCTACCAGGGGATGCAGATGCGCAGCGCCGCGCGTGCCGGCATGGAATACGCCATGAAGTTTCCGTCCGATACGGCGGGCATCCAGCAGGCGGTGGTGGGCGCGGGGCAGGTGTCGGCGACCGACCTGACGGTTACCGTCACCCAGTTCGCCGAATGCCCGGACGGCACGCCGGCCGCCACCACCGACACCTGCGCCGACGGCAAGCTCAGCAACGTCTTCCTTCGTCTCGCCCTGGCGCAGCCGGCGAAGAGCATCCTGACGTCCAGCAATCTGATCGACGGCTATTCGGTGGGCGCCAGCACCGTGATGCGGGTACGGTGATGACGACTGTCCGACGTCTCCTGCCCGCCCGCCTGCTGCACGACCGCCGGGGAGTGGCGACGGTGGAGTTCGCCTTCGCGACGATCCTGCTGGTGATGTTCATGGTCGGCATCCTGGAATTCGGCCGGGCGCTGTGGACCCAGAACGTGCTCGGCTTCGCCGTCGAGCAAGCGGGTCGCTACGTCATCGCCTATCCGGCAGCCGCCGATGACGACATCAAAGGCTACGTGGCGACCCAGCTTCACAACGTGGACGTGAGCGCCGTCACCGTCACTGTCGCGCGCGACACTGCCGGCGGCGTCAATTACGTGACCGTCACCGCGCGGACTCCGTTTACCTCGGTCGCCCCGTTCGTGGAGTCGGCCCTGCTCAACCTGTCCAGCAGCTCCCGGGTTCCCATCGGCACATAGGGGCGTATCCGGTCCGCTTGTCCCGCCTGCGCAGCCGGATTTTTGACTGCCACGGCATATGCGATATAGTCCCGCGGCGCAGCGTTTCAGGCGTTCGGTGGACTTCCCGATGGCAACGGTAACTTCCGGATTCGGACGGCACGCCCGTGTGATGGGGCTGATCGGTTCCGGGCACGGGATGAGCCATTTCTTCCAGCTCACCCTGCCGCCCCTGCTGCCCCTGCTGCAGGCCGATTTCGCCCTCAGCTATACGGAACTCGGGCTGATCGTCACCGTATTCGCCGCCGCCGCAGCCGTCGCCCAGATGCCCGTGGGGTTCCTGGTGGACCGCTACGGGGCGCGCGCCATTCTCATCTGCGGGCTGCTGGTCGAGGCGCTTTCCATCGGCGCCATCGCCTTCGCCCCCACCTACCATGTCATCCTCGTCCTCGCGGCGCTGGGCGGTCTCGGGCACAGCGTGTTCCACCCGGCCGACTACGCCATCATGGTGTCGTCCATCGAGGAAACGCGCATCGGCCGCGCCTTCTCCGTGCACGCGCTGACCGGATCGGCGGGAGAGATGGCGGCGCCGGCGGTACTGATCTTCCTGACTGGGCTGTGGAACTGGCATGTCGCGCTGATGGTGGTGGCGGCCGTCGGCGTGGTGGTGGCCGCCGCCATGGCAAGCCAGATCAATATCCTTGCCGACGACGACGCCATGCGCCGCCGCGCGCGCACGGAAAAGGCGCAGGGGGCGGCCGGAGACCATGCGGCGGCGCGGCCCGGCGGCCTGCGCGCCCTGCTCCGCCCGCCCATCCTGGCGCTGTTCATGTTCTTCCTCGTGACCACCATGGCGGCGGCCGGCATCAAGACGTTTTCGGTGGCGGCTCTTGCCGCCGTCCACGATACGCCGGTGGCGGTGGCCAACGCAGCGCTGACCGGCTACCTGATCGCAGCGGCCGTCGGGGTCGCCGTCGGCGGCTATGTCTCCGACCGCACCCGCCGGCACGACCTGATCGCAGCGGTGGCGTTTCTCGTTACAGCCGCGGCTCTGGCGCTGGTGGGCGAGGCCAGGCTCGGGCTGGCGGCGCTTGTGGCCGTCTACTGTCTGGTCGGCGTGCTGCAAGGCATGGTGCGCCCGGCGCGCGACGTGATGGTCAAGACCGTCACGCCCAAGGGCACGGCGGGCAGCATCTTCGCCTTCATGTCCACCGGGCGGCTTCTCGGCGGTACCGCGACGCCGGTGCTGCTCGGTTGGATGATCGACTCGGGCGGCGGCGGGTGGGTGTTCTGGGCGCTCGCCGCATTCTCGGTGATCGGTATCGCCACCCTCTATCTGCCGCGCGGCAGGACGCCGTCGGACGGCGCATGAGCCGGCTGCGCGGTCAGCGCGACAGGTGCTCCACAAGGATATTGGCGCCGATGACGATCAGCACGGCGCCGCCGCCGATCTCCGCCCAGCGGCCGAACATGGGACCAACCCGGCTGCCGAGCGTCGCGCCGACACAGGCGAGCAAGAAGGTGACGGCCGCGAGGGTCGCGGCGGTCGTCGCGTAGTCGAAGCCGATGAACGCGGCAGAGACGCCGACTGCCCCGGCATCGACACTGGTGGCCAACGCCGTCCCGGCAAGACGAAGCAGCCTGCCGCGCGCTGGCGGCGCCGCCGCGGGGCCGACCACCTTCCGGGAGCCCCGCGCCCCCTCATGCACCATCCGACCACCGATCAGCAGGAGCAGGGCGAATGCGATCCAGTGGTCCACCGCATCGAGCGCGCCGAGGGCGGCATAGCCGAGCGCCCAGCCGATGGACAGGGACACCGTCTCGAATGCGGCAAACAGCGCGCCGGCGCGCAGCACGCGACCCGGACCAATGCGTCCGGCGGACGCGCCGCGTCCGAGTGCGGCGGCAAAGGAATCCGCTGACAGGCTGAGGGCGAGGGCAAAGGTGCCGGCGAGGCTCATCGCGATCTCCGCGACCGGGCGTTCGACACGACAGCACGCATGCTTCGCCCGGTCGGAGAAGCGTCGCGCCGCCGGTCTCGCCTCGCCGCCGGAACCGCCCACCGCGGTCCGCCGATTGCCCGCACCACGGCGTCCTGGCGGACGCCGAGCCTGTTGATGCGGGCCGTTCCGGGCGCATTCCCGGAACAGGCTACTCCCCAGCTCAGCCAAGAGTGAGGTGGCGCCCGCGGGTGCCGCCCCGACAGTCAGATGGGGGCTCGCACGCGCCCCCGCAAGTAGCGTTTTCTCTCAGCCGCGGTCCCGTTCAGGCGCGCGCCTGAACGGTCTTGTATTCGGGCAGTTCCTCGCCGAAGCAGCGCTGGTAGTATTCCGCCACCGTCGAGCGCTCCAGCTCGTCGCACTTGTTCA
>Ga0326597_10010289_pt1 | contig 12480 bp, 11 predicted proteins | sample RVTome_12_FD_203789 | JGI IMG/M metagenome (GOLD analysis project Ga0326597, IMG submission 203789) | Soil microbial communities from uranium-contaminated site in the Upper Colorado River Basin, Wyoming, United States - RVT100D185 | ecosystem: Environmental > Terrestrial > Soil > Contaminated >... | reverse complement strand
CACGTTGGGACTCCTTCGATCGGGTACCGGTGGGTTTGGCGATTCACCCATACCCTACACCTTTGGATGTCCCAACGTCATAATTTGTTTTGGACAAGAGTGATGAAAAATATAAGGCACTCCGTAGATACGACTCAACGCACAACAAACCGACTTCCGCCAGAAACTACCGCGTGATGCACTGTGAGCATGCATCAGTGCGACCTCACGCCTTAACAGCATCCATGAGATTACCCATAGGGCCTTAGACATTACGGCCAATTGAGTCACAAGATTGGGTGCCTCGAAGGTACTGACATATCGAACACGCCAGCGCCCGAACAATCCATGATCGCGGTAGCACTTCACGACAGCGGAGATGCCCCCTGGACACTCTATCGCCGCGCCGACCATCAGCAGGGATTTGGGCCGATATTGCATGCTCAACGAATCTAGGATGGGAACATCGTGCCGCCAAAACCAATGTGCAAGCCTATAAATCCGACAAGAAACAACAACTCACTGTCAAGCATCCGCGACACGCTCTGAGTTCGAGTTCGTCAGGCGCCAAGAGGCTCCAATAATTGTCCAGAGCACGATCGCACCGCGAGGGTCAGTCAGTATCTGCGAGGACGGAGAATTTAGAAGCAATAACGTGAGCGCGCACAGTCCTAGAAATACGAACCCGATTTGGGCGTTCCCTAAAAGACGCCATGTCCGGACCAACAAGGCAATCCACATGGTCGCGAAGAACGCCAGAAGGAACGCCGCGCCAAATAATCCAGACTCGGCCGCCACGTTAGGCCAATACGTATCTACGAGGAACTTGCCCTGCATAAACCACCAATAGCGGCCAAAGCCCAGGTCCTGGAACAAGCTGAGGTCGAATTTTTGCGCCCCGGCACCCCCATATGTTCCGAGCCCTGAACCCAGCGGGAAGTACTGTTGAGCGACCGCCAAGCCCTTCATTGTGAGGATCGCGCGCTCCGAATAGGGGATGACGTCATCGATTACCCCCCACCGGATTAGGGTAGTCCTCAATGGTAAATACTCTAAGTAGATGTAGGCTGCAGCTATCACGACACTGACAATGCCCATGGCGAGCCCGAACAGAATCAGATGGGGTCGAACGCAAAATGCCAGAAACAGCAGAAAGCATGCACCCAACGCTAACAACTCCTGCCGCTGGCCGGTCAATAAAACGAGTCCGCCGTAAACAATCGCCAAGACTCCCCACCATCGGCTTCGTCCAGCAACGATCTGCGCCATGGCAGCAGTTGCCAGCAGCGCACTGACAATCGCCAAATACCCAGGATGGCCAAACGGACCTCGATATCGAACCGCGGCCCCAATAATGGGGTTCACGCTTGAACTAGTGCTCGCGCCAAATACGTTCGTGTATGCGTCGGGCATCACGATCTCGACGATCACGACCGGCAAGATAACAATCAACGAATAGCGCAGCATCGCGCGAACAACGCGATCGACGCGATCGTTCCAGACCACGAGCATTCCGATGGCAAACATGAGTGGCCACTTGAGGTTGTATTGAAATTGCCATAGCGCGGCGAGCGGCCTTGAACGCCCTAGAGCCGTGCTCAAGAGCGCGAACACGAAGTGAAGTGCCAGTAGGCCCAGGAGCAGTCGAAGAACCCGATCGTTCGACGCAATGGCCCAGACCTGGCGAACCCCAGCCAGCGCCAGGCCAAAAACCAGCAACTCCAGGACATATCCCGCTGGAACGCCGCTGAGATGGCGAAGCACCGGGATAAATAGCATCGCGCACCAGCCGATGACCAGGATCCAGCCTTGCTTGTCCTCCATTCCTCGTCCACTGACGAACAGGAGAAAAACAACCGCCCCGACAATGAGCAGACCCGTCAACAATACCCATTGGCTCGCGCCGATCAGTATCGCGTTGACGATGGCGAAGGCAAACAGCAGCGAGAGAGTCGCTAGCGAACCTCTGCTCGATCCGGCGCTGGCACGGGCGATGATCATTTCGGACCCGCTGCCTCGCCGCATGGGGTTAGTGCCGACATCGTTGCAACGTTCGTCTTGGCGCCTCCGACGTGGATGAAATCGGTAAATAGGATCCGCTCGGGAATCGTCATTTTTCCGGGAAGATAGAGCCCGGTTTTCGGATAGTTTCCAAGCCAAGTGACATAGGCGTTATGGGAATTAATCGCCTCATAGACTTTGTCGCCATTCAGCCAGATCCAGAGTGCACCCTTGCCTGGTGTAAATGACCAATCCGCTCGAACGACGAAGCAATACCACTGTTCCGTTCGGATCGCATCGAGTCTTATGAGTTGCCGAGCAGAGTTCTGCTTCGTGACCGGGTCTGCCCCATCGATTCGACGGTGATTGAAATGTAGCTCTAGGTAGAGATTACGGTCGCGCGCGACAAATGAGACTGGCGGCGGGACTACTGTGGTCTTTTGGCTGGTATGAAGCTGGCCAACTACTGTCGGCGTAGGATGAAACTGCCAGTCAGAGGGAAAGTAGACGCTGATCGCGTACCAGCGGATTCCCTCCCGCACATACTCCCTAATTGGAGATATTTCCGTACGACTGCCGCCGACGACCTTCCTGTCAGTATCGCGAACGCGAACGCGAACAACCGTACGGCCGCTCCCCGCAGGGTCCGTTACCAGTTCCACATTTCCTGGTTCCGCAGTGTTGATGGTATACCTCTGCGTGATGTTTCCCGAGTTGGCGGGGCCTGCGCGCGTGCGATCGACCTGTGAACTGGCGGTAACCGGCATACAGGCGAGCACAATCCAACACGCTAATACTGAGATCCCTAGTTTCACTTCTCTCTTTCGATTAACGCCCAACGACGCAACCTCGTCGAAAGGATCATTGTCTCTTGGCGCGTCCACACCCTGAGCAGCCACACGGTCGCCCAGATCACGCCATAGGCGAGACCGACGGCAACAATGGCCGGCCAATGGCTGACTCCGGCTGGAACCCAATAGAGAGCCCACGCAGCGAGTGCAGCTGCGAGGGCAATTTTTCCAAGACCGATCCAATCAGGGGCATAGCTCCATGATGGCAATCTTAGGCGCAGAATCACAATCGTCGAATAGATAATTTCTGCAGACAGCAATACGAAGAACAGCAGCGCCCAATTTGCTAGTTGCGCACTGGCTAGTATGGCAACGGGCGTACCGGTCAACAGCAGGCTCGCGCGCGCCGTCAGGGCCGAACGGCCAAGCGCATGCGCCAATAAGTCGGTAAGACGGCGATGCGCAAGCGCAACGAGCACGCACAGCCAGCCGACGAGAAACCAATGAGCGGAGGAGGAATAGCGTCCGCCGCTGAGCAGCGCGCAGATTTCGTCGCCGTGCGTGATCGTCGCAATCAGAAGCGGGACCAGAAACAAGAGATTCGCCTTGTACATGAGTCCGATGCGTACTCCAAGCGAGCGCGCATCGCCGTCTTGAGAGAACCGGCCAATCAATAACGTACGAACGATGCCGAATAGAAACTCCGTCGGCATATAGCGGCGAATCTGCTCGGCCAGATTTCTTGCGAACCCAAGGGCCGAGGTCGTCTCGACTCCCATCGTTCGCGCCACCAGCAAAACCACGGCGCTCCAGCACCAAGTTAGGTTGGCGAGATTGCTCACCCAGGCGTTACGCGCCACTTTGAACATCGCGGGCCAGCGCGGCATCGCCCAACCGGATTTCACCGCCGGATCGTTGTTTACCTTTGTGAGGTAGCGACAGAGCAGACCGCAAGCCAGCACAAGGCTCACCGTGCTCGCGGCGACCTCAGCCATTGCCAATCCTTCGACATTGCGCGCGCGCTCATCCGTAAATATCCAGATGACCGCAACGAGTAGCGTTAGATTGCGAGCAAACTGGCTGATCTGCGCCGGCCCTTGCAATAACAGGCAAGCAAGCAATTGATCACGAAATACGCGACTCATACCCTCGATGAACATCACGACCGCATATATGCGAAAGCCACCTTCGGCACCGATCAATCCAAACCAATTACTCAGCCACGGCGCCGAAACGAATAGGACGCCTGCCCCCAACATCAACGCGGCCGCTTGAATAACAGCACACTCACCGACGAACCGCCGCAGCGCCCGACCGCTCGCGTTCAATCTGAACTGCGGCACGTACACTGCTGTGACCCACTCCATTCCAAAACTCGACAGCACCAGTCCGATCTCCAATAGCGCGAAGGCGGCGACGTAGTTGGCGTATTCTCCTTGTGGAAGTTGTCTCGCAACCCAGACAAAGATCAAGAATGCCGCGACGGCATTGAAAATTCGACCGCATGCGTAGTGAATTACGCTCCGCTTGAATGCTTCACCGGAATATCGGGTAGTCAATCACGCTCCGCTAACTTCGGGGCTTTGCGCGACCCGCACCGACGAGCCTGGCAGTCTGCTCGTCGTTCAAAACGCCGACTAAGTCTTTAACGAACCGATCTTGCAGATCAAACTCGCGCTGCGCGTCCCGACCAAGCGACGAGACTCTAAATATGAGACCGTCCGGTACATCCCCTGTGAGCCCGAATTTGAGTTGAACGAGACGCTGCCCAACTAACCCCGTCACCGCCGCATCGCCGACGCGAATCCAGTACGTGATCGGCTCATGACGACTACCGAGAATTGCGTGTAGCCGCTTCACCGGCACAGTTCGATCGGCGAGCTGCAGATCCTGCTGCGCAATCTTCTTAACGAGAAATCCCTGTGCCGAATAGCAGGACTCCGGTCTGTGGACGCGCAACCTCCCGGTCTGATCTCCGCCATAGGCAATCGATAACATCACCCGCTCACCGGCACCGTTGATGTAGGTACGAGCTAGGATCTCGTCATAGATCTGCTTCACCTTTGCTTCCACGTCAGGCGGCGGCAGGATCGGTAACACATTCTCGTCGATGCGCCAGTCACCGAACCGCTTGGGCACGATCGATTCCAGCCCGATGTTCGCGCGCCGCACGTTCTGGGAACGTTCAGGGATCACGACGGCCGCAGTAACGCTCGCGGCGATCATCAATGCCGTCAGGATCAGGGCTTTCGATTTCGTCCGGTCCACGATTACGCTTTCATCGTTCGTTGTTTTCAACACCCCACAGACTCGTCGTCACTCGCCTCTCGACCACGGAACGCACATCACGAAGTGACCAGAGGCGGCGATCGGGCACCGATCCGAACTAACGAATCCAGACCCATGATGAGAAGCAAAGCGCTTACATAAAGCACAATTCCAGAAAAACCATGTAAGAACCCCTGACCCGCTTGGTCGCCGAAGTGGTAAGTGATGACCGTTAACGCCATCACACGAATGACATTCGCAATAAAGGAGATCGGTACGATAAGTAACGCAAGCACCACATTACGCAGGGTGGAACCGTGACGCACCAGATTCAGATAGAGAAGACCCATGGCTTCAAGCGACAGGAGGGTGTGCAGACCAGCGCAGGCTTCGGCGACTAACAATTTGTACGGGCCGATTTGCAGAACTACGCCGGAGCGGGCAATTGGATATCCGACCCAGTAAAGTACGTTCTCCGCGGCATAAGAAGCCGCCATTTTCATTGGCATCGTGAACCCATCGACGACCGGCCCTGGCAACGGAACCATGAAACACATGAAAAGCAGAGGGAACCATTGTGCCTTGAGAGCCGACCCACCACGCAGAAGGAGGATAGTTCCGGACAGCACCCAAATAAGAGAACCAATCTCGAACATGATGATTTGCTGCGATCGGCCGAGGATGTACAGCATGAGCCCGATCACAACCACCGGCCATCCGAAAGCGGAGCCGCCATTACCTTGGCTTACCCGCCACATCTCCGGCCATTTACGGTAGGCAAGCCAAAAGGCGATACTCAGAACGATCGGACCGTGCGCCTGCTCGTCGGTTGCCCAAACGCCCTGGAACATTCCCACCAAGCTAGGCACATAGAGCGCTAGCAACCCTCCCACGGCGGGCAGCCATACACTGATGGCGAACGTCCCAAAGTGATTCAACGAAGGCGCTTCCGCGTCCAAATTTGACAAGTCACTTGGCATTTGATCGTCCTGACGCACCGTGTGCTGGGCGATAAAAGACAGCCCCACCGGGAATTGCCCGCGCAAGCGTATCCCGGAAGTCAAAACAATTTGGCCAGACTCTTGTCGATCCCAGAGTGGGCAGCTGGTCGAGCAAACTTCTCGTCGATACCGCACACCCCTGGGAACCGGCCATCGTCGCCCAAAACTGCTTGTCGGAAGCCGCCACACGTCGGAATCGAAACTCGCTCTGAAATTCGGCGAACGGAACTCCGGTTTGCGAGCGTTCGCAAACGGCGGGCGCGGCGTTGGCTTCAGCAGACATTCGAATTCAAACTCAGTAGGTCACGGCTGGCGCCGACAACTGAGTGGATCCGCGAGATGCTATAAATTGAGCACACTGCCGACCACTTCCGATTGCGTACTCTGAATCGATTCGACCAGCCTTTCCAACGCCTCCCGTCTTGAGCGATTCTCCCGTGCGACGACGAGTGCACCGCCGGCCCGAGCCGCAATCGCCTGTGCGTCGGACGACGCGTTCGCAGCTGGCGTATCGATAAGGACGATGTCGAAATTTCTGGATTCGTTCGCCAAGAAATCCTTGAACTCTGGACGACTTACCAATTCGAGAGGATTTGGGGGTGCTACCCCGGCCGAAATGATCGAGAGATTTGCAAAGTGCCCGACCCGCTCGATGGCTGCGCCGTTCGCGCGGCCGGTGAGTAGCGCGGATAACCCATACTGATTGGACAGGTTGAAAAGTTCATGCTGCCGCGCGCCGCGCATATCTGCGTCGATTAGCAACGTCCGTTCGCCGAGCTGCGAAAACACCACCGCGAGGTTAGCCGCAAGGTAGGTACGGCCGTCACCTCGTCCAGGACTGACGATCGCGAGCACCCTACGCTCGGGACTGAACCAGCGCAACAGAAGCTGCGTACGCAGCGCGCGGAGTTCTTCTACCTGCACGCTGAAGGGATGATACGCAGCCACAAGCTCGTCGCTTAGGCTGGTCTCGCCCGTACGGAGGTACGGATAGTCGAACTGATGGGAAAGAGCTCCGCCAATATCTTCCTCGGTCACGAGCTTGAGTTGAATACAAGCTTCCCCAAAGCGGATGTCTTTCTCTTTCTGCAAACGTAGCGCGCGCTCGGCATCGCCAGGCTTAAGTTTTCCCGCGTCTAGGAGAATTTTTCCGATTGAGCGGTCTGCGGCTTGCAATCCAAATTCAGCAGGACCGTTCCCTAGGCGTTCTGCTGCGCTGCTCATGTATTCGCCCCCTATTACGTGGTCTGCACAGCTTGCGTCCGGTGAGGCGCATCGTCACGACGCCAACCGCGCTTCTCTGGACCAAGTACACCCAGCACGGGCACACTCAATGCCTCCGCCAAATCGGCTTCAGAGCGAATAATTCGATCCGACAACTCTCGAAGCAAGGAAACCGCGATTGCGAACATCAATCCTAGAATCACCGAGAGGACAATGTTCAGGCCAAGCTTTGGAAAGGAAGGTTCGATAGGCTCGATAGCGTCGTTGATGACCATCACGTTGGTCTGCGTGGTCTGGCTTTCGAGCTTGGTCTGGGTCATGCGGCTCATCGCACCGTCGTAGGTGCGCTGTGCACTTTCCACCTCCCGCACGAGAACGACGAGGTCATCGCGCACCTTCTTCATATCTAGTACATTAGCGCGCTGCGCGGCAAGTGCAGCTTTGATCTGCTCCTCGCGCTTTTGCGCGAGACTTGCGGAGCTTGCAAGCGTGCTGCTGATGGTCTTCATCTCATCGATCAGCTTGCGCTTGACGCCATCGAGCTCGGCGACCACGGCCTGATAGGAAGGGTGATTCTTGCCGACCTTACTCGATAGATCGTTCTGCTTGGCTTCGAGCTGCGTCAAATTCGCCTTCAGGTTTTGGATCACCGGATTCGAAAGTACATCGGGCGCGGCATCGGGCACCTGACCTCTAGCGACAAAGTCCTGCACCTGGCGCTGGCGACTCAGACTATCGTACGTTTGTGCCTGGAAGGCGACCAATTGCGAGGAAAGATCATTCAGCCTATTGCCCTCGACATCCAAACGCTCGTCCGTGGCGATAATGCCCTTTTCTCGCTGGTAGGCGGATAGGCTGGCTTGCGCTTTCTCGAGATTGTCTTTGAGCGACGTGATCTGTTCGTTGAAGAAGGTATTCGTCTGCCGAGCTGGTGCGATCTTAAGCTCCAACGTCGTGTTGATGTAGCTTTGCACGATCGCGTTGGTCACTGCGGCCGAGAAGCGCGGGTCGTTCCCGGTGTAGCTGACGTTCATGACGCTGCTCTCGCGCGAGGGCTCGACTTTCAAATACTTCAACAGCAAATCCGCAAGCCAGTCACGGATGTTGCCCTTGCCTTCGGTCGCATCCATGTAGAGTTCTTTGGCCGCAGGGCTCTGCGCGAGCTTCAGCAGATCGACCGCTTTGCGCGCCACGCTGTGGCTCTGAATGATGTCGACCTGGGTGGCGAGGTAACCGGACATGGGCAGCATGGGCTGAAAGCCGCCGGAGATCTGATCGACACCTTTGATATCGACCACAACCGTAGCGGTGGCGGTATAGCGCTTAGGCAATACCAGACTGACGATGATCGTCGTACCGACCGTGATCAAGAGCGTCACCAGCATCAGCAACCAGCGCGCTCTTAGGATGCGCAGGAATTGTTGTAGGTTCATGTCGAAGCCCCTTCAGGTCGGCTCGCGGGTTAAAACACCCACAGAGGGCCGACGCTCAAAACCAGCTCTCCCTGACGAAAATCACGTCGTTTTCTTTGACCGTGTCGGTCATCTTGCTCTCGAGCGTCGAGATCTTGCCGTCGGAACTACGACGGTTGACGCGAATGCCTTTCTCGGTGCCGCGGACAGTCAAGCCTCCGCCCACGGAGAGCGCCTGCATCACGGTCATGTCTTTTTCAAGGCGAAATGCGCCCGGGCGCTGGACCTCGCCGTAGATGTAGAACAGCGGTGCGCGTGGTACATAGATGATGTCACCATTGGCGACTGGAAAGTTTTCGTCCATCTCACCGTTACGCAACGCCTGGTTGAGGTCGACATCCCGCTTCGCAGCCTTCCCGTCGGCGCCCTTGGTGATGAGCACGATTGTGTCGCTGCCCGTCTGCGCAACGCCACCGGCGATGGCCAGAAGATCCGCGAGCGTGCTCGCTTGCTCGATCGGATATTTGCCGGGGCGGTTAACCTGACCGAGCACGGAGATCTGCTGACTCTTGAATCCGAGCACGAGAACATTGACTTGCGGCTTCAGGACAAAGCCGCCTTCACCCAAGCGCCGGGCGATGATCTGCTCGGCCTGGCCTTTCTCGATACCTCCGATCCGGACGTTGCCGATCAGCGGAAAGGTGATGCGGCCCTGCTGATTGATCTGGGCCTCGGTGGTGAGGTCAGGGTTGTTGTAGACGGTGATGCGCACGACATCGCCAGACCCGAGCCGATACTCCGCGCCCACCTGACCCTGAGCGCCCGCGAGCCCGGGCAGGAACGCCATGGTGAGCCAGGCGAGGATTGCAAGAAAAAGATTCTTCAAGGCTTTGCTCCTGCTTGCTTTGTTTCCTACAACCACCCCGTCAACTGTAGGCGCCACCGCTGCGCAGCAAGGCGGGAATAGCGCTGCTATCGCGTCAATCCCTGCACGCCTTTTTCGATCGAATCGTCCTTCGTTGCTTCGACGGGCACTTCGGCCGCAGATTTTGCCGCGTCGGCCTTGGCATCGCTCCTGCTTTTGGCAAAATCGCCGACGTACTCGATCCTGCCTTTATTACGCAGCTCTTTAACTTTGTTTTGCGCAATCTCGCGCTTCTTGATGTTGAGCAGATATTGCTTGATAAGCGGGGTTGCACGCTCCAGCGGCACGGATTGCTCAGCGTAGTCGAGGAGCATGAGTACGTTGGCCAAATTCTTATCCGTGAAGGCGAGCGAATCGCCTTTCGCTAGTTTGGCTATGCGCGGTAGTGCCTCAATCGGCAGAGCCTCGGCCGGGCGGGTACTGTTGGTTTCACGATAGCGTATTCCGGCACTGTTGAGGACCTTGGCGATGTCGGCGGGACTCTTAACGCCCTTGAGTTGATCGCGAATTTCATCGGAAAACTGCGCGCGCTCAAACAGGAACTCACGGAAAGCATAAACGCGGCGCTTCTCGAACAAGTCGGGGTTCTTTGCGTAGAAGTCCTTGATTTCCTCCTGCGTGGGCGGGGAAACTGCGGCCTCGCGCTCGATATAGGCCTGAGCGAGAATCTGGCGGCGGGACGATTCCAGCAATTGCAGTACCTGCGGGTCACGATCGAGCTTGTTTTCCTTGGCTTGTTGCACGAGCAGCGTCTGATTGATCAGCCCATCGAGTATTCTCTTGCTGGCGGCTTCGGCATTCACGCCTTGCGGCATATTGCCGCGGGCCGCACGTTGCAGCTCAGCGTTGATCTGATGGACCGTGATCTCGTCGTCGTTGACCTTGGCTGCCGTCTGGCTGGCCACCGTTTCCTTGGGCGTACCGCAGCCCGTAACCAGCAGTGCAATGAAAATGACGGCAATGAGGCCCACATTGCGCGAACGCGCGTAGGTAATGGGCTCGAATGTTGGCTCAGAGTTCATCTACTATTTTCCTTTAGATTTATTTCCTAATTCTATGATATACCGATAAATATCTATGCGCACCAAGCGCTCATCTGGGCACGTCCACTAATTCAATATGCATTTCTGTCCTTCCACATCGTAATGAGCGTCTTCACCATGATCCAAAGATCGAGCGACACCGACCAGTTACGCAGATAGTCCAGGTCGTATTCGACTCGCTTTTGCATCTTGTCCACAGTCTCGGTCTCGCCGCGTAATCCGTTGACCTGTGCCCAGCCAGTAATACCCGGTTTGACTTTGTGGCGAATCATGTAACCGTCGATGAGCTTGCGATACAGCTCGTTTTGAGCGACGGCGTGCGGACGCGGACCGACGATGCTCATACTGCCGCCTATCACGTTGAAGAATTGCGGCAACTCGTCGAGGGAGGTTCGTCGCAGCCAGGCACCAGACGAGGTGACTCGTTTGTCGCCCTGACGCGCCTGAATAATCTCTGCGCTGTCTTCCTGCACCGTCATCGTGCGGAACTTATAGACGATGATCTCTTCGCCTCCGAGCCCATATCGGCGCTGCTTGAAGATTACGGGGCCTGCGGAAGTCAACCTCACGGCGATCCCGATCAAGAGCAGTAGCGGCCAGATCGTGAGCAGGATTAGGCTGGCCATGACCAGATCGAAAGCGCGTTTCATCAGGGCGTTCACACCAAATATCGGGGTCTCGCACACCGCGACCACTGGGATTCCATTGACCGCGTCGACCCTGGCCTGGATCAGATCGAAAACGAACAAGTGGGGAATAAAGTACACGGACGCGGTGCTGTCGCGCAGCGCGTTGATCAAATCGACAATGCGCGGCTGGGCGGCAATGGGCAGCGCGATGTACACGCAGTCGATGCCGTTTCGCTTCACGAAGTCCGGCGCATCTTCGACTTTACCTAGTAGTTCGCCGAACTCCAATCCGGTGAGTCGCGCGGAATCGCGGTCGTCGAAGAAGCCGCGAATGTTTACCCCAGAGTACTGATCCTTGCGTACCCGGCTCGCGAGTTCCCGGCCCAATTCATTCGCACCAACCACGATCGCCGAGCGGGCGATCGCACCCGCGACCACCGCGCGTCGCACGATCGAGCGCACAACCTTGGTCCCAAGGAGCAGAACGAAGGGCGTCGCCGCAAACCACGTGAGGATGACATGCTGTTCGAAGTTGGCCGTGAGCTGAGTTGCATAGCCCAGAAAAAGCAGGATAGCTGCGACGATCGCCCAGCCGCCGACGACGCCGCGAATGAGCCGCGTTAGATGGAATGAGCTCCAGGGAACCAGAATATCGATCTCGTCAAACGCCTGCGAACAAATGAAGAAGGCGAGCACGCCGAGCAAAAGGTAGTGGCCGGTAAAGTGCTCACCCCAACCATAGACACAGACGACCAGCGTCCCCGTCGCCAACAGCGGATGCAGCAGGCTGTTGATCAGCGCGGCGAGCGGTGATTCACTGCCCCCGAAGTGCGGCTCATTACTCGACGCGGGGGGTGCGGATACCCGCGCGTGATTGATCGGTAGATCCTTGCTATTCATTCGGTGGGTGTTCAGCAGTTTTGGCCCGGGTCGCTGTGCATTGATGAGTGGTTGGATTGGCAAGTGCAGCTATGCGGCTCTTGACGTTCCGCTCTAACCTTTTGATTCTTCGATTATCGATGCACTAACAATGTTGAGCAATTCACGCTTCCGATAACGCTGTGAGGTAAATTCAGCGCCTGGTATCTACCTGGTGCGAGCGTAACGAATTGAATGCGCCAAGCCCGTATCCAGCACAGCATGCGAGCATCACATTACGGTGCGCGCCCCTATCAACCCGTGCCATAAGCGCCTTGCACGAGTCTGA
>Ga0326597_10010288_pt1 | contig 12480 bp, 22 predicted proteins | sample RVTome_12_FD_203789 | JGI IMG/M metagenome (GOLD analysis project Ga0326597, IMG submission 203789) | Soil microbial communities from uranium-contaminated site in the Upper Colorado River Basin, Wyoming, United States - RVT100D185 | ecosystem: Environmental > Terrestrial > Soil > Contaminated >... | reverse complement strand
GGGAGTCCTGGGGGAGTCCTGGGGGAGTTCCTGGGGGAGTTCCTGGGGGAGTCCTGGGGCAAAGAGAGCTGCCCCGTAGGTGATCCTACGGGGCAGCGGTTGCCGGCGCGGGTGGGTGATCCTACGGCCCTTCTGCCTCCATCCGGTCCCAGCCCTCCCAGAGCGCGTCGAGCGCGCCGGACCATGCGATCTCGGCGGCCTCCAGCGCATGGACGTCGATCTCACCAGCGCCGTTGACGGCGCCGTCCAGCGCGTCGATCACGGCCCGGATGGCTTTCCGGACCGCCTCCCCGCTGTCGTGGGGATCCCGGAAGGATCTCGGCGGCAGCTCGCCCCATGTCACGATTTGTGTAGTCATGGTCTGGTCTCCACGCCGGCCAGCACGGCCAGGGCGGCCGGCGGCGGCCGATGGACGGACGTCGTCGCCGTTGCGCGAATCTTGGTCTTCATACCGTCACCTCCTCCTTGCTGTAGCGCGCGACCATGCGCGCCGTTTCCAGCGTGTCTTCCGCCGCGGCCGCGTCGATGTCCCGCTGCATCGCGTCCATGTCGGGAACGGCCAGAGCATGCCAGCCGGGAAGGATGGATGCGGCATCGATCAGGATCTCCGCTTGGGCCAGGGACAGTCCCTTGCGTGTCGCGCGCGCGGCGCCCGTTTCATCGTAGGTCAGAACATCGTAGATCATGCTGTTTCCTTTCGTGGGGCCGGCCCATCCGACCCTTGCGCCTATTTTATCATCGTCGTTTCGGGGGTCAAGCGGAAAGCGAGAGTTTTTTTTCGGGGGCCCCCGTCGACGAAAAGGGCCCCCGTAGGTGATCTACGGGGGCGCCTTGGATCCGTCAGGCTAGATAGGCTAGCCTACTGCTCGGTCCGATCGGTCACAGAGACCGGTCTCCATGATCCCGAGCACGACGCGAACCGTCTCGATGTCCCGAGACGTCGTCCATGTACGAGACCCCTGGACAGAGTAGCAGAGCGTGTTGATACGCATGGAACGCATGATCCGCACGACGCCTTCTGCGAAATCGGCTGGTTCGCCTTCTGCCCGGCGCAGGGCATCGATGCGCCGTTGGATCGTGCGCCCATGCGCCGCCACGGCGGGCAGCTCAGACAGGCGGATTCCGTCTGAGCACTGGATTTCCAGACCGTAGAACGCCTTGGATTTCGCGTCCGATTGGGCACGAACACGGAAGCTGAGAAGCGGAGCGTCCCATCCTTGGAGTGATTTCGGCCCTTGACCGGTGCCGTTGTGCTCCTGGCGGGTTACATGAGCATGGATGATGACATACTCTCCGGACCGCTCCGAAACCATCGCAAGTGCGAGCGGTTCGGCTGTCGGGTTGAGAACATCCGGCTTTGGCATGGTAGATCCTCCGGTTTCGTGCCGCGGGAACCCGTTTCCCGCGCGCGCCCCCTATTATATCAGCGGTCAGGGGTGTTGTCAAGAGCAGAAAGAGAGTTTTTTTCTCGGCCTCGCCCTTGCGTCAACCCTCACCCGATGCTATCATGGTCGGGACTGCAAATGTTTGCGGGCTCGATAGTCGCATTGCAGGCGTGACCGATCGTCACGCCTGCAATGGGCATTGCGGGGCCCGAGACCGAAAAAACCCCCGTGACTGCGCGTCACGGGGCGGGGTGGGGGCGGCGGCGGCTATTCTTCATCCGGCCCGCGACTGTGCGCGGGGACTATCGCTCTAGCTCGGCCAGCTCCCCTCATCGGCATCGGCGCATACGTCACACTGGTAGCCTTTCGCATGGTCGGCCGGCGTAAGCCGGTTGGGCTCCTTGCACGTTGGGCATGGCAGATTGCGCGGGTTGCCGCGTGATGCGCGGCGCAAGGCCGAACGTCCGCCGGGGTCCTGGAAATCTGGCGCGTCTTCGCACATAGCTTGATCCTCCGTGGCGCGGGCCCTTCCCGCGCCGTCTCCTATTATATCGGCGGTCAGGGGGGTTGTCAAGAGGGGATGCAAAGAAAAGGCCCGGGCAAGGTGCGTCTTTGCCCGGGCCGTTCCTGTCACGCGGTCAGCCGCCCCGCACGATCGCTTTCAGTTCCGCGTACAGCACTTCTGCGGAATCCCCGTCCTCCGGACCCCGCGATACGGGGCCGGGATCCCATCCGCTCCGGCACTGAGCCGCGTACAGGGGTGACGCTGCGCCACTGTGCCAGTTCACGCCGAGCCAGTAGACGGCCTCCGCCACGGTTGGGTTGAGACGCTCCCCGTCCTCCGTGACGTACTCAAACTCTTCCGTATCCCACTCCAAGCAGGCACGAACCAACGCAGGGTTTTCATCCGCAAGGTGCCGCGCAACTGCGCGGAGGGTGTTCGATCGCATAGCTTGATCCTCCGGCGCGGGCCCTTCCCGCGCTCGTCTCCTATTATACCGTCCGGACGGGGGGTTAGCAAGGGGTTGCCGGAAGTTTTTTATCCGGCAACCCCCCTGCGCCTACGCGGATGCCTCCTCCGTAGCCTCCTCCGGGACCTCCCCGCGGGACCGGCCGCGGATCAGGTCTACGGCTTTCTGTGCCTGTCCCGCGGCCACGACGACGGCCCGAGTATCACTCCGCAGAACGTCGGCCCAATGCTGGAGATAGGCGGCGGAGTTGTCCAGGGTGGCGGATCCGTCGATCCCCGATTCTCGCCCGAGGAACGCGGCGCCCATTTCCGCTACCAGTTCCTCGCGCGAGTAGGCATGGGATCCATACTGGATCGGATCCGTGATCCCCCGGCGGTTCAGGCGAGAAGCGGCGCCCGTGGAATGCGTCATCTCGTGAAAGAGCGTGCTCCAGTAGAACGCTGGAGCCTCAAACGCCTCCCGATTGGGCATCCGGACCGTATCCAGGACAGGCACGTAGGACGCCGTGTCTCCGCCGTGTTCCAGCGTAGGCGCCCCCGGCACGCCGAAGTACGCTATCCGGATGGACTCCGCCGTTGTCTCATCCAAGGCGGACGTTGCCGCGCGAGTCTCCGCCTCCGGAAACTTTACCCTGTCGACTCCATCCGTTTGGTCCAGGTTGAAGACTGTGAACGCGCGCAGAAGCGGAATCCGCCGCTTGGCGTCTTCCTCACCCCCGGCATCCAAGAACTTCCAAAAGATGACCGTTGTCCCGCGTTCTCCGCCCCGGACGTTTCCGCCCAAGGCTTGGATCTGGCGATAGGTTGCCCACCATCTTGACCCGTGCGGGGACATGGACAGCAGAAGATTGTTTGCCCCCCGATACGGCTTGCGGGTGCATGCCGAAATCGGTTCGGCCGTCGTCCAAGGCTTGCGCCAGGGAACCGTACCCTTTTCCAAGGCCGACAGGATGTCGGCCGTCACCCGTTCATACGTATCTTGCTTCATAGCTTGATCCTCCGTGGCGCGGGCCCTTCCCGCGCGCCCCTATTATACCATCGGCCCCGGGGGCTGTCAAGAGCGGAAAGAGAGTTTCTTTCTCGGGTCCGGTCCCTTGCGTTGACCGCCTCCCGATGCTATCATGCCGGGGACTGCAAACATTTGCAGTTGCGATAGTCGCATTGCCGGCGTGATGGATCGTCACGGCGCAATGGGCATTGCGGGGCCCGAGACCGAAAAAACCCCGTGACTGCGCGTCACGGGGCCGGGCGGGGGCGGCGGCGGCTATTCTTCTTGCCGCTCGCGACTGTGCGAGGCGCAGCAACGCCTCCACGCCGATGGGCGGGTCAGGTCGTCGGGCGGACGGCATCGAGCGCCGCCCGGAGCTGATCCCGCGCAGCGATCATCCCAACCTCGGGGTCGCGGTGGTGATCCAGGACCGACTCCGCCAGCTTGAGCGTGTCCACCGCCTGCTCAGCCAGAGGGCGCCCGTCCCAGGCGATCGGGTCGGGCCAGCAGTCGCCCCGCTGCTCGGGGTCCAGCGCCAGGGACGCCGCCAGGATCGCGTCCCGCAGCTCCCGGGCACCGCGGACGGGGACCAAGTGCTCTTCCCACGCCGCGTCATCGTCGTCAGCGGCGTCGGCCCGGCAGACGCTGATTTGAATGGCGGTCTCGGTCCCCCACTCCCCGCCACGCACGTACTTCCGCGCGGCGGCCAGCGCGCTTTGTGCCTCCATTCGCCCCATGACCATTCCATCACTCACCACGTAGGTTGTCATGTCTCGGTCTCCTCTGGACGACCGGCCCATCCGGTCCTCGCCATTATTATAGCATCGGCCACGGGGGTTGTCAAGAGGAAGGCAAAGAAAAAGCCCCGGCAAAGCGGGTGCCTTGCCGGGGCCTCGGGGGCCAGTCACCTGCCCCCATTTATCCCGCCGGTTACCTCCCCCACACGCACGGCCCGGCGGCGCCGCGCGCGGCAATCGGGGGTTTCAGCCGCCCCCATCGGCCCGGCCGCGCCGCGAGGTGGTTCGTCCCCACCGGCAAGCACGGTCCGGAAAACCTCGCCCAGATGGGCTGAGCGAGGTTATTCAGATGGTATCACGCAGTCGCACCCTGACGCGCACCCGATCACCTTATCGGCGTGTGCCAGGACCGCCCAGCGCTCCCCGCAGACATCGCCGTACACGGCCCCCGGGTCCGAGTGCGCGACCCCGCCGCATTCGGTGCAGAACAGATCCGCGCGCCCCGTCTCGGCCTCGCAGAAGTCGCATCTCATCATGTCCCTCTAGTCGTTCAGCGCCGAACAGACTCGATACCACGCCTCGCCCGGGACAGAACCATTCTGTTCCACTTTCCCCTGTCCGACCTGGAATCGGCCGGATGCTCCCGACGGAATCTGTATAGCGCGCGATGCGCCAGAGCCCACGCGACGTTCCGCCGCTTCCGAACCGCGCGCGCACCAAGAATCCTGTAGGACCTGTCGGTGTCCCGCTTGGCACTCCGCAGGGTGCTTCTGGCAACCCTGCGCCACTCCATCGCAGCGACCAGCAGCATCTCCCACCGATCCTCGTATCGGCACCCCCCGACCATGACGTGACGGGTGCCGCAGGCACGAATCTTCGTGTTCGTGTTCACGCGCTACCTCTCTTCCTTGAGGAGCATGGTTCCGTTTTCGACCCAGAACTCGAACGGCATCAGATCGTCCGGAAAGTCAGTCACCGGAATCGATTGCCGCACCAGCATCCGGGACTCGTACGGCGTGTCTTCCCAGGCTGTTATGACAGCGTCATCGTGATCGTCCGGCCCCCATTGTTCCCCGGCCTTCTCACCCCCCGGAATCTTCCACCCGGCCAGCCGCCAGACCTGGAAATCGCGCTTCCTAAGCCTCGCCAGCGCGCGCCGGATCCCTGTCTGGTGCGAAGCGACCAAGTCGATCAGCCAGTGAGCCTCGCAGGTGTCGGCCAGGAACTTGATTCCGTCCGTGTAGACCAGGGACTTTGTCCAGTTGCGATGCACCTGCTCGCTCCCGGTAGTATGGCGCGCGTAATCCCGCACCGCCTCGCACTTTTCATCGTTCCCCATGATGATCCTCCATGCCGCGCCCATCGCGACGCTCTCATTCTATCAGGGGGTTGGGGGTCCGTCAAGGGCAGTATTTTCTTTCTCTCCCCGCAGCCGCGCGACCAGTGCCGCGACCTCGGCGTGGACCTCGTTGGCCTCTTCCGCATGATGCCTCCGTGCCTCGGCGAGCGGCCACCCGGAGATCAGCCAGCACTCGCGGCCGTAGGCGAGGTAGGGGCCGATCCGCCACGCCGCAAACGCACTCTGCACCGGGAGTCGCACGACAGGCCGGCCGCCGTAAGTCGCCCCGTGCAGGTTCGCCTCGGTCAGGTCCGCCCCGGCCAGGTCCGCCCCGCGCAGGTTCGCCCCGGCCAGGTCCGCCCCGGCCAGGTCCGCCCCGGTCAGGTCCGCCTCGGCCAGGTCCGCCCCGGCCAGGTCCGCCCCGTGCAGGTACGCCCCGTGCAGGTACGCCCCGTGCAGGTACGCCCCGCGCAGGTTCGCCCCGGTCAGGTCCGCCCCGTGCAGGTACGCCTCGGTCAGGTCCGCCCCGCGCAGGTTCGCCCCGCGCAGGTCCGCCCCGCGCAGGTTCGCCCCGCGCAGGTTCGCCCCGCGCAGGTTCGCCCCGCGCAGGTTCGCCCCGCGCAGGTCCGCCCCGGTCAGGTCCGCCTCGGTCAGGTCCGCCTCGGTCAGGTCCGCCCCGCGCAGGTTCGCCCCGCGCAGGTTCGCCCCGCGCAGGTCCGCCCCGGTCAGGTCCGCCCCGTGCAGGTACGCCAGCAGATCGGGCCGCGCTCGGCCCGCCGACCGCGCCTCGCGACAGGCCGCCGCGTGCGTCTCCAGGCGATCCAAGATCGTCGGGGGTCTCATGCGTTCGCCTCCCTCAACTCGCGCTCCATGTTGAGCGTGTAGTTGACGTGCTCGCCTTGTCCGCGCAGCAGTTGCAGGAGCCAGACCAGCAGGGTCGCCGGCCCCACGTGCCGGCGGCAGCGTTGCGTCGTGGGCACGAACCAGGGGATATCTCCGCTGTTCAGACGCTCCACTCCGATCTCCCCGCCATTGTCCCACACGGCGAACCACGAATGCCCGACCTTGTGCGACCGCAGATTCTCGATGAAAAGCGTTTGCTTAGAGACTTGGTTGATCTTCCAGCCCTCGCCTTCCAGCAGGGCCCCGAGTGTCTGCATTGATACCTTGCATCCGTCCCACGTCCTGACCGCTGTTCCGACGTCGATCATTTCGATCCTCCGTGCCGTGCCCATCACGGCCGCTCTCATTATAGCATCGGGTCGGGGGGTTGTCAAGAGGGGGAAAGAAAAAGGGGGCCCCGACGGCCTACGGCACGCCAGGACCCCCAAGCCGGAGGATCAACAACGGCTATACGGCTATCTGCGACTGCTCAAGCCCGAGGATGTTCCCGTGAACCGTCGCCACACGGACCCCATAGACCGCGGCGGCGGCATATCACCGCTGCGCGGCTCCGGATCCACCGACCGGACAACGATATCGTCCGGCACTTCCGCCGGAATGTACGGCGCCGCTACCAGCAATGCAAGTGCCTTTTCATGCGCGCGCGTTCCGGGAGCCGCCATAGGCACGGCCGGCCCGTCAGGCACGACCCAACCAAACAGCGTCCATGTCTTCCCCAGGCAGTAGGGAAAGAGCTTCCGGACACCCGCCAGAACGGCCGACAGATCGGAAATTCCCGCGGAGCATTCCAAGTGCTCGACCAGCCGGTAGACTCCGTGCTGATATTGGATTGTGTTGAACCGCGTGACGATCGCAGCGGGGGCCTCAGGTGCCGCCGGCATGCCGCGCGGGTTGTCTTCGAGTAGCTTCTTTAGGCGCCCTTTGGCCCAGTCCAACTTCCTGGACTGTCCATCCAAGCGCCGGACGATGATCTCCGTAACGGGACAGTCATCGGCCAGCATCATGCGCCGGGCCACGGCCGCAGCCTCGTCAGGGGAGGCGGCCGGGATTCCGGCCACCTCCCACTGTACCGAGTATTCCAGCTCCTCCCCCATTACCAGGGGGCCCCGTCGACTTCGAACTCCTCACCCCCGATCGCGAGGCGAGTAATGCCCGCGACGCTGATGCTCCGGCGATGCTTGGGGTCCTCGTCCCGGTTCTCGTCCCCGGCCATGAGGTAGGCCCAAACCAAGCCGTGCTCGGCCGGATTGTACGCGGCCTCCCCGCCGGCCAGCCCCTTCTTGACCGTTCTGCCGAGTCGGCAGCGCATGGTCCGGACCTCGTTCAGGCCAACGCCGACCCTGTTCCCTTTCTTGTAGAAGGTTACCGAGAACACCGTCCCGGCGTTCGCGAAGATTTTCGTGACGGCTTCCGCCGTCGTGATCTTTGCCATGATGATCCTCCCGCCGCATCCGCGGCGCACGCCCATTATACCCTCGGGACGGGGGGTCGTCAAGCCTTAGCGGCCGTTTCTTTCTTCTCGCGCTGTACCGGCATGAAGACGGCGGAGCCGGTCACTCCCTCGAAACCGCCGATGATCTCCACCGTCCAGACATGGTTGGGGTCGCCCGGGGCCCGGAAATCGATCCGGTCGGCACCGCGCGCCTGCCGCGCGATCCTGTCCAGCACGGGCCATCCGATAGTGGCCGGCACCATCCGAACGACTCCGATCGTGCTGAGCGTGTCTGAGAACAGCCCCGCCGTGATACGGAGCCCTCCCGCGGCATCAGGCTCGATATCCAGCCCATAGGGCATCGCATCGGACAGGTGCGGCTTGACCGCCTTGAGGGTCGCGGCCAGGGCCTTCGGCCAGACACTGAACGAGACTTCCCGGTCATCCGCGGGAATGACGTTGGCCGGATTCACCGGCTTGGTCGCGCTCAACCAGCCGCGCACCGACCAGGAGTCTCCGGCCACGGCGATGTAGACCGATGAGTCGTCCTCGTATCTGCCCCGAACGGTCACATCCACCTTCCCCGTCGCCTTTTTCAGGACCGGGATCAGAGCATCCGTGAACTCGCTGGTGAGCGAGACCGTTTCGCCCGTCCACTTTGTGAACTGTCGGGCAATCGTCATGACGTGTCCATTCGTCCCGAATGCCCGGACAGGCCCCCCCTCGGTCAGGTTTTCCCCGCCGAGACTCACTTGGTTGAACCGCGAAGTTCCCCCTTCCCGCCCCGCTACCGCCTGCCGGAGCAGTTCCGCCAGATCGCGGGCATCGATCCGCATTGCCGGGGGAGTCTCGTTTGCTTCCACCATCGGGCCGGGAAACTCGGCGGAGTCGGCCTCGGGCAAGCCGCACGTCGCAGCACCCACCGTCACCGTCCCGCCTTCGACGCGCAGTAGCGGGGCCTCTTTCGAGACCAGCGGCATCTTGGCGATGCCCGGAGGGATCAGCACTCCGTCTCCCGGAGCGGGGGCGCTGCCCCATTCCACTTCGACGCCGGCGTTGGACGTGCGGAATCCGTCCGGCCCCCACAGGATACGGCCATTCTGCGGCCGGATGCCGCGTGCGGCCTTCGATGCCAGCTTTTCCGCTGCCGCCAGAACGGCGCGGAACGACGGAACGGAGACAGTCTGAAAGTCCATGATGATCCTCCATGCCGCACTATCGCGGCACGTTCATTATACCAGCGGACCCGGGGGGCTGTCAAGCCCCCACGAGGAATCTTGCGATCTCCGCAACCGCCATAACGGCGATCGCGAAGCCGGCGCCAACCAGGAGCGACGCCAGCAGCCGCCTACCGCCGAGCACTGGCGCGCTCCCGGCACTTCTGCCGCCACGCAGGAGCGTATCCCAACTCGCAGGTTGAAGCGTCCAGGTAGGCCCGCGGCACGGAGTAGTAGCAGGGCCCCTCGGTTTCGTCCATCACCTTGTAACCCCAGTATCCTCCCTCGCGCTCGATCAGGACGCAGCCGATGAACGGCCCCCGTGGCACCCCGTCGACCGTCACGTCGACCAGGGTCCAGAGTACCGAGCCCCGGACGCAGCTCATTCGGACGTTGTGGGTGACAAGTTGATCGTGCTCGTTCCGGTCCCTAAACGAGCCGTCGCCGTTGAACGACGCGCGCGCCTCTTCTATCACGCTTTCCCGGGAGGCTCCCGGCACCAATGTCCAACCCATGTTTTTTCTCCATGCCGCACCATCGCGACTCCCTCATTATACCATCGGGCCGGGGGGTTGTCAAGGGTGAATCGTAGAAAAGAATCCCGCTTTCCCTCTTGACGGCCCCCGGGGGCGCGGGTATAATGAGTGCGCCGCGAGTGCGGCATGGAGGATCGACGTGGTAAACCAGGACGCAGCGCGAGACGCAGCACGCCGCATCACGCGGGCCGCGCTCTCCATCGGGGGGCGGACTCGGTTCCTTGACGAGCAGGACGAGCGCGACCTTGGACGAGTCTACGACCTGCTCGTCAACATCGAAGAACGCATCGACCAGCGCGAAGCGGACGCCATACCGTAGCCAAGCAGGCCCCCGCCGGGGGTGCCCCGTCCACAATGCCCGCGCCGGCGCGCGCAGCGGGGCCGCCCGGCCGCGCCCCCTATTCTTCATTCGCCCCGCGACTGTACGAGCGACATTGCGACGCGCATTGCGGCCCTGCAAACGTTTGCAGCGCGTGCCGCCCCGCCCCCCTATTCTTCATTCGCCCCGCGACTGTACGAGTCGCGCTGTCCTGACGCGCATTGCCACATTGCAAACGCACGCGCACCGCCGCCGCGCCCCCCTATTCTTCATTCGCCCCGCGACTGTACGAACTACATCGGCCGGCCGCGTGCCATCTCCCGCCATTCCGCCCAAGACAATTCGCCACCCTTTGCGCGGAGCATGACTATTTTGGCCACGATCAATTCGTTGCGCTCGACTTCGGATCGTGTTTTACGCGCTAGATCCTCGACTACCTCAGCATAGAGGTCTATGTCGGCCCTAAATCTCTTGAGCCTTGCCATCCCCCACAGATACAGCACGAACCCGGTAGGAATCAATGTCGCAGCAAGCAATACAAACATCTCGTCACTCATTATTGCTCACACTCCGGGAGCGCACTCCAAAAAGAATCCTCCAAAGTCATAACGACCTCAACCCAACGCACATCTCCCATCACATCCCTAATTTGACCCACCAACTGAAACACTCGTCTGGCCCAGCACAATCGCCATCGCAGAGTCTTGGCCAAATCGTCACTCATAGGCGAAAGATCGACCAGAGCCCACGGACCCGGCCGGTCATTCGTCATGGACGGATTCCTCAAGCGAGTCCCAGAGCGAGTTCCCGAGCGAGTCCCCGAGCGAGTCCCAGAGCGAGTCCCAGATCGAGACCCCGAGCGAGTCCCAGATCGAGACCCCGAGCGATTCCCCGAGCGAGTCCCAGCGCGAGCCCCAGAGCAAGTCCCCTAGCGAGCCCCGGCGCGAGTCCCGGAGCTGGTTCCCGAACGAATCTCCGAGCGCGTGCGGGGCCGAGTCCCAGAACGAGTCATAAAACGGGGCCCAGAGCGGCTTCCACGGACCCGGCCGGTCATTCGTCATGGGTTGGTTCCTCAAGCGCGCCCTCAAGCAAGTCCCCAAGCGCATCCCAGGGCGGGTCCCAGATCGGGTTCCAGATCAGGTCACCAAGCGAGTCCTGGAGTGGGGCCATGAGCGAACCGTCGAGCGAGATACCAAGCGGCTCCCAAAGAGGTTGCCAGAGCAAGTCCCAAAGCAGGCCCCCGATCGGCTTCCACGGATCCGGAGTGTCATTCATCATGGATCGACTCCTCAAGCGCGGCGTGGGCCAAGTCCCCACCGAGCACGTTCCTCCCTAACGGAGCCAGGAGTGCGTCGCGGAGCGCGTCACAGAGCGGGACCCCCTGCGCGTCGCAGAGCAACTCCCACGGATCTCGCGCGCTGTTGTCCATGTGCGCATTATAGCATCGGGACGCCTTCTTCGCAAGGGGGTAACGAGGTTCCGTCGCGCTCGGGGACGGAATCGACTCGCCCTCATGAGGTTCCGTCGCGCCGGCATCCCGATTACACCACCCGGGGCGAAGTCCCGCCGCTCCGGGCGCAGCATTAGGCAGCATTAGGCAGCATTAGGCAGCATTAGGCAGCAGTAGGCACCGTTAGGCAGCACTCGGCAGCAGTAGGCAGCAGTGGGCAGCATTAGGCAGCGGTAGGCAACAGTAGGCACCGTTAGGCAGCACTCGGCAGCAGTAGGCAGCAGTGGGCAGCATTAGGCAGCGGTAGGCAGCATTCATCAACGGTCGGCAATCGTCTGCTAACACACGCTATGCGGTCGCCTACGCGGGCAGTCACATAGGCAATCTTCTAAATGACAACTGTCGGTTGTTCTTTTCGGTTGGCAGTCGCCTGAGTAGGCGATCTTCTAAATGACAGGTCGGAGTTCTTTATGGTATGCGGTCGCCTACGCGGGCAGTCACATAGGCAATCTTCTAAATGACACTTGGGGATCGTATACTTATGGCTTCTTTTCCTAAAGTCGTATAGTGGTAGCGATGTCGCGCGCGATGACGTTTGAGCTTTGCGCCGGAGGCGGGGGGGCTGCTCTCGGCTTGGAGCGAGCCGGCTTTTCTCATGCGGTGCTCATCGAGTACGACCGGCACGCCTGCGCCACGCTACGCCGCAACAGGCCGTACTGGAACGTCATCGAAGCCGACATTCGCAGGTTCGATGGCAGCTACTGGCGTGGCATAGACCTACTGTCGGGTGGTCTACCCTGCCCGCCGTTCTCGATTGCCGGGAAGCAACTCGGGCCCGACGACGACCGCGACTTGTTCCCGGCGATGCTACGTATCGTTCAACAGACGCAGCCTCGCGCCATCTTGATCGAGAACGTGCGTGGCATCCTGATGGAGAGGTTCAGAGAGTTCCGCGACCGCATTGGCTCGCAGCTCGACGACCTCGGCTACGACTCGTCCTGGTCAGGATTCAACGCTGCGGACTTCGGAGTACCACAGACGCGCCACCGTGCGTTCTTGGTTTCGGTGAGGCGAGGCGAGGCGGGGCCGATGACGTGGCCGTCATCGCGACGCACGGCAGCGCAGACAGTCGGGTCCGTCCTTCGTGACCTAATGGCGTCACGCGGCTGGCATGGGGCCGCGGATTGGGCGGACCGCGCCGACG
>Ga0326597_10010287_pt1 | contig 12480 bp, 13 predicted proteins | sample RVTome_12_FD_203789 | JGI IMG/M metagenome (GOLD analysis project Ga0326597, IMG submission 203789) | Soil microbial communities from uranium-contaminated site in the Upper Colorado River Basin, Wyoming, United States - RVT100D185 | ecosystem: Environmental > Terrestrial > Soil > Contaminated >... | reverse complement strand
GTCGGCCCCCCCGGCGTGGGCAAGACCTCGCTCGGCAAGTCGATCGCGCGGGCGCTGGGCCGGAAGTTCGTCCGGCTGTCCCTGGGCGGCGTGAAGGACGAGGCCGAGATCCGCGGCCACCGCCGCACGTACGTGGGCTCGATGCCGGGCCGGATCATCCAGGGCATCCACCAGGCGGGGACCAACAACCCCGTGTTCATGATGGACGAGGTGGACAAGATCGGCGCCGACTACCGCGGCGATCCCAGCTCGGCGCTCCTCGAGGTGCTGGACCCGGAGCAGAACAACTCCTTCCGCGACCATTACCTCGGCGTGTCGTTCGACCTCTCCAACGTGATGTTCATCTGCACCGCGAACCTGACCGACACCATCCAGGCTGCCTTCCTCGACCGCATGGAGGTCATCCGCCTCTCCGGCTACACCGAGGAGGAGAAAGTCGAGATCGCGAAGCGCCACATCGTCCCCAAGCAGCTCGAGGAGCACGGCATCACCCCCGAGAACCTCCTCCTCACCGACAAGGCGCTGCGCGTGATCATCAACAGCTACACCCGCGAAGCGGGGCTCCGGAACGTGGAGCGCGAGATCGCGTCCATCTCGCGCAAGGTCGCGCGCAAGGTGGCGGACGGCCAGGCCACGACGACGAAGGTCACGCCCGGCAACCTGCCGCGCTTCCTGGGCGCGCCCAGGATCCTCCCCGAGGAGATCCTCAAGGAGGACGAAGTCGGCATCGCGACCGGCCTGGCCTGGACGGCAACCGGCGGCGACATCATGTTCATCGAGGCCCGCGCCATGTCGGGCAAGGGAGGCCTCACCCTGACCGGTTCGCTCGGCGACGTGATGAAGGAGTCCGCCCAGGCCGCGCTCACCCACTCGCGGGCGCGGGCGCAGTCGTATGGGATCAAGGAGGACTTCTTCGCCACCCACGACATCCACGTGCACGTGCCCGAGGGCGCGATCCCGAAGGACGGTCCGTCGGCGGGCATCACCATGGCCACCGCGATGTTGTCCGTGTTCACCAACCGCAAGGTGCGCCGATCGGTGGCCATGACGGGCGAGATCACGCTGCGCGGAAAAGTTCTTCCCATCGGCGGGCTGAAAGAGAAGATGCTGGCCGCCAAGCGCGCCGGGATCACCGTCATCATCTGTCCCCGGCTGAACAAGAAGGAGCTGGACGAGATCAATCCCACCATCAAGCGCGGGCTCGAGGTGCATCTCGTCGACGACGTGGACGAGGTCCTGCGGCTGGCCCTCATCCCGCCCCTCGAGGCCCGCCCGCCGGTGGTGGGCGAAGCCAAGGAGCCGCCGAAGGGAATCCCGGCCAAGCCGCGCGCCAAGCCCATCACGGTATGACGTGGATCAAGACGGTGGCGCTTTCGGAGGCCAGCGATGCGCTGAAGCGCGCCGTGGAAGCGCAGAAGAAGATGTACCCGGCCGAATACGCGAGCCCGGTCCATCCGACGGGGGACGGAACGTCGGACATCGTGGCGTCGCATTCCCTCATCCCGGAGGCCCTGGAGCACGCGTTCGGAACCTTCGGCGCGCTTTTGTCGCCGGACCTCCCGCTTTCGCGGCGCCAGCACGAGATGATCACGACCGTCGTCTCGGTGGTGAATCGGTGCCACTATTGAATCGAGTCCCACGCAGAGTTTCTGCGTCGCGTGACGTTGGACGAGGAGCTGGTGGACGCCATCCGTGAGGACTATCGGCAAGCGCCCATCGCGGAGGCGGACAAGGTGATGCTCGGCTACGTCGAGCAACTGACCCGCGACGCGACGCGGATCGGCCGCGCGGACCACGAGCGCCTGCGGGCCGCCGGCTTCGACGACCGTGGCATCCTGCAGATCACCCTCATCGCCTCCTGGTTCAACTACGTCAACCGCGTGGCGGACGCCCTGGGCGTGGGTCGGGATTGAACATCCTCATCATCGGCGACGTGGTGGGCAGCCCCGGGCGCAGCATCATGAAGAAGGCCCTGCCCGCCCTCTTCCGGCTCCACGACGTCGACTACTGCATCGCGAACGTGGAGAACGCCGCCGGCGGCTTCGGGGTGACGCGGGAGATCTGCGACGATTTCCTGGCCATGGGCATCGACTGCATGACGTCGGGCAACCACATCTGGGACAAGCGCGAGATCATCCCCGTGATCGACAGCATCCCCCAGCTCCTGCGGCCGGCCAACTATCCCCAAGGCCAGCCGGGCCGCGGCTCGTACGTCGGCCACGGCAAGGACTCGCGGGTCCCGGTGGCGACCTTGAACCTGAGCGGCCGGGTGTTCATGAACGGCTCGATCGACGACCCTTTCGCCCGCGCCGCCCGCGACATCGAGGCGCTGCGCAAGGAGGCCGCCGTCATCGTGGTGGACATGCACGCCGAGGCCACGTCGGAGAAGGTCGCCCTCGGCTACTACCTCGACGGGAAGGTCGCCGCGGTGGTGGGCACGCACACCCACGTCCCGACCTGCGACCACCGCATCCTGCCCAAAGGCACCGCCTACTGCACCGACCTCGGCATGACCGGCCCCTACGACTCCGTCATCGGCGTCGAGGCGCCGATGATCATCCAGAGGTTCCTCACCGCGATGCCCGGCCGCTTCGAGACCGCCAAGGGCGACCCGCGGCTGGGCGCGGTCGTGGTCGACGTCGACGAGAAGACGGGGCTGGCCCGCGGGATCGAGCGGATGCTGCTCACCGAAGCGGACGTCGCCGCGCTGTCATGACCTCGAGGCGGCCGGCCGGAAGCGCCGCCCGGCCGAAAGGCCCTGGAATGTCCCCGCCCGGCGTAAAGTGCTGTCCGGAGCGCGCCCTTGATCCCTACCGTGCAGACCGCGCCGCAGATCGCGCAGGGGGCCGTCGCCCTGGTGAAGAAGAAGTTCGGCTTCCAGCTCAACTACGACCCGCCGAGCCTGATCGTCATCGACCTGCTCATCGACAAGATCAAGGCGACGGGGGCCTCCGAGCATCAGGCCTCGGGCCTGCTGCTCGGCCTGGGCTGCTACGTGGGCGAGGTCTTCGTCCGCCATGCCCGGGCCAGCTGGCGGGAGACCGCCCAGATGGGCATGTCCAGGACGTGCGCCTACCCGATCGTCCTGGCCCTTCCCGGCGCCGTGGGGTGCAACGCGATCGGCATCGTCTTCCGCCGCTTCAACGCGGGCCCGGCGGAAAGCGCCGCCCTGCTCTGGGAATCCACCGCGCCGCCGCCGGAACTGCCGCGCGAATGAGCCATCGGCGGGAACACGCATGAAGGACAAGGTCAGGGTCACTGCGGCGGACCTACCCCGGGGCAGCCAGGGCATCCTGCGCGGGTTCGCGCTCGGCTATCCGGGCGCGTACGAGGAGTTCCCCTGGGGCGAGCGCGTCGTCAAGGTCAAGGGCAAGGTCTTCGTGTTCCTGGGCCGCGACGACGACGGCCTCGGCCTCAGCGTGAAGCTGCCCCAATCCCGCCTGATGGCCCTCGGCCTGCCTTTTGCCTCCCCCACCGGCTACGGCCTGGGGAAAAGCGGCTGGGTGAGCGTGCAGTTCGCCCCGCGCGAGAAGCCGCCGATGGACCTGCTGCGGGCGTGGATCGACGAGAGCTATCGTGCCGTGGCGCCGAAGAGGCTCGCCGCCACCCTGCCCGGGACCCCACCCGCGCCGAAGGCCAGGGCGAAGAAAGCCGCGGCGGCGCGGACGCGGAAGGTGCTTTAGCCATGGAGCAGAAGGGGCTCGACTTCGGCGGCGGCGCAACCGCGGGACCCGCGCGTCGCCGCGCGATGACGGTGTCCGAGCTGACCAGCCGCCTGCAAGGCGTGCTGGAGACCGAGTTCTTCGACGTCTGGGTGGAGGGCGAGGTCTCCAACCTCACCATCGCGTCCTCGGGCCACTGGTACTTCTCGCTGAAGGACGCGAATGCGCAGGTGCGCGCGGTGGTGTGGAAGACGGCGACCCGGCTCATCCGGTTCAAGCCGAAGGACGGGATGAAGGTCCTGGCCCGCGGGTCGCTCAAGGTCTATCCACCAAAGGGCGAGTACCAGGTGTCGGTCGAGGTCCTGGAGCCGATCGGCAAGGGATCGCTGCAGCAGGCCTACGAGGACCTGAAGGAGAAGCTGGAAAAGGAGGGCCTGTTCGACAAGGCCCGCAAGCGGCCCTTGCCGATGCTGCCGCGTCGGGTGGGCATCGTGACGTCGCCCACGGGCGCGGTCATCCAGGACATCCTGCGCGTGGTCGGCCGGCGCTACGCGAACCTCGAGATCGCGATCTATCCCGCCCGCGTGCAGGGGGCGGAGGCGGGGGCCGAGATCATCCGCGGCATCCGCGCGCTGAACGCGGCCGGCGGTTTCGACGTGCTGATCGTGGCCCGCGGCGGCGGCAGCCTCGAGGACCTCTGGCCCTTCAACGAGGAGGCGGTCGCGCGCGCGCTGGCCGCGTCGAAGGTGCCGACGATCTCCGCGGTGGGGCACGAGACCGACTTCACCATCGCGGACTTCGTGGCCGACCTCAGCGCGCCCACGCCTTCGGCGGCGGCGGAGCGCGTGGTGCAGGCGAAGGACGAGATCGTCGCTCGCATCGAAGGCCTCCGGAGGCGGGCCGATTCCGGGATCGGCCTGCGTCTCACGCGCCTGCGGTCCCGCGTCGGCGCGGTCACCCAGCACCGGGTGTTCGAGGCCGAGCGCGGCCGCCTGCACAACCACGCGCAGCGGGTCGACGGCCTCCTGCGGCGCGCCGAGTCCGCGCTCCGGCGCCGCGCCGACCGCGCCCGCGAATCGCTCCGTCTCGGCCACGCCCAGCTCGAGGCCTTCCGATGGGAGCGCCAGATCGCGACCCGGCGCGAGCGGGTCGGGAACCTCGACCTCCGGCTGCGCGCGGCCGCGCGCGGCCGGGTCGACGGCCGGCGCTCCGCGCTCGGGCGCTCGGCGGGCAAGCTCGACAGCCTGTCGCCGCTGGCCGTGCTGTCGCGCGGCTATGCGCTCGTCTTCGACGGCGGCGGCCGGCTGCTGCGGCGCAGCACGGACGTGGACGTCGGCGCGGACGTGCGCGTGCGCCTGGGCGAAGGCGGGCTCGCTGCCCGCGTCACCGCGAAGGAGCCCCGTTGACCGAAGAGACTGCCGCGCCCACCTTCGAGGCCGCCCTGGTCAAGCTCGAGCAGATCGTGCAGCGCCTGGAGAAGGGCGAGCTGCCCCTCGAGGAATCGCTGGTCCTCTACGAGGAGGGGGTGCGGCTGTCGCGCCTGTGCCACGCGAAGCTCGAGGAGGCCGAGGGCAAGATCGAGCTGCTGCTGAAGGATGCCCGCGGGGACCTCGTGCTGGACAAGGACGGCCGCCCGCGCACCACGCCGTTCCAGAAGGCGCCGGGTGACGAGTCCTCCTCGCGCTGAAGAGGCCGTGCCCGCGTCCGATCTCGCGGGCTGGATCGGCGCCCGCCGGCCGCTTCTCGAGGCCGCCCTCGACCACGCGCTGCCCCCGGAAACCGCCTGGCCGGAGACCATCCACCGCGCCGTCCGCTACAGCCTCTTCGCCGGCGGCAAGCGCATCCGCCCGCTGCTGGTCCTGGCCGCGGCGGAAGCCGTCGGCGGCGACGCGGGGGATGCGCTCCCCCTCGCCTGCGCGGTGGAGATGATCCACACCTACAGCCTCATCCACGACGACCTGCCCGCGATGGACGACGACGACTTGCGGCGCGGCAAGCCGACTTCCCACAAGGTCTTCGGGGAGGCGATCGCGATCCTGGCCGGCGATGCCCTCCTGACCCGCGCCTTCCACCTGATGGCCGATGTCGCGCCGGACGCGGGCGCTTCGGCGGTGCGCCGGCGCCTCGGCGCCATCGCCGTGCTGGGCGAGGCGGCGGGGACCGCCGGCCTCATCGGCGGGCAGGTCCTCGACCTCGAGTCGGAAGGGCGCGCGGTCGACGCGCCCACCCTCGAGCGGTTGCACCGGGCGAAGACGGGCGCCCTGTTGTCGGCCTGTGTCCGCGGCGGGGCGCTGCTCGCGGGCGCAGGAGCGGAGGACCTCGCGCGGCTCGACGCCTACGGGTCTGCCGTCGGCCTCGCCTTCCAGGTGGTGGACGACGTCCTCGACGGCACCGCCGACGACGCCGCGCTGGGCAAGACGGCGGGCAAGGACGAGGCGGCGGGCAAGGCGACCTACGTCAGCGTGCACGGTCTTCCGGGGGCGCGGAAGATCGCGTCCGGGCTGCTGGCCGACGCGCAGGCCGCGGTGCGGCCCTTCGGCGAGCGCGGCCGCATCCTCGCCGGCCTCGCCGACATGATCGTCCGGCGGCGCGCCTGACCACACCGGGCACGGATGCATCGAAACCGTGATCCGGCCACGCCTCGACGTCTGGCTGGTGGAACACGGCCTCGCCCCCACGCGCGAGAAGGCGCAGGCCCTGGTGATGGCCGGCCGTGTGCGGATCGACGGCGCCCCCGCGCGCAAGTCCGGCACCTCCGTCGGCGCGGACGCCGCGGTCGAGGTCCTGCCCGGTCCCGCCCACGTGGGCCGTGGCGCGCTGAAGCTGGAGGGAGCGCTCGACGCCTTCGGGATCGACCCCAAAGGACGCATCGCGGTCGACGTCGGCGCGTCCACGGGCGGCTTCACGGAAACGCTGCTCGCGCGCGGCGCGCAACGGGTCTACGCGGTGGACGTCGGCCGCGGCCAGCTCCACGAGAGCCTGGCCAAAGACCCGCGCGTGGTCGTGGTGGACCGCGTCAACGCCCGCTCCCTGTCCGCCCTGCACGTCCCCGAGCCCTGCGGCATCGCCACCGCGGACGTGTCGTTCATCTCCGTGCGCAAGGTGCTGCCCCCCCTGCGCGCGGTGCTGGCGCCCGGCGCGGACGTGGTGGTGCTGGTGAAGCCGCAGTTCGAGGTGGGCCGCGGCCAGGTCGGCCGCGGTGGTATCGTCAAGGACCCCGGGCTGCACGCCCTGGCGCTGCGTACGGTGGCCGACGCGGCGGTGGCGGACTCGGGATACGCCGTGCGCGGGGCGTGCGCGTCGCCCATCGCCGGCACGGAAGGGAACCGTGAGTTCTTCCTGCACCTGTGCCCCGAAGGCAACAGCATGAGCGGCGCCGACCTGGCCGCCGCCGTCGAGCGGGCCGTCCGCGCATGAGCACGATCGGCATCCTCGTGCGGGCGGACCTCGGGAACGCGGCCGACACCGTGCGCGAGCTGGCCACCTGGCTGCACCGGCGCGGGGTGCGAGCGTGCCTCGACGAGCGGATGGCGGTCATGGTCGACGGCCTTCCGTCCACCTGCACGGCGTCCACTCCCCGCGAGATCGCCGACATGTCGGACGCCCTCGTCGTTCTCGGCGGCGACGGGACGCTGCTCGCGGCCAGCCATCTCCTCGAGCGCCCGATCCCCGTCCTGGGCGTGAACTTCGGCCACCTCGGCTTCCTCACCGAGATCACGCTGCCCGAGCTGTACCCGGCCCTGGAAGGCGTGCTCGACGGGACCTACCGCTACGAGGAGCGGCGGATGCTGCGCGCGGTGGTGCACAGCCCACGGCAGGAGGACTCGATCGGCGACGTCCTCAACGACATCGTGGTGACGAAGGCGGCGCTGTCGCGGATCATCGAGCTCGACGTCACCGTGGACGGCGTCTTCGTGTCCGCCTTCCGCGCCGACGGCCTGATCGTCTCCTCCCCGACGGGCTCGACCGCCTACAACCTCGCCGCGGGGGGCCCGATCCTCCACCCGGCGCTGCCGGCCGTCGTGCTCACGCCGATCTGCCCCCACATGTTGACCAACCGCCCGCTGGTGGTGAGCGACGACGCGAAGATCGAAGTCCACCTCCGCGCCGGCCGTGAGGGCGAGGTTCACATCACCTTCGACGGCCAGCGCGGCTTCGCGCTCCGCCGCGACGACGTGGTCGAGGTGACGCGCAGCCCGCGGACCATCCGCCTGGTCCGGGCGCCCAACCGCGAGTTCTACGAGGTGTTGCGGACCAAGCTCAAGTGGGGGGACACGCGGAAGTAGTCCCTGCTGGTCGCCGATTCGCGCCTGTCGGCGACTGGTCCCGGGACCGGTCACCGCCCGATCGAGGCTGCATATACCGCCGGCGTCTCCCGCACACGCTCAGGCCATCGAAAACCTGGCCGGGTATGTGGTGAGAAACCCCTTGCTATGCGGACGTCCGCATAGGAGCGGCTATGCTGACCTCGCGATTATGCGGAGTTTCGTGTGGTGCGGTGCTGGCTTCGCGAGGTGGCATAGCGACATACGGGCGGTAGTCGACGGGCGTTGGTCCGCATAATCATCGAGGCTCTTTCAAGGCCGTTCGGCCGGAAAGGAGCTTCGATGCTGGAGCGTGTATTTCGTAATGGTCGTGTCCTGGACCGCCTTCGGGGCGGCGTCCTGGGCTCTCGCCTCGACGATCTCGCCGCGTACCTTGATGGGCGCGGCCACTCTTCACAGATGATCGAGAAGTACGTCCGAGCCGTTGGGCACTTCGCTCATTGGCTGGGAAGCAAGGACATAGCACCCTCCGCGCTGAGCGAAGAGACCCTTCGCGCCTTCACTGAGGAACATCGGACGCGGTGCTCGTGCTCGGCGCCGAGGGGCGAATCGCTGTCCCATACACGTGCAGCGGTTGCGCACTGGCTGGGGTTGCTTCGCCGCGGCGGCGAGATCCCTCCGAAGGAGGTGGCGCCCAAGGAGCCGGCGGTCCTTGTGCTGGACGCCTTCGACGCCCACCTCCAAGGGACCTGTGGGGCAAGCCCTGGAACACGCCGGTGTTACCTCAAACACGTGCGGTTCTTCTTGCGCGCTCGCTACGGCGACGGTCCCGTCGATCTCACGAGGATCGTTCCGAAGGACTTGGTAACGTACATCTCCGACTATGCCGCCCGGGTCAAGCGGAGGACAGCCAAGAAGGCGGCCAGCGCGCTGCGGACCTTCTTGAGGTCGTTGCAGCTACAGGGGCTCTGTGGCGCCGGGCTTGTCGCCGCCGTCCCCTCGATCCGTTCCTGGAAACTGTCAGACATCCCCAGGGTATTGAGCGAGGAGCAGGTGCAGCGGCTGCTGACTTCCTTCGATCGCACGAGTGGTCAAGGGCGGCGCGACTACGCGATGGCTCTCTTGATGGCCCGCCTCGGTCTGCGTGCCGGCGAGGTGGCCGGGATGTCCCTCGATGACATCGATTGGCGGGGTGGGACATTGCAGATCGAAGGCGGCAAGAGGCGGCGATCGCACGTGCTGCCGTTGCCTGCCGATGTCGGGCGAGCGCTCGTCGCCTATCTCAAACAGGGTCGGCCTCAGAGTCAGAGTGGCGAGCGCCGACTTTTTCTCCGGCATAGGCCCCCGGTAGGTGAGCCGATCAGTTCCGCTGCTGTTGGAGCTGTCATCCGGCGGGCCCATGAGCGCGGTCAGGTAAAGGCTGCCGGGAGAGGGACCCACGCGCTTCGACATACGTTGGCCACTCGCCTGCTGCGCGCGGGGGCCACCCTCAAGGAGATCGCGGACATCCTCGGCCACCGGAGCATCGATACGACAGCGGTCTACGCGAAGGTGGATCTTGCACGCCTTGCGAGGGTGGGCTTGCCGTGGCCGGAGGTGCGCTCATGAGCGGCCCGACTATGGAGAGCCGTGTTCAGACTTATCTCGCCTTGCGTCGAAACCTCGGGTGCGCGCTGGAAAGAGAAGGATCTTTGCTGCTGGATTTCGCGAGGTATGCCGACCGCACAGGCCATGAGGGCCCTCTCACCGCCGAGCTGGCCGTGCGCTGGGCGAAGCGGCCCGAGGGGACGAACCCGATCTGGTGGGCTCGCCGGCTCGATGTCGTTCGTCGCTACGCCCGGAACCAGGTGGCGCTGGAGCCTGGGACGGAAGTGCCCTTGCCCCGCCTGCTCGGGACTTCCCACCATCGCGCCCAGCCCCACATCTATTCCGGCGAGGAGATCAGCGCCCTCCTGCGCGCTACCGGCGCCCTCGTCCCCACGAACGGCTTGCGGCCCTTCACGTATTCGACCCTGTTCGGCCTGCTGGTCTCGACGGGCCTGCGTATCTCCGAGGCCCTCCGGCTCGCCCGCACCGACGTGCACCTCAATGACGGCGTACTCACGATAGCCGAGACGAAGTTCTACAAGTCGCGCCTCGTGCCCTTGCACGCTACGACGATGGCCGCCCTCCGAAGGTATCAGGAGCAGCGGGATCGGCTCTGCCCGTCGGCTCAAGCCAGCACCTTCTTCGTGTCGGACTCGGGCGCCGCGCTCAAGCAGAGCGCCGTCTGGCACACGTTCGTCGTGCTTCGCCGCCGCCTCGGATGGGAGAATGGACCTCAGCGTAGGCGTCCCAGGATCCATGACCTTCGTCACACCATGGCCTGCCGGCGGCTGCGGGCGTGGTACGAGGAAGGAGCCGACATCAACCAAGCGCTCCCCGCCCTCTCGACCTATCTCGGCCACGCCAACGTCACCAACACCTATTGGTATCTCTCGGCGGTCCCAGACCTCATGTCACTCGCTTCCGCTCGTTTCGAGCGCCAGGGGAGGGAACGATGACCGCCGCCGCCGTGCCCGGTTTCCCCGCCTTGGTACAGGACTTCTTCACGCAGCGCTTGGTCACCCAAGCCAACGTCAGCGCCCGGACCGTGGCCAGCTACCGCGATGCTTTCCGGCTCCTTCTCCAGTACGCGGAGAAAACCGGCAAGTCCGCGACGACCCTGACACTCCGCGACTTGGACGCGTCCTTCGTGCTGGCCTTCTTGGACCACCTCGAGAAGCAGCGCGGAAACTCGGTCCGGACCCGCAATGTCCGCCTCGTCGCCCTACGGTCCTTTCTTCACTACGCAGCGCTACGAGATCCCGCGGCCCTGCCCACCATCGAGCGTGTCCTCGCGATCCCCACGAAGCGGTTCAACCGTCCCCTGCTGGGATTCCTCTCCCGCGAAGAAATCGAGGCGATCCTCGTCGCTCCCGATCGCTCGACCTGGAGCGGGCACCGCGACCAAGTCATGCTCGCCACCTTCTACAACACCGGTGCGCGGGTCTCCGAGCTCATCGCCCTCCGCATCCAAGATGCTCAGCTCGAGCACAACCTGTGCCTTCATCTCCACGGCAAGGGGCGCAAGCAGCGCTCCGTGCCCCTCTGGAAGAGCACGGCCACTATGATCAAGCAGTGGCTCCGGCGGGCGGACTCGCGACCGGATGCCCCGCTCTTCCCGAACCGAGACGGAACGACTCTCTCCCGCTCCGGCGTGGAAAAAAGGCTTCGGGCAGCGGTCGTGATCGCTGCCGAACGATGCCCGAGCTTGAGACAACGTCGGATTTCGCCTCACACTCTTCGACACACGACCGCGATGCACCTCCTCCAGTCGGGCGTGGACATCACCGTTATCGCTCTGTGGCTGGGGCATGAGAGCCCCGCGACGACTCACCTGTATCTTGAGGCGGACCTGAGCATGAAGGAGCAAGCGCTGAAGCGAGTCGAGGAGCCGCCTCGGAAGAGCCAGCGCTTCCGGCCCAGCGATCACCTCCTGGCCTTTCTGGACGGCCTGTGACAATGCGGACCTTTTTTGCCCGCGCCCCGCCATCCATGCGGGCGGGGCACAAGAACTCCGCATAATCGCGAGGTCAGCATAGCCCTTGCTATGCGGACGTCCGCATAGGAGCGGATTCCTGACGACGTAAATCGAGCGGCCGGCCTGGGTCCCGTCGGGTGACCAGGGTACCGAGCACATCGGCTCGGAGGACACGTTCGACGGCGACTACGGCCGAGTGTGCTAGAACGCGCCGCGCTACGGAAGGATGGAAAGGGGTGGCGACCCTGGAGGGATTCGAACCCTAGATCTTCACCTTGAAAGGGTGGCCGGATTCGCAAGTGAAGGGCCACGTGGTCGCTCTCTAACTAACTATGGAACATGGAGATATGAGAGATCGTCAGCGTGACCGACGTCCAGGTGAACGTCAGTTGGTTCCATCTTGGTTCCAAGGAAAGGTCGTCGAGGGTGGTGTGGAGCGGCTTGCGCATGCCGAGGTCGTCGATGATGAACAGCGGCGTGGGGCGATGTCGGCGAGGTACCTCTTGCGGGTGCGATCGAGAGTGGCGTCGGTGATTTCCTCGATGCAGGTATGCGCCTCGCGGTAGACGACGCGGTAGGCTCCACCCCATAGGGCCACGGGCGCCGGCCGCCGCTCGAGCTGCTTCATTAGAGGACCGACGGGGATGACACCCGCGACGCGACTGCCTGGGATGTCCGTCCGACGACACGTTCGACCTCAAGCCCTGCGTTGTGATCTACCCCTGTTAGAGCCTACCGCGAGGGATCGAGCTCGAACGTTCCGATCTCGGTGCGCCCCTCAGGGTCGGACGTCAGTTTGCCGGTGATCCGGGAGCCGTCCCACCGGCCGCGATAGAACCGGGTGCCGGAGCCCACCCTCACCTCGAACCGCACCGCGCCCTTCTGCGGCTGTTGGACCAGGAGCACCGGCACCGACATGCTGAGCGCCCGCTCGTAGGTGAGGGTTCCGGATCCGCCCCTGAAGACGATGGTGATCGGCTTGTGGACGCCG
>Ga0326597_10010286_pt1 | contig 12480 bp, 11 predicted proteins | sample RVTome_12_FD_203789 | JGI IMG/M metagenome (GOLD analysis project Ga0326597, IMG submission 203789) | Soil microbial communities from uranium-contaminated site in the Upper Colorado River Basin, Wyoming, United States - RVT100D185 | ecosystem: Environmental > Terrestrial > Soil > Contaminated >... | reverse complement strand
CGGATTTTTCGAGCCAATACCCCGACCGGCTCAAGAGCATGATCGTCGCCTCGGCGCGCGACGTCGACGCGGCGGTGCGCGAAATCCGCGAGTGGGGCAAGTCGCGCTGGGCCGTCGCGGTGATGCCGCTCGTCACCAAGGACATCCCGGCCGACCATCCGGCGCTCGATCCGATCTGGCGGGCCGCCGACGAGCACGACCTGCCGATCGCGCATCACAGCTTCACCTGGACGCCGCCCTATTTCCCGGGCTGCTTCGATTTGTGGGACAACGTCTTTCTCGGCCGGCTCGCGTCGCACCCATGGGGCGCGATGCGCTTTATCGCGTCGGTGATCGGCGGCGGCATCATGGACCGCTTCCCGAACCTGCGGGTCGGCACGCTGGAATGCGGCTTCGGCTGGCTGCCGTTCTGGGGCAGGCGCATGGACGAGCAGTACGCCTATGTCGGCAGCACCGCGCCGCTCAAGATGAAGCCGAGCGAATACCTGACGAGCGGCCGGTATTTCTGCAGCGTCGAGCGGCACGAGGGCGCCGACATGTACGACGCGGTGACCCGCTTCCTCGGCGACGACGTGCTGATGTACGCCTCCGACTACCCGCACTCGGAGTGCCAGTTCCCGGAGACCGTCGGCAACTTCCTCGCCTGGGACATCAAGCCCGAAGCGCGGGCGAAGCTGATGGCCGGCAACGCCGACCGTTTCTTCAAACGGACATAGGGAGATGCCGATCTAGATTGTTTCGTCTCCGCGGGCGATGCCCGTGGACCCTCGCAATGACGACCTCTTTCAATGTCATTGCGAGCGAAGCGAAGCAATCTCGACGCAGACGTGACAGAATCCGGCCAATTCACTTACTGCGAGCGAACGCGGTCACTCGCGCCGGAATGTGACGACGAGCACGTCGCGGTGCCCCGGCCGGCCCGGGTCGAGCGGGGTCACCGGGGTCACGCCGTGATAGACCCGGTTGTCGTCGGTTACCGCCGCGTCGAGCGGTTCGGCCAGCGTGAAGCTGCCGAGCGGGCATTTGGCCAGATCGGCGATCGTGGTCTCGCCGCTCGCGATATTGACCCGGCCGACCAGCAGCACCAGCACCCAATCGACGCCGTCGCGATGCATGCCCTCCGGGGTTGGCCTGCCTTCCTGACCGGGCACGGCCTCGATGCGGAATTGGTGCATCTCGACGTGCCAGGCCGGGGGGCGCAGCGCCCCCGGCGTCAACCGATCGAACAGATCCCGGCAGCTCGTCAGCACCGCCTGCAGCGCCGGGTGCGCGCCGATCGCGTCGGTGACCGGCTCGAACCAGCGTTCGATCCCGCCGTTCAGCGGGTTGTAGTCGCGGCTCTGATAGTGCGGCTGGTGCGGCTTTCGGGCGATCGCCTCGGCTGTCGCGCGAAAGCAGGCGAAACGGCGGCGGCGGTAGCGCCCGCCATCCGCCATGTACATGTCGATCCCGAGATCATCCCAGCTCGCGGCGAACCCGTTCCACTCGCGCAGCCCCGCCGCTTGCAGCAGGAAGCGCATCTCCGGGGCGTGGACAAAGGCATATCCGTCGCGGCGGACGATCTCGGCGATGCCGGTGAGGCGCTCGGTCATCCCTTCCAACTGGCTGCCGGTCAGTACGCCGTCAAGCCGCCGTCGAGCAGCAGATGGCGGCCCCGATCCCGTAGGATGCGCCGGTCACCGGCGCGGCGCGGCGCCGCTCCGAATTGGCTTCGGCCATGCCCCAGGCTGCCGCTGTCTCAGGCGAGATTCGAGGCCGGCTTTTCATTGATGCAGCGCAACAGCCGCCAATAGCCGCATAGATTGCTGGGCCGGATCTCGCGCACGGCGAGCCCGCTTTCGCGCAGGAACGAGTCGAGCGGGAAATCGGCGTGGAAGCCGATATGGCGGGCGACATGGGCCAGCCGCCGTTCCATGAAGCGCAATGCCCAGTTCTCGCTGGTGAAATGGTTGACCAGAACGATCGTGCCGCCGGGGATACAGACGCGGCGCATTTCCGCGGCAAACCGGGCCGGGTCCGGGACGACCGACGCGACGTAGAGCGCGAGCACGGCGTCAAACGAGTTGTCCTCGAAGTCGAGGTTCTCGGCATCCATGACGTGCAGCGCATCGACGTTCGCGAGCCGTTTCCGCTCGACGCGGCGGCGCGCCTTTTCGAGCATCTCGGCCGAGATGTCGATTCCGGTCACGTGCGAATCCTGCCGGAAAAAGGGCAGCGACAGCCCGGTGCCGACCCCCACTTCGAGGATGCGCTGGCCCGGCCGGTCATTGGCCAGGCGCACGGCCTCCTTGCGTCCGGGATGAAAAACCGGGCCAAAAACAATATCGTAAGACCCGGAAAACAGCCGATAGGTCCGGATCGTATCGCGCAAGTCCATCGGATTGCTTCTCGCTTCAGCGACGCGAATGCCGCGACGCTCCGCCGGCGCCCGCCACGCTGCTCCCAACGTGCTCCCTGGGGGCATATTTGTAAACCCAATCGGTAGTGCGATTGTACGCATCGACAGTGCGCCGGCCGCGCTTGGCCCGCACGTGATGCATCGAGGGCGTGCGGGGTCTCGCCGCCCCGCCAGCGCCGGACGGCGTGAGCCAGCAGATCAGCGTTGGTGGCGCGATTTACGAGAGCAGCGTAATCCGGTCCGCTTCGAGGCCTTTCTTGCCTTCGATGACGTCGACCCGCACCCGCTGCCCGGGATCAAGTCCATTGACCTGACTGCGCCGCAACGCGGTGATGTGGACGAAGATGTCCTTGCCGCCGCCATCGGGCGATATGAAGCCATAGCCCTTTTCCGGCTCGAACCACTTCACGGCACCTTCGAGCGTCTGCGACGGGCGCGCCGGAGGGCGATCGAACCCGTCGGCTCGCGGCGGCGCCACGGCGGTGCTGCTGTCGATACTCAACACGTTGGTGACGAGGGGGCCTTTCGCTCCGGCGCCGATCTCGCAGGTGATCGAGGAACCTTCGCGAACGTCGTCATAACCGGCGCGGCGCAGGATCGCCATCGGCAGAAAGGCGTCCTGCGTGCCGTCGGACAGGGTGACGAAGCCGAAGCCTTTGCTGGGATTGAACCATTTGACCGTCGCATCGACGCGGCGGCCGGGGACGGGGGGCGTGTCTTCGCGGAAGAAGCCGGGGCGGCGGTCGTACATGGGGCCTCTAAACGGCAGATAGAATGCGACGAGCGCGTGAACGCGCGAGCATAGCGCAAAAGAGTCGCATTGCGCCAGCGCCCGCGTTGCGTTCTCGCCGCCCCAGCGCCTGCCCCGACCCGCGGCTGAAGAGACTCCGCTAGGCGAATCGCGGGCGGCGTCGGCGCCGCCGCTCAGCCGGCGAAAGCGACGAGTCGCTGGTTCTGCTCGCCGAGCCCCTCAACCGACAGGCGCATCCGGTCGCCTGGCTTCAGGAACTTCGCCGGCTTGAAGCCGAGCCCGACCCCCGATGGCGTGCCGGTCGGGATCACGTCGCCCGGCATCAGCGTCATGAAATGGCTGACATAGCTGACGATGTGGTCGATCCCGAAGATCAAGTCCGAGGTGTTGCTGTTCTGCCGCCGCTCGCCGTTAACCTCGGTCCACAGCTGCAGCTTGCCCGGATCGGGCATCTCGTCGGCGGTGACCAGCCACGGCCCGAGCGGGCAGAACGTGTCGGCGCTCTTGCCCTTGGTCCATTGCCCGCCGCGCTCGATCTGGAATTCGCGCTCGGAGACGTCATTGACGACGCAATACCCGGCGATGTGCTTCGGCGCGTCGTGCACCGCGACGTAGCTCGCCTTGGTGCCGATGACGATGCCGAGCTCGACCTCGTAATCGGTTTTCACCGAGCCTTTCGGGATCATCACGTCGTCGTTCGGGCCGCAGATCGACGAGGTCGCCTTCATGAAGAAGATCGGCTCCTTCGGGATCGGGGCGCCCGCTTCCTCGGCATGCAGGCGGTAGTTGAGCCCGATCGCCACGATCTTTGATACCGCGCCGACGCAGGGTCCGAGCCGCGGCGACCCCGACACCGGCGGCAAGGTCGCGGGATCGAGCCGGCGCAGCCGGTCGAGCGAGGCCGGGGCAAGGCTCTCGCCGTTGATGTCGCCGATCACGCCGGACAGGTCCCGGATTTGGCCGTCGCGGTCCAACAGGCCGGGCTTTTCCTGGCCCGCCGGGCCATAGCGCAGAAGCTTCATCGGAATTTCCTCCTGAGGGTCAAAGCGTAAAGCCGCCGTCGATGATGTGGATCGCGCCGGTCGTGAACGCGGATTCGTCGGAGGCGAGGTAGACCGCGAGCGCCGCGACTTCCTCGGGCGTGCCGAGCCGGCCCATCGGCTGGCGCTCGATAAAGGCGCGGCGCGCCGCCTCGGTGCCGCCCGGCAGCAGCACGCCCTGCATCGCGATCCGCTCCTCGAGCGAGGGGGTGGCGATCGTGCCCGGGCAGATCGCGTTGCAGCGGATGCCCTGCGTGATGAAATCGGCCGCCACCGACTTGGTCAGCCCGATCACCGCCGCCTTGGTCGCGCCGTAGACGCAGCGGTTCGGCACGCCTTTCACCGACGAAGCGGTCGAGGCCATGTTGATGATCGAGGCGCCCCCTGGGCTTCCTTTCGCGTGCTCCAGCATCTTCGGCAGGAAGCCGCGGATCATCAGGTACATCGAGCGCACGTTGAGCTCGAACGAGAAATCCCAGTCCTCGGGCAAAACGTCGAGGACCGTGCCGTGGTGCACGAATCCGGCGCAGTTGAACAGGATGTCGACAGGGGGCAATTCGTCCGCCAGCGCCTCGATCGCCTCCGGGTCGGTCACGTCGAGCCGCCGCGTCGCGACGAACGCCTCGGCGAGGTCTTTGACCTTCTCCTCGGCGACGTCGGTGGCGAGCACGCTGGCGCCCTCGGCGGCAAAGGCGAGCGCCGTCGCCCGCCCGATCCCCTGCGCCGCCGCCGTAACCAAGGCCCGCTTGCCCTCAAGCCTTCCGGTCATGCCGCCCCGCCGCCATCCCGCCCTCGCAAATTCCTTCTCTCGTCATTCCCGCGAAAGCGGCAATCCAGAGCCGCAGACCCGCAGCTTGCCCTGGATGCCCGCCTGCGCGGGCCTGATGACCGGCTCCCGCCAAATTGCCACGCGCCGCAAGCCTCTGTAAATTGCCGCTCCGCCCTTTGTTGCCTTTCGCAAGGATCGAGCCCGCCGATGCCGCCTCTGACGTCGCGCTGGGTCACGGGACCGGCTGCGGCATGGGCAGCGAAGGCGAGCCGATGGACCTGTTGCGGCGCACGATCGCCGGCTATGCGCGGCACCCGAATTTCGCCGGCGTGCTGATCCTCGGCTTGGGCTGCGAGCCCTACCAGATCGCCGGCCTTATGCGTGCCGAAGGGCTCGAGGAAGGCCCGTTTCTGCAGACGATGACGAGGCGGCGCGGTTCGGCAGGCCGGGCCGCACGACAGCGGTCGGCAGGCGCAATGCCCGGCCGCGCTACACGAAAGAGTTACCGGGCTGTTCCCTACGCGGTAGCCGAGTGTCTTGATGACCGATCGATGCGCGCTCGAAGGCGGGGCTATTCTGTGCCCGGTGCACAGACGGACATCCCTCCCGATGGAGCCGCTGATCTCGATCGTCGACGACGACCAGGCGGTGCGCGAAGCCTTGCAGCGCATGCTGAGGTCGTACGGTTTCGCGACGGCGGTGTTTGCCTCGGCCGAACAGTTCCTGGCTTCGCAGAAGCCGCTCGGCGCATCCTGTCTCATCCTTGACGTCCGGATGCCGGGCATGACCGGCATCGGGCTGCATGATCGATTGATTGCCGAAGGTTGCCGGGTTCCGATAATCCTGATAACTGCCTGTCCGACGAACGGCGAGCGGGAACGGGCCATCGCGGCGGGGGCAGTCTCGTATCTGGCAAAGCCCGTCGACGAGCGCGTGCTGCTCGACACCCTTCGCGAAGCGCTGAAACACGGCAACCACGCCGCCAATTAAGGGCATGTCTTGATCGGGCTGAAACGGCCTCCCCGGTTTGGGAGTGTTCCAATCTGCACGGAATGTGCTCTAGGGTGGGCTGCGGAGGGGCCGTCAGAGGGGATTTGACTTGAGCGAAGCGATGCTTGCGCCGGCGCCGGCCCGGCGGTCCGGCACCGTCCTGCCGCGGCATTTGCGCCGGCTGGAGGCCGAATCGATCGCGATCCTGCGCGAGGTCGCGGCCGAGTTCCGCAACCCGGTCTTGATGTATTCGATCGGCAAGGATTCAAGCGTTCTCTTGCACCTGGCGCGCAAGGCGTTCCATCCGGCGAAGCCGCCCTTCCCGATGCTGCACGTCGATACGACCTGGAAGTTCCGCGAGATGATCGCGTTCCGCGACGCCACCGCGCACGAGCTTGGTCTCGACCTGATCGTGCACACCAACCAGGAGGGGCTGGCGCGCGGCATCAACCCGATCGTCTCGGGCTCGGCGTTGCATACCGAGGTGATGAAGACCGAGGCCTTGAAGCAGGCGCTCGACAAATTCGGCTTCGACGCCGCTCTCGGCGGGGCGCGGCGCGACGAGGAAAAGAGCCGGGCGAAGGAGCGCGTCTTTTCGTGTCGCGGCCCCGGCCACGTGTGGGAGCCGCGGCGCCAGCGGCCGGAGCTGTGGCACCTCTACAATACCCGGCTCGCACCCGGCGAATCGATGCGGGTGTTCCCGCTGTCCAACTGGACCGAGCTCGACGTGTGGGACTACATCGAGGCCGAGGCCATCGCCGTCGTGCCGCTGTATTTCGCCAAGAAGCGGCCGGTGGTCAGGCGCGACGGCGTCTGGATCATGGTCGACGACGACCGGCTGTCGCTGCGGCCGGGCGAGAGCCCGGAGCTGCGCATGGTGCGCTTCCGCACGCTGGGCTGCTATCCATTGACCGGCGCGATCGAGTCGGAGGCCGCGGCGATCGCCGACATCACCGCCGAATTGCGGAGGTCGCGCACCTCCGAGCGGCAGGGGCGGCTGATCGACAGCGATGACACGGCCTCGATGGAACGCAAGAAAAAGCAGGGATATTTCTGATGCCGGACGACCCGGTGCGGATGCCCGCGACGGGCGACAGGAGCCTGTTACGGTTCCTGACCTGCGGCTCGGTCGATGACGGCAAATCGACCTTGATCGGGCGCCTGCTGTACAACGCCGATGTCATCATGGGCGACCAGCTCGAGGCGCTGAAAGCCGAGTCGCGGCGCTTCGGAACGACCGGCGACGACATCGATTTCTCGCTGCTGCTGGACGGGCTCGAGGACGAACGGCAGCAGCGCATCACGATCGATATCGCCTATCGCTATTTCTCGACGCCGCGCCGCTCGTTCATCGTCGCCGACAGCCCTGGCCACGAGCAGTATACGCGCAACATGGCGACCGGCGCCTCGACCGCCGATCTCGCCGTGCTGCTGGTTGATGCCCGCAAGGGGGTATTGCCGCAGACCCGGCGGCATTCGCTGATCTGCTCGCTGTTCGGCATCCGCCATGTCGTGCTCGCGGTCAACAAGCTCGACCTCGTCGATTTCGACCGCGAAGTCTTCGACAAGATCGCCACCGATTATGCGCAGTTCGCCGCTGCTCTCGGCTTTGCCTCGCTGGTCATGATCCCGCTGTCGGCGCGCCACGGCGACAACCTGACCGAGCGCTCGGCGCGCACCCCGTGGTACCAGGGGCCGAGCCTGCTCGAATACCTGGAAACCGTCGACGTCGCAGAACCGGCGGCTGAACACCCGTTCCGCTTTCCGGTTCAATGGGTCAATCGCCCGAACCACGAGTTCCGCGGCTTCTCCGGGACCGTCGCCGCCGGCGAGGTGGCGCCGGGCGATCCGGTCCAGGTGATGGGCTCGGCTCACGCCTCGCGCGTCAAGGAGATCGTCACGTTCGACGGCACGCTCGCGCGCGCCGCGGCCGGCGACGCCGTGACCCTGACCCTGGAGGACGAAATCGCCGTGTCGCGCGGCGACCTGCTGGTCCACCCGCAAACGCCCGCCGAATTCGCCGATCAGTTCGCCGCCCACATCGTCTGGATGAAGGAAGAGGTGCTGGTTCCGGGCCGGTCGTACTGGCTCAAGAACGGCAGCCGGACCGTGTCGGCGACGGTCACCGGCTTGAAGCATCGGATCGACATCGCGACCGGCGCGCATGTCGCGGCCCGCACGCTGGGGCTGAACGAGATCGGCTTCTGCAACGTCGCGACCAGCGTGCCGCTCGCCTTCGACCCCTACAAGAAAAGCCGCGAGACCGGCGGGTTCATCCTGATCGACCGGCTGACGCAGGAGACCGCGGCCGCCGGGGTGATCGACTTCGCGCTGCGGCGGGCCACCAACATCCGCTGGCAGGATCTCGCGGTCAGCCCCAAGCAGCGCGCCGAGCTCAAGGGCCACGAGCCGGCCGTGCTGTGGTTCACCGGGCTTTCGGGGGCCGGGAAATCGACGATCGCCAACCGGCTCGAGCAGAAACTGCTGGCGCTCGGCTGCCATACGATGCTGCTCGACGGCGACAACGTGCGCCACGCGCTCAACCGCGACCTCGGCTTCACCGATACCGACCGCGTCGAGAACATTCGCCGCGTCGGCGAGGTCGCCAAGCTGATGGGCGATGCCGGGCTGATCGTGATCTGCGCGTTCATCTCGCCGTTCCGCGCCGATCGCCAGATGGCCCGCGAGATCGCCGAGCCTTATGCCTTTATCGAGGTGTTCGTTGACACGCCGATCGCCGAATGCATCCGGCGCGACCCGAAGGGGCTCTACGCCAAGGCGCAGGCCGGCGCGATCCCGAACTTTACCGGCATCGACTCGGCCTACGAACTGCCGGAGAACCCCGAGATTCGCCTCGACACGGTCGAAACCGAAGCCGATGCGCTGGCCGATCGGCTCGTCGCCGAGCTGCGCCGCCGCGCCATGCTGACGTAGAGTCGCTGCCCAGCCGATTTCGCCTGACCGAGCAGCTATGACGGCGGCGCGGCGGCGGGGCGCTGCGGTCGCGGGGTGATGCGCAATTGCATTCCTTCGAGCGGGTCGTTGTCGTGCGGCGATCGGCACGGCGCGCCGTTGCGGCACGGGCCGGCCGTCGCGCCGGACTGGAAGTACCCGGCATATTCGCAGTCGAACCGCGCCCCGCCAGGGTCCGCTTTCTGCCGGATGGCAAAGCCGAGCAGCGGGAGGCTCCGACCCCGTGTGCCGCAGGGCGAGCCGCAAGCGACCCACGGGGTCTCTTCGCCGCTCGCCGTCAGTCCCTTGTATTCGATCGCGGCGGCGGCCGAGCGATCGCGCGGGGCGATCGTGAACGCCTCGATCGATTGGCCCCGGCCGAGGCGGCCAGCCCACGCGCTGTCGCTGAACCGGAGATCGCCGCGCCCGCGGACATGCGCGACGATTTCGTGACCGACCGGCTGCATTGATCCGTGGGGTGAGACAGAGCCACCCATCCGGAGCGTCGCGATCGGCGGCCACGGACCGCCCGCCCAGCCGGGAGACCCCGGCGCCGCGGCGCCACCGGGGCTGACGCGCCGGATTTCGACGTCCAGCGGCTTCTCATCCAGATCCCGCCCGAGATAGGCGGTCAGCAACGCTATCCCGCCGCGCGGCGCCTTGACGAACAGCATCTTTTGCCGGCCGCCGAGCCAGGCCCCGGCATGACCCGAACTGTCGGTGATTTCGAGATCGTCGCGATCCGGCGGCGTGCCGATGTGCACCGCCGGTACCGCGAACCCGGCGACCGGATCGCGCCAGCGCGTCTCGGCGGCGAGGCTGAATGCGTAGAACCCGGGATCGAGCGGCACGAGGCGGGCGACCGACTCGGGCGGCGGGCCGGAGGCGGCGGGCGCCGCTGCCGCCGCGCTTGCGTCGGGAGCGTTCGGCCGGGGCTGGGGCGGGTTCAGCCGGCTCTGCGCGTTCATTCGGCGGAGGCTACGAGCGCGGGCCGAGCCGCCGGCTTGGCCGCTCTGGCGCGGCGCGGCCGTGAGCGCGGCCGGGGCACGGGGTCGATGCCGCTGACCTGTTTGATCAAGGCGAGATGTCCCGGCAGGCACTTGGTGTTCAGATCATACCCCTCGACGACGGTGCGCCGCGCATTTTGCCGTATCTGCGCGTAATCGGCCTGGTTCTCCACCACCGTGCAGATCCGGTCGACGAGTCCATCGGTGTCGAAAAAATCGACGAGATAGCCGTTGCTGACCCCGTCGATCACTTCCTCGACCGGCGGCGTGCGCGAGCCGATGACGACGCACCCGGCGGCCATCGCTTCGAGGAGGCCCCAGGACAATACGAACGGATAGGTCAGATAGACGTGCGCCGACGAGATCTGCAGGACAGCCAGGTACTGCGCGTAGGGCAGCCAGCCGACAAAATGCACCCGTCTCAGGTCGATCCGGTTGCCGACCTCGGCCAGCATGTAGTCGCGCCAGTTTGCCCCGGCCGGCGGGCGCCGGCCGTAGCTGACATTGTTGCCGCCGACAATGATGACGCGGAGCTTTGGGCAGCGCTCGAGCACTCCCGGCAGCGCCCGCATGAAGCGGTGAAATCCGCGATATGCTTCCAGGTTGCGGGCGCTGTAGGTAAGGACCTGGTCGTCGCGCGACAGCGTCACCCCGCCGCTCAGCCACAATCGCGCGGTCGGCTCCGGGCGAACGATCTCGGTATCGACCCCCTCGTGGGCGACGCTGATGCGGTGCTGAAATTCGGCCGGATACAGATTGCGCTGCCATTTCGTCGGGGTGTGGCCCCAATCCGCCGCGTTCAAACTCACCAGATTGGTCGCGTTGCGCATTCGGATGCGCATCGCATCGTCCTGACCCGGCGGAAACTCGGGATCGAAGTCGAGATCCGAACCACTGGGCCGATACCAGAACTCGAAGTAGCCGAGCATTGGCACGTCCGGCCAGACGTCCTTGATGAAGATCATCTCGCCCCAGCCGGTGTGTCCGACCACGATGTCTGGGGTGAACCCGTCCCGCTTCAGCCCCTCGCACAGCCGCGCGACCGCGAGGCCGTTCATCATGTTGGATTCGAGGTCGGCGAGATACGGCTGAACGCCGGAAGATACCGGGAGCGGAATGTATTCGAGCGTCGGAACGCCTTCAATTTCCTTGTCGCGGCGCTGCGCGACGAACTTCACCTCGTGCCCGGCTTCATGAAGATAGCGGACGACGTGGACATACTGGCCAGGGAAGTTTTGGTGGACAAAGAGGAGCTTCATCACCGTCCGGGGCAGAGGGGGCTGGGTTTTCGATCGGGCCGCCCGATCCGGCTCGCGGGCGGGGCCCGAAAGACCGAAGCGGCAGCGGCCTCAATTACTTGGCCGATTCGGTCGTTTCGATCTCGGTCTCGGCCGCGGCCTGGGCTTCGGGGGTGCGCTCGATCAAGCGGACGTTGATGGCTTCCAGCGGGTCGGCGGCCCCGGCCCGGCAGTGGCTGCCGTTGCGATGCTGCTCGGAAATGCCGCCGCTGAAGAACGAACCCTGGTACACGACGTCGAACCGGTCGGCGCGCTGCGGCACGATCCGCAACGCAAAACCGACCAGCGGCAGGCCGCGGCCGCGCGTCCCGCACAGCGTCCCGCCGGGAACCCAGGGCGTCTCGCCGCCATTCGGCAGCAAGCCCTTCATCTCGAGGTCGCTCGGCGCCAGCTGTTCGAGCGGCCGGATGCTGAAGCCCTCGATGCGCATGCGCCGGCCCAAGGCCCCGACCCAGCCGCGGCCGGGAAACAGGCGATCGCCGGCGCGCTCGATATGCAGCAGGATTTCGGTCGAGATGTCGCGGGTTCCGGTCAGGCCGGCGGCGCGCGGGCCCGCGATGCCAGCCGGTTCGGCGGCGAGCCCCTCCGGTCCGTCGAGCCGGCGCAAATCGAGCGACAGCTCGCCAGCCTGCTGCTCCGCCGCGCCATAGGCGGTGACGATCACCTGGCCGCCGGCAGCGGGCGACCGCAGGATCAGCGTTCCGCCCTCCCTGCCGACCCAGGGCCCGCGCCGCGGGAACGATGCGACGATCTCGACCCCCGTGCCGTCTTCGGCGAAAGGGGCGGCCACATGCGCGGCCGGAAGGCTCAGCCCCGCGACATCGCCGGAAGCCCCGGCGATCTCGCCGATGCGCAGCGCGTAGAGGCCCTCGTCGACCCCTACCAGCCGAACGGTCGTGACCGCGACCGCCGGCGTTTCAGGCGCAGATGCCTGGGAGGCCGTGGCCGGCTCGGCCGCCGCACGCTCCGGTTCCAGCGCGGTCCGGCTCCGCCCCCTGGCGCTCGTCCTGCGAGCCGCGCCGGCCGGAGAGCGCTCTGCTTCGGCTGTAGTCCTCATTCGACAAGATTCCCGATACGACGATTTGTTATCCGGTTCGCCCGAGCGCCGCGCCCGCCCCCTGTTCCCCACGACAAGGCGATGCGACACTCGCCGGCCGGCCCGCGGACGGAAGCCCAGCCCGGCCGAACAGGACCATAAGCGGGTGCTGGGCAGCATCCAACCAGGAAAGTGAGCCCGGAAATTTTTGCAACCGGCCGCAAGCCTGTCAACCGGCT
>Ga0326597_10010285_pt1 | contig 12480 bp, 11 predicted proteins | sample RVTome_12_FD_203789 | JGI IMG/M metagenome (GOLD analysis project Ga0326597, IMG submission 203789) | Soil microbial communities from uranium-contaminated site in the Upper Colorado River Basin, Wyoming, United States - RVT100D185 | ecosystem: Environmental > Terrestrial > Soil > Contaminated >... | reverse complement strand
GCGCGCTGGCCGGGCTACTCGCAGGGCTGTTCGGCGTCGGCGGCGGTGTGATCGCGGTGCCGGTGCTCTACGAGGTGTTCCGCCTCCTCGGCGTGCCGGACGCGGTGCACATGCAGCTCTGTATCGGCACCTCGCTCGCGATCATGGCGCCGACCAATATTCGTTCGTACCTGACGCATCGCTCGACCGGTGCGGTGCTCACGGATGTCGTGCGGCAATGGACGCCGGGCGTGATCGTCGGCATCGCTATCGGTTCGGCCATTGCCACCGTCGCGCCGTCGCCGGTCTTTAAGATTGCCTTCATCGTCATCGCGGCAATCATCTCCGGCAAGCTTCTGTTCGCTCGGGAATCGTGGCGGCTGGGCGACGACCTGCCGAAACATCCGCTGGCGCGTCTCTACGGCCTTGCGGTCGGGCTGATGGCCTCACTGACCGGAGTCAGCGGCGGCTCACTCTGTACTATGGTGCTCACGCTCTATGGCAAGCCGATCCATCAGGCGGTCGCAACCTCTGCGGGCATCGTGGTGCCGATCACGCTCGCCGGCACGCTTGGATATATCGTCGCCGGCCTGCCGCATCAGGCGCAGCTGCCGCCACTCTCGGTCGGCTTCGTTTCGCTGGTCGGGTTTGCGCTGATGGCCCCGGTATCGAGCGTCGCCGCCCCCTATGGCGCGAGAATGGCCCACGCCCTGTCGCGCCGTGCGCTCGAACTCGCGTTCGGGTTGTTCCTGCTCGCCGCGTCGCTGCGCTTTCTCGCCAGCCTCGTGTAATGAGGCGGAACTCTTGAACTGCTTTCTGCAACCGGGTCGTCACTGACCGCTTCCGGTTGAATTAGCCCTGCCAGTCAGCTGGCGCGTCCCGGCCAAAAGCGGAAGTGCAAGCAGACCGGCACAACCGTCTGGTTTTCGGCCCTTGCGGCCGTTGAAACCCCGCGACATAGGCGGCCGGTGTAGATCCGTCACCCGCCATTGCCACGGATTTAGGTCGAAGGACAGCGTCCCAGAATGCTGCACTCTCCCCACCCAAAGCGGATGGTTGTACCGCACGCTCAATTTCCCCGCCAAGCTCTTCGAGGTTACCGTCGAAGGCGATCGTGAGGTTGTCCCAGGCAGTGGCAGATGCTTCTGCCATCTCGTCGTGGGACAGGTTGCGCCTAACCTGTGACAAAGCCGCGGAGCTTGCGCGAATTGTCACGCGGTTGACCGTTCACCGAGTGGCCGATACAGTGCCCGCTGGCAAGGAATCGGGTTTCAAATTTCCTGTCCGTTTTGGGGGGAGCAAATGGCTCAGGACACCAGCAGCGAGAGAAACCGCGTCACCGGCGTGTTCGACCGCGCGGCGGCCACCTACGATCGGGTCGGCCCGCGTTTCTTCGGCCATTTCGGACAGCGGCTGACGGAGTTGGCGCAGATCGCGCCCGGCCAGCGCGTCCTGGACGTCGCCGCCGGGCGCGGCGCAGTGCTGTTTCCAGCCGCCGAGCGGGTCGGCATCAGCGGGCGCGTGGTCGGCATCGACTTCTCCGAAGAAATGGTGCGTGCTACCGCTGCCGAGATCGCCCACTGGCCCCAGGCTGAAATGCGGCGGATGGATGCCGAGCACCTGGAATTCCCGGATGCAACGTTCGACCGCGTGCTCTGCGGATTTGCGCTGTGGTTTTTTCCCAACCCTCACGCAGCACTGCTGGAATTCCTGCGCGTGCTCAGGCCCGGCGGCTCGGTGACCCTCACGACCTGGGCCAACGATAATCCCTCGCAGCTGTTTTCGAGCTCCGTACTAAGGCCCTACCTGCCCGTGGGGAGGGTCGGCGCGGGCAACCCGGATAGCCCGCGATTCAACACCCTCAATGAGTTGCGGGCCGGGCTCGAGCAGGCCGGCTTTACGGACGTGCGGGCCGTCGTGGAGGAGCGGGATTTCGTCTACGGGAGCGGCGATGACTGGTGGGCGACGCTCTGGTCCGTGGGCACTCGCAACAACCTCGAAAAGCTCGACGCGCCGGTGCTCGAGAAGGTGAAGGCGGACGGAATCGGGCAACTGGAGAATTTCCGGCAGCCGGACGGATTCCACATCATCCACCGGGCACTGGTGGGTTTCGGGAGCAAGCCCCGGTAATTACTTTCTGCACCCGCGCCTGCACCTCATCTGCTTTCACGGGGTGCTGGCGCATCACGCCAGACTGGTGCGATCGTGCTGGCGTACGCATTGAGAGAAATCGGACGCTGCGAAGGGCGAGATTCCGCGCAGAACAGCAGAACGCGAGGGGAGGTTCACGCGATTGACGCTGTGCCGGCCCGAGCGATAGAGTGCCGGCCAGTGAAAACAGCGGTTAAACCGATTATGCATACAATGACTGATCCCAAACGGCTGAATGGGAATCTTTGAATGAAAACCATCCACGCCAATAATACTCAAATTGCTTATCAGGACCTGGGTAGCGGACCGCCCCTTGTTCTTCTCCATGGATTTTCGCTGGATCATTCGATGTGGGCAGCCCAAGCCAAGTTATTGCAGCGAAAATACCGGCTCATCATCCCTGACCTGCGCGGGGCGGGGAAAACCGAAGACTCAGCCAAGCCCTTTTCCATCGAAACAATCGCGGAGGACATCGCCGCTCTCTTGGAGGCGCTCGACATGGAGTCGGCCGCCGTGGCGGGGTTCTCGATGGGTGGCTTTATCTTGGCGAATATGCTCGTGCGCCATCCGCTGAAGGTGCGCGCCGCGGCTTTCATCAGTACACTCGGCACAGGCGCCGACGACCCAGAAAGGCAGGAGGCGCGCCTGAAGAACATGCGCTTTGTAATGGAAGAAGGGTCAGAGGCATTCGCCGTCAGTTTTGTCCCACGACTTTTTTCGCCTGCATTTATCAATTCGCATCCGGACGAAGTGGCCCACACTCAGCGCATCATAGGAGGGCAGCGGCCGAGAAGCCTCGCTCTTATGCTCGATGCCATGCGACAGCGTCCGGACTTGTCGCTGCATCTGAAAGATTTTGTTGTGCCCTCTGTGGTCGTCATTGGAAATGAAGACCCCATCGTCCCAGTGGCGGCCATGCGGGCACTCCATGAAGGTATGCCCAAGTCTGTCTTCGAGATCATCGACGGTGCGGGTCACATGACGACGGTGGAAGCGCCCGAAAAAGTGGCATCCGTGCTCGACCAGCTAATGCAGCGCGTTGGGGTGTAGATACATTGGCGACATTCAGCTAATAGCTACCATTTAACAACGAGCCTGCTGCTCTCGTCGAGGCAGGGGAACCCTCGCACGTTCGACGTAGTGCGAGTGATAGCGCAGGTGTAGAGTAATCAGCCTTGAAGGCGGGAGGGGTGGTATGGCCGACATGTTTCCGAACGCCATCGCGTACGAAAGGCTGATGGGCCGCTGGAGTGAGCGCCTTGCGCCGCTGTTCCTCGATTTTGCTCGCTTTGCCGATGGCGGCAGAGTGCTCGATATCGGTTGCGGTACCGGCGCCCTGGTCGACGCGTTAGTTAAACGGGGAAATGCATCAACGGTCGTCGGTATCGACCCCTCGCAGCCGTTCATCGACTATGCGCGGCAGCGCTTTCCCGGACCGCGCTTCCGGTTCGATTACGGCGACGGCATGGCGCTGCCCTATCCGGATGCGTCGTTCGACTGCTCGCTTTCCCTGCTGGTATTCATGTTCATCCCGCAGCCCGAGAAGGCGGCAAGCGAGATGCGTCGCGTGACCCGCCCCGGAGGAACGGCTGCGGCGTGCGTCTGGGATGGCGGCGGCGGCATGGAGATGGCCCGCATCTTCTGGGAAGAAGCAGTCAAGCTGGACCCCGCTGCAGCCACGGGACCCGAAAGGAACCTCCGCTGCAATCGCGCGGGCGAGCTCACGAAAGTGTGGCGCGCGGCGGGTCTTGAGAATGTTGAGGAAGTGGAGTTGGAGATTCGCACCGATTTCAGCAGCCTCGACGACTACTGGGTGCCGTACAACAGCGGCGTCGGCCCACAGGGCGTCTACAACGAGAGGCTGTCTGCGGCGCAGCGCGAGGCGTTGCGCGAGGCACTTCGACGGCGGCTGCTGGGCGATCGCCCCGATGGGCCGTTTTCTCTGCGCGCGGGCGCGTGGGCGGTGCGGGGCACCGTGCCTCTGAGACTGGGCTCATGAACAGCACACAAGGAGCGGCACACAAGACCGGTCTCGATCCGGCTAGACCGACTGTCCTCATTACAGGTGCATCGCGGGGCATAGGGTTGGGTTTCGCAGCACGCTATGCTGACGAAGGCTGGAACGTCATAGCGACGGCGCGCAATCCAGCCCGAGCGGTAGAACTGCAGAATCTGGCCGCACGGTCAAATTCAGTGGTCGTGGAGGAGCTGGACATTCTGAATGAGACGCAGCTTGAGCTATTGGCGAGCAAGTATGCAAGCGTTCCGATTGACGTCCTGATCAACAATGCGGCGTTTCACGGCGGTAAACCGGACGATCATCGATTGGGCACTTACAACTATGCTACTTTCGAACGCTATATGGCGGTCAACGTATTTGGGCCGCTCAAAGTCTGCGAAGCATTCTTTGCATCCGTTGCAAAGAGTGATCAGAAAAAGATTGTGACGCTCACGACCCGGCTTTCATGTCTATCGAGTCCGTCTCCCTTCAATGCATTTCATTTTCAGGCGATCAGCAAGACCGCTCTCAACAGGGCCATGCGGGTCCTTCAGCTCGAATTGCGGAAGACCGGGATTATCGTCGCGTTGATTTCGCCTGGGCGGACGGACACGGACGGGCTGGCTGCGTCGAGAGCCGCAATTGCAGCGAGCTTGGGAGAGGGGGCGCCGACGCCAAATCAACCGGCCGCGCTCTCCGTCGAACAAAGCGTCGCGGCGATGATGCGGGTAATCGCTGATTTGAATGAATCCTATGACGGAAGTCACCTGGATCTTCAAGGCAACATCGTGCCGTGGTAGATCGATGAAGATTTGATCCGCTTGAGAATTACCGAGAGAGCAGGCCGAAAAAGGTGATCCCGTTCAGGGTAGGAGAGGTCGTGAGGATACGTTCATCACTGGTAGCAGCGACAATCGGATTCGCGTTCTCGCTGATGCAAGGCGTCGCGGCAGAAGCCGCCGAAGTCAAGGTTATGGCGGGCATAGCAATGCGTGCGGTGTGGGAGGAACTCGCCCCGCAGTTCGAGCGCGCGACAGGCCACAAGCTATTGATTTGGTACGGCTTCACAGGCGCGATCCGAGAGCGGATGGAGGCCGGTGAGACGTTTGACGTTGCCGTGTTCGGCAAGGGTAGTCTGGACGAGTACACGAAGCAGGGCAAAATCGCTGCCGACACGCACACCGCAATAGCCCGCGTCGGCATGGGCATGGCTGCGCGCGCGGGTGCGCCCAAGCCCGACATCAGCTCGGTCGAAGCGTTCAAGCGTGTGCTGCTGGACGCGAAATCGGTCACCTACCAAACCAATGGCGCCCCCGGCATACACATGACGAGCGTGTTCAGGCGTCTCGGCATTACCGAACAGATGAAAGCCAAGTACCGACGACTAGAAGGGAAACAGCAAAGCACTCTGCCCCGGGTCGCCAGTGGCGAGGCCGAGTTCGGCTTCACTTTCACCAACGAAATCCTGGTCGCGCGCGGCGTGGAGCTTGTCGGGCCGTTGCCGCTCGAGCTGCAGCGTTATTCCCTGTTCACCGCGGGCATCGGCACCGCCGCAAGGGGACCAGCCGCAGCCCGGGCCTTGATCGCGTTTCTCAGATCGCCGCCGGCGGTTGAGGTGATCAAGGCGAAGGGCATGGAGCCTGCCACTCCGTAACGCGGTTGGGTCCCTAGTGCTGGCGCGGATGCGCGGCTGTAAGCACTGAGATTCGCGCGTCATGAGCTGTTAGCACGTCCTTCCACGTCGAATGGCAGCAATGGCTCGGCTTTTGCCGTAACAACAAAGTCAAAGCCGTCACTCGGCAATTCTTTCTCGCCTGTGTCCGGTTCGGAATCCATACCGGACTTTGGCGCATCGTGGAGTCAACGGCTGCATTGGCCGATGAGTTGTCGTTCATGCCGCGCCCACGAGCGGCCGCTTACTGACGTACACCGGCCACCCGGTAACGCATGATTGCGACTCCGGTCAGTGCCCCTTGTTAGCCGGGAACTGCCCATCGGTCGCAGCTTCCAATCTGCCCGTTAGCTGACGGTCGAATTTACGATTTACCTGCGGCGACTGCGTCGTGATTCCGGGGGCATTTCTCAGCGGCTCTCGGCACGAAAACCCAGATTGACTGCGCGCCCGGGTCCAGAGATACTCCCGGACATGCCATTGAATTGCCTATCCTTTCCTTTAACCCCAATCAGTAGCAGAGGTTGGGGGTGACGAAATCTGAGTTGATTGAACGGCTCGCGCGGCGCTACCCGCAGCTGGTGGCGATGGACGCGAAGGTCGCCGTGAAAATGATCCTCGATGCGATGGCCAAGAGGGTGACCGAAGGCCTCTCTGAAGAAAATCAGCACATGACCAGGACTCACGTTAAGATTGTCCGCATCACCACAGGGAATGAACAGTCCCACCTGTCCAAGGGACAAAAGGCATTCAACGCCCTGATCAAGCAGATTGATAATAGACGCACGCGTCTCGCCGCCTGGGAAGCAGCCATCCCGCCCTACCACCGAAGGCACCTCAGCGAACTGGTCCCACTGGTCGAGGAATTGATGGATTTGCGGGTCAAGATGGTACAACGCCTTGACCGGGCGTGCGAGGAGAAAGGGCTGACAGGAATCGAACGCCGCAAAATCGCAGACGTGATTACCGAATGGGCAGGGGAACTGGTGGCGGCGCGCGACGATGCGCAGTTGAAAGCCATTTACAACAAGCACAGCCAATCTGACTACGCCTCAGAGGAGGCTGCCAACATCAATGGCATGAAGTCCGTACTGGAGGACATGCTGGGTTTCGATTGGGACGACGAGCTCGACATCAACTCACCCGAAGATATACTGGAGCGTGCTCAGGCACAAATGCGTGAAAGGCAGGCGCGGTACGACGCCAACCGACAGGCACGGGAAGAACGCCTGACCAAGCGCAAAAAGTCTGCCAAAAAACTCGCCAGAGAGGCACAGCAACAGGCCGAAGAGCAACAGCTACGCCAGTCCATCCGCGAGATCTACCGCAAACTGGCCAGCGCTCTGCATCCTGATCGCGAGATCGACCCGCAGGAGCGTGAACGGAAAACGGCACTGATGCAGCGGCTCAATCAGGCCTATGAAAAGAATAACCTGCTGCAATTGCTGGAACTGCAACTGGAACTGGAGCACATCGACCAGACCACCATCGACGGAATTGGCGAAGACCGGCTGAAGCACTATAACAAGATCCTGAAGGACCAACTCCTGGAGCTGGAGCAGGAAATCCTGCGGGTTAAAGCTGGGTTCAGGGCGCAGTTTGGCATCGCCCCTTTCGTGGACGTGTCCCCCGGCACCATCATGCGGGATCTCGCCGTCGAAATCGTGATCGTCCAGCGGACCATCCGCGATATAGGCAAGGATCTGCTCGCGTTTGACGACATCAAAACGTTGAAGGCGTGGCTCAAGGCCTTGCGCTACCAATCCAGAATGGTTGGTTTCAACGACCTGTTTTAGCGAAGCAGTCGTGACTTGGTGGGTTACCGGTAACTGCTGACCGTCAACGCGAAGAGGTTCTTGATGTCAGCGGTGCTGGCAGCCAAGCCGCGTAAGCTGACGGGCGACGAGCGCTTCGCCTCGAGAAGACCGACTGGTCCGACGCGTCCTCGATTTTGAAAAACACGAAGTAGCAGGCAAGGAGCGAAGATCGTGAGCAAGAAAAGACGAAGCGACATCGTGAAGTTCCCCGTGCGGCGCAGCCGCGCCCCGGACCGCAAGCTCTCCGAGATCATCGAGGAGATGGCAGTTCGCCTCTACAAGGGGCCGGGCAACGCCGCGTCGCTTCCGGCGCTCCGGACGGCGATTCTGCTGGCTAGCGCTGCGTGGAATGCCGCTCTGGGCGATCCGGGGCTGCGCAACCAGCACAATGACCAGATCAAGGAGTTCGACTGGCGCGGCGCCTCACCGTGGGCGGAGCTTCTGTCCAGCGACACCGATCAGCTCATCGACGGCCTTGTCGAGTTCAAAAACACGCACTACCCCAACGACCGTCGGCACATCGCTGCCGTGGAGACGAGCTCCAGCGGCAACGTTCGGGTACACTGGTTTGAAGGGAACGCGCCGGTCACCGCGCTATTTGGCGCACAGGCGCAACCCTTGGGCTACCCAATCGCGGACAAGCTGATAGCGGACATGAAGAGGCACGCCGGCCGCAAGGTGGTGAACTTCAAGGAAGTCCTCGCTGGCCGTTCCGCTGCGAAGGAGTTGCAAAACAGCGTTGCGAGCAGGGCAGAACTCGCCGGCTACCACCCTGCTCACGCCGCCTACGTCTTCGCCCAGAACCACGTGTCAGTAATGTCCGAGCAGCTCACCGCCCTGAAACAAATGAAACCCTTCGTGGACATCATTGCCAAGGCCGAGGACGAGTACTTGCCCAGCGGACCGCCAATGAGTCCGCTGACCGCGTCCTACTTCACTTCCTGGGCTCTCTTCGACGTGTGTGCAGGGTCCGCCAGAGAGACCATCGGATCCGTCGCGATGAAGGTCGGCGGCGCGTTCGGTATGCACGCAGAGTTGGTGCGCGTGATCGGTCTGATGCAGCGATCGAGGATGGGCGTCTACGTCCACGAGGGTACCAACGGCGATCTTGTCGTCCTCCGGGAACTCGTGACCGGTGCCATGTGCCGCTCCGTCGTCCCCGCCGGCTACCGAGGCCAGAAGGGTGAGCTTTGGTATGCTCGGGTGCTCCCGCCGCCCTTCCCCGGGACCACGGAACACATAGTCTTCACCACGCCCTACCTCCTGCTCAAGCCGGGAGTGAGCGAGTGGGAGGCGTACTTCCGCCGCGTGCTCCCGGACGCGCCCCAAGCCGCGCGCCTTGCCACGTACGAGTCGCACATGAAGTTCGGCCCCACGCCCCGGTATTGGACCGAGTTCGTGTTCGAGGGCTACGTAAACCACCGCGCGAACGTGATCGTCCTCGCCGGGTTGCCGGACGTGGAGATGAGCCGGCCCAATTCGCGGGCGAACAGCTGAAGGCCCTCCTCGACCACGGCGACGACCGGGAGTCCGAATGGCTGCGTAAGGGCGGGACCCTGCCGAAAAGCCGCAGGCTAACGCGGCCGGATTCATCACGCTATCGCCGGCCCGTATCCGCCAAGGATATACTGAGCGTGTGCGTTATTCCGACTGCAATTGACAGCCCTCGTTGCATAACAGAGGTAGGAGCCGCAAGCCGTTGGTCTGAGAACATGCTGAAGCTAAAGCCATGTTGATTGATCTGGTGGCAAACGTCATCGGGGCTGGCGCTCGACAGATGGAAGTCGAGTACAAAGACGGACGCGAGGAGGTCTTCGCTGTTTGCTCTGGGGTCGGTGTCAGTATCGCCAGTTTGGATTCGAGTAGCGAGGAGGCGCGTTCGCTGCGTGAGGAGTTGTACGCCATCGCCGAGAAGAGACAGGTCGTTCACATTGCCGATTGCGCGTACGTGTTGCGGGTGCGGGTTGTCGAGAACTTCGGCGAGGATATGTTCAACGTCACCATCAAGAGGAGCTTATAATCAACTCACGGCAACGCCGAAGACCGCTGTCCCTGGAAACCATTATCAACCTGGCCTCTATTTTGCGCGAGGCCGGCCATAGCGGTGAAGCGTTGAACATATTGAACAACGCTCTGAAAAGCAGCACCCAATGGCAAACCCTATCCTCGCGACCTGATGAAAAAAGCAGTGACTTCGCGCAGCTTTTCAATCACCTTCGCCGTCAGACTGGACGACGCGACCTCCCCGCGCTGCATCCGGGATTTTTCAAGCAAGCGGCCAAAACGGGGCGCAATGATCCCTGCCCTTGCGGCAGTGGTAGGAAATTTAAAAAGTGCTGCGGGGCGGACCGCACTCCATCATCGTTACATTGAGGGAGCAAGGGGAATCATCAGGTAGTCGGCGCAAATTTATTGAACTGTATTGCTTTCGTGCCCATGTAGCCCCAAGACGGCCTACGGCAGACTGGATAATTATCATGCAACAAGATCATTGCGAGGGGTGTGGGGAAATTATGGCCAACCACGATGTCGTCCACTTCGGTTCCATGGATAAAGGATATCGAAAGCTTTGCACCCGATGCGTCAACGCAGAAATAGCCAAACTGAGCGGTTTGGAAGATTTTGAGAACATCCGACTCGACCCCATTGGCATCACTGACTGCGCAGGTGAGTCACACCAATTCCATTTCCGGACACGCCTACTTGGGGACATTGTCTCTCTGGAAGCCTTTGAGCTTCGAGAAGGGAACCCCGCCGGCTATCGGTTCCAAATGGTCGGCGATCCCGAAGACGATTTGTTCGCCCTGCTGGGTCGGTTGATCGAGAAAATACGTCGAACGCTTTCCATCCGGCACCTTAAGGAGATCGATGGGCATGGTCTTCAAATTGCCGACGATACGGTGCGGGGGCGAATAGAGTGGGGTGAATCCGAAGATGGTCGCGTGCCACTCCTCGTTGTCGATGGTCGGGAAATTTCTTGGGAAGATTTCGGCAGCATGTTGATGAGTTTTGAGGGCTGGCAGTTCAAATTGGAGATTCTTGATCCCAGTGATGAAGTGTGACGTGCCAGAATGAGCTCGCCAACGGCAGCTCTGTGGCGCATTGCGGTCAGTCGATTGTCCTCGTCGCCTTTGACGGCTGTGGGACGGCTGCGGGTGCTGGTGTTTTCCGGGACCGGACGCTCGCCTTGGCAGTCCTGATCATTCGCATCTACAAAGTGCCAGCGGCCGCTGTGGCCGAGGAGCCGACAGTCGAGTTGGTCAGCACGAACGTCGCTTCTGGCCGAAACCAGCCAGTCGTTTACCTGCCGCCGAGACCCCTTTCCCGATAATCGAACTGGCACGTGTAAATGTTCCGTTAATAAGCATTGCCAGATTGAACGGCAATTTGACCGCCCGTTGATGAACTTGTGGATGGGGGCGGTGCTGTTCCCGCCGGAATCCACCGCAATTAGAATCGGTGGATTGCGCTGCGCTCCATCCATACGGGAGATTCCTTTCGCGTCACGAATGCAGGGGGGATGCCGGTGCAAACCGGATCGAGATGCCGCCAAGCGGGTCGAGCCGGAACACGACTTCTTCGCCGGCCTCGACCCACAGCGGCGGCACGATGGAACCCGTGATGATGATTTGCCCGGCGCGCAGTTGTTCGCCGAACGCGGCGAGCACATCGGCGACGTGACTCACGATGCCGATCAAATCGCCGGTATTCGCCTGTGGATCGGCAGTACGCGCAGCCTCGGTTCCGTTTCTCAGGATACGGCCCGTGAGACCGTCCAGCATGCAACCCGCGCGTGAGGTATCGCATGGTCCGAGGATCACGTGACGCTGGTAGATGTTGCCGGCGAGTATTCTCTCGACATCGTCGGGCGGACAATCGAGGTCGGCGAGCTCGATCGCAGGCCCGATGCCTTTGATCGCGCGCCTGGCAGCATCGCGGCCGGCCCCCGCCGGCAGATCGCTTTCCATGTGCACCGCGATCTCGGGTTCCGCCAACGGTTTCTTCCAGTTCGCGAGCGACAGGGTCGCGCCCGACGAGACGATCGCGCAATCCGTCAGGAAACCGATGAGCGGCGCCGTTATCCCCAGCTTTTCCATTGCCGCGGGCGCACCGAACCCGACTTTCCAGCCGAGCGCTTGTTCGCCGGCGTTGAGGCGCTCCCGCCAAAGGCCGAGTTGTGTCTGCATTCCGCGCGCGATGCGCGGATCTGGCTGATTCGATTGCATCGGATGCCGGCGGCTGCGCACTCAGTGCGTGCGCCCGCCTTCCGCCGATTCGTAGCCCGCCGCTTCGAGCGAGCCCGCGCCGCTCCAACCCCAGACCAGCACGACGTCCTCGTTCGACGTGTTCTTGAAACCGTGCCAGTGGCCGCGCGGCGTAAATGCAACGTCACCTTCGCCCGAAGGCTTTTCGCCGTCGTCGGTGTACATCACGCCGCGTCCCTTGATCACGATCCAGAACTCGTCGCAATTGAAATGCCGGTGCCGGTCGTGCTGGGCGCCGGGCGGCAGCACCGTCCAGCCGACGAGCAGCTTTTCGGAGTTGGCGGTCGTCTGGTCGATCAGGAACTGCACCTGCATGTTGACCCATCCATCCTTCGCCGCCAACCCGCCGACTTTGGGAACGTCCTTGAGATTGGTGCAGTACGGTTTCAGTTCGGGTTTCATTTCGACATTCCTCCCAGACGGCGGTAGACCTCGTGCGCGGTGACAAAGTCGCGGTGATCGATACCGAGGCCGCGGCACGCGTTCATCATTTCGTTCGCGGCGGCGGCGAGCGGCACTGGCAACCCCAGCTTGCGCCCCAGTTCGAGCACCAGCAGCATGTCCTTCTGCTGCAGGTTCACGTCTGCCAGCGGCACT
>Ga0326597_10010284_pt1 | contig 12480 bp, 12 predicted proteins | sample RVTome_12_FD_203789 | JGI IMG/M metagenome (GOLD analysis project Ga0326597, IMG submission 203789) | Soil microbial communities from uranium-contaminated site in the Upper Colorado River Basin, Wyoming, United States - RVT100D185 | ecosystem: Environmental > Terrestrial > Soil > Contaminated >... | reverse complement strand
TGATAGCGGTGTTCGTACATCTCCTCGACGTAGTAGCGGTTTCCGATCCGGGCGGGACGCACCAGGTGCAGGTTGCTGACTCGGAAGCGACCTTCGCGCAGGTTGAAATAGGCCATCCGGATGCCGGGCCCGCCGCGAGCGGCGGGATAGAAAGCCTCCATCGACTCCTCTGTCACGAGCCCACACGCGTAATCGCAATCGAGCTCACACGAGCGCTGGATGAACTGCGAAATCTCCTGCGGAGTCGCGAACGGCATGTCGGCCGAGAGGTAGAGCACGAGATCCCGCTCTTCGGCGGGCTCGGGATCGCGACCGGTCGGTCCGGCCCCGGGAAGCATTCTCCGATAGGTCTGCCAGATGTTCTCGTAGAGGTTTCGAAACTGGGGAACGATGTGAAACGGCTTGTGGAGTTCCCGCTTGATTTCTTCGCGTTCGAAGACTTCGCCCAGGCGTTTGGCGTTGCCGACGACCCAGACCTCGGAGACTTCGGGAACATCCTGCAAGGCCACCACCACGTGGGCTACGAGCGGGCGACCCCCAAGCTCGAGATAGACTTTGCTCTGGCCGTAGACAGCCTTCGCAGCCCTCCTGTCTCCGGCGGCGACTATCGCGGGAATCACCTTCAAGAGCGCCTCCTTGGGTCTCTGCCGGCGCGGGTTCGCCGAGAGCCTGGGATCGGAGCAGATCGATCCTCGCGCCCGAGCATAGATCTGCTCGGGGGCGCGGCCCAATCCGCAAACAATGCGAACGCATTCGCAAGAGGTGGTCCGTGCGACGAGCGCGCCCGGGTTGTGCTGGTGGAGCCGAGCGGGATCGAACCGCCAACCTCCGCGTTGCGAACGCGGCGCTCTCCCAATTGAGCTACGGCCCCACGATCCGGTTGATTCTCTCCGGAGGCGCGACACGGTAAGACGGTGCCCGGCGCCCGTCAAATTCTAGTGGACGAAACCGCGGTTGGAGTGGCAGGCTTTCCGAATGACAATCGAAATCCGCACAATCCTCATCCCGATCGACTTTTCGGACAACGCCCGCGCCGTCATCGAGTGGGCGGCCCACCTCGCCCGCGAGCCAGAGAGCAAGCTGGTGCTGTTTCACGCCTACCACCTGCCCGTCGAATTCCAACAGCTCGAGGGCGCCTACCTACCACCCGATTTCTGGGCGAACGTGAAGGCCGAGGCGCAAGCCTCTCTCGCCCGTTACGAAGCCGAACTTCGGGAAAGTGGACACTCGGTGGAGTCGGTGGTCCGCGAGGGCTATGCGGCGACAGCGATCGTGGACGAGGCCACCGAGCGCGGCGCCGACCTCATCGTGATCGGCACCCACGGTCTTTCGGGCCTCAAGCACATGTTGCTCGGCAGCATCGCCGAGCGTGTCGTCCAGAAGGCACCATGCCCGGTGTTGACCGTCAAGGGCGACCGCAGCGACTGACCGGGGCGAATCGCGTTTTCCGGCGGGCGGCGGGCTTCCGCCGCCCGCCCAGAAACAGCGGAGCCAAGTCCTGACGTCGCTCGCGATCCCGCTCTAGACGGTCTCGAAAAAATAGGTCATCCGGACCTGCAGCGCGGTGGCGAGCTTGTGGAGCGTCGACATCGAAGCCGCGCTCTTCCCCAACTCGATCTGGGAGATCAGGCTGACGGAGAGACCCGTTCGATTGGCGAGCTGTTTCAACGTGAGTTGCGCCGCGGTGCGCCTCTCGCGCAGCCGCTTGCCGACCACCTGGTTGAGCCGCGTCTCCAGGTCGACGAGCAGTCCCTTTTCGCGAATCGCGCTTTGGACCACGGCGCGGAGTTCATCCACCTCCAGCGGCTTCTGTAGATAGTCGAATGCCTGGTTCTTGAGCGTGCGAACCGCGGCTTCGACGGTCGGAAGTCCCGTCATCGCGATCACACAAATATCGGAATCCGCGCCGCGGATTCGCTCGAGCAACGCGATGCCTCGACCCTCGGGTGGCGAAACGTCCAGGATCACCATCTGATAGCGACCCTGCTTGACGGCTCCGATCACCTGCTCGGGATCGTTCAGCACCTCCGCTTGATGACCCTCGGTGGTCAAAACGTCCTTGATCTGTACGTTGCTTCCCTCGTCGTGATCGACAACGAGAACGTTCAATTGCTGTTTGGATGCCATCCCATCCTCCGACATCGGCCGGCCGCCAACTCCCGCCCCCCGGCGCAAGTGCGTGCGCGGTAATGTGAAAGCCGATCTCCGAAGCCATTTGAATCACTCGGAATTTTCGTCGGGCCGACCTTCGAGGGGACTGTTCGGTATTTCTACCGAGTTCCATTAGCCCTGAATTGCGAAGAATCGAAAAAATTCAACGCGGCGCTCCGTGAATGGGCATCCGGAAGCAGCAAAGGGCGTTCAGGGATTGGCGGGAGAGGTGAGCCAGTCCATCCCGAACGCGGCGGCCGGGGCGGTCGCTGGCGCGACGCGAAGCACATCGAGCCGGGCATCTGGCTGGCCGGGCGCCACGACTTCGATCCAGCTCGGCGCCTGGATTCCCTCGAAGACGGCGGTCGGGCCAAAGCGAAACCGCACTCCGCCGGGGCGGTCGATCTGCACGATCTCGTAGGTCTCCAGATCCACCCACACGGATGGCAGCATCTGCTCTTCGCCGTCGCCGCCGCGCGGCAGCCGGCCGCCGAATACGTAGCAGTCGCGATCTGCGACGCGGCCGAGAACCACCTCTCCAAAGGCGACTCCATAGCTCGCGAGCGCGGCCCGGAAGGCGGCACCAGATTGGGCCTGGAGAAAGAAAGTCGGGGGGAGAAACGGATGCGGGGCGTCCAGTAGCTGGCCGTCGCGGCTCGCGGTATAGGAATTCCCCTGCAATAGGTGGCGCTCGACAAAGCCGCGACGGCTCCGCAACTCGAGTCGAGCCAGGCCGGTCGGGTGGCTTGCCAAGACGCCCGTCCCAACCGGCTCGCCGTCGCCGATCCTGAGAGTGACCTCCAGCAGCACCGGGTCTGATCGGCCCGAAAGGCGGTTCGTCTCTGCGACCGCGTCCGCAATCTTTTCGGCGTTGGGGATGGCCGCATTGGCCAGAGCCGACGCGATGCAGAGCGCGGCAGCCAGCTTCAACGCGCCGTGCAACGAGCGAATTCGACGCCTTGTGGTCAACCTGCAGCTCCCGCAAGCCCGCTGCCGCCAGCGTAGCTGGCGCGATCTCCGAGTTCCTGCTCGATGTAGAGCAGCCGATTGTATTTGCAAACCCGCTCGGTCCGGCAGAGCGAACCCGTCTTGATCTGTCCGCAATCCGAGCCCACTGCGAGGTCGGCGATCGACGTGTCCTCGGTCTCTCCCGAGCGGTGGGAAACCACCGCCGCAAACCCCGCTTCACGCGCTCTTCGGATGGCTTCGAGGGTTTCGCTGAGCGTTCCGATCTGGTTCAGCTTGATCAGGATCGCATTCGCAGCGCCCTCGCGAATCCCGCGATCGAGGATGGCTGGATTGGTGACGAAGAGATCATCACCGACGAGCTGAATTCGGTTGCCCAGCGATCGCGTCAACGCAGACCAGCCCTCCCAATCTCCTTCGGCGAGTCCGTCTTCGATCGAGACGATCGGATAGCGGGCCGCCCAACCTTCCCAGAACGCGATCATCTCTTCCGTGCTCTTGGTCGCGCCTTCTCCGGCCAATTCGTATTTACCATCTTCGTAGAATTCGCTCGCAGCGGGGTCGAGCGCGATGGCCACCTGATTCCCGGGCTCGTAGCCGGCCTTCTCGATCGCGCGGAGCACCAGTTCGATCGCTTCGCGGTTGCTCGCAAGATCGGGCGCAAAGCCGCCTTCGTCGCCTACGGCGGTTGCGAGCCCCCGCTCGGCAAGTACGTCCCGTAGCGTATGGAAGATTTCCGTCCCCCAGCGAATCGCCTCCGCGAAGCTCGGCGCACCGATGGGGAAGATCATGAATTCCTGCAGGTCGACGGTGTTGTCCGCGTGCGCGCCCCCATTCAACACATTCATCATCGGGGCCGGCAGTCGTCGCGCGGCGTCACCGCCGAGAAACCGATAGAGCGGAACGTCCGCGGCGTCTGCGGCGGCATGGGCGGCGGCGAGCGAAATCCCCAGAATCGCGTTCGCGCCAAGACGGGATTTTGTGTCGGTACCATCGAGGTCCCGCATCGCGCGATCCAGCGCGGCCTGTTCGTCGAGGCCACCGAGAGATCGGCCGATCACTTCTCGCGCGAGTTCGCCGTTCGCGTTCGCGACGGCCTTCAGCACACCCTTGCCGCGAAACCGATTCGGGTCGGCATCGCGAAGCTCGAGCGCTTCGCGCGAACCCGTGGATGCTCCAGATGGAACTGCCGCGCTTGCACGCCGTCCTTGCGACGTGGTGATTTCAACTGCGACCGTGGGATTGCCGCGCGAATCCAGAATTTCTCGGGCCGACACTGCCGCGATGGTGACTTCGGCCATGCTTCCTCCTGGGTGGGTCGCAGGGCGGGGGAGGCTAGCTCATGGCGTCCGCGGCCGCGCTCCGGGGAACCACCAGCGGACTGCCATCTGGCGCCTGGATCACGTCCGCGCGGATTCCGAAAGCCGCCAGCAGATTCTCGGGGTTCAGGACGTCCGCTGGCCGTCCGCAATCGAGCACCCGGCCCTCGGCGAGCAGCGCGAGGTGATCGGACGCGCGGGCAGACAGCGAGAGATCGTGGGAAATCACCAGCGCGCTGCGCCCGTCTCGCGCAAAGTCCCGCACGAGATCGAGGACGGCGACGCGATGGGCGAGGTCCAGATGAGCGGTCGGCTCGTCCAACAACAGGATCCTCGGTTCCTGGGTCAGCGCCCGCGCGATCAAGACCAGTTGTCGCTCGCCGCCCGAAAGGTCGAGAATCGATCGGTCCGCGAATTCTTCGATGCCCACGCGCGCCATCACATCCCGCGCCAAGGCGATGTCCGCGCGGGATTCGAAGCCGAGCACGCCCAGATGCGGCGAGCGCCCCATCAAGACGACTTCGATCACCCGAAACGGAAAGGAAACCGGCGTGTCCTGGGGAACCACCGCGAGTTCTTTCGCGAGGTGGCGGCGGGAGAATCCATCGATCGGAGCACCGCGGATCGAGACGCGGCCCGCACTCGGGCGCAACACCCGGGATGCAACCCTCAGCAAGGTCGTCTTGCCAGCGCCGTTGCGGCCGGCGAGTGCGACCACCGCGCCCTCGGGTACCTCGAGGCTGACGCCTTTCAGGATTTCCCGCTCGCCGAACTTCAGCTCAATGCCTTCGAAGCACAGTGCGGCGTTCGTCACGATAACACTCGTTGGTGATAGCGCCTCAGCAGCCAGAGGAATAGCGGTCCGCCGGCGAGCGCGGTAATCGCTCCGACGGGGAGTTCGCGGCCGTCGAGAATCGTACGTGCGATTGCATCACAAATCACCAGGAAGGCGGCACCGCCCAGTGCCGAAGCAGGAATCAACAGACGGTGATCGGGGCCGAAAATCAAGCGAAGCAGGTGTGGAATCATGAGTCCGACGAAGCCGATCAGCCCGGCAACGGATACGGCCGCACCCACCATCAGGGAGCTGGCGATCAACACGATTCGCCGCTGGCGATCGATGTCGACGCCGAGCTGCTCTGCGGATTCGCCACCGAGCGCAGAGAGGTTCAGGCTGCGCGCGAGCGGAATCGTGGAGCCGAGACCGAGCACCAGAAACGCCGCAACCCAACCCGATACCTCGACTCGAATCGATGAAAGGCTTCCGATCAACCACAAGAAAATGCTCGCACTCTCGGTCAGGCCGGCCATCGATGCCAGAAACACGATTGCTGCCGATGCGAATGCGTTGAAGACCACGCCGGTCAGCAGCAGGCTCGTCGTGGAGGCCCGGGCATTGGCACCGGCAATCGCGTAGAGAATCGCGGTCGTGAGCAGGCAACCCGCAAAGGCAGCCGGCGGAACCGCCTCATACCCCAACCCGACGGCGCTTCCGAGGCTCAAGACGAGAATTCCGCCGAGCGCGGCGCCACCGGATACCCCCAACACGTAGGGATCCGCGAGTGGATTGCGAAGCATAGCCTGGAACAACACTCCCGATACCGCGAGACATGCACCGACGAGTGCACCGAGCAACACCCGCGGAAGTCGCACGCGCAAGACGATGTCCGCGGCGGGTCCGACGGCATCGCGATCCCCAAGCACCGAGAAAATCTCGCCCACACCCAGACCGCTCGGGCCCGCGGTCAAGCCCACGACCAGTGCACCGAGCAGGATCGCGCCGAGTGCGGAAAGCGACGACAAGACCCGCATCGGTGTCAAGATCTTCAATGGGATTCGGCTCCCTGGCTGGCACCCGAGTCTTGATCGACACTGCGAATCGCAGCCACCATCGTCCGCAGCGAACGGTCCAGGTAGGGACCCGGCAATGTGACCAGACCCTGAGGGACCGCGACCACCCGGCCCTCCGCGACTGCTGGAATCGACGTCCAACGAGACCAATGCTCGATCGCGGGGACGGGATCGTCACTGCTGTCGATGATCAGCTGCGGTCCGGCCGCAATCAACCATTCGAGCGAAACGCGAGGATACGCCTCTGAATATTCGACGGCTGCATTGTCGAGGCCGGCCGCATCGAGCATCGCGCTCAGATAGCTTCCGCCGCCCACCAGATAGAGCGGGTCGCGTTGGAGAACCAGCACTGCGGAGCGCCGAGGTCGAAGCGAGGCTTCCCGCGCGACGTCGATCCAGGTGCTTTGAATCGCCGCGACACGCTCCCGTGCCGCTTCGGAACGACCAATCCGATCTCCGAGCGTTTGCATCGACTCCAGGATCTGATCCAATGTGACGCTCGCGAGCTCGATCACCTCGACTCCGAGTTCGCGCAACCGTGTGCGGAAATCGCGCTGCTGCACACTGGGGACGACGACCACCAGATCGGGTTCGAGGGCCACCACGGCTTCCAGGCTGGGATTGAACAGGCCACCAACGCGGGGAAGAGCGGCAACGGCCGGTTCGTGGTCCGCCGAATACTCGTCGACTCCGACGAGTACGTGCTGTGCGTCGAGTGCGATCAGCATCCGCGTGAGGGACGGATTCATCGAAACGACCCGGAGATTCCGGGTCGCAGGCGCCGATGAAACCGCCGGGTCGCTTCCGGCGGACACGCCGGCCCAGCACGCGGCAAGCAGCGCGATCTCCAGCAATCGTCTGGTCGAGCGATTCATCGGGCAATTGATATTTCGCCCAACCCCCGAGCGCCAGGGCGATCTTTGGAGGCGGTGGGGGGCCGGCGGCGGCACCGCCGACCCCCGGAACTTCATTTGATTTGTGCCGTCGTCTTGCCCTCGGTGCTCACAAAGGGCCGAAGGCGCTCGAGCGCCGCCTGGCCGATCCCCTTCACCTCTGCCAGCTCCTCGATCGACTTGAAGCCGCCGCGCTCCTTGCGCATCGCGACGACCGCATTTGCACGAGCCTCGCCGATCCCCGGTAGCAATTCGAGCTGCTCGGGCGTTGCGGTGTTGATGTTGACGATTCCGACGAGTCGCGGCGAGGCGTCCTCGGCGAGACTCGATCCGGCCAAAGCAAGGCCGAATGCCGTCAGCAGGGCGAGCGAGAGCACTCGCCCGCTGCGCGTGTTGCAGATCATGGTGTTTCTCCCGGGACCATCGGGATGAGAGGCTATGCGGTCGCCGAAACGCTCGGCCGCTCGATTGCTTGCTCAGCGGTCTCGGGTCACCGCAAATTGGGCCGCCGCGGTCAGATCCACCTTCGCGTCAGAGTCCGGGAACGGAGCGATCGACGCCACGGCGCGCTCGGCGTGTTCCTGAGCGCGGCGCACGGTGTCTTCGACGCCGCGGTAACGCTCGATCAGATCGAGGACCGGCGCGAGGTCGACCGATTCTGAAGCGGCCGGCGTCTCCGTGCCGAAGTCCGCCATTCGAGATGCACTCTTGATCAGGACCGAGACCGCCTCGCGCTCGGCTGACGTGCAGCGTTTGAGCGCGAGCAGCAACGGCAGCGTCACCTTGCCCTCGCGGATATCCATGTTGGGAATCTTGCCCAATGCCTTTTCGCCGGCCTCGTAGTCGAGCGCGTCGTCGCGCAACTGAAACGCCAGACCGAGTTCTCGACCGAAATCCGAGAGTCTCCGCCGCTCCGCGCGAGTGACACCACCCAGGATCGCTCCAGCTTCGGTGGAAGTCGACAACAGCATCGCGCTCTTGCGCTCGATGACCCGAAAATAATGGGATTCGGTGATCGTCGGGTCGTAGCTTCTTTCGAGCTGGAGAATTTCTCCTTCGGCCATGCTGCGAATTGCATTCGCGAAGATCAGCAGAATTTCCGGGTCGCCGTCTTCGACGATCATCGCGCAGGCACGCGAGTAGAGGAAGTCGCCCGCAAGGATCGCGCGACGGTTGCCCCACAACGCGTTTGCCGATGGTCTACCGCGCCGCAGTTTCGAGAAGTCGACCACGTCGTCGTGCAACAGCGTCGCGGTGTGGAGCAATTCGATCGCGGCTCCCACCTGGACGCGGCGACTTCCCGTGTAACCGCAGAGCTGCGCGGTCAACAGCACCAACGCGGGCCGCATTCGCTTGCCGCCGGATTGGAGCAGGTGGTCGCCGAGCAATCCAACGATCGCTGCGTCCGAACTGAATTGCTCGCGCATCGCGCGCTCTACGAGCTCGAGGCAGACGGCATTGCGATCGAGGGCCTCGGAGAAGATCCGCGAATTCGAAACCGACGCTGTGGAGGGCTGCGTCATAGCGGCGCAAGCTAGCCATCCTGCCTGCGGCTGTCAAAGATTGTTGCCGTAAAAAGCGGTGCAAAACCAGGTGCTTAACAATCGTTTGCGGAGACGTGAACGGCACTTGACGCACGCAGCCAGTGAACCGCGGCGGCGACGCCGGCCACCGGGATGAGTTCGGCGCCCGCGGGCCGCGCAACCGCGACGCCAGCGGGCAGGATCACGCGCCGAAATCCAAGGCGCGCCGCCTCCCGCAACCGCAACTCGATGCGGCTGACCCGCCTCACCTCGCCCCCGAGACCGATTTCGCCGAACGCGGCGACATCAGCGGGAAGCGGGGCGTCGAGCCGACTCGACGCGAGTGCCAGGGCGAGAGCGAGATCCGCGCCAGGCTCCGATACTCGCAGACCGCCCGTCACATTCACGTAGACGTCACGAGACAGGAAATCGACGTCAGTGTGGCGGTCGAGGGCTGCGAGCAGCAAGGCGAGTCGGCCGTCGTCCAGACCGACCGTCGTGCGGCGCGCGGTTCCATAACCCGCGGGAGCGACGAGAGCCTGCAGTTCGACGAGCATCGGCCGGCTGCCCTCCACGATCGGTGCAATACAAGAACCGGGTGCACCCGCCCGGCGTTCGGCGAGAAACAACTCGCTCGGATTTGCGACATCTTCGAGACCGCGCTCCGTCATCGTAAAGACACCCACCTCCTGGGTGGAGCCGAATCGGTTCTTGCTCGCGCGAAGCAGCCGAAAGATCTGGCCGCGATCGCCCTCGAAACCGAGCACGATATCGACGAGGTGTTCGAGCACCCGCGGCCCAGCGATCGCTCCGTCCTTGGTGACGTGCCCGACCAGGATCAGGGCGGTATTGCGGGACTTTGCGAGCGCAGCGAGTTCCGCCGCGCACTCGCGCACCTGAGCGACCGATCCGGGTGCCGACTCGACCCGATCCGTGCGCAGCGTCTGGATCGAATCGACCACGACGACCGACGGTGCCCGCTCGGTCCAGATCGCCGCGATCGACTCGGCACGCGTCTCGGCAAGAACCAACAGATCTTTCGGGACTGCGGAGAGGCGCTCTGCGCGCAAGCGCAATTGCTCGGGGCTCTCTTCGCCGGTGACGTAGAGGATCGCCGCCCTCGATCCCAATGCGGCAGCGAGCTGAAGCGCCAGAGTCGATTTTCCGACACCCGGTTCGCCGGCGAGCAGCACGACGGAACCGGGTACGAGTCCGCCGCCGAGGACCCTGTCGAATTCGACGATATTCGTCGCCAGACGCGGTGCGCTCGCGGGATCGATTTCCCCCAGCAGCATTGGCTTGCCGGAATCGGTGTTGGGGTTTTGTCTGAGTCGCGTCGAATCGCCGGGAGCGCGAAGCGTTTCTTCGACGAGCGTCGACCAGCCACCGCACGACGGACAGCGACCGATCCAGCGCGGTTGTTGGCCACCGCATTCGGTGCAGCAGTAAACCGTCCGAGAGCGCGCCATCTCGACATTGTACCGATCTGTCCGCAGTAAATCGGAGCGGTTTTTCGCAAATCTCCCGACCGCGCATCCGTTCCGCGATAAACTCCGATTCGGAGGCGCTCCGAAACGACGATGGGGGCAGCCGAATGTCCGACATGCCTGGCCTATTGCGGGCCTATCTCGCGCTGGACAAGCGGCGAAAAGATGGCGGCCTTTCGCCGATCGAACTGGTGCGCTGGTCCCAGCTGAAGGCCACGCTGAATCGCCACTTTCAGCCGGACGTCAAGGAGCAACACGCGCAGCATCGAGAGTCCGTGCGCGTTCCGCTCTCACTCAACGTGAGCTTCGAATCCCGTGGCGAAATCCGCAAATGCATGATGAAGAACCTCTCGGCCGGGGGAATCTTCGTCGCCACCGAGTCGCCCCTTCCGATTGGCACTCCCTTCAACGTGCGAATTCGAATCGAGAGGACCGGCGAGGAAATCGAACTTCCCGGCGAAGTCGTCTCGGTGGGCGCGAGCGCCGACCTGTCCCACGAGGAGCACGGGATGGGGGTTCGCTTCGTCAATCTCACCGAAACCCAGCGCCAACAGGTGACGGAGTTCTCGGAAGAGGCCATGCGGAGGGCGATCGAGGGCAGCTCCGGCGGGCAGCCCGGCAAGCCGTAAACCTGCGCCTTGGATTCGGTTGACAGCTCCGGGCGATCCTGCTTCTCTGCCCGTGCGGCCGAGACCTACGTTCAAGCTGCGCAGCGGGCCGCTTTGCCCGGAGAATCCATGTTCGAACGCATTTCGCACCTCGCCGATCAGGCCCTACGCGACGAACCGCCCAGTTGGGACGACGCCCTCTGGATCCTCGAAGGCGCAGACGTCGAGTTGCTTCCGCTCCTCCACGCCGCCTATCTGCCCCGCGAGCGTCACTTCGGCCGAAAGGTGATGGTCCATATCTTGAACAACATTCAGAACGGGCTCTGCCCGGAAGACTGCGGATACTGCTCCCAATCCAGCGATTCCGATGCGGCGATCCGCAAGTACCCGATCAAGAGCGACGCGGAAATCTTCGCAGCGGCCGAACACGCCGCTCAGTCGGGCGCGAGTCGTTACTGCATGGTGCTCTCCGGCCGCGGCCCAACGATCGAACGCACCCGCAAACTCGGGCGCCTGATCCGTCAGCTGAAGGATCGATATCCGATCGAAGTCTGCTTATCGGCCGGGCTGATCGAAGACGCGCACGCAGAAATTCTCGCGGAAGCCGGACTCGATCGGCTGAATCACAATCTCAATACCAGCGAGAGCCATTACGGCAAAGTGTGTACCACCCACACCTACGCGGACCGGGTGCGCACGCTGGAGGCGGCCCACAAGTGCGGGATCGAAACCTGCAGCGGGTTCATCCTGGGGATGGGCGAATCGAGCAGCGACGTCGTCGAGCTGGCGTTCCGCCTTCGAGAACTCGAGGTCCCGTCGATTCCAGTGAACTTCCTGATCCCGATCGAAGGCAACGCGCTGCAGGCCGACGACAGCCTCACGCCGGAACGTTGCCTCCGAACCCTCGCGTTGGTGCGCTTCGTCAACCCGCGGGCCGAGATCCGCGCGGCAGGAGGGCGCGAGGGACACCTGCGCACCCTCCAACCGCTTGCCCTCTACCCCGCAAACTCGCTGTTCGTCGAGGGCTATCTCACCACCCGAGGCGATGCGGTTTTAGACACCTACCGGATGATTCGCGATGCTGGATTCGAAATCGAGGGAAACCCCGTGTACGAGGCGGAAACCGGGTCCTCGAGTGCTTTCCGCCTGACGGGTACCGACGGCGAAATTCTCAAGCCAGAGATTGCCCGTCAACCTTGATTGGCGACGCCGTCGGCGTACGCTCCCCCTTCGACGATTGCGACCCTTCTCCACCGATGAATGCAGCCTTTGTCTCCGCTCAACATTCGGTCCATATCCACCGATAACCCGAAGCGCGCAGGATGAGCGTGGCAGCATGCGGACATTTTCATCCCCTCGCTGGATAACGACACCGGCCAGATGGACCAGAGTCCCTACATCTTCGAAGTAACCGCCGGCGCCCTCTACGTGCTCGTGGGGGGGCGCCTGTGGCTGCTGAGTCGGCGGACCCGCCAGCTCCCCGAGCGACTCGTTGGCATCACGTTCCTTCTCTGGGGGGCGTCCTACCTCCTCTATAATTTTCCGCTCATTGTGAACGACGAGGCGCTGCTGACGCCGTTCTTTTTTAGCGGACGCGTAATTTTCGACATCGGAATGATCACCATCGCGCTGTTTACCCAGCGCGTATTTCGACCCGAAAATCGCTGGGCGGACTGGATCGT
>Ga0326597_10010282_pt1 | contig 12481 bp, 11 predicted proteins | sample RVTome_12_FD_203789 | JGI IMG/M metagenome (GOLD analysis project Ga0326597, IMG submission 203789) | Soil microbial communities from uranium-contaminated site in the Upper Colorado River Basin, Wyoming, United States - RVT100D185 | ecosystem: Environmental > Terrestrial > Soil > Contaminated >... | reverse complement strand
GCGCTGGCGCCGGCTGGTCCGCGATTACGAGCAACGTCTCGACGTCTCCGAGGCCATGATCCATGTCGCCATGGGTAGCCTGCTGCTGCGTAGAATCAGCCATTGATCACGTTTTCAAACGGACTCTAAAGACTACGATTTCAACAAGAGACAAAATAGACCACTTGGTGTTGCGAGGGCGTTAGTAAATATAGGTTTGGTAGAAATTGATCGAGGAAATAAACCAAGGGCATGTGAAGTGATGCAACAAGGCTCCATAGTTTATAAAAACGTTGGTGCAGATCATTTACATGCGGAAACTGTACAAATAATGGCACATTTCGACTGTAAACCCACCTAGATAATTTTTTTGACGCAGTGCAGCGTCGACCGGCCGCCGCCCCCTCACGCGCTCCTGTTGCGCACCAGATCATCCACCACCGCCGGCTCGGCCAGGGTGGAGGTGTCGCCCAGGTCTCCAGTCTCGTTGGCGGCGATCTTGCGCAGGATGCGGCGCATGATCTTGCCCGACCGGGTCTTGGGCAGGCCGGGGGCCCACTGGATGGCGTCGGGCCGGGCGATGGCGCCGATCTCCTTGGCCACCCACTGGCGCAGCTCCTCGCGCAGGGCGTCCGATGGCTGTTCCCCCAGCTTCAGGGTGACATAGGCGTAGATGCCCTGGCCCTTGATGTCGTGCGGGAAGCCCACCACCGCCGCTTCGGCCACCTTGGGGTGGGCCACCAGCGCGCTCTCCACTTCCGCCGTGCCCATGCGGTGGCCCGACACGTTGATCACGTCATCCACCCGCCCGGTGATCCAGTAATAGCCGTCGGCGTCGCGCCGGCAGCCGTCGCCGGTGAAGTACATGCCCGGGTAGTGGGTGAAATAGGTGTCGACGAAACGCTGGTGATCGCGGAATACGGTGCGCATCTGGCCCGGCCAGGAATCCAGCAGGCACAGATTGCCGGCGGCTTCGCCGTTGCCGTCGATGACCTGGCCCGCGCCGTCCACCAGCGCCGGCACGACGCCGAAGAACGGCCTGGTGGCAGAGCCGGGCTTGAGCGCGGTGGCGCCGGGCAGCGGCGTGATCAGGATGCCGCCGGTCTCGGTCTGCCACCAGGTGTCGACGATGGGACAGCGCCCGTCGCCCACCACCCGGTGATACCACAGCCAGGCTTCCGGATTGATGGGCTCGCCCACCGTGCCGAGCAGGCGGATCGACTTGCGGCCGGTCTTCTTCACCGGGCCCTCGCCCTCGCGCATCAGGGCGCGGATGGCGGTGGGGGCGGTGTAGAAGATGTTGACCCTGTGCTTGTCGCACACCTGCCAGAAGCGCGAGGCGTCGGGATAGTTGGGCACGCCCTCGAACATCAGCGTGATGGCGCCGTTGGCGAGCGGCCCGTAGACGATGTAGCTGTGCCCGGTCACCCAGCCCACGTCGGCGGTGCACCAGAAGACGTCGCCGTCGTGGTAGTCGAACACGTACTGGTGAGTCATGGCGGCATAGACCATGTAACCGCCGGTGGTGTGCAGCACCCCCTTCGGCTTGCCGGTGGACCCCGAGGTGTAGAGGATGAACAGAGGGTCCTCGGCGCCCATCTCCACCGGCGGGCAGTCCTCCGACGCCTTTTCCATCGCCTCATGGTACCACACGTCGCGCCCCTCGACCCAGCCGACCTTGCCGCCGGTGTGCCGCACCACCACGCACGTCCGGATGGTGGGGCAGTCCTTCAGCGCCTCGTCGGTGTTCGCCTTGAGCGGGATCTTGCGACCGCCGCGCACGCCCTCGTCGGCGGTGATCACGATGTTGGAATCGCAGTCCTGGATGCGTCCGGCCAGCGAGTCCGGCGAGAAGCCGCCGAACACCACCGAATGGATCGCCCCGATGCGGGCGCACGCCAGCATGGCCACCGTGGCCTCGACGATCATCGGCATGTAGATGGTGATGCGGTCGCCCTTCCTGGCGCCGACGGCCTTCAGCACATTGGCGAACCGGCACACCTCGCGGTGCAGTTCGCGATAGGTGACGTGCCGGCTGTCCCTGGGGTCGTCCCCTTCCCAGATGATGGCGGTCTGGTCGCCGCGGGTCGAGAGGTGGCGGTCCAGGCAGTTGGCCGACGCGTTCAGCATGCCGTCCTGGAACCAGCGGATGTGCACGTCGTGCGGGTCGTAGGAAACGTCCTTTACCTTGGTGTACGGCTTCATCCAGTGGATGCGCTTGCCGTGCTCGCCCCAGAAGCCGACCGGGTCGTCCACCGACTGCTTGTACATCTGCTGGTATTTCTTCTCGTCGACCCACGCGCGCTTGGCCACCTCCGCCGGTACCGGGAACAGCGTGTCGTCGGACATGGATCGCCTCCTGCCTGCCTCTTCCTTGCGGCACGAATGGCCGCTCTTTGGCCGGATTATGGGTCCGAATGCCGGGCGAGACAACCGGGCGGCGGCCGTGCCGCCGCCTTCACTCGTCCAGCATCACCCGGCCGTCCTCGACGCGTACCCTGACCGCGGTCAGACCCTTGCCGGCGCAGGGGCCGGCGACGCAATGGCCGTCCGCCACGCGGAAGCGGGCATGGTGCATGGAGCATTGCAGCAGATCGCGGTCCCGGGTGAAGAACTGATCCGGCTGCCAGTCGAGCGCGACGCCCGTCTGCGGGCAGGAATTGACGTAGGCGTAGACGCCACCCTGCCAGCGCACCACGAACATCTCCTTGCGGCCCTTGATGCGAACGGCACGGCCGCCCGGCTCGGCGATGTCGTCCAGCGCACACAGCACCGTGCGGCGCCCGCGGTCGTCGAGCGGCGGCGGCAGGACGGGGATGTCGGCCATGGGCGCCCCGCCCCGCCTATCCCTTCACCCCGGCCATTTTGCAGATCAGCTTCCAGTGGGCGTCGGACACCGGCACCACCGACAGACGCGACTGGCGCACCAGCGCCAGTTCGGCCAGCGCCGGCTCGGCCTTGATGTCAGCCAGCGTCACCGGCGTCCTTACCGGCCCGACAGCCTTCACGTCCACCATGCCGAAACGCCCGGTCCTGTCCGTATGGTCGGGGTAATACTCCTTCACCACTTCGACGATACCGACGATGCGCCGCTCTTCGCCCGAGTGGTAGAAGAAGCCGCGATCGCCGAGCCGCATGGCCTTCATGTTGTTGGACGCCTGGTAATTGCGCACCCCGTCCCAGTGCTCGACGCTCTTCTTCACCTGCTGATCCCACGACCAGCTGTGCGGTTCCGACTTGAAGATCCAGTAGCGCATGGGCCCTGCGTTCCTTTCCGTGCCTGCGTCACGCCCGGTGCGAATATCCCTGCCGCGTCACGGTCTCGGCGCGGAAGGGTCGGGAGAGCAGCGCCTCGATGGCGCTGTCGATGGGTTCGCCCCGGTTCAGCACCGCGTCCACGGCGGCGACGATGGGCATTTCCAGCCCCAGCCGCTTCGCCAGCGCCACCACGGCCGCCGCCGAATGCACGCCCTCGGCCACCGACCGCCGCGCGCCCATCACGTCGGCCAGGGCCTCGCCCCGGCCCAGCGCCTCGCCCAGAGAATAGTTACGCGACTGCTCGCTGGTGCAGGTCAGGACGAGGTCGCCCAGCCCGCAGAGGCCCATCATTGTCTCGGCGCGGCCGCCCTTCTTCACGCACAGCCGCGTCATCTCGGCCAGCCCGCGGGTGATCAGCGCGGCGCGGCCGTTGTCGCCGAAGCCGCGCCCGTGGGCGATGCCGCAGGCGATGGCGATCACGTTCTTCACCGCACCGCCGATCTCCGCGCCGGTCACGTCGTCGCTGAGATAGGGACGGAAGCGCGGATTGCCCAACGCCTCGATCATCGCCGTGCCCACGTCGGCATTGCCGGCGGCCAGGGTCACCGCCACCGGCAGGCCGTGCGCCACCTCGGCGGCGAAGGTTGGACCCGACAGCACGGCCACGGGGCGGCCGGGCAGGGTTTCCTCCGTTACCTCGCTCATCAGCGCGGCGGTACCGTCCTCGATTCCCTTGGCGCAGATGAGCACCGGGGTTCCGTGCGCCAGCGACGGCGCCAGCCTGGCGCATACCCCGCGCAGGTGCTGAGCCGGCACCACCAGCAGCACCGCATCGGCCGCCGCCGCTTCGGCCAGCTCGGTGGTGGCGCGCACGCCAGGATCCAGCGCCACGCCGGGCAGGTAGACGGGGTTCTCGTGCCGGCGGTTGATGGCCTCGACCACATCCGCTTCGTGCGCCCACAGGACCGCCTGGTGGCCGGCGCGCCGCACCACCCAGGTCAACGCCGTTCCCCACGCCCCCGCGCCGACGATGCCGATATGATCGATGGTCATCGGACGCCCCCGCACGTCCGCTGTCTGCCAGTCATGGCGTTCCGTCTCCCGTGTTTTTGCGCCGGGCATTGTAACGGCAAGCGGGCGGCGCAAAAAGAGGCGGTCCGGTTTACACGGTCAAGCCTTCACCCCGGCAAAAGCCGCCCTGGGCGCGGTGGGGTCCAGCGGCCAGCGCGGGCGCGGGGCGAAGTCCATGGTATCGGTCAGCCCGAGGCGCAGCCGTTCGATCCCGGCCCAGGCGATCATGGCGCCGTTGTCGGTGCAGAGCCGCTGCGGCGGCGCGATGAAGCGCAGACCGTCCGCCGCCGCAAGCCCCTCCAGAACGCTCCGCAGGTGCGCGTTGGCGGCCACTCCGCCCGCCACCACCAGCGTGTCGCCCTTCGGGTGGCGCGCGCGGAACGCGGCGATGGCATGGCGGGTGCGGTCGGTGATCGCCTCGCCCACCGCCTGCTGGAAGGCGGCGGAAAGATCGGCCATGTCGGCGGTGCCGAGTGGTCCGGGCGGCAGCGCCTCGATGGCGTGGCGCACCGCGGTCTTGAGGCCCGAAAACGAGAAATCGCACCCCGGACGCCCCTTCATCGGTCGCGGCAGGGGAAAACGCGCCGGATCGGTGGCGGCGCCGGCGGCGCGCTCTACCGCCGGTCCGCCGGGATAGCCGAGGCCCATCATCTTGGCCACCTTGTCGAACGCCTCGCCCACCGCATCGTCGATGGTGGTGCCGAGGCGGCGGTAATGACCGACCCCTTCGACGATGAGAAGCTGGCAGTGGCCGCCGGAGACCAGCAGCAGCAGGTAGGGAAAATCGACGCCGTGCGTCAGCCGCGCGGTCAGCGCATGGCCTTCCAGATGGTTGACCGCCATGAACGGCAGCCCGCGCGCCGCGGCGATGCCCTTGGCGGTCATCACGCCCACGATCACCCCGCCGATCAGCCCCGGCCCGCCGGTGGCGGCGATGCCGTCCAGATCCGCGAACCCGACGCCGGCCTCGTCCAGCGCCGCGGCGATCAGCCGGTCGAGTGCGTCGATATGGGCGCGCGCGGCGATCTCGGGCACGATTCCGCCGTAGGGCGCATGGTCGGCAAGCTGCGAACGCACCATGTCGGCCAGCACATGGCGCCCGTCGTCCACCACGGCCGCCGCCGTTTCGTCGCAGCTCGTCTCGATTCCCAGAACCAGCATGGTGCCAATCCAGAGCATGATCCATCGAGGCCGCACCGGCCCGTACCCCCGGGGGGGGGCGCCGGCAATTCCGGTCGCGGCCGGCGACCGCCCCGCCGGCCCCGCTCGCCGCGAGCGGGAGGGCCGGTACGATTGCGCGTTAGCGGATCGGACTTTAGACGGATATCCGCGCGCGCGACAGGACGATGCGATTTCGCGTCGGGCGAAAATGGTCTAATCATTCGTTCCCATGGCAACGAAACTCCGCATCGCGACACGCGGCAGCCCGCTGGCGCTGGCCCAGGCACGCGAGGTAGCCCGCCGGCTGGCCGAGGCCCACCCCATCCTAGCCGTCCCCGACGCCATCGAGACGCAGGTGATCCGCACCACCGGCGATCGCATCCAGCAGGGGCCTCTGTCCGAGGCCGGCGGCAAGGGCCTGTTCACCAGGGAGATCGAGGAGGCGCTGCTCGAACGGCGCGCCGACATCGCCGTCCATTCCATGAAGGATGTGCCCACCGTCCTGCCCGACGGGTTGATGCTGGCGGCGCTGCTGCCGCGCGAGGACCCGCGCGATGCGCTGATTGCCCCCGGCGTACGCTCGCTGGCCGCCATTCCCGCCGGCACGGTAGTCGGCACCGCCTCGCTGCGGCGCAAGGCGGTGTTGCTGCACCGCCGGCCCGACCTTTCCGTGGTGACGCTGCGCGGCAATGTGGAGACGCGGCTCAGGCGCATCCGCGAGGGCGCCGTCGGCGCCACCTTTCTGGCGCTGGCCGGGCTCAGGCGCCTTGGCCTGGCCGACCATGTCGACGCGGTGCTGGACCCCGACGAGATGCTGCCGGCCGTGTGCCAGGGCGTCATCGGTATCGAGTGCCGCGAGGACGACACGGCGACCCGGGCGCTGCTCGAGGCCCTCGATCATCGCGAGACCGCCCTTTGCGTCGCCGCCGAGCGCGCCTTCCTGGCGGCGCTCGACGGCTCCTGCCGCACCCCCATCGGCGGGCTGGCGGTGCTGGAGGGCGGCGCGCTGCACTTCCGCGGGCTGATCGTGCGCCCCGACGGCAGCGAAGCGCTGGAGGTGGAGCGCCGCGGCCACGCCGCCGACGGCGCCGCCATGGGGCAGGACGCGGCGAACGAGCTGCGCGGTCGCGCCGCCCCGGATTTCTTCGTCGATGCCGGCTGAGCGGCCCGCCGGGCACGTCACCGTGCTGATCACCCGACCGGCCGAGGATGCCGCGCCCCTTGCCGACTCGGTGCGCGCCGCCGGGCTCGTCCCCGTGATCGAGTCCCTGCTCGGCGTCGCTCCGACGGGCGAGCCCGTGTCGCTCGACGGGGTACAGGCGGTGTTGCTCACCAGCGCCAACGGGGCGCGGGCGCTGGCCGCGGCCATCGACCGGCGCGACGTGCCCGTCTTCGCCGTCGGCGACGCCACCGCGCGCGCCGCGCGTGGCGCCGGCTTCGCGGCGGCGGAAAGCGCCGCCGGCAATGTGGATGCCCTGGCCGCGCTGGTGCGCCGGCGCTGCGTGCCGGACCGCGGCGTGCTGCTGCACGTTTCCGGCCGCGACGTGGCGGGGAACCTGGCCGGGCTGCTGGCGGACGGCGGGTTCGCCGTGCGCCGCGCGGTCCTCTACCGCGCCGAGGCGGCGACGGCGCTGTCGGCGGAAACCCGGGCGGAGATGGCCGCGGGGCGCATCGCCGCGGCGCTGTTTTTCTCTCCCCGCACCGCCCGCAGCTTTGTTACCCTTGCCACGGCGGCCGGGCTCGGCGAGGCGTGCCGGCGGATCGCGGCATTCTGCCTGTCACCGGCAGTGGCGGTCGCGCTGGCGCATCTTTCCTGGCGCACGGTACGCACGGCGGCGGCGCCCACCCAGCCGGCGCTGCTGGATGCGCTCACGTCCTGGGTGGCGGAAGGACAAACGGATCGGGGGTCCGCGTGACGGAGCCGGGAAAGAACGAGACCAGGACCAGGGATACCGCCGCGACAGGTACCGCGGCCGATCCCGCGAGGCCCAGGGCGCGGGAAAAGCCGCGGGAAAAGCGCCAGCGCCCGCGTCACGGCCATGCGGCCTGGGCGGTGTCGGGGTTCCTGCTGGTGCTGCTGGCCTTCGGCGGGGCCTGGATCGCCTGGCCGCTGTGGAACCAGTCCCTGCCCGGCTGGCTGCGCTATGCGCTCGCCCCGGTGATGGAGGCGGGCCGCTATCCCGGTCTGATCGCCCGGGTCGAGACGGTGGAAAAGAAGGTCGCCGCCATGGCCGCCGACGTCGCCGCCCTCGGGGACCGGATGGCGAAGCGGGGCGCGGTCGACCCGGCCCGCCTCGACGCCCTGGCGGGCAAGGTTCAGGCCCTCGAGGACAAGGCGGCTTCCGGCGCGGATGCGACCGCATCGCGCCTCGGCGAACTCGACGACCGGCTCAGGACGGTGGAGGCGGCGACCGGGGCGCTTGCCGAACGCCCGCCCGTCGGCGGCGGTGCGGACGCCGCCGCGCTGGCCCGGCTTCAGGCCCGGATGCAGGCGCAGATCGAAGCCGTGAAGACGGAGACCGGCGCGGCGCTGCAGAAGCTGGACAGGGACAACCGCACGTTGGCCGAGGCGCTGGCGCGCGCCGAGGCGCGGCTGACGGCGGCGGAAACGCGCGGGGGCACCGTCGCCAGCGCAAGCCGGGACAGCGCGTTCCTGCTCGCGGTCGGACAGCTGCGCGACGCGACACGCGGCAGCGCGCCGTTCGCCGCGGCGCTGCGTGCGGTGCGTGCGCTGATCGGCGACGAAAAGGATGCTGCGCCGGCGCTGGAGACGCTGGCGATGCATGCGGCGACCGGCGTTCCCGATGTGGCGGCCCTGCGCGCGCGGCTGGCGGCGGTGGCGCCCGCCATTGCCCGTGCCCCGGCTGACGGCGAGGGCGGCGGCTGGTGGGACCAGACCCTGGATCGTCTGTCCGGGCTGATCAGCGTGCGCCGGGTCGGTCCGCGCGCGGCGACGCGCGACGATGCCGAGGGCCGGGTGGCGCGCGCCGAGATGGCGCTGGCCGCCGGTGACGTGGCCGGCGCGGTCGGGGCGCTCGATGCGCTTGCCGGCCCTGCCGCCGGTGCGGCGGCGCCGTGGCTGGCGGCGGCGAAGACGCGGCTTGCCGTCGACGGCGCGGTGGCGGCGATCGACGCCGTCGCGATCCGCCGTATGGGCGGGGCGCCGCGCGGATGATCCGAATCGTTTCCTTCATCCTCGTCGCGGCGCTGTCGGTCGCCGGCGCGGTCTGGCTCGCCGAACGGCCGGGCCGGGTACGGCTCGCCTGGCAAGGCTGGGAGGTGGAGACCTCGGTCGCGCTGCTGGCGCTGGCCATGGTGCTGATCGCCGTCCTGAGCGCGCTGCTTTACCGTTTGTGGCGGGCACTGCGCCGCGCGCCGGCGGCGCTGGTCGCCCACCGCCGCCATGTCCGGCGCGAGCGCGGCTACAAGGCGCTGACCCAGGGCATGGTGGCCGTCGCCGCCGGCGACGCGGACGAGGCGCGCAAACAGGCGAAGCGGGCCGACGCATTGCTCGGCGAGCCGCCGCTGACCATGCTGCTGTCGGCCCAGGCGGCGCAGCTCGGCGGCGACGAGGCGGCGGCGGGCCGGTATTTCACCGCCATGCTCGGCCGTCCCGAGACGGCGTTTCTCGGCCTGCGCGGGCTGCTGATGCAGGCGCGCCGGAGCGGCGACCGTCCGAAGGCGCTGGCGCTCGCCCGCCAGGCCTATTCCCGGCGCCCCGGAACCCCGTGGGTGCTGACCACCCTGTTCGATCTGCAGGTGGAGGCGGGGCGCTGGCGCGAGGCGCTGGCGACGCTGGAGGAAGCGGTCCGCCGCAACGCGGTGGACCGCGCCGAGGGTCGCCGGCGCATGGCGGTGGTGCTGCTCGGCTGCTCGCGCGAGGCGGAGGAGGACGGCGACCGCGCCGCGGCGCTCGACTATGCCAAGCGCGCCACCAACCAGGCGCCCGACTTCCTGCCCGCGACCATCCGGCTGCTCGCGCTGATGGTGGCGGCGGGGCGCAGGCGGCCGGCGGCGCGCATCCTCAACAACGCCTGGTCGCGCGAGCCCCATCCCGAGCTCGCCCGCCTCTACGCCGCCATGGAGGAAACCGACGATCCGCTCAGGACGGTGCGCCGGTTCGAGAAGCTGCTGAGCTTCAATCCCGACCACGCCGAGAGCCACATCGCGCTGGCCGAATCGCTGCTGGCGGCCAGGCTGTGGGGGGCGGCGCGCACCCACCTCGGCAAGGCGGCGGGCGATGCCCCCACCGCGCGCATCTGCCGGCTGATGGCCGAGCTCGAAGAGGGCGAGAAGGGCGACATGGTGGCGGTGCGCCGCTGGCTGCTGGCCGCGGCGCGGGCCGAGCCCGACCCTGCCTGGACATGCTCGGGCTGCGGGGCGCAGGCCGCCGGCTGGGCGCCCGTCTGCCCCAAATGCCGGGCGCTCGGTACGCTGGAATGGCGCACCCCGGTGCGCGCCCGCGGGCTGGTGTTCCGCCCGCTCGCGCCGGGCTCTATGGAAAAGGGCTCTGTGGAAGGGGGCACGGGGGAAGGGGTGCCTCCACCCGCCCTCGGCACGGCCCCGTCGGCGGGCGAACCCGGCGCCGCGGCCAATGGCGGGCTCGACATCCCAGCCGGCGGCCGGCGTTGACGGCGCGGGCGCGGTCGCATCTGGACCCCTGTCATCCCGGCCAAGCGGCGATACGCCGCGCCGAGCCGGGATCCGGTATCGCACGAAGCCGCTTCAGGCCCCGGATCCCGCCCCGGACCTCTGATCCGGGGCTTGTCCGGGGCGACAGACTCTAAATTGGGGCGGTATCCGCGATTGCCCCGGCGTTGACGCGCACGCCACGGGGGGAGTAATTAGCCGGTAACCTCGATGGGTTACCCATCGCCACGGCGCCGCCTTAGCTCAGTTGGTAGAGCATCGCATTCGTAATGCGGGGGTCGGGTGTTCGAGTCACCCAGGCGGCACCAATTTTTCCGTTCCTTCCCGGCTCCCCGTTGCGTTCGCCCGCGCGCCGCATCACAGTCCCGCGATGACGGACATCGATTTCCAGCGCATCCTCGAAGGCATCGCGGCCGAGATCCGACCCGTGCTGGCCGAGGGCAGGGTGGCGGACTACATCCCGGCGCTGGCCCGGGTGCCGCGCGACCGGTTCGGCATGGCGCTCAGCACGGTCGACGGTCGCGCGTTCGCCGTGGGCGATGCGGACGCGCGCTTTTCCATCCAGTCCATCTCCAAGGTGTTCACCCTGACGCTGGCGCTGCAGGCGGCGGGCGGACGGTTGTGGGAACGGGTCGGGCGCGAGCCCTCGGGCAACCCGTTCAATTCCCTGGTGCAGCTTGAATACGAGCATGGCATCCCGCGCAACCCGTTCATCAACGCCGGCGCGCTGGTGGTGCTCGACTGCATCATGGACGGCACCGACGACCCGGCCGCGTCCATCCTCGCCTTCGCCCGTGCGGCGGCCGGCGCGCCCGACGTCGACTTCGACGAAGAGGTGGCGGCGTCGGAGGCCGCCTGGGGCTTCCGCAACCGGGCGCTCGCCAATTTCCTGAAGAGCTACGGCAACCTGCGCCACGACGCCGACGCCGTGCTCGACGTCTATTTCCGCCACTGCGCGCTCGCCCTGTCCTGCCGCGAACTGGCGCAGGCGTTCCTGCACCTCGCCAACGGCGGGCGCTCGCCGGCGACGGGCGTCGCTGTCACCAGCCCGCGCCAGACCAAGCGCATCAATGCGCTGATGCTCACCTGCGGACTCTACGATGCGGTGGGCAACTTCGCCTATCGCGTCGGCATGGCGGGCAAGAGCGGGGTGGGCGGCGGCATCGTCGCCGTGGTGCCCGGCGCGTTCTCGGTGTGCGTCTGGTCTCCGGCGCTGGATGCGTCCGGCAACTCGCTGGCCGGCACGCTGGCGCTGGAACTGCTCACCACCCGGACCGGCATCTCGATCTTCTGAGCCGTTGCGGCCGCGCGCCGGGCGGCGCACAATCGCGTACAGGCCGGAGGGAGATAGCGGACGGTGCCCGGAATGCTGACCGACGAGCAGGTGCAGGGCTATGCGCGCGACGGCTATGTGGCGCCGGTTTCCGTGCTGGACGCGGGCGAGGTGGCGGACTACCGCCGCTGCATCGAGACGGTGGAGGCGGCGGAAGGCGGCGTTTTCCGCGGCAACGTGCGCACGAAGTTCTACCTGCGCTATCCGTGGGCGCACCGGCTCGCCACCCACCCGGCGATCCTCGATGCGGTCGAGGACCTGATTGGCCCCGACATCATGCTCTATCACAACACCGCCTGGCTGAAGAATCCCGGCGACGGCACCTATGTGAGCTGGCACCAGGACAACACCTATTTCGGCCACGAGCCGTGCGAGGTGCTGACCGCCTGGGTGGCGCTGTCGCCGGCCACCGTGGAAAGCGGCTGCATGCGCGTGCTGCCCGGTACCCACAGGCTGGGGCAGATTCCGCTGGCGCCGCCCGACGTGGCGGGCGGCAACATGCTGTCCAGCGGGCAGACGTCGGACTTCGACGTCTCCGCGATCGAGCCGGTCTGCCTGACGCTGGCGCCGGGCGAAATCTCGCTGCACCACGCCTTCCTGATCCACGGCTCGGCCCCCAACGCCGCGCCCGACCGGCGGCTCGGGCTCACCTTCATCTACCACCCGCCGCATCTGCGCCAGAAGGGCGCCTGCCGCACCAGCGCCATGCTGGTGCGCGGCGAGGACCGGTTCGGCCATTTCGATCACGAGCGGCCGCCCGTCGCCGAGGACGATGCCGCCACCGTTGCGCGCCACGAGCGCGCGGTTGCCCTCTACCGCGCCAAGGTGCGCGAACTCGGCAACATGACGGTGACCCGGTTCGACTAATACCCGTCCCGCTCGCCCGCCCGGCCAGGAGTCCGCCTTAGAGTCTGTCCGGGAACTTCATGATGGATTGCAGAGTTTTCGGATCATGAGGCGGATGGAGGCGAGTTTCAGGAAGGCGAGGGCCTTGGCGTTGAGGCACTCCCAGTCCTTTGCCAGGCGGCG
>Ga0326597_10010281_pt1 | contig 12483 bp, 1 predicted proteins | sample RVTome_12_FD_203789 | JGI IMG/M metagenome (GOLD analysis project Ga0326597, IMG submission 203789) | Soil microbial communities from uranium-contaminated site in the Upper Colorado River Basin, Wyoming, United States - RVT100D185 | ecosystem: Environmental > Terrestrial > Soil > Contaminated >... | reverse complement strand
ATCCGATAAGGACCACTTCGCCTGCGCGATCATTCAGAATTAGCTCAACTTCGGTTGTGCTTAAGAACTCCACTTGGCGGAAGAATACGAGGTGGTAGACGATTATCCCCACGAGGGCCGTCCCAGCAATGTTTGCTATCCACAAGAACCACACCTTGTTAAGAAGGCCTCGGTACAACCGTAGCAGGCTTGGCATCGCGTTCTCTGTCTTCCCCGTTACCACGAAGTAGATAGTGACGCATGCAAGCCATCCAGCCGCGCCCAGCACAAACAGATTATCGATAAGGGCACGGTCCGCATCGTGGGGTTCAGAGGACAGCCGGAATAAAGCAAACAGAATCGGAGTTAACGCCAGCCAGAGCACATGCCAGATCTGGAGATTACGCAGCATTCTGACTCCGTCCTGGATTCAATAGCCCCAAGGACCCCGTACTCTAAGGTAGTCCGCGCTGACTCGCGTCAAGTCGTCTAACGAGGCTGTAGAAAAACCCGTTTTTCGGACGAGCGATGCCGCCTGAGAAAAGGTGGCATCGATGTTTTCGCGATTGCGGTGTTCATCGGTGGGTTGGCGTCATGCGCATGAACCTGTTTTCTCGTTTTTTTGCGTCCCGTATCCATGATGCGCCAGCTTCTCGATATTGTGAACCAGGCAGTACAGGTTCCACTGCGTGTTCACCTTGGGCTGCGTGCGTAGTGTTAAGCGATCCAGCCCACAGTAGCGGTCTCTAGGTTGTCGGATTCGGACATGGTGTTGGCCCCTTAGGTATCTCGATTCGGCGAAGTGACACACAGCCCAACGAGTAGCTCGACTGCCTGCACGTATATGCGGGCGATCCCAGAGTGCTAACCGCCGAGGTTCTGCTGGTACCTCCCACCAAGAGCGGGGCATTCCTGCCAGATTCACGCATCTCAAAGTGCCTAGGAACACTGCGCTTCCACAGCTGGGCATGGAAGCAATTACCAAACGCGCCGATCAGAAGCGACACAGGTCGGTCATGCTCCTAGTGTTCTACAGGCCGTACGCCATATTGCAAGCCTGCGCTTTAGTCCCATCCGGCCGCCATTGATCATCACCGTTATCCGCACAAAATCCTCGTCATCCTCAACACCTGGCTTGCGATCGGCGAGTTCATTGCATCCGTGTGACTTCCAATACCAAGCAGCCGCCCGTGCAGCTATGCCCGGTTCAAGGAGTCGATCGGGATTGCGGGCCACATCCACACCCAGCGCCCTTGTCCCCTCGCGATAATTGCTACGACCGGTAAGTTGAATTGGCCCCCTGCCACGGTATTTCCATCCGTCTCCCGATGCCTCGTCGCCGTTACCGAGCCGGCCTGCGTATACACGATTTGCCAACTTCTGCGGGTTTCGAGCGTACGGTTGCGCAATTGCTTCAGAAGCAAATCGCTTCGGCCAAACCTGCATTAACCTGCGCACGGAGTAATTCAGATTCTCTTCTAGCCGGTTTAGATCCGCCGACTCATGAGCGATCTGCGCCAGAAAGGCCGCCCTGCGGTGCGCAGAATTGATCAGCCACTCTTCCATCGCTTCATTCAGTGGTCCGACCCATTTCCCGCTGTCTGAATGCGGCATGATTGTTTCGAGTTGCACTCTACTAAGCACGGCCATGACGCAGCGTAGGCGTGCTGCCCCTTAATTCCGTCGCGCGCTTACGAAGGATCAATAGCCGCGGACAGCGCCTACTCCGTGCCCACAGGAGTGACGTTGTCCTCACGAAAGTCTTTGCGCTCCGGCACCTGCCGCAGACTGCCTTCTGATTTCAGGTCAGCAGGTCGCACCGAGGCCCCACACCTCTCTACGCCACGGCGTACTGCATCACCGCCACCATGTCATCAATGGCATCCGGATTGAGCCTGTACATATCCTGGCCATTGATCTTCGTGACCTCATCCGTCCCGTCAGCCCTCTTTATCCGTAGCCAGTCCGGAATCTGGTCGCGCTTCACTTCAATGGACCAGCCGCTGAGGGTTCTGTTCGCAGCCTTGAAAAGCTCGATCTGGGGCAGGTCTTTTACCGAACTTCCTTGAGCCTTGAACTGCTTGCCTGGGTATTGCGATCCGCCGTCCTTCTTTTCCTTCGCATCGACAGCCAGAGGTTGCGCATCGGCGTACGCAAGGCCTTCACGGAGCTGCAAATAGAGCGTCAATGCCTTGACCTGAATTCCCCTTTGCGCAAACGGGAAAGGAAAGCGCTCAATGCCGAGATTGAAATCCAGAGTCTGTACGACCTGTGTCTCGAGAGGATAAAGGAACCGGTGCAGTTCAGTACTGAATTCATGCTTCGCACTAAACAGGCCAAAGAGTCCAGTCCTCGCTTCTCCGAGCAGCGCTTCATTGAACGCGCTCTGCAACTCGCCGACCACCGCCTGTCGCAGAATGTCTCCCCCTTCCCTAGCCGTATAGCGGATGTGGAGAATGAGATCCGAGATCGTGTTGTAATCAAACTGTGCGAACTGCTTTGGCAGCATGATTCGCCATTCGCTGATCGTTCCCGCTCCTTCGAAGGGCAGGTACCGCTCATCGCCAAGGTTCGTCTCGAACAAGCCGCTATCTTCCTGCGCGCGGCTGGTCACGATTGATTGCAGGGCGACGGGGTCGTCACAGAACCGCGAATCGTCGCTTTTGCGAGCGTAGGGGGGGCCGGGATCCGCGCTGGTCCGCACCTCGCTCCGTAGCAGCGTGAGCGTGCATCTCACCGGCACGTACGGCCCTGTCACGCAAGGCAGGGTTACGGCGATCGTCTTGATGCGCCTCAGGAAGTGGCCGGGGGTGTCTAGATCGAACCACGCTTCCGGAATCCGGACGAAGCACTCGCCCTCCTCGCGAAGCTGAACGAGCGCAACGGGGTCTAGCATCCGAACGGACACGTGTCGGGTCAGCTCGTACTCGCGGCGCTGGCCGTCCAGATACGCTGCCTCCATTCGTTTGAGGTCATAGTGCAGGCGCTCACCAGCGAGCAGGCCGCGCTTGAGGCTGTCCCAATACCCGAACTGGATGAAGCTCTTGTCAGGAGCCGCAAGCTCGAACTGCCAGGCGCGCTCGGCGCGTTTAGCCAAGTCGACGGCGAGCTGGTAGCTCTGGAAATAGAGTGAGGATATCTGCCCAACCATCCACTGGTACAGGTCTTCGTTGGTGTACTTGTCGCGGAGGAACCTTTCAGCCTCCTGGGAGTTCTCGAGCTGGAGCTTCAAGTTGTCCAGCTCCATCTCCGCAAGGGCGACCCGGATTTCTGCAGCAACGATCTGCCGGTCGAGCGCCTGGATCTCTTTTTCGGCAGTGTCACCCTGCAGCCCCCAGTCATCGGCGCGCCGTTCGTAGCTCGCGAGAATCTGCGCGGCCTGCGCTTCAAAAGTGAATTCGGCTGCTTCTCCGCGTCGCCTGAGCGCCTTCGAACGGTATAACTGCACCAATTGCGAGCTGCCGAAGCTCGCCGTCAGGTGTGCGGATCCGCCAAAACCACTTACACCGATGTTCAGGTCTGGAAGCATGCCCAGGTCCGCTGCAGTTTGGTCTTCCGACTGCGCAGCTTTTTCCTTGTCACGAGCGTTGACCAGTTTCTGCTGGTGCAGCCGCTCGCCGACGATCATGAACTGTTGCCGCTTGGTCCGATAATAGTTCAGTCGGATCTCGGCGTTCTCCTTGCTGCGGTTGAGTCCTTCCAGCGTTTCCTTCGCCTCCTCGATCTGTTTCTCGCGCACTTGTTGAATTGCGGACTGCAGTTGTACTTCGTGGCCTGCCCGAAGGAGCGCGAGCGCCTCGGCGTCTTTCTTCTCGAGCGCCGCCAGCATTGCAGCACCCAGCGCCCTAACGTCTGCACAAAGCTCTGTTGCCTTCTGAGACAACACCCGGTAACGGTGTCTCGGCAGTGGCGCGTTGAGATCGCTGAGCGCACTGCTCAGGTCGACACCCAGCGCCGCGGCGCGTACCAGGAGGGCCGGGTCGATCGGCGGCTCGAACAGAGGAAGCTGCCGTACCACGCCCTCGATATTCATGCAATGCCGGACCTTGAAGAGGCGGTCGGCTACTCGATCCCAATAATCCACGATCAGCTTGTCGTTAGGCGGAACGCAGAAGAACAGCGTTGGCCCGACCACTGAAATGTCGTCTCCGTTCGCATCCAACAGACGATTGGAGATCTCAGGGAGATACCCCTCCACTTCTTCAACCGCGGCGTTACTGAACTCGTCGAGGCCCTCGGTGAGGAGCTGGTTGAACGTCTTGCACTTGGGCTCTTCGACCGGAACGCGCTGAGGCCGACGGCCCAGGATCTGAGCGGCTAACACGTAGAGCTGACTCGCCTCGTTGATTGACTCCATCGTGTCACGGCGAAATAGCTGATCGCCCCACTCGATGAGATTATCGAGGTACTTCATCACCACGGCCTTTTGATAGGCAGTGAGCCGTAGGCGCGCGATGGCATGCGGGTTGAAGGGGTTCGTGCGCCACTGGTCAACCTGCTCGATCAGTTGTTCCCGTGCGCGGATGCGCTCTGGATCCGAGCTCGTGTCGTGGAGCAGGAGAAACAGCTCATGGATGGGCCCCGCCTCCACGTCCTCGCCATAAAACAGTTCATAGAACGGGCGTACCTTCCAGAAGCGTTGGGGTGCATCCTCGCTGCTCGATTCAGTTGGATCGAACACGTAGTGGAACCACCGGTGGGCGTCCTCAAAGCGGCGGTTCTTGCTCAGATGCACCGCCATAAGGAACGGCGCGTGAAAGAAGAGCTCCCAGTTGTAGATCGAGTAGGCGCCGCCGTAGGAGAAGTCAAAGTCGTCTTTGGGGAAGGGCTGATCCACCGCGATGGGTGCATAGGTGGCCTCGAAGAAGTCATCCTCAAGCCGCTGGCGACGCAGTCCCACCGGAGAGGGCTTGGGGTCGAGGAGTTCATCGATCCCGAATCGATTGAGCTCCCTAATCATGGTGCAGAGGTACGGGTGATAGAACGTGTTAAATCGATACTGCTTGCCGTCCCACGCTTTGAGTAGGAGTCCGGTCTTCACAACGTCGACCGTGCTCGGCGGCAGATAGAACGACGTGTTCATTACGAGCGTCCGTTGCACCGTGTCTTCGGCTCGTAGCATCGCGGACCGAAGGGCGAGCAGTTCTCCACCTCCTTCATCCAATACCGTAGCCGTGGATCCCACGGCGACCTTGTTTGGCTTGACGGTCACTGGTTCCCCCGCCATGTAGGCAATCTGCGGGCCAAACATGTCCCCGAGCCTCGCCACGCCGATGTGGAGCAGGCCCCCCGGTCCGGCGGAACTCCCCTTGGCGATCACGGTCTCGTCGATGGGGGACGGGTCTTTAACGAGCGCTCCACCCTCGTACACCCAAGGGTCAGGCCACGGCGGGACCGGCCGGGAAGAATACAGCTCGGGCAACAGACGAACCAGGTCGATCGGAATCGCTCCGGGGATAGTCCAGTTCGGCGGCTGGCGCACCCACCCGTATGCATCGTGCGGCTCGACGAAAAACGTCCGTTTGAGATCCTGGTAGAAAAACGTAGAGGCACTGCGAAAATCGTCGAGTTTGAGAGGGTGGATCTCGAACGGTGATGGCGTCTTCGCCAGGGCCGGCTGATTGGTAAACGCTCCCGTCGCCGGGTTCTGCGCCGGCAAGCTCAGGCCTCCGTCCCCCGCCGCGCGAGCGAACCCTTGATTCGCTGTACTGGTGTCATTAGGGCGGCGGATCGTGATCTCCTCGGGAACGATACCGCCACCAACCGTCTCCGAGGTAATGAACGACGCGGGCCACCCCCCCCAGTTGCCTAAGATGTTGGTCGGCCCCTTGTCGACCTTGTCGGTAGGGATGTCGAAGCGGATATATTTGTCGCCTTTGAAGAAATAGGCCTTACCGTCGGGCCACAGCACCGCCGCGTCAATCGGTGTGAAGTCCGCTGGCCAACCCGTCCAGTGGGCTAAGATGCTTCTCGGGCCAAGGTCGACTTGATCGTCGGCGATGTCAAAGCGGATGTATTGGTCGCCCTTGAAGAAATAGACCTTGTTGCCCGGCCATTGCAGGGCCGCGTCGATCGGCGTGAAATCCGGGGGCCATCCCGGCCAGTTGCCTGCGATGTTTCTCGGGCCAAGGTCGACTTCGTCGCCAAACATGTTGTAGCGGATGTACTGGTCGCCTTTGAAAAAATAGGCTCTCCCCATGGGGAATGCCACGGCGGCATCGATCGGAGTGAACGACGCAGGCCAGACGGGCCAGTGCCCCACGATGGCTCTCGGGTTCTTGTCCACTTCCTCGCCGTCGATATCGTAGCGGATGTACTGATCGCCCTTGAAGAAGTACGCCTTTCTCCCGGCCGGCCAGTTCTCGCCGGTCAGCGTTGTGCGATACAACAGGCCGGCGTCCGGTCCGTGCAGCACGACTTCCCCATGGATGACTCTGCCGGGATTCGCTTCGAGGGTGAGCGTTCCATCACAGCCGCTCAACCGGAAACGATCAAGGCGAATGTATTGGTCCGCTGTTCCATCGCCGGCCTCACGCACGCAACGAACGGCCTCAACAATGAGGTCACCGGCATCCGTGTAAGCGCGAAAGAAGAAATCACTCCTGCTCGAACCGTCGGTCTTTGGCAATCCTGGGTTCAAGCGGCCGTAGTCTTCTGGCCTGCCGCCGATCTGCATGGGCGAAAGCTTCTTCTTGGACCACTTGCCGTTTCGCCGCTCGCTCCACCCGAGACGAATCTGGTAGTACCTCTTCGGCTTGTCTTGCGTCCTGTTCCCGCCTCCGGACGGAGTGTCGGGCACCTCCTCGAGGGCTGCCTCGGTAATCTGCGCCCAAAAGACGTAAAGCCTCCGGTTGTAGACGACGGGCAGGAGGTGGTCGCCCTCGATATCGACATCGACCTTTTCCCACGGAGTCCAATAAGCCGAGTCCACATGGCGCCTGTAGTAGTACGTGGACGGGGTGCTACGCGTCCGCCCGAAAACGTGCAAAATATCTACGGGTCGGATACGTCCTGCGTCTTCGATCCTCACGAGCTCCTGCTCGTGGTAGAGCCCAACAATCTCTAACCGAGCGACGTCGTCCAGGTCTTCCAGATACGCGCGGAACGCCTGCTCCGCAGACTCATCAGTAACCTCGTCCTGCCGTAGCTTGCTCTCCAGTTCCTTGAAGAGGGGAGTTTTGTCGTCCCGCAGCTCGGGCTCGATCCAGTTCTCCGGGTAGAGGAATACTTTACGATTTGCCTCCCAAACTCGATAGTTTTTCATCCACTTCCACTCGCGCGCGTCATCGGTAGAGAGAATTACGCCCTCCTCCAGGTTCATCAGCGCACGCTGGATGAAGAGTTGCGTGCTGCTGATCGCCTGCTTGACGCGGGAGGTGGGCTGACAAGGGCTCATCTCGACGTCGAGCAGGAAATGCGAGAAAAGATCGTTGGCGTCCGGACGCGGAGCGTTCGGATCGACTTTCCAGGGAGCCGCAGCGGAGCCCCAAGAGCTGGGGTAGCCCAGAAGCCAGCCAACAAGGCCGTCTCTCTGCTGCTCACGCAGTCGATCCCGAAGCGACCGCGCGACGGTACGCCACTCGGCTTCTTCGTAGCGGCTGCGCACGGCCTGCTTGATGCCCTCGGCTTGGGTCGCTTGGGCATCCACATTGTCCAGATCGGGCACGACCCTCCAGGCCCACAGCCGCTCTGCCGGGAGGCCAATGCGGCGTATCACGGCCATCGCCTCCGCCAGGCGTTTCACACTGCGCTCATCCTTCCAGTCATCGGGATAGCTGAAGTTGAAGCCCGCCGCGCCGGCGAGGAATCTGAGATCGGCCTTGTTCCAGCGCGTGCGCTTTTCGAGCTCCGTCAGTAGGGCTTCTTGAGCCGCTGCGACCGCGGCAGCGTCACCTGTTGCGGTAAACGACGAGGCGCCCTCGAACAGATCAAGCAGCTTGCCGGTCGTGAGTGTGTCTCGGAGGACGATGGCGTCCCGCAAACGAGCCCAGCCAAGGTACGCCGGCCCAGCGTTGTTCGACGCGCTGATCGACAGGACATCGAAGTCGAGCGTCCCCTGTTGAGGGCCGTACTCGAACACCCAGGAAAGTTCATCGAGACGAATGCGAAAACTGTGCAGGGTGAGCGCCACTTTGTGCAGGCGCCTATAGGTCGAGAACTGGGCAACCAAGTCCGTCGGGTCTGGCAGCGGCTTGTCAGCCGATGGCTGGAAAGCGATCGCGTTGCGAAAGACCTCCAATCCCGGGACACCAACCTTGCTTGGATGACGGATGTAGCTCCGCAAGACGCCTGCCGTGGTTCCCGGCCCGAGACCCAGGGAGTCGGCAATCTTCTGGATGACCGCGTTGTCGCTTCCTGTGCGACGCAGGTACTGGAGCAGCCGCTCCAGTACGTACAAGAGGCGCGCGCTGCGGTCGGCCAGTTGCGCCCCGCCGACGAGCTGCGTCTTCGCGTCAGCAGCGTTCAGGAAAGTCCCGAAGTGTTGGTCGATGAAGTCTCGTTGCGCATCATCGCCGAGTCCAGGTACTTGCGGTTGGGGGTCGATGATGGCGAGCGCCGCGGCCAGCTCGTCGGCTGCGACTACGACGCTCAGCTTGAGCTCGATCAGGGCACGCAGCTCATCGGCTGGTGTGGGGATGGCTGGTAGCTGGTTGTCTGACTCGACCTTGCGCAGGTCATCGCCGAGCTCCCTCAGCACGACTGCGATGTCCTTGTCTTGGGGCTCAAGTGTCGCGGGTTTGGTATCAACGTGCCGTAGCAGGTAGTCGAGCTGCTCAATGGTGAAGCCAGACTCGCGTACGGCATTTACTTCGCCGACAAAGCGAACGGTGTCCACCGTGTGGTTCGGATCGAACGGGTTCATGCCCGTGAGCGCGAGCAGCGAGACCAACTGCTCGATCGTGAGATTCAAGGCCCGGGCCAGCGAAACGTGCCGGTACAGCGCAGAGAGGTTGGCCAGGGACAGCTTGGTATCGGAGAGGCGCCCAAGGAGCTTGGACAGTTCGTCCCCGGTGATCTTCAGTGGGCCAACCACAAGCGAGGTGTCCTCGGTGATCTCCTTTGTCTCGTCCAGCAGTTCGTCGCCCCCAGGCTTGACACCGAACAGTTGATTGCCTTCTGCGTTCACGGAACGACTTTGGAACACGCGATCGTAGAAAGACTCGTCGTCTGATTCGGCCGGCTGCGGAGTCAGGCTTTCGTCATAGACTTGGCCGAAACCCGCGGTGTTCAGCGGAACAGCCACCGGGCGGCCGTGCTTGAGACGGTCTTTCCAGCGCCGCGTATCTAGCTGCCCCCACCAGGTGAGCATCTCCGTGAGTGGCACGTGAAGGTCCCCACGCAGCTGTTGGACGTGCGAAAGCTTGACCAGCAGATCTGCCGTGAGTGACCCGCCTCGCAGTCCAGTCCCACCACCAAGTACCTGAATGGCAAGATCGAGCTCTTGCGTGGTCCACCCGAGCCGCCGCATGAGGCGAATGAAGCGATGAGAGCGGTTGAGCCAATCGGTGCTCAAATCGACGAGCGTGGCCGTCGAGGTCGCACACATGGCGTTCTCGAACCAGACCGCGACCGGTTTAGGGACCTGGACAAACCGGCTCCGAAGCAAGTGCGCAAGCTCTTCGAACTGCATGCCCCGTTCCGCGAGAGGTGGGGTCGCTTTCTCCAAGAAAAAGGCCACCTTCTTCAGCTTGTCGACCCAGTTCGCATCGCCGGACATCCCCCAAAAGTCCGCGGGTGTGCGGACCGGGTTGAGCGCTTCACCAGCGATGATCTGCCTTTCGAGTTTCGACAGGCGCAAAGCCTCAGTCGCTACCTCTAGATCGGTCAGCGCCGCATCCCGGCCATTGGAATGCAGCACTTCCATGAGACGTTGCCGCAGGACGCCGAGCTGCCCCAGGTAGGTGCGCGCCTCCTCGAGCGACAGGTTGAACGGGAGGTTGAAGGGGTACATCGCATCCTTCCCATCGCCAACCTTGGCACCCGCGAGTACCTCGTAGGCGGCTCTGTGAAGATGCTCGGGATGAACAAGGAGGTCTGCTGGGCTGCCCGTCGTCTGATACCCCCCCGGACCCGCCGGAGGCTGCTGACCAAGAACCTGAGGTTGCCAAATGGAAGGTCCGGTAGCCGGTAAGGACGGCAGTGCGACGCCAGCCACCGCCAGTTCGAGCACCTCGTTGACGATGTCGATGTAGGGCAGAGGTGTGTTTGTGTTCTTGCACGACAGCTCGATCGTGCCGATGTCCCCGCGCCGGTTGTCAAACAACTGGTGAAGGATCGTCTTGCCGGCCTGCTCCGACGGTCGGTTGTACAGCCAGTGTAGGACGTCCACGAGGTACGCCGCCGGGCTGTAGACCGATTGGCAGTGCTCGCACGCGCAGAAGTCGAGCGACCCGAACAGCGTCTCGTAGCCAGAAAATCTTCTAAGGGTCTCGGCTCGTTTGGGAAGCACGTGTATGGGCGCGCTGTCGAGGAGCGCACTGTGACGAGCGAGCAGCGTGACGGCCAGTGCCGAAGCGTGGTTTGCCCTGGCATAGACGAGCTCCGCCTGCAGGGGCCCGCCCAGGGCCTTCTCATACCGGCGCACGAATGCTCCACGCCCCATCGTCCGAATTTTGTGAGCCGAGTCAACACCGTCCTTCAGCAACGCGTTCATCGTTTGGACGCGTGCGCCATGGGGAGCAATTCGGTACGTTCGTTCGAGGCCCTTGAGGCGCTTCTCCAGCTTGTCTTTCTGATCTGCAGTGTCAGCAAAGTCGAGGGCGTTCGGGTTCTTCTCCAGGTAGGCGCGAACCGGCGTGGTTCGGATATCGAAGGCCGCGTTCCGTTCGAAAAAAGTCTTGAGTGGTTGAGGGTCGGGGAAGTCTCCAATGCGATATGCCACCATCGCGCTCGGGAATGCGTCCTCGACCACCTTGAAAAGAATGTCGGCATAGTCTTCCACGCTGAGCCCCGCTGCTTTGAGGTCCGGAGGCATTCCGACCGGCTGGCCGCCCACGTCGCGGTTGATGAGATCGAGCCAGTCGCTCTTGCTGAAAGTCGCCAGAGTCTTGAGATCAGAGACCCCTCGACCCTGCAGTACCTTGACCAGAGGCGCGTGGTTCTGGGTGACGGCACCAAGCTGAAGAGCAAATTGGGCCTTATCGACCTCGCCGCTTGTGAGGTCACCGGATTCACGAACACTCTTCCAGAACTCGTCCGTAGTACCAGTGTGACTGACATAGGCAGTCACGAGCTTCTTCTGCTTCCCGTCAGCCAGCCCCGCGACATCAAGCAGCGCAGCGAGCGTGGTTTCTCCAGGTGTGACCGGCTTCTTGAGGGCTTCCGCGACCGTGAGCTCATCCAGCTGCGCGAGCGCCTTTCTGGCGTCTTGCTCCAAGCGTTTTGGGATGTCGTTGTTTGCAAGCGCCCGCTCGACAGCAGCGCGTCGATTCTCGGGATCCTGTGCGAGCAGTGCCGGCAGGCTGAGCAGCATCTTCTGACGCCCGAGACCGTGGAGGATCTCGGCTGGGAGATTGGTTGCCTTGGCGAGTGCGGCGCTCTGTTTCAGCAGGACCAGCTCGCGGGGTTCTACCCCTGTCTTGGATGCGAGGAGGGCGATCTCGCTCGGGTCGAAGTCGCCCAGGTCCGCTAGCGCGATCCCTTCCGCGCCGAGAATCGGCTCGACGACGTGACGCACTCGCTCGACGAAGGAAGGACCTCGATAAGTCTCGTCGTTGACGACGAACTCGACTTGCTCCTCTTCGCCAGCACCGCCGATGAGCTTCGGCTTGGTCTCCTTAATGCCCTTCGCCGGATCGGGGACAAGCTCGACGCGCAGGTCTATCGCTCCCGGCAGGCGCTGATATTCGAAAAGGAACCGCCCGCCTTCGTTGGTCGTCACGGTTCCCAGCGCGGCTCGCTTTCGGATCCCCTGGCTTTGGATCGTGATCTCGACGCCGGCGACTGGTGTGCCGTCGCTGCGGACGACCCGTCCCACAATGCGGCCTGCGCGACCGGACGCGACAACTAGAACATCCACCCCCGATTGGCTCGGCAGAACGTCCTTCTGAATTCCCGAGTCACCGATCTCCTGGCCACCGGCGGCGAATGCCTTGACCCGAAGGTGCACGGGCGTGCTTGAGGGCGTGTACTTGATCTCGTAGTCACCATTCTCCGACGAGACTGCGTTCCCGAGCTCTTTGCTCTCGCTTCCCGCCACCTGGTACGCCACGAGCTTGACCCCAGGGGTCGGCGTCGCCGGGAATTTGAGGGCGCGGCCCCGGACGCTCCACACTACTTGTCCAGCATCCGCTTTTTTCAGAATGAAGTCCTGCACCAGCGTCCGGCCGCCCTCAACGACGATGACGGCCTTCTGGGGCTGGTGGCCAGCGAACGAAGCTCGCAAGGTTACTGGACCGGAGGGAACGTTCTCCAGTTGGTATTGGCCTTGGGCGCTCGTGAGACCACTGAGATTGGTCCCGGCCACTTCGACTTTCGCTCCTTCGACCGGGTTTCCTGCATCAG
>Ga0326597_10010280_pt1 | contig 12484 bp, 7 predicted proteins | sample RVTome_12_FD_203789 | JGI IMG/M metagenome (GOLD analysis project Ga0326597, IMG submission 203789) | Soil microbial communities from uranium-contaminated site in the Upper Colorado River Basin, Wyoming, United States - RVT100D185 | ecosystem: Environmental > Terrestrial > Soil > Contaminated >... | reverse complement strand
TGGGGGTAAGATGACTGGCGTTCGTCACCATCATTGCGATGATGGCCGTGAGCTTCTCGACGGCGCTCGTGTTGTCCATCAGGATGCGCTCACTTTTCGCCCGCATGATCCCCATGAAGCGTTGCATGATCTGCTGCACAAGGTCTTCCTTGTTCGAGTAATACTTGTAGAATGTCTTCTTGCTCATCGCGAGCTCGGTGGCAATCTCGTCCACCGAGATCTTGGCAAATCCCTCCTTAAAAAATCTCTCCTGACAGGCAGAGAAGATCTTCTCTTTCATGGCTTCGTCTTCGGACATTGTCCTGTATCCTCTGGAAACTACTGCGGTATTCAACGTTTCCAATTATGCAAAAGAAGGAGCCTTATTTACGGGCTCATTTTATATGGAAACGATTGATGTTTTCTACGTTTCCAATATACGAAAGGAGCAATGGGATTGTCAAGGGAAAAGATTACCGACCGTATGCGAGCACACGGATAGGTCTTTCGTTTGAGGCGGAAAGCGTTTTCGACTCTATAGACTTTCTGGGTGCTTAAGCACGGACTTGATGAGATCAATGCAATCCCTGCTGGTTAGAGAACTGAACGCAGGTCCCAGTCAGGGACGTACTGCCGCTATGGTACTCCAGATAGCCAGGGTCTTTCTCGATCTTCATCCTTAGCGAGGGTAGATAACGGCAGCTATCATAGGCTTTGATCAGTTCAATGGCATGTGCTTGTTCGGATGTGGTCACAACGGATCTCCGCCATTGGAGGATGGTGTTCTTGGGAAGGGAAACTACGTCGCGGTATCAAGAGAGTAACAGACTTCAATAGACCTCTTGAGACGCTACAAACAAAAAGCCCCCGACCTATGTCGAGGGCTTTTGAGCGACAGCTCGGGCTGATACTCAGTACATGTCGCCCATGCCGCCGTGGGGCATCGCAGGAGCAGCAGCTTTCCTCTCCTCCGGTTTTTCCACAACGGTGGCTTCGGTTGTCAGGAGTAATCCGGCAACAGACGCAGCGTTCTCAAGCGCCGTACGTGCAACCTTCGTCGGATCGATAACGCCGGACTTCACCAGGTTCTCATACTGTTCGGTGAACGCGTTGAACCCGAAGTCGTCCTTACCTTCCTTCACCTTGTTGACGATCACGGAAGCCTCAAGGCCCGTGTTGGCAATGATCTGACGGATCGGCTCTTCGAGAGAACGTCGAACAATCTCGACACCGGTGTCCTGATCTTCGTTGGCCGTCTTGAGGCCGTCGAGCTTCTTGGCAGCCCGGAGGTACGCAACCCCGCCACCGGGGACGATACCCTCTTCAACTGCTGCACGCGTGGCATGCAACGCATCCTCGACTCGAGCTTTCTTTTCCTTCATCTCAACTTCCGTCGACGCGCCGATCTTCAGCACTGCAACACCACCAGACAGCTTCGCAAGGCGCTCCTGCAATTTCTCCTTGTCGTAGTCGGAGGTCGTCTTCTCGATCTGCGCCTTAATCTCGTTAATGCGCTTCTTAATGTCGTCCTTCTTGCCGGCACCCTCAACAATCGTCGTGTTATCCTTGTCGATGGTGACCTTCTTTGCCTTGCCGAGATAGCTGATGGTAGCATTCTCAAGTTTGTAGCCCTGCTCTTCCGAGATCACCGTACCCGCAGTAAGGGTCGCGATATCCTCAAGCATGGCCTTGCGGCGATCACCGAAACCGGGGGCTTTCACTGCAGCAACGCGCAGCGTTCCGCGCAGCTTATTGACCACGAGCGTAGCAAGAGCTTCACCCTCAAGGTCCTCCGCAATAACGAGGATCGGGCTGCCTGTTTGGGCAACCTTCTCCAGAATCGGAAGAAGATCCTTCATCGAAGAGATCTTCTTATCATGGATGAGTATCATGGGGTTCTCGAGCACTGCTTCCATCGTCTCTGCATCAGTCACGAAGTATGGCGAGAGATAGCCACGGTCGAACTGCATTCCCTCCACGACTTCAATGCTTGTCTCGGTCCCCTTCGCCTCTTCCACCGTGATAACGCCGTCGGTCCCCACCTTCATCATGGCATCGGCAATCAGATCACCGATCATCGGATCATTGTTGGCAGAGATCGAGCCGACCTGTGCGATTTCTTTCTTGCTTGTCTTGTCCACCCCACGGCTGATCTCCTTGAGGCCTTCGACAATTTTCACAACGGCGAGGTCAACACCTCGTTTGAGATCCATCGGGTTCGCCCCGGCCGCAACGTTTTTCATTCCCTCCCGGACGATTGCCTGCGCGAGTACTGTTGCAGTCGTGGTCCCATCTCCGGCGACGTCCGATGTCTTCGAAGCGACCTCGCGCAACATCTGCGCTCCCATATTCTCAATGGGATTTTCGAGCTCGATTTCCTTTGCCACGGTGACGCCGTCTTTGGTAACAGTCGGCGCGCCGAATTTCTTATCGATGACAACGTTGCGACCCTTGGGGCCCAACGTTACCTTCACTGCGTCGGCGAGCTGGTCAACACCACGCTTCAGTGCTGCTCTCGCGTCGCTGCTGTATTGAATCTGCTTAGCTGCCATAGGTTCTGGCCCTCCTTATTTTGAAATTGTTCATGATCCTGTTCAGACTTACGTTAAACAATGGCGAAAATATCCGCTTCTCGCATGATGAGGAACTCCTCACCATCAATCGTCACTTCAGTCCCCGAGTACTTCCCGTACAGGACCTTGTCGCCCACCTTCACCTCAGGTACGACCTTCTTCCCATCCTCCGTCACTTTACCCGGACCCACTGCAACCACCTCTCCAATGACGGGCTTTTCCTTGGCAGTATCGGGAAGGATGATACCACCCTTTGTCTTTTCTTCTGCTGGTGATGGCTTTATAACCACCCTATCAGCCAGCGGCTTCACTTTCATAGGACCTCCTTTATTGAGATTTTTGGATAATGTAAGCTGTTGTTATGTATAAACTTACTGAATATATGGGCTGATCAATGCCGATTAGCACTCTCTGGGAAAGAGTGCTAATAATATAAGGATTAAATTTACAAAGTCAAGACCTAGGATGTTGGATACCAGACCGGTACCCTACGTGGGTGAGTGAAGGCTACTGGTAGTTGGAGTGGCGGGTGCTTGAGACTTCGAAAATGTGAATTCCGTAAGCTGGAACGTCAAAGTACATCCCTTTGCTAGCAAGGGCGGTTCGTTCTCGCACAAATACCCCAAAACCCATTACATCCCGGAATTCGATAGGTGATCCATCTATCCCGGCCAGGTCAGGGTTAATGTAACACTGCCCGTTGTGGGGTGCATAATTCACAACAACAAGTCTCGCGCCGGACTCCTTTCCTTTCCACATGAACGCAAGGAAATTGGTCCACGTGTGGTTCTCATTCCAGGCAGGGCGTGCTTCAAGCAACTGCCACGTCCCTTGTCGAAGAGGAGATGATTGAAGGCAGCGGAACAGCCTCCTGTAGAAGCCTTTGATTGCATCCGACTCCGGTTCCTCCGGCAACCGCCCCAGTTGGACAGGCAACTTTATTCTGCGCCCTTCTAATTGACCCCGGTGGTATAGAGCCATTCCTGGCACTGTGGACATTACGACACCAGCCGCGCAATGCCATGCTTCAGTAGAGAGAACGGCAGCAGCACGGGGCTCATCGTGGTTTTCGATGAACCGTACGCACTTCCTCTGGTAGTCCAGTTCTGCCTTAAAATGACCGAACACTGACTGAGCACCTTCCCGTAACAATCGCTCATAGAGAATCTTGTCATATGTGTAGTCAAAGCCCAGTTGTTGTAACTGCCACTCGAGGTTCCAATATGCCTCAGCAATGAAAAGAAAATCCCTCTGCCTAAGTTTCTCCTTTGCAATCGCCTCCTTCCAGAACTCTTCAGGAGGTGGCTTCAATGGTCTCACACGCTCACCCCACGTTCGGTCGAAGACTTCATTCAACACAAGCATTGCCATGTCACACCGGACTCCGTCACACACCTCCGCAATCTGATTCAGTTGCCGGAGCATTGCGCGTCGAGCTCCTGGATGGAAGTAATTCAGCTGTGCAGTATCAGTCCACCCCGGGAAGTACGGGTCGCGACCGTAAGCGACCACCCTCTCACCCTTCGACGTCTTCGTCCTGAAGTATTGATCCGGCTTCTCAGCCTCGTCTCCCTGTGCCCCATTCACGTAGTATTCCGGGTGGCTGGAAACCCAGCTATGGTCTCGCGCGGTATGATTACAAACAAAGTCAAGAACGAGGCCCAACCCGCGTTTCTGGAGCCGCTTTCTCAAGACAGCAAGAGCCGAATTGCCGCCCAGCTTGCGGGATACTGTGTAGGATTTGATAGCGTACGGCGATCCGATGATGTCATCATCGGTGAGGTCCGGCAAAACCCTCTTGTATTCTTCACGGAACGAAGGCGTGTCGCGAGCAATTTGCAGACCGAGTTTTCCCGTTGTCCATACTCCCATGAGCCAGATCGCATCGAACCCGAGGTCTTGCCATTCGTCGAGCACTGCATCGGGAATTCTCTTGAGGGTGACCCGCTTGCCGGCCCGGGAGGACAACTCGTTCAGAAGCACCCGAGTGTTGACTTCATACAGGAGAGGATGGGATGTGGAAACCAGGCGGCTTTCTGCGCTATTGCTCTTGTTGGCCATGTGACTCGCGTGATTTTCGGGCGGATGTCTCGGTCAGTCTGCTTTGGATGAACCTTCAACTACGAGAACAATTTCACCTTTGGGTGGTTTCTTTCTTAACTCGTCAAGGACTTCCGTTATCCTACCTCTCAGCACTTCTTCAAACTTCTTTGTAATTTCTCTTGCAACCGCAATCCGCCTGTCTCCTAAGTGCGACTGGATATCTTCAACCGTTTTCACTACACGGAACGGTGATTCATAAATAATGATCGTCCGTTGCTCCGATCTCAACTCTTCAAGCCTTGTCTTCCTTCCCTTCTTGAGCGGGAGGAACCCTTCGAACACAAACCTGTTTGTGGGAAGACCGCTTGCTATGAGACCTGCAAGCACAGCGCTTGCCCCCGGCACCGGAATCACATCGTATCCGTGCTCAATCGCATGCTTGATGATAAGGTACGCCGGATCAGAAATGCCGGGTGTCCCTGCATCGGTCACCACCGCAATCGATTTCCCATCCCTCAGGTGCCCTATGAGTTCAGGCAACCTGCGTGTTTCGTTATAGCTGTAGTAGCTGAGAAGCGGTTTCTTGATTGAGAAATGACCAAGCAGGAACTTTGTTTTCCGCGTATCCTCCGCCGCAACAAGATCCACATCGCCAAGAATCTTGATGGCGCGAAGAGTGATGTCATCGAGGTTTCCAATAGGGGTGCTTACGATGTAGAGGGTCCCTGGTTGAACCGTCTCTGTCATATTCCCCAGTCACGAGCATAGCGGAAGTCGATGTTTACTGTCCGGTTGGATACTTTAGCAATGAGTGGCGGCCGACGTTTGAACTGATTTCGCTTAATCATCTCTTTCACTCTTCCAACCAGATCCTCTTCAAAGCCCATTTTCAAAAGTTCCGTTTCGCTTCGGCGTTCGTCGATCATATTATAGAGAAGCTGATCCACGTCTCGGTATGTGAATCCAAGTTCACCTTCATCGGTTTGGCCCTCCCACAGATCAGCGGAGGGTTTTTTCCGAATGATCTTCTCCGGAACGCCTAAATGCCCGGCAAGCTGCCACACCTGCGTCTTGTACAAATCACCGAGGGGATTGAGAGCACATGCGGTGTCTCCAAACAGGGTCCCGTATCCAAGAAAAATCTCGGTCTTGTTGCTGGTCCCTATTACGAGTCCCTTGCCACGGCTCGAGATATCGTACAAGACGATCATTCTCTGGCGCGCCATGATGTTCCCGGCTCTCACACGATCAACGCTGTGTGTGGACGTGAGATAGGCATCAACCATCGGTGAAATGTCAACTACCTCCGTTGGGATTCCAAGTTCCTTTGAGACCAACTCTGCATCGTCCTTGCTTTGAGGATCGCTGGTACGGTATGGCATGATAACACCCACAACGTTCCTGCTTCCAAGGGCTTTCGCAGAAACGTGTGCGGCAACAGCTGAGTCAACACCACCCGAAAGCCCAATGATTCCTTTGCTAAACCCGGCATTGTGTGTCTCATCACGAACAAAATCGACGAGCAGTCTTGTAACAATGTCATTATTGAGAGAGAGATCTTCCGTGTGCTTTCCTGCAGTCTCCATGGCGCTCAAACTACTAAAATAGGTCTTGGAATTCAACAGAACGAAAGTTGGTGATGGGTAGCTTCCGTGCGATATTGATTCTCATCCTTCCTGTTTTTCCTGTTCTCCGTCGAGGGTTCAATAGTCGGTTATCAGTTTCATCAGAAGCACCGCCGGTTCGAATCCTCCATCCGACCATCCTATGTGATAAGTAACACTCCCTCGGCAATGTCAGATTACTATCTTTTGTCAGCACTTTTCCCTACACTTGGTGCACACCGAGCATCAGGGAAGTCCCGGGAGGCCACCCCAGTTGCCTCTTGAGGGATGCCGCACGAAGCCGCCAGGCTGATCAACATAAGGTCCAATACAATATAAGTCCTGACCAAATCAAACCAAGCACGATGTTGAGCTTTGTCCGTTTCACCATTACTTTGATCGTTATAGTCGCGCAAGGCGCCCTCGCAAAAAAGATCGACGGCGCCTCAGGCGGCACAGCCGGTCAGTCCAATGGGCTGAGATATGGACCCACGCAATGCGTTGACAGTCAAGGAATCGTCCGCGCTTTGTTCAATATCATCACGCCGAGCCTTGACGGTGCGCCAGAAGAAATTGCCCGTCAGTTCCTGCATCAGAAAAAAAGCGCACTCGCAATTCCCGATACTGCCGCACTTGTAACGCATATGGTCCAGACCACTCCAAGTGGATCACATGTGAGGTTCACTCAGTTCTATCAAGGCGTCCCGGTCTATCAAGGAGACGTCGTTGTGAGCGTGAACGAAGCACGTCAGGTTGGAATGGTCATTAACAACTATAAGAACGGGATCGGTCTTGGAACAACAACCCCATCCCTTTCGGGCACCGATGCAATCAACATCGTTAGAAGGGCACTCAGAATCAACGGAAGGTCAATCGGGAAGGAAGATGCAGCTGAGCTGATGGTATTCCAGAAGGAGGACGGAGCATATCATCTTTCCTGGCGTGTGACAGCAACATCGGAAGATCCTGCCGGCGATTGGGAGGTATTCGTCGGAGCGGAGACGGGGGAGATCTTGAACATCGCAGACCAATTCGTTATGCACGTGGACAGTATCTATGTTCAGGGAAGTGCTTACGTATACAATCCTGATCCGCTAAGCAAAGCGCGAAGGATGTACAACTCACCCGGATTTGCAGATGGCAACGATGCGACAACTGATTCACTCAACGCATACCGCACACTCGTTACCCTTGAGATAGTCACCTACGAGGATGGGGTCTACAAACTCAAGGGTCCGCACTGCAACGTTACGGATATTGAATCACCCGCTGATCCGCCCTTCTACTGCGCGGCCACTCCGCACGACTTCCTGTATTCCCGCGATCAACAGGAGTTCGAAGCCGTGAACGTCTACTACCACGTTTCCAGTTCGTACCGCCACCTTCTTGATCTTGGCTTTTCGTCCGCCTCGCTCGAACAGATCCGACTCGACCCTCACGGCTTCCAGGGTCAGGATAATTCTCACTACAGCCCTTCGGGTAACTGGATTTCCTGGGGTGAAGGTGGGGTTGATGATGCCGAGGATGCAGATGTGATACTGCACGAGTACGGTCACGCCATCAACCACAACTTTGTTCCAACATGGGGAGGAGGAGAGAGCGGCGCTCTTGGCGAGGGGTTTGGTGACTATTGGGCTGCCTCATACTCACGGTCCATGAACCAGTGGGAACCCTCAGACTACCACTATAACTGGGTGTTCAACTGGGATGGCCACAACCCGTTCTGGGTCGGACGTGTTCTCAACGACACCCGCACATATCCGTTCGGTTCATTACCGATTCACACTGCAGGCCAGATCTGGTCCGCGGCACTGATGGGGATTTGGGGAGACCTTGGCAGAGAAATAACCGACCGTCTGGTGTTGAAGGGACTGCTGTATCTCGGCTCGAATGCAACGGCTCCGCTTGCCGCGATGGCAATCATACAGGCTGACAGAGATCTGTATGGTGGTGTGCATGTGCCAACACTTGTCTACTGGCTGGGAACGGTGAAACACTTCATCGATCCCGAGAGCGTGGCGGATGTTGGTGTTTATGTGGGCGAACTGCCAACGGAATTCGCACTCGCCCAGAACTACCCCAATCCCTTCAACCCTTCGACGGCAATCCAGTTTACACTGCAAGCAACGGCGCAGGTAAGCCTGAGTGTGTACAACACCGTAGGTCAGGAAATAGCAACCCTCGTGGCCGGCATCTTCCCGCCAGGGAGGCACAACGTCATGTGGCATGGAATCGACAGAAATGGGAAATCAGTTGGAAGCGGCGTTTATTTCTACCGTCTGGCGACACAAATTTCCACCAGTAGCTCAGGCAACTTCGTTCAGACGAAAAAGATGTCGCTACTTCGGTAACCCAAGGACAACGGTCTTTGAGTTCTGTTCACAATTATTCTTGCTTCTCTCGGCACTCTTCTGTATACTTCGATACAAACCGCCGCATCATCCTTCAGCTGGCGAGGTTTACGTGAGAAGCGTTACTCATTTCCATCTCTCCGTTCTTTGTTGTGTTGTTCTTCTGACGCCATCGTCCTTCGGCGGTGATAAGATAGTCCCCCGGCTCAGCTTGCTGATGAACGAAAGCACTCCAAACGACGAGATCGTTGCCTGGGTGTACTTCACCGACAAGGGGATACATGAACTTCAAAAGAACTCCATCCCGTCCACTGTTGTTTCCGAGCGATCATTAATGCGCAGGATGAAGGTCAGGCCGACCAACCAGCTTGTGGACTACACTGACCTGCCGGTTGATGAGTTGTATGTTCAGCAGATCGCATCTCAAGTGATCAGAGTGCGCCAGCGGTCGAAGTGGTTCAACAGTGTGAGTGTTGTGGCAACGAAGGAACAGATCGCGGCTCTCGAATCCCTTCCGATTGTAAGTAGCATCGAGCTCGTTGCGCGCTTCAAAAAGAACCAGACAGAGGAAGAACTCCATGTAGAAACACCGCAGGAGCTTCCAAAACCGGATGGTAACACGACTGTGTACGACTTCAACTATGGCTTGTCGCTTAATCAGGTTCAACAAATCAACGTACCTTCAGTACACAACACCGGAAACTATGCACAAGGTGTCATCGTCGGGGTTTTCGACAACGGGTTCAGACTGCTGACGCATGAGGCTTTCGACAGCCTCGACATCATAGCTGCGTACGATTTCGTATCTGGCGATCCCAACCCCGCACCTCAACCTGGAGACCCAAGCAGTTATGGAGCTCATGGAGTGAATACCCTTTCGACCATAGGTGGTCGTAAGACGGGACAACTGATAGGACCTGCATTTGGGGCGAGTTACATTCTTGCGCGGACTGAAAATGACAGCAGTGAAACACCTATTGAAGAAGACTATTGGGCCGCTGCGATCGAGTGGGCTGACAGCATTGGTGTTGAGGTGACGAGCACATCACTTGGTTATCTCACCTATGATCCACCATACACAAGCTGGACATGGCAAGACATGGACGGCAACACCACTGTTATCACACGTGCAGCGGACATGGCTGTCGCAAGAGGAATAGTCGTTCTGAACTCGGCAGGGAATTCCGGAAACAATCCCAGCCACAATACTCTTGGCGCTCCAGCAGATGGAGATAGTGTTCTTGCCATTGGTGCAGTCGATCCAAGTGGGACGAGGACAAGTTTCAGTTCTGTGGGGCCGACAACGAGTATACCACCACGCATAAAGCCGGACGTGATGGCACAAGGCTCGTCGGTTCGCGTAGCAAGTTCCCAGAACCCCACGGGGTACGGATACTCATCGGGGACTTCCTTCTCCTGTCCTCTGGCAGCAGGTGTTGCAGCATTGATTGTGAAAGCACACCCCAACGCAACTCCGATTCAGGTTGCTGACGCGATGAGAAACACAGCAAGCAATTCGGGTTCTCCAAACAATCTTATGGGATGGGGAATCCTCAACGCCGTCGCCGCGATCAATTATATTGGGCCCACGGATACAGGCACCGAACCTCAACTTCCCACGGCCTACCGGTTGGAGCAGAACTACCCGAATCCATTCAACCCCGACACGTACATCCGATACTCATTGCCTGAGCATTCTGTCATCACTCTTAAGATCTTCGACGTGTTGGGGCGTGAGGTCATAACGCTTGTGAGCGGTCAGCAGGATCCACGAGTGCACACGATCGCATGGAATGGAATCGATAATTCAGGGCTCCGGGTTGCAAGCGGCGTGTACTTCTACCGGCTCTCCGCTTCAAGCACTGAAACAGCGGGACGGCAATTCACCGAAACCAGGAAACTTATGGTCTTGCAGTAACATCGCTCGGGCTTGATGTAGGCCCCTCTTCTTCTGCAGACATATTACTCGTTTTTTGAAATCCCCCTATACCCCAGGGCAACCTGCCTTCAGCGGTTCGGTCTAACTGGTGCAGATAGCTAACAACGTCATTTCATCCATTCGAGGAGATAGCATGTCTTCTTTGAGAACAAGATCATTGGCATCGGTGCGACTAACGTATTTCTGCCTTGCAACACTGGCAGGCTATTCCGTACTCACACTTTGGCCTGCAGCATCGTCGGCACAACGGCAATACGATGAGAGGGCATGGAGCCGCATCAACTTGCAGCCAGGGCCTGTGACCGAAGTGAAGGACAACCCTGTCGTCCGTAACTCTAGCGTTATCGAAATCAGCGACCTCCCTCCACAAGACTCGCCAGATGTGCAGGTAACCACCCTGACCAACACGACTCAATCGGAAAACTCCATTTTTGTCAGCCCACTCAATGCAAACATTGTCCTCAACTCCAATAACTCTTCCGACTTTCCGGTGACCCAGATCTTTGGAGCTGATTGGTTTGTTTCAACGGATGGTGGATTGACCTGGACGGGGAGCATACAGGGAACGGGCGGTACCAACCGAGGCGACCCAGCGGTATGCATCGGACTGAACGGCCGCTTCTACAACAACTATATTGCCGCCAACAGTGGAAACGGCACTGCCTACTCAACGAACAATGGTGTCACCTGGACACATGTGCAGGTTGCTCCGAACCCAGGCACCCTTGCGGACAAGAATCACATGTGGGTCGACAATAGCCCGACCAGTCCACATGCCAACAACCTATATGCCGCTTGGACGGATTTCGGTGGGGCAACAGATGGCGAGGTCATGGTATCGCGTTCCACCGACGCAGGGCTAACCTGGTCACCAAAGGTCGCCGTCAGCACAGCAGTTAACGCTCTGAGTCACAATCAGGGGGTGAATATTCAGACAGGACCAAACGGAGAGGTGTATATTGCATGGGCAATCTACGATGCATTCCCCGCGCTGGAGGTTGCTCTTGGGTTTACCAAGTCTACTGACGGCGGCGCGACCTGGCAACCGGCCGTCCGTGCTATCACACCCATCAGAGGCATCCGCAGTCAAGCCACGGGAGGCGGTCTGCTCGGCGGAAAGGACATGCGCACGGCGAGTTTCCCGTCCATGTCAGTCAACATGCAGAGCGGGCACATCTTTATGGTGTGGACGAACATCGGTGTGCCCGGGGTTAACACAGGAACCGAGCGTGACGTCTACATGGTGAAATCCACTGATGGCGGTGCCACATGGGGGACTGCCGTGAGAGTCAACCAAGATGCGTTTAACAACGGGAAGGATCAGTGGTTCCCATGGATGTCATGCGACCCCGTGTCGGGGGCGCTGGTCGTTGCATTCTATGATTCGAGAGACTTTGCAGCCAATGATATGGCCAACACGTACGTGGCAATCTCCCGCGATGGCGGTTCGATATGGGAGGACTTCAAGGTGAGTGATGTTGCGTGGAGCGGGGATGGGAGTGGCACGGGTTTCTCCGCCAACTATGCCGGTGACTACATTGGTATTGCAGCCCGGAGTGGGAAGGTGTATCCGGTATGGACCGACCGACGCGAAGCTGGCGCGCGACTATCAACCTGGGTTTCGCCCTTCAACCTTGCCGACCCGGAGGATCCCAATCCCCCGACAAACGCCTCTGCATTCAGCGACTATATCACTCCAACTTCAATGGCATTAAGCTGGAACAATCCGACAACACTATCAAACGGAAATCCGATTGGGCCGTTCGTAATACGCATCAAGCGCGATGGTACGCAAATTACTGAGATCCCGGGTCCTGATAGCACCTTTATCGATACAGGATTAACTGATGGTACTCTTTACACGTATGACTTTCTAACAAGGCTCACTGCAAACGATAGCCTGAGCAGTGAGGTTCAAGCTCAGTGGGTTGCTGGCGGAGCGAAGTCGTCCAAAGCACCTACCGGCCTTACCGTCAGCGGCACCTCAGCGAGTGG
>Ga0326597_10010279_pt1 | contig 12484 bp, 9 predicted proteins | sample RVTome_12_FD_203789 | JGI IMG/M metagenome (GOLD analysis project Ga0326597, IMG submission 203789) | Soil microbial communities from uranium-contaminated site in the Upper Colorado River Basin, Wyoming, United States - RVT100D185 | ecosystem: Environmental > Terrestrial > Soil > Contaminated >... | reverse complement strand
ACTAACGGATTCCTATCTATATCGTAACCCCGTCAGCGCGCAATAGCCTGCGCATCACGAGCACGAGATATTGCGTGCGGTGGAGTTATCACTACGACATCTTGTGCCCTTGCTCTCGGGCCGGTCTTTCGTTTCTTGGAGGTATGAACAAGCTGCATTCGCCCGAGAGCTTCCGAGCCGCTTTGCGGCGTCGTGGCGCCAAGAAGTTGGAGCGTGTCACATTTCGCAAGAATCGATCCACGATCTGGTCCCTGACGCAAAGAGGAACTGCATTGAACGTCCACGTGGCCTACCGAGCCGCGCCGGGACACATCCTCGATGCGTTCGCGACCATCGTTCGTACGGGCGGTGTGGCGACGGCGGCGTCGCAGCACGCTGGGGCCGTCGTGTTGGATTGGCCGGAGCTTGCCCGCGCGCTCGAGGAAGTCCGCCGGTCGGAGCATCGCCGCCATCGCACTGCGGCGCAGCGCTGTTGCGGTAGCGAAGGTCAGCGGGAGTATCTGCGGGCGCTCTACCGCTACTTCAACAGGACGCGGTTCGACGGCATGCTTCCCGACGACGTTCCCCTCAGGTTGAGCAACCGCATGCGGTCGGCGCTCGGGCACATGATGCCAGGCCGCCACCGGAATGGGCATCGGTACGTGATCGAGATCGCGCTCAACATCGACCTCCTCCTCCCCGGCAATGGAGCGGAGCGTGTGGATACGCTCCTGCACGAGATGGCCCATGTGGCGGATTATCTGCTTTCGGGAGAGCGCGGCCATGGTCCGTCCTGGCGGGCCTGGGCGAAGAGCGTCGGGTGTCGACCCACGACACTGTACGACCGGCCGGTGCGTCGTCGTCGGTCTCGGAAGACGGTGGTCAGCCGTGTGCCTCCGCTACCCCCGGCCCTGAGACGGCAACGGGTGGCGTGATCCAGGCTCAGGCGGGCCACAGCCATCCGAACACGCCCGCGGTCAGCAGAGCGTAGACGAGCCCGTCGAACATCGACTTTCCCGTCGTTGCCCAGCTCTGCTTGTACCATATCGACCGCTGCATGAGCGCCATCGAATAGCACGTGAACGCGACGGTGCCGGTGAGGCGGAAGACAGAGATATATTCCGCCCCGGGCCCCAGCATGCGGCCTCCGAGGTAGGCCGCGAAGACTCCGACGATGGCGCTGTAGAGGAACCACTGCACCAGGCTCGGAGCCATGCTGAAGACGGCGCTCGGCTCCACCACGGTCATGAACGCGACCGGGCCGCGCTCCACCTTTCCCCGATAGGTCTCGGACTGCATCACCTCGGTGGAGCCGGCGTACGGCATGGCGTAGTCACCGGGCGGAATGCCGAAGGGTCGCAGCGCATCGAGCACCGTGTCCTCGTCGGGAAGCTTGCGGAAGTCGTTCTTGTGGTAGGGGAGGAACATGTGGATCACGGAGCTCGCGACGAACACGAGCACCGCGCTTACCACGATGGGCATCCACAGGGACAGGATCGAGACCATGGCGCGCACTCCGGAAGGAGGATGTTCACGGCACGCTAGGCCGCACCTCCGGCATCCGCAAGCGCCTCGGGGCTATCGCGCTTCGAGGGCCTCCTGCGCCGCTGCCACGACATGATCCACGTTGAAGCCGAACTGCTCGAAGAGCACCTCCGCGGGGGCCGACGCGCCGAACCGGTCCAGGCCGACCGACTTGCCCGCGTCACCCACCCACCGTGACCACCCGAACGTGCTGCCTGCCTCGATCGAGACCCGTGCGCGCACGGACGGCGGGAGCACCTGGTCACGATAGGTTTGGTTCTGCTGACCGAACAGGAACCAGCTCGGCAGGCTGACGACGCGCGTCGGCGTACCTGCGGCCTCCAGCGCCTCGGCCGCCTCGAGCGCGAGGCCCATCTCGGCTCCGCTGGCGATGAGGATGGCCTCGGGCGTGCCCCCGCTGGCTTCGCGCAGCACGTATCCGCCACGGCGGAGGCCGTCGGCAGAACCGAGCTTCCCGGGTGTTGCTTGACCGCCGGACCGGTCGAGCACCGCCACCTTCTGCCTGCTCAGCGCCAGGAACGACGGCCCGTCCTTCCGCTCGACGGCCACGCGCCACGCGATCTCCGTCTCGGCGGCGTCGGCTGGCCGGAGGTCCATCACGTTCGGAATCATGCGGAGCGAGCCGAGCTGCTCGACCGGCTGGTGCGTCGGCCCGTCCTCGCCCAGGCCGATGGAGTCGTGCGAGTAGACGTAGACGACCGGTTGCCCCATGAGCCCTGCCAGCCGAACGGCAGGACGCATGTAGTCCGAGAAGATCAGGAACGTGCCCGCGTAGGGACGCACGCCGCCGTGGAGCGACATGCCGTTCATGATGGAGCCCATGGCGTGCTCGCGGACGCCGTAGTGCATCAGGCGGCCGCCCGGACTGGATGGCAGCAGACTATCCGCGCCCTCGATGTCCGTCTTGTTCGACCCGCCCAGGTCGGCCGAGCCGCCGATCAGGTTCGGGATGCCGCGCGCCAAACCCTGGATCACCTTCCCCGACCAGCCGCGGGTCGCATCGCCCTTCTCCACGGACGAGAGATCCGGCACCAGTGCGTCCCAGTCGTCGGGCAGGCCGCCGGCCATCATGCGCACGTACTCCGACGCCGCGTCGGGGTGCGCCTTCTGGTACGCATCGAACCGTTCCTGCCAGTCGGCCTGCAGCGCAGCGCCGCGCCCGATGCAGCTCCGCCAGTCCGTCCGCGCCTCTTCGGTCACATGGAAAGGCTCGAGCGACGGATAGCCGAGATTCTTCTTGGTGGCCTCGATCTCGTCCGCGCCGAGCGGCGCACCGTGTGAGGCCGCGGTGCCGGCCTTGCCGGGACTGCCGTATGCGATGGTCGTTCGCAGCGCGATGAACGTCGGGCGCTCGATCTCGGCCCGGGCCGCCTCGAGCGCCCGCCCGATCGCCTCGAGGTCGTTGCCGTCCTCCACCCGCAATACGTGCCACCCGTACGCCTCGAACCGCTTCGTCTCGTCACTCGATGTGGCGAGGTCGGTGCTGCCCTCGATGGTGATGCGGTTGTCGTCCCAGATCCAGATCAGCTTCCCGAGCTTCTGATGTCCGGCGATGGCGGCCGCCTCGTGCGAGACGCCCTCCATGATGTCGCCGTCCGAGCAGAGCACGTACGTGTGGTGGTCGACGATCTCGTGCCCCGGCCGGTTGAACCGGGCGGCGAGCCACCGTTCCGCGATCGCGAATCCCACCGAGTTCGCCACACCCTGACCGAGGGGGCCGGTCGTGGTTTCCGCACCGGGGATGTGTCCGTACTCCGGATGCCCCGCCGTGGGCGAGCCCCACTGGCGGAAGTTGCGGATATCATCCTCGCTGACCTCGTAGCCGCTCAGGTGCAGGAGCGAATAGAGCAGCATGGACGCGTGGCCCACGGATAGCACGAACCGGTCGCGGTCGAGCCAGGTCGGGTCGGCGGGATTGTGTCGCAGATGGTCCCGGAAGAGCGCGTACCCGACGGGCGCGAGCGCCATCGGGGTCCCGGGGTGTCCGGAGTTCGCTTTCTGGACCGCATCCATCGAGAGGACCCGGACCGCATCGATTGCCAACCGCTGAATGTCGTTCATCCCACCACGAAGTTTACGAGACGTTCCTTCACATAGATCACGCGCCGCTCGGTCACCCCTTCGAGGTGCCGGGCGACGTTCTCCTCGGCGCGCGCAGCCTTCACCACATCCGCTTCGGCCGCGTCCGTCGCCACGTCGATCGATCCGCGCAGCTTGCCGTTCACCTGGACCGCGACGGTCACAGTGTCCTCCACCAGCTTGGCCGGGTCGTAGCTCGGCCAGTTTGCGCCGTCGAAGATGCTCCCCTCGTGACCGAGGCGCTCCCACAGCTCCTCGGCCATGTGCGGCGCGAAGGGCGCGATCATGACGACGAGCGGCTCCACCTCGGCGCGCGCCGCCGTGCGGCCACCCGACCGGACGGTGTTCAAGCACTCCATGAGCGCCGCGATGGTCGTGTTGTAGCCCAGCTCGGGGAGCTGCTCGGTCGCCTGCTTGATGGTCTGATGCACCTTCCGCTCGACATCCGGGTCGGGCGAGGCGGCGGGGTCGGACGCGACGACCGTGTCCCAGAGTCGGTGCAGGAAGCCGTACGGCCCCTGGATGCCTTCGGCCCGGTAGTCGCCACCCTCTTCGAACGGGCCGAGGAACATGAGGTACGTGCGGAACGTGTCCGCGCCGTACTCCTCGATGATCGGGTCCGGAACGATGACGTTGCCCTTGCTCTTCGACATCTTGGCGCCCTCGGCGATGATCAGGCCGTGGGCGCGGAACCTCGTGAACGGCTCTCCGAAGTCGATATGTCCGAGATCCTTCAGCACCATGGTGATGAATCGCGCGTACATGAGGTGGAGCACCGCATGCTCGTTGCCGCCGATGTACGTGTCGACAGGAAGCCACCTCTTCGTGATTTCCGGATCGAACGGCCTGTCGTCCAGGTCAGTGGAGGGATACCGTAGGAAGTACCAGCTGGAGTCGAGGAACGTGTCCGAAACGTCCGTCTCCCGGCGGGCCTCGCCGCCGCACTCAGGGCACGTCGTTCGATACCATGACTCCACGCGCGCCATCGGACTCACGCCGCTGTCGTCCGGCTTGAAGTCCTCGACCCGCGGGAGCACCACGGGCAGGTCCGCTTCGGGGACCGGCACGGCGCCGCAGGAGGGGCAGTGGATGATGGGGATCGGCGGACCCCAGTAGCGCTGCCGCGAGATGCACCAGTCGTGCAGCCGGAACTGGACGCGGGCATCGCCCCACCCCTGCGCGGCGGCCCATTCCGTCACGACGCGGACGGAGTCGGACACGTCCGTTCCGTCGAACTGCCCGGAGTTCACGAGACGCCCCGGCCCGACGTAGGCTTCATCCAGGGGCGTATCGGCGTCATCGCCCGGGCCCGCCACGACCCGCACGATGGGCAGGTCGAAGGTCTCCGCGAACTCGAAATCCCGCTCGTCGTGGCCCGGCACCGCCATGATGGCGCCCGTTCCGTACTCCATCAGCACGTAGTCGGCCACCCAGACGGGCACGGCGCTGCCCGTCGCCGGGTTCCGGCAGTACCCTCCGGTGAAGACGCCCGTCTTGGTGCGGTCGTTTTTCTGACGCGCCACCAGGTCCTTCTTGCGGGCCTGCTCGCGGTAGGCGTCGACGGCCTCGGTCTGTTCGGGGCGCATCACGGCATCCACCAGGGGATGCTCGGGTGAGAGCACCATGTAGGTCGCGCCGAAAGCGGTGTCCGGCCGGGTCGTGTACACGTCGATCTCGTGCTTGGTGTTCGCGCCCTGATCGTCCAGCACCGGGAAGTGGAGCTGCGCGCCGTGGCTCCGGCCGATCCAGTTCGCCTGCGCCTTCCGGGTTGTATCGGACCAGTCGAGTGTATCGAGGTTGTCGAGGAGTCGCGCGGCGTACTCCGTGATCTTGAAGAACCACTGCGCGATGCGCCGCTGCTCGACACGTGTGCCGCACCGCTCACACTCGCCACCCGCGACCTGCTCGTTGGCGAGCACGGTCATGCAGGACGGACACCAGTTGACCGGCGCCTCCTTCCGCTCGGCGAGCCCCGCTTCGAACAGCTTCAGGAAGATCCACTGCGTCCACTTGTAGTAGGACGGGTGGGTCGTATCAACCGTGTGCGTCCAGTCGAACATCCCGCCGGTACGGCGAAGCTGACGAGTGAAGTTCGCCACGTTCGACGGGATCAGATCCATCGGATGCGTGCCCTGCTTCAGGGCGAAATTCTCCGAATGGATGCCGAACGCGTCGAAGCCGATGGGCTCGAATACCTGGCGGCCGAGCAGGCGCTGGTAGCGCCCGTGCACGTCCGCGCCGGTGAACGCATAGATGTTGCCCACGTGGAGCCCCTCCGCGGAGGGGTACGGGAACATCATGAGGTTGTAGAAGGGACGCTCGGCCGCCCGGAGCTCGTCGAGGGTGAACGCATTCGTGCCGCGCTCGTCCCACAGGCGCTGCCACTTCTCTTCGATCGCGGACGGCTGGTAGCCGTCCTTTTCCTGGTTGGCCATGGCTCGACGGAGCTTCCGTGGATGCGGGAGACCCGGCCGCCGATCGGTTGGCCGGCAGGTCCGCGCAAAGAACCGCAAAGCTATACGGGCGGGGCGGGCGACCCAAGGGCGGGGGTGTCACACGGGGTCGAGCGCACCCGAGCGTCGAGGGCGGCGCGAGCCGGCCGGGGTGGACAGCAGGTCATCGGCACCGATCTTGCGACTGCCGGGTAGCCGTCGTTCGCCTCGCCTCGCCTCGCGTCGCTCCAACCCTCCGCCCGCAAGCGCCTCGATGTCCTCCAACAACAAGAAGATCTCCGGGGCGAGCCTCCGGCACGCCTTCCACGAGATCATCTGGCCCAGGCGGAAGCTCGTGCTGTTGGGCCTGGTGCTCATCCTGATGAACCGGCTGAGCGGGCTCGTGTTGCCCGCGTCGACGAAATACCTGGTCGATGACGTCATCGCCGGCGGGAACGGCGCGATGCTCTACCAGCTTCTCGGGCTGGTCGCGCTCGCGATCGTCGTCCAGTCTGCCACGTCGTATGCGCTGACGATGCTGCTCAGCGTGGAGGCGCAGCACCTCATCGCCAATCTGCGGGCGCAAGTGCAGCAACACGTGCTGAGGCTTCCGGTAAGGGTGTTCGACAACACGAAGTCCGGTGAGCTCGTATCGAGGATCATGGATGACGTGGAGGGGGTGCGGAATCTGATCGGGACCGGGCTTGTTCAGCTCGTCGGAGGCAGCGTGACGGCCGTCGTGGCGCTCGTCTTTCTGCTGCGGATCGACACCGTGATGACGGTGCTCGCCATCTTCCCGCTCCTGGCGTTCGGCTGGGTGTCGTCGAAGGCGTTCGCCACGCTCAGGCCGGCGTTCCGCGAACGGGGGCAGATCAGGGCGGAGGTGACCGGTCGTCTCCAGGAAGCGCTCGGTGGCATCCGGGTCATCAAGGGCTTCCATGCGCTGGAGAAGGAAGCCGAGATTTTCTACGCCGGCGTCATGCGCATCTTCGACAACGTGAAAACCACGCTGAAGACGTCGAGCGCCGTGACGAGCCTCGGGACGTTCTTCATGGGGCTCGCGAGCGTGCTCATCATGGGGTACGGCGGCCGGCTCGTTCTCCTCGGCCAGCTCACCTTGGGGGAGCTCTTCTCGTTCACGCTCTTCCTGGGATTCCTGATCGCACCCGTGCTGCAGATCTCGAACATCGGGACGCAGATGACCGAGGCGTTCGCGGGTCTCGACCGGACGTCGGAACTGCTGAGCTGGCCGCAGGAGGACGATGATCCGCTCCGCACGGAGACGATGCCCCCCGTCGAGGGCCACCTGCGCTTCGAGGACGTGCACTTCGGGTACGACGCGGACAAGCCCGTCCTCCACGGAATCTCGTTCGAGGCGGATCCGGGATCGGTCGTGGCGCTCGTGGGGAGCTCCGGCTCCGGGAAGTCCACCATTGCCGGGCTCGCCGCCTCGTTCCTGGAGCCCGCCGAGGGCCGCGTGCTCGTGGACGACGTGGACCTGCGGCGGGTGAAGCTCGCGTCCTATCGTGAGCAGCTCGGGCTCGTGTTCCAGGACGACTTCCTGTTCGACGGGACCATCCGGGAGAACCTCCGCTTCGCGCGCCCGGGCGCGACCGACAACGAGGTGGTGGACGCGGCCCGCATGGCGTACGTGACCGAGTTCACCGACCGGTTCGTCGAGGGTCTCGACACGATCATCGGGGAGCGGGGCGTGAAGCTGTCCGGCGGCCAGCGTCAGCGGGTGACCATCGCGCGGGCGATCCTGGCCAACCCACGTGTGCTGCTGCTCGACGAGGCGACGTCGAGCCTGGACACCGAGAGCGAGGCGCTCATCCAGAAGAGCCTGGGCGCGCTGTTACGCGGGCGCACCACGATCGTTATCGCGCATAGACTGTCGACCATTCAGCGCGCGGATCTCATCCTCGTCGTGGAGGACGGCCGGATCGTGGAGTGGGGGCGGCACGACGATCTCATCGCGCAGCGCGGCCGCTACCACGAGCTGTACACGGTGCAAGCGAGGATCTGAGGCGACCGGGGGGGAGCGGGGGTGGGAGAAGCGTCCGGGGCCGACCTGCCGCCGGACGTCTCACACCGCCGTGGCCAGAACCGTCAACAGGGCCGTTCCCCGCCCTTACGGTCGTAGTACCACCAGTTGAGCCCCAGGTTGGCGAGGTAGAAGCCCGTCAGTCCCACGAAGAATCCCCTGGGATGTCCGGAGAGAGCGGTCACGGTGCCAATGGCGGCCGCGAAGGCGAACGGTCCATACGCGGCCACGGCCGCCGTCCATCCCAGAACGACGGACGAAGCCGCTGGTGGGAAGATCGAGGGGATCTGCTTGTAGATCGACGCGTTCCCCATGCCGGAGAACACGAAGAGCGCCAGCATGGCCGTCAGGAACCAGCGGAAGCTGTCGCTCGAAGTCGGCTCCATGAGGAAGAGGAGCCAGACGACGGACGCCACGAGCCCGATTGCGGCGATCTGGGTGATTCGTGCGCCGCCGAAGCGATCAGCGATCCCTCCCGACGCGACCCGTGCCACGGAACCCATCAGGGGTCCGAGGAATGCGTAGGACAGCGGATCCGGAGCGTTGTCGAACGAGCCGTACAGATCGCGTATCAGGAGGGGTAACGAGGCGGAGAACCCGGCGAAGGATCCGAAGGTCATGAAGTAGAGGGAAGTCATTACCCAACAGTGCTTCTCCGTCAGGACTCCGAGCTGTTCTCCCAGCCTCGCCCCGGCCGGAACGCTGCGGAGCCCGACCCAGGCCAGGGCCGCGACGACGGCCACGGGTGGCACCCACACGAGCGTCGCGTTCTGGAGCCAGGGGGGATCCGCGCCGCCCAAGGACTGCGCGGCCCCTCCGAGCGCTCCGAATGCCGCGAACCCTACAATCCAGGGCGTCAGGAACTGTACGAGGCTGACCCCCAGGTTGGCGATGCCGGCTTGGATTCCGAGGGCCGTGCCCTGTAGCCGCTTCGGGAAGAAGAGGCTCGTGCTGGGCATGAACGACGAGAAATTGCCGCCACCCGTTCCGGCCATGAAGGCCAAGAGCAAGAACGCCAGGTAGGGCGTGTCCGGGTTCTGGACCGCGAACGTCAGGCCGAGGAGCGGGATCAGCAGGATGAGGCTTGACACGCTGACGACCGACCTGGTGCCGAACGTGGGCACGAGGAACGTGTGGACCATCCGGAGCGTGCCGGCGGAGATGCCCGGCACGGCCGCCAACCAGAAGAGTTGCTCCGTCGTGAGGTCGAAGCCGGCGCCGGGGAGGAGCACGACCAGGGCACTCATCACGAACCAGGTCCCGTGCGACAGGGTGAGTGCCGTTGTGGTGATCGACAGCGTCCACCACGCAGTCCACCGACCCCGCTCCTGCCAGAACGTGTCCTCGTTCGGAGCCCAGCCCTCGAGCCAGGTACCTTTCTGGAGCCTCCGCCCGGCAATCATGGGCGGCCGGTCGACCTCAGGGCGAGGCCGCCGGAAGGAAGGCGTCGGCGTGAATGTCCTGGAGGCTGGCTCCGGCCATGAACACCTTGCGCTGCATCATCGTCACCAACTCCGGCGCTCCACAGATGTAGACCCTGTGACCCTTGAGATCCGGGAGCGTCTCGGCCAACAACTGGTCGAGAGGGGCGAGGGAGATGCCTTCTTCAGCCGATCCCGTGAGGATGCTCGGGTGGTACGAGACGCTGTCGTGTTCTGCGGCCAGTGCGCGTAGCTCGTCGACGAGGTAGAGCCCTTCGCGTCGTACGCTCCCATGGAACAATCGGATCGGACCTCGGTGTCCGTCGGAGAGGGCGGTCCTCAGGATGCCGTAGAGGGGCGCGAGTCCGGTGCCTGTCCCCACGAGCGTCAAGGGGCGGTCGGGCTCACCGGCGACGTAGGTGCAGTCTCCGAGCGGACCCGCCAGGCTGGCAGGCGTGCCGGGCGTGGCTTGCGCCGCCCAACTGCTCGCGCGTCCTCCAGGGAGGATCGCGATGTGGAACTCGAGATGTGAGTCCTGGTCGGGGACACCCGCGAGCGAGAAGCTGCGCACGACACCGTCGGGCAGGACCAGGTTCATGAACTGTCCCGCCTCGTACTCCGGCAGCCCTTCACCCGTCATGCGCAGACGCACGACGGTATCGCTCAGCCAATCGACCTCGGAGACCGAGACCTCGAAACGAGCCTGACCGTCTCCGCACCGTTCTGAGGTGATGTCCTCGGTGGGCACGCAACAGCAGGGCAGGAAGATGCCTCTCCTGCGCTGCGGTTCCTTGAGGGTGCGTTGGGCCGCGGGAGGAACCGATCCGTCCACGAGCCGGAGGGCGCACGACTGGCACACACCACTCCGGCACGAGGACGGTAAGTCGACTCCGTGTCGTTCCAAGCCCGCGAGTACGGATTCGCCGGGAGTCAGCCCGAAAGGGACGCCGTCGAGCGTAACCGTGGGCACGTCGGATCAGACTCGTTCCGCTGCACGACCGAGCACGTCGTCACGGGTGCTGCCGACGATCGCCATGACCTCATCGATCATCTCCTGGGCCACGTTCAGGTCCATGAGCGCCTTGCCCAGATTTTCGGCCACCGCGTCGAAGTGGGAGTCGTTCAGCCCCTGCTCGACCAGGTGGGCGTGGGCTTTACGCATATCGGCGCCGGAGTAGTTGTTCGGCCCGCCGAACGCCATGGTCATGAAGGCTTTCTGCTTCGCTGCTTGGCGCTCCATGTCGACCGCGTCGAACCAATGGTTGATCCGGTCGTCGGCCAGCACGTATCGATAGAAGATGTCCACCGCCGCATCGACTGCTGCATCTCCGCCCAGTCTTTCGTACAATGTGCGCATGAAGCGACCCTCCCGGCTGAGTTTGAGTAAAGATATATTGCAAATATATCAAAAATCGTACTCGGGTCTACTTCGTGGGATCGAGGGCGTGGGCCCCGCCGCATGAAGCTGACGCTTTACACCGACTACGGCCTGCGCGTCCTGCTCTATCTGAGCTTGCAGGAGAAGGCGACCGTGACCGAAATCGCCGAGGCGTATCAAATCGCTCGGCCGCACGTGGTGAAGGTCGTGCATCATCTCGGACGCCTCGGACTGATTCATACCAAGCGAGGGCGGTCGGGCGGCATTTGGCTGGCGCGGCGTCCCGAGGAGATCAACGTCGGCGACGTGGTCCGGCAGTTGGAGCCCGACTTCCACATCGTGGGATGCTTCGGCGGGATCGACGCGGGGTGTGTGATCGCGCCGGTTTGTCGCCTCAAGGGCGTCCTCGGTGTCGCGCTCTCGTCGTTCTTCGACGTCCTCGACCGGCACACCCTGGCGGACCTGGTCGAGGACCGCGGCGCGCTGAGGACACGGCTGCAACTGTGACGGCCGGGCGCGACGGGGGGCTGTGCGTGAAGGCATGCGGGCAGGCACGCGGGCAGGCACGCGGCACGTCGTGTCGGATGCCCCGGTGACCGGATGCGGAAGGAACCGCGCGAGGATCAGCCGAGCGGTTGCTGGGACGCGGGGTCGCCGGTGTTGCTTGTCGTGCCCGAATCCGGCAGCAGGTCGAACGGGTCCGACACCGAGCGGGCTCCGGTCGCGAGGTCGCTCAGCGCGCGGCGCAGGTCCCCGTCTCGCGCTTCGAGGTAGGCCGCGAAGTCCGGGAGACGCTGGTAGTACCGGATGCGCGCGAGGAGCGTGGCGTTGTTGAGGGGCGTGTCCCGGAATCCCTGGAACGTGAACGCCTCGAGGGAGGGTTGCACGTCCTCGTCGAAGCTGCGGAGCGCGGCGGCGAACACCTCTTCCCTGCGGTCGATCTTGCTTTCGTAGTCGAGGTCGGGGCTCCGGTAGATCGCTTCGAGCTGCTCGACCATCCAATCGATGAAAACGCTGAAGCGCTGATAGTCCCGCCAGCGCGCCTCGGCTCTCTGACATCTGACCGTATCCGGCCCGCCTCCCTCACGTGTGCAGAAGAAGCGGATCGCAGCCACCCTCCCCACGAAGGTGGCGAAGCTCTCGTTGAACCCCACCTGGCCGGGTACGAAGAGGTGCTGATGCGTGAGCTCGTGGAGTACCGTCTCGACCACTTCCACGTCGTCGGCACGCAGCACGGACGACAGCAGGGGGTCGTTGAACCAACCCAGCGTGCTGAACGCGGCGGTCGGACGCACATACGTATCGTAGCCTTCGGCCGCGAGCGATGCCTCCTCGCGCAGCGCGTCACGCTCGGAGAAGAAGCCCTTGTAGGGCATCCGTCCCACCACGGGGAACCACCAGGTCTTGGGCCAGAGCCGATCACGGGGCGCGGCGGACAGCACAAGGGCGAGCGTGTCGCTCTCGAGCTCGGTGAACATGGTATAGGATTCGCCCACGTCGATGCCGAGCTCCTCCGCGGCGAACCTCCGTGCCTCCAGCACGTAGGCGAGTTTTCCGCGTGTCGCCGGATCGGTGGTGGTGTCGTTCAGCACCCGGTGGATGGGCT
>Ga0326597_10010278_pt1 | contig 12484 bp, 11 predicted proteins | sample RVTome_12_FD_203789 | JGI IMG/M metagenome (GOLD analysis project Ga0326597, IMG submission 203789) | Soil microbial communities from uranium-contaminated site in the Upper Colorado River Basin, Wyoming, United States - RVT100D185 | ecosystem: Environmental > Terrestrial > Soil > Contaminated >... | reverse complement strand
CGCTGGTCTGCCAGTGCGGCTTGCCGAGCGTCTCGTAGACGTCGTGGAACATGTTGGCGCCGGTGGTGACCACGACATCGACCATCCGGTTCTCGATGACGTAGCGGAGGATGTCGCGCATGCCGGCCGGGACCATGGCGCCGGCGAGGCCGAGGAAGATCGTCACCTCGTCGCCGAGCATCTTGCGCCAGATCTCCGTTGCCGTCGCGAGGTTGCGTGCCTGGAAGGACGTCCCGGCCATGCCCTGGACGATCTCGGCGGCGCTCGCCTTCTCGCGCACGGTGAACGGGTCGACGTGGGTGTGGAGGAAGGCGTCGTGCCCCTGGTGCTGATGGCGAGAGCTTTCGCTCATCGAGACCCCCTTTCTGAGGCGGCGGCCGTTACGATAGCGCGGCGGCGAGCGTCATTGACCTGGCGAGGACTCGCGGGCGCGGCGCCTCAGACGCCGACGTCGCTCTCACGCATGACGCCGGCGACGGCGAGCCTCTCGCTCATCGCGACCGGCGTCGCCTCGCTAACGGTGTGGGGGTACTCGAGACCGCGCTCGAGGATCTGGGTCTTGATGCTGTCGAGGCCGAAGGCCTCGACGATCGCATCCGTGGCGCCGTCGGCCGCGAACTCCTTGCAGGAGAAGATGTCTACCCAAACGTAGCCGCGCTCGGGGAAGGTGTGGATCGCGATGTGGCTTTCGGCGATGAGGACGAATCCGGAGACGCCCCAGTCCTCCGCCTTCTCGCCGACGTAGCGGTGGACCAGCGGGGGAGCGATCTTCGTCATGTTGATCTGGGCGGGGTAGCGGTCGAGGAGAGAGGCGACCAGCTCCTCACTGCTCATCCGCTCTCGGTCTCCACCGAAGCCATCGATCGTAAGATGCATCGCTCACCCCTTCCTCCCGCTAGCTGCGGGCTATGCCCGGCCTGCCTTTGACTACGGCAGGGCTCCTGACGATAGAACCTCCAGGCGCCGCTCTGAGCGCATTAAAAGGCCCCCAGCAGCACCCGCCGAGCGCGGGCCCTCCCGTCCGGGGAGGATTCGACGGCCCATTTGGAAGTGGACCGCCGCAGCCACCAGATGGCCTTATGAAATGGCGTCCTGAGCCCGGGTTGGGCTAATTTCAAGACAGGCATGGAGCATATCACGGCGGACATTGGGCCGCAAACGGCGGCCCAATGGCTTACCCGACCGCGAGGGCTCCTTGGACGGCTGTTGCGAGGGCTAGAGCGCCTCGATCAGGCGCCGTCGCCGGCCGGTGGCGTGGCGGGCGGTGCCGGCCCGGAGCCGCCGCCGCCCCGGCCGCGGCCACGTCGTCGCCGGCGCTTTCGCTGCTGCTGGCCGGGCTCGCCGCCCTCCGTCGGGCCGGCGGTCGGAGGCGACGGCGCTGGCGGCGGCGGCGTGTCGCGCCCGGCCGCTGGTCGCCCTCGCGCCGGGCGCCGGCCGGCGGGCCGCTCCCGCGACGGCGCCGCCTCGCGCCGGCCGGCGGGCCGGTCGCGGCTAGTGGTACTGCGTGCGGGCTGGGCTCGCGCTTCGCTGTCCTCGACGATCGTCCGCAGCGGCCCCTCAACCTTGCGGACGATCTCCATCGGCCGGATGGTGACGCCGTTCTGGAGCTTGAAATCGATGGCGGCGACCTCCACCGCCTCTCGCTCCTCCGTGAGCCAGAGCTTTACCATCTCGCGGTTGAAGTCGATGCCGGTGACCTTCGCCTCGCCAGCCGGGGTCGAGAGCATGGCGCCGACCTTGGGCAGCGTGCCGCGCAGGGCCTTGTAGTCGTCGTACTCGAAGGTCAAGCAGCAGTAGAGGCGGCCGCAGACGCCGGAGATCTTCTGCGGGTTCAGGGGCAGGTCCTGCTCCTTGGCCATGCGGATGCTCACGCTGGGGAAATCCGTCATCCAGCTTGAGCAGCAGAGACGCTCGCCGCAGATGTCGACACCATCGGCGAGCTTAGCTCTGTCCCGGTCGCCTACCTGGACCATCTGGACGCGGGCGCCGAGCGCCTGGGAGAGGTCGCGGATGAGAATGCGGTAGTCGGGTCGCTGAGTGGCCGTGAAGTAGGCGGTGAACTGACCGCCGCTGAGGTCGTACTCGCCGCCGCTGATCGTCAGGTCGAGCGCGAGCGCTGCGGCCATCGTTCGCGCCTGCTGGACGTCGACCTTCGCCTTCTCCCGCAGGTCGTCCCACTTCTCGATGTCCTCGGCGCTGGCGAGGCGGAGGACTGCTGTCCGGTCGGCCTGCTGCGAGGACTCGTTCACGATTACCTGGTCGGGGGCGATGACGACGCGCCCCACGGCTTCGCCGCGCGCCGTCCCGACGACGACGCGGCTGCCGACCGTCAGCTCGAAGCCGGCCGCGTCATGATAGAAAACTTTACCCGCCTCACGGAAGCGGACGCCCACGGTGTCGGCCATGTCGCGGAGCCCGGCCGGGCCCCTCTCCTTTCGCTACTGGGATCGACCGGCGCCCTGCGGCCGCGGCAGGTCGAGGATCAAGTTCTCGAGCGCGAGCTGCGGGTCGATGTTGGCTCGCAGGTGCTCGCGGGTGGCGGCCAGCGAGCGCAAGAAAGCGATCACGGCTGCCACGGCGTACAGTTTACCCTCCTCGAGCAGGGTACGCTCGCGGTCACGGTTGACGAGCCCGGCGCTTGCCCCGGCGCCGGCCGCGAGCACGTCGCGCCACCAGCCCTCCCAGAGGGCCAGCTCGCGGATGCAGCGCTCGCGGGTCTCAGGCGCCCGGCTCTCGCCGGCCCGCGCCCAGGCGAAGCGCTCGGTGAGGTTGCCGTGGACGACGCGCAGTGCAGCGTCGAGCATGCCGCCGCGCTCCGTAAGCAGGTCCGGGTCCGCGAGGGCGCGGATTGCCCAGCCGATGCGGCCGCCCGCCGTGAGGGCGAGGAGCTCGGCCTGCTCCGGCGAGGCGCCTCGGTCCCGCAAGGCCGCCGCCACCGCGTCCTTTGCGACCGGCCGGAAGGCGATGCGCTGGCAGCGAGAGCGGACCGTCTCCGGCAGCCGCTCCTCGCGTTCGGCGAGGAGGATGATCACCGTGCCGTCCGGTGGCTCTTCGAGCGTCTTGAGGAAGGCGTTGGCCGCTTCCATATGAAGGGAGTCGGCGGCTTCGAGGATCGCCACTCTGCGGGCGCCGCTGTAGGGTGCGAGCGAGAGAACCCGCTGAAGACGCCGGATCTGGCAGATGCGCAGGTCGCGGCTGTCGGCGTGGTCGCGATGCTCCGACTCGTCGCAGAGGCCGCCTGGCGCGACGAGCTCGACGTCCGTGTGGCCGGCCGCGTAGGTGTCGCGACAGGGGCGGCACTCGCCGCAGGGGGGCGTCGCGCCGGTGCAGTTCAAAGCAGCGGCGAAGTCGAGGGCGGCCGTCTTCTTGCCGACCCCCGCCGGGCCGCTGAACAGGTAGGCGTGGGCCGGGCGGCCGCTCGCCAGCGCCCGCTCGAGAGCAGTTAGCGCCGCCTCCTGGCCGATCGTCTGCCACATACGCCTAGCTTACGCGGTTACCGGCGAATGAGATGCTCTCGCAGTCTCGCCGCCGTCGCGCGCTTGGCGTCGGTTATGGGGAGCGCCGCTTGCGCCTGAGCCGCACGCTCAGCGGAATCGAAGCGTGCGAGGTGGGGCGGGCCGAGGCTCCCGTTGCTTTCCGGCGGCCGCGGTACGACGTGGAGGTGGCGGTGGGGCACGGCTTGGCCGGCCCAGGCACCGTTGTTCTGATAAAGGGTGATGCCGTCCGGATCGAAGGCGTCGATCATCGCCCGGCTGACTCGCTGCGCCGCCGCGAAGATCGCAGCTGCTTCTTCAGACGTGAGATCAACGATAGTCGGTGCGTGGCGCTTGGGGATGAGGAGCACCTGCCCGACCTCGAACTGGCGATCGTTCAGCTTGATCACGGTCAGGTTGGCGTCTTCGATCAAGAGGCCGTCGTCGCGCCGGCCGGCGATCAGCTCGCAGAAGATACAGGGGTCCATGTCGGGAAGCTCGATCGGCATGGTTCGGCCTCTCTGATGAGGGCAGCTTCGGCTCAGTCGACCTCGCAGGCGAGGAGGTCGGCGTAGGTCTCGCGGCGGCGCACGAGGCGCGCCTCGCCGTTGCTAACGAAGACGACGGCCGGCTTCAAAGCAGCGTTGTAGTTGCTCGCCATCGCCAGGCAGTAAGCGCCGGCGGCCGGGATCGCCAGCACCTCGTCCGCCTCGAGGCGGGGCAGGCGGGCGTCGCGGATCAGGACGTCGCCGGACTCGCAGTACTTGCCGACGACCGTGACCGTCTCCTCGACCGGCGCGCCCGGCCGGCCCGCCGCCACGGCCTCGTAGAGCGAGCCATAGATCGCCGGCCGGATGTTGTCCGCCATGCCGCCGTCGACGGCGACGTAGGCGCGGACGCCGGGCACGTCCTTGCGGGAGCCGACGCGGTAGAGGGCGACGCCGGCACGGCCGACGAGGGAACGGCCGGGCTCGATCAGGACGCGCGGCAGGCGGAGGCCGAACTGCTCGCAGCCCGCCCGGACCGCCGTCGCGATGGCCTCGGCGTAGGTATCGACGGGCGGCGGCGCTTGGTCGCGCACGTACTGGAGGCCGATGCCGCCGCCGGGGCTGAACTCGCGCAGGTCGAGCCCGTGCTCTTTCGCCAGCCCGGCCGCGAAGGCGATCACCTTGCCGATCGCCTCGGCATAGGGCTCCGTCTCGAAGATCTGGGAGCCGATGTGGCAGTGGACGCCGACGACGTCGAGGCCGGGCGCGGCGAGCGCCTCGATGGCCGCAGCCTCTGCCCGGCCGCCGGCGAGCGGCAGGCCGAACTTGCTATCGAGGACGCCGGTCGAGATATGGGAGTGGGTGTGGGGGTCGACGTCCGGCGTGATCCGGAGGAGGACGGCCTGGCGGCGGCCGGCGGCGAGCGCGACGGCGTTGAGAAGCTCGATGTCGCGGAAGTTGTCGATGACGACGCGGCCGACGCCGGCCGCGACTGCCTCTTCGAGCTCGGCGTGGGTCTTGTTGTTGCCGTGGAAGTAGGCGCGCTCGAGCGGGAAGCCGGCGGCGGCGGCGAGGGCGATCTCGCCGCCCGAGACGACGTCGATGCCGAGGCCCTCCTCGGCGACGAGGCGGCCGAGCGCCTTGCCGAGGTAAGCCTTCGAGGCGTAGAGGATGCCCACGTCCGGCAGGCGGGCGTCGAAGGCTGCCTGGATCTCGCGGCAGCGGGCGTGCAGGTCCGCCTCGTCGAAAACGTAGAGGGGAGTGCCGTAGATCGCTGCCAGGTCGACGGTGTCGCAGCCGCCGATCGCGAGGTGGCCGGCGGCATTGACGCCGGCGGTCAGCGGCAGGAGGGGCTTCAGGGCCGCGTCGAGCTCGATAGGGGCTGTCATGCAGCGATTATAGGAGTGTGGCGGCGCTCACGGCACTAGGGGCGGCGTGGCGGGCTACGCCCGATGCTGGTACGACGCCCGTTTCACATTCTTTTAGCACCTTTCTCACCGGCGCTTCAGGTTGAAGCGAGATCATTAAGTCATGGCTGGATGGTAATCTGGAAGGGCGGTGGACGAGATGAGAGCAAAACTTTCCTGGGCCGTGGTAGTGATCGTCAGCATGACCCTCGGCGGTGCGAGCGTCGTCGGCCTCGACTCGCTGCGCTCCGACGAGCCGCGGGCGCCCTCGATCATTCAAAGCGTTAGCCCCTCGGTGGACGGGGTGGCGGTGACGGCGCTGGCCGATGTCGCCGATCTCTACGAGGTCGTGCGACCCTCCGTCGTCCGCATATCGACACAGAGCGGGCGCGGCGGCGGTGGCCTCGGCTCCGGCGTCGTCATCGACAAGGACGGTCACATCCTCACGAACTTCCACGTCATCGACGGCGCCAGCCAGATCGACGTTCGCCTCGCGGACGGCACCTCGGCGCTGGCGCGGGTCGTTGGCACCGACCCGGGCAACGACCTCGCCCTGATCGAGGCCGACCTGCCGGCCGCCAAGCTCGTGGCGGCGACGCTCGGCAACTCCGGCGACGTGCGGATCGGCGAGTTCGTCATCGCCGTCGGCAACCCCTTCGACATCGAAGGGAGCCTGACCCAGGGCGTCGTCAGCGGCGTCGGCCGCACCCTCGCCAGCGGCGCCGGGCGCCCTCTGCGCCAGCTGATCCAGTCGGACGCCGCGATCAACCCCGGCAACTCGGGCGGCGCCCTCTTCAACCAGCGCGGCGAGGTGATCGGCATCACGACGGCGATCGAGAACCCCTCCGGCGACCGCGTGTTCGTCGGTATCGGCTACGCCGTGCCGATCGACACGGCGCGGCGCTTCCTGCCGGAGCTGCTCCAGGGATCGACGATCGAGCACCCGCGCATGGGCGTCGCGCTCCAGAACGTGACGCCGTCGCTGGCCGAGCGTCTCGACCTCGGCGTCGCGGAGGGCGTGCTGATCACGACAGTCGAGCAGGGCTCGGCCGCAGATCGCGCCGGCCTCCAGGGCGGCCTCGGCGGCAACAGCAGCGGCACCGGCGACGTCATCGTCGCCCTGGACGGGGAGCCTGTAACGACCTTCGAGACGCTGGCGCAGTACATCGACGACAAGGACGTCGGCGACCAGATCGAGGTCGAGATCGTCCGCGCCGGCGAGCGGCAGAGCGTTTCCGTGACGCTCGAGGCCTGGCGGTCCTCCTAGGCCTCGAGGGGGCCGGCGAGCTCCGTCTGCTCCTCCAGCCGCCATAGCTTAGCAAGCAGCGCTTCCGCACCCGTGCCGCCAAGGACGGGTGCGGTTAGCGTCAGGAACTTCGCGTTTAGCTGATCGTCGCTGAGGGGGTTCTCCGGCGCTCCCGTCGCGTGCTCGACGTGCTTATCGACCTTGCGGCCATCGATCGTCAGGCGCACGACCGCCTCGTCCTCGCCGAAGCTCTCGTTCTTCACGAGGCGGACCTTGCGGCGCAGGTCGATGAGGGCGGGGTCCTGAACCTTGGCGTCGCTGAACTGCTCCGGGTAAGCGGCGCCGTCCGTGAGGCCGACGGCGATGCAGTGCTGGACGCTGAACTTGCCCTCGAGGCCGACCTTCGGCTCCGGCAGGTTCACGAGCTCGAGGACGAGGGGGTGAACGTCCGCCTCGATCGCCTCGATCGCGCCGAGGTCGAAGCCGCCGCCCTTCCTGAGCTCGATGCAGGCGTCGATCAACGGATGGTTGACGACGCCGCAGGCGTAGGGTTTGAGGCCGTTGTTGAAGATCTCCCAGCGCTCGCCGAGGCCATCGGTGACGCGCGTCAGGTCGCTCTCGGCGGAGAGGACGGCGGCGACGCCGCGGCGGCCTTCGAGGATGCGGTCGGTCGCGGTGAAGCCGCCCTGCGCCAGGAGGGCGGCGACGACGCCGCTGCGGGCGGCGTTGCCGGCGTGGAACGGCTTCGTCATGGAGCCGAAGGCCTCGCGCACGCCCGCTGCCTGGCTGCCGGCGATGCCGAGACAGGCGACGAGGCCGGCCGCGTCGAGCCCCAGGAGCTTGCCGGCGGCGATGGCGCCACCGAAGACGCCCATGGTGCCGGTGATGTGCCAGCCGGCGTCGTAGTGCCAGGGGTGGACGGCGAGGCTGATGCGGCAGCTCGCCTCGATGCCGAGGGCGACCGCGGCGAGGAGGTCGGCGCCGCTGCGGCCGCCGCTCTCGGCGATCGCCCAGGCGGCGGGCACGGTGGGCGCCGAGGGATGGAGGACGGTGGGGAAGTGGGTGTCGTCGTAGTCCTCGATGTGGGCGAGATAGCCGTTGGCGAGGGCGGCGTTCTGGAGGCCGGTGCGGACGTTGGATCCCCAGACCGTCGCTCGCTCGCGGCCGCCTTCCGCCTCGAAGAGGGAGAGGAGGATCGAGAGCGAGGGGTCGCGCGAGGCGTAAATGGAGACGCCAAGGACGTTGATCACGTCCCGCTTCGCCGCGTGCAGCACGTTCGCGGGCAGGTCGGCGTAGCTCGTCCGGACGCAAAACTCGGCCAGCTCTTCAGTCGTTCCCATGTTCCTCCTTCGCTCCTCCCTCGGCGGGCGCGCAGGCATACTACGAGAGCGGCCGCGGCCGTGCAACGGCCCGCCGCCGCCCGGCCGGTCGATTGACTGTTCCCACGGCCTGGCCGATGATCTGCGAGCCTCGCGCCGGCGACGCCGGCCGGCTGAGACGGTCAACGGAGCGGCAGCGATGCTCTACGGCATAGGCTTCTTTCCCACCGAGTACTCGGTCCAGCCGGACGAGCTCGCGCGTCTCGTGGAGGAGCGCGGCTTCGAGTCACTCTGGTTCACCGAGCACACCCACATTCCTCTCGCGCACAGCGCCTGGCCGGGCGGGCCGGTGCTGCCGCGGGAGTATCTCCACACCTACGACCCGTTCGTCGCCCTGACGGCGGCGGCGGCGGCGACGCGGGATCTGCGGCTCGCGACCGGCATCTGCCTCGTCGTCCAGCGCGACCCGATCATCACGGCCAAGGCCGTCGCCAGCCTCGACCAGATCTCGAGAGGGCGTTTCATCTTCGGCATCGGCGGTGGCTGGGACGCGCCCGAGGTCGAGAACCACGGCACGCCCTTCAGGCAGCGCTTCGCCGTGCTGCGCGAGCGCGTCCTCGCCATGCGGGCCCTGTGGACCGAGGAGGAGGCGGAGTTTCACGGCCGCTTTGTCGATTTCGACAAGGCCTGGTGCCACCCGAAGCCGCTGCAGCAGCCCCACCCGCCGATCCTCATGGGCGGCGACGGCCCGACGACCTTCGACCGGGTGATCGACTTCTGCGACGGCTGGCTGCCGATCGCGCGCGGCGGCCGGGTGCCGCCCGGCCTCGAGGAGCGCATCCCGGCGCTGCGGCGGCGGGCGGAGGCGTCGGGCCGCGACCCGGCGGCGATATCGGTGACCGTCTACTTCGCGCCGCCCGATGCGGCGACGATCAGCGGCCTCACCGCCGCCGGCGTCGACCGCGTCGTCTTCCTCCTGCCGTCCGTCGACCGGAACGAGGCCGTAACGCTGCTCGATCGCCTCGCGGCGCTACGCTGAGCCGGCGGGCCTGGGCTCCATCGACGACGAGGCCGACCATAAGGAGAGAGCGGTTCGAGATTCCGGTAGGAGAGGCTCGACCTATGAAAGGCTTCACGAGAGTGGCGGCGACGGCCGATATCCCGCCGGGCGAGATCAAGAGCTTCGATGTCGCGGGTGAGGACGTCGCCGTGGCCAACGTCGGCGGCGAGTTCCGCGCCTTCAGCAACATCTGCCCGCACCAGGACGCCGACCTGGCCAGCGGCCTCGGCGCCATCTACGGCAACGAAGTCGTCTGCATGCTGCACGACTCCGCCTTCGACCTCACGACGGGCCAGACGACCGACGGCCCCTCGGCCGAGCCCCTGACGATCTACGCCGTCCGCGTCGAGGGCGAGGACCTGCTGATCGGCAGAGAGTAAGCCGATCTCCGGGCCCAAGCCCGCCCGATCTCGCGGCGGCCCGGTGAGGACGTCGCTGCTCAACCGCGGCGCATCGGCCGATGCGCCAAGCACCCGATCTCTAATGCCCGCCCCGCTCCTGCCGATACTTCCTTAACGCCTTACACAGGCTCAGGGAACCCTGCGCCGCTTCATCCTGGGAGGACGAAGAGATGGATATCAAGAGACTGGCTTCCTGGCGATCACTCCTGCTGGGCCTGGCCGTGCTCGGCCTCGTGGCCGCCGCCTGTGGCGGGAACGAGCCGCCGAAGCCGCCGGGGCCGGCGGAGGAGCAGGTTCTCCGCCTCCGTTTGCAGGCCGAGCCGAAGACGATCGACCCTCACCTGAGCAACGTGATCAGCGAGGCCTCGCTGATCAAGCCGCTGTTCGCGGGCCTCTTCACCTACGACGAGGGCGCGAAGATCGTCCCCAACCTCGCCACGGAGCTGCCGACGGTCGCCAACGGCGGCGTTTCGGCAGACGGCCTCACCTACTCGATCAAGATCCGCGACGGGGCTAAGTGGAGCGACGGCAAGGCGCTGACGGCGAGCGACTTCGTCTACAGCCTGCAGCGCGCTCTCGACCCGGAGCTCGCCGGCCCGTACGCTTCGTCGTACTACAGCATCGTCGGGGCGCGGGACTACAACAAGGCGTTCGGCTCGACGAAGAGCCCGAAGACGCCCACCGCCGCCGAGCTCGAGAGCCTGCGCGAGGGCGTCGGCGTTTCGGCCAGCGGCGAGAGCACCGTGGTCTACCAGCTGACCCAGCCCACGCCCAGCTTCCTCAACCACCTCGCCCTCTGGACGGCCTTTCCGGTGCGGCAGGACGTCATAGAGGAGCACGGCGCCAACTGGACGGAGGCGGAGAACATCGTCGGAAACGGCGCCTTCGTCCTCGCCGAGTGGTCGCACGACCTCCGGGTCGTTTTCGAGCCGAACCAGTACTGGCACGGCGAAGCGGCGAAGCTGAGCCAGATCACGGTCCAGTTCATCGGCGATGACGCGGCGGCTTTCGCGGCCTACCAGGCCGGCGAGATCGACTCCGTCATCGTGCCGGCGGCCAACCGTCGCCAGGTATCGGATGTGAACTCCACGCTCTTCGAAGAGCTGGTGATCGAGCCCGATCTCAGGACCTTCGCGGTCTTCATCAACAACCAGGCTGCGCCCTTCAACAACAAGCTCGTGCGCCAGGCGCTGGGCCACGCGATCGACCGCAACGCCTACGTCGAGGGTGTCCTCCAGGGCGCCGGCATAACGACGACGAGCTGGATACCGGCCGGCATGCCTGGCCACGACGCCAGCATCGGCAGCCAGTACGAGTTCGACGCGAGCAAGGCCAAGGACCTGCTGGCACAGGCCGGCTACGTCGACGGCGAGGGCTTCCCGAAGGTCACCTTCGTCATGGTCAACAGCGAGTCGAACCGGATCGCGGGCCAGTTCGTTCAGAGTCAGCTGAAGGAGAACGTCGGCATCGTCTCGGAGTTCGAGTACATCGACGGCAAGGCCTACGGTCAGAGGGTCTTCGGTGAGCGCGATTACCAGGTGACGATCCAGAGCTGGAGCGCCGACTGGCCTTACCCGGACAACTGGCTGCCGGAGCTCTTCGGCTCCGAGTCCTCCAGCAACATCTTCAACTACAGCAACCCGGAGTTCGACGCGCTGATGGCGAAAGCCGCGGCCGAGACGGATGACGCCAAGCGTCTCGAGTTCTACGGCAAAGGTCACAAGCTCATGATCGACGACGCCGGTCTCGTGCCGCTGTACAACCGGGTCTCTTACGTTCTCGTGAAGCCGTGGGTCCAGGACCTAGTGATCACCAGCCTGGATGGCGCGATCAAGGGTGACTACCACCTTTCTCAGACCTGGATCGCCGCGCCATCGACGGCAGTCGCGGCCGACTAGCGAAACGAGGTTAGGGAGCGGGGCCGTGGGATCGGCCCCGCTTACTTTTTAGCATGGCTGCTTACGTCTTCCGCCGCATCCTCTGGCTGGGCCCGACCCTGCTCTTCATCTCGCTGATCACGTTTGCCCTCATGCACGCCATCGATGGCGGCCCCTTCGATCCAGACAAAATCGGCGTGCCGCCAGAACGTATCGAGGCCCTGAACCGCAAGTACGGCCTCGATGAGCCGGTCTGGCGTCAGTACGTCGATTTCCTCGCGAACGCCGTACAGGGCGACCTGGGCATCTCCTTTCAGCGCCAGGACAAGGACGTGACCGCGATCATCGTCAGCAAGTTCCGGGTCACCGCCGTGCTGGGCGGGCTCACCATCGGCCTGGCCTCGGTCGCGGGCGTCGGCCTCGGCGTGCTGGCGGCGCTCCACCGCAACCGTCTGCCGGACTACGCCGGCGTCTTTTTCGCCTCCGTGGGCGCGGCCGTACCGGCGTTCGTTCTGGGCATCCTCCTCATATATGTCTTCGCCGTGGGCCTGCACTGGCTGCCGACCGGCGGCTGGGACCTCCAGGGTGGCATGGTGCCGGGCTGGCTGCCGTCCTGGCGGCAGGCGATCCTGCCGGTGATCACCCTCGCGGCGCTGCCGACGGCCTACCTCGCCCGCGTCACCCGCGCGAGCGTCCTCGACGTCCTCGGCCAGGATTACCTGCGCACGGCCCGCGCCAAAGGCCTCTCCGAGCGGGCCGTTTTCTACCGCCACGCCTTCCGCAACGCCGTGATCCCGATCCTCACCGTCGTCGGGCCGCTGAGCGCGGCGCTGCTCACGGGCTCCTTCATCGTCGAGGAGCTCTTCTCCCTCCCCGGCACCGGCCGTCTCTTCGTCCAGAGCGTCGGCGACCGCGACTACGGCCTGATCATGGGCGCGACGATTTTCTACGGGCTGGTCATCGCCGTCGCAAACCTCGTCGTCGACGTCGCCTATGCGGCCGTCGACCCGCGGATCCGCTACAGCTGAGGTCGGCGGAGTGACTGCCACGATTATCGACCGTATCGGGGCCGAGCCGCGAGAGCGGCCAACGGCCGGGCTCTGGGGCCAGGCTCTGGGCCGCTTGCTACGAAACCGCCTCGCTGTGGCCGGCCTGGCGCTGATCTGCGCCTTCAGCCTCGTAGGCCTGCTGGCGCCCCTCATTGCGCCCTACGA
>Ga0326597_10010277_pt1 | contig 12485 bp, 10 predicted proteins | sample RVTome_12_FD_203789 | JGI IMG/M metagenome (GOLD analysis project Ga0326597, IMG submission 203789) | Soil microbial communities from uranium-contaminated site in the Upper Colorado River Basin, Wyoming, United States - RVT100D185 | ecosystem: Environmental > Terrestrial > Soil > Contaminated >... | reverse complement strand
GCGCCGCGCTGGTAGATGAGGCCTGAGCGCACGAAGCTCTTGAGCGCTTCACCGAGCGCCGGCTCCTGCATCGGCGAGACCGCCGCGAGCAGCTCGTAGCCGAACTCGCGGCCGATGGCGGCGCCGAGCTGCGCGATTTCCTTCGCCGGCAGCAGGCGGTCGAGCCGCGCCATGAGCGAATCCTGCAGCGTGGCGGGGATGCGCAGCGCCTCCAGCGCGCCGGCGAGCTCGAAGCGACTGCCGGCGTCGACCAGCGCGCCGGACTCGACCACGGCCTTGGTCAGCTCTTCGACGAACAGCGGCACGCCATCGGTTTTTTCGACGATCTGCGCGACCAGCGCGGCCGGCAGCAGCTTCCGCGCAACGCGCTCGGCGAGCAGCGCGGACTGGCGCTTCGACAGGCGGTTGAGCGAGTGCTGGGTAACGTGCGCGTGCGCGGCCCAGCCGGGTTCGAATTCGGGCCGGTGGGTCACGATCAGCGTCACCCGCGCGTCGGCAATGCGCGCGACGAGGTGATCGAGCAGGTCGCGCGTGCTGGGATCGACCCAGTGCGCGTCCTCGAACAGCACCAGCACCGGCGCGCTCTTTGCCATGTAGCGGACGTGCTCGATGACGAGCTCGATGGTGCGCGCCTTGCGCTGCGGCGCCGAAAGCTCGAGCTGCGGGTAGCGCTCCTCCACCGGCAGCGAGAGCAGCGCGGCGAGCACCGGCGCGGCGTCCTCGGATGCGCCGCCGGAGCGAGCGAGCAGGGCCTCGAGCTTGGCGAGCTTCGATTCGGCGGGCTCGTCCTCGGCAAAGCCCGCAGCGCGCTTCAGGTGCTCGATGACGGGGTGAAAGGCCGTGTTGGCGAAGAACGGCGAGCACTGGTAGCTCAGAAAGCCGTGCGCCGTGCCTTCGAGCTGGCTGCGCAGCGTGCGCGCGATGCGCGACTTGCCGACGCCCGGCTCGCCGGAGAGCACGATCACCTGGCCTTCGCCCTCGGCGGCGTGCCGCCAGCGCTCGAGCAGCAGCGCGAGCTCGCTTTCCCGTCCGACCAGCGCCGCCGCGCTGCGGCCGTGCGCCGCCTCGAAGCGGTCCTCGACGCGGCCCGTGCCGAGCACGCGAAAGGTATGCGTCGGCTCGACGATGCCGCGCAGCGCATGTTCGCCCATGTCGCGCAGCTCGAAGGTTTCGCCCACGATGCGCTGGGTCGTGGCGGCGATCACGATCTCGTCCGGGCCGGCAAGGCCCTGCACGCGCGAGGCGAGGTTCGGAGTCTCGCCGACCGCGAGCTTGGGTACGGAGGCGTCGCCTGCGCCTGTCTCGCCTACCACCACGGGCCCGGTGGCGATGCCGACGCGCACGCAAAGCGGCGCGGGCGCCGGCACCTCCTTCACCGCGCGCAGGATGTCGAGCGCGGCGCGCACGGCGCGCTCGGCGTCGTTCTCGTGCGCCTGGGGCCAGCCGAAATAGATCATCAGCCCGTCGCCGAGATACTGGGCGACGTGGCCTTCGAAGCGCTCGACCGCGCCACGGCAGGCTGCCTGGTAGGCACGCAGCAGGTCGCGCAGCTCCTCGGGATCGAGCTGCTCGGCGAGGCTGGTCGAGCCCACGAGGTCGCAGAACATGACCGTGAGCTGCCGGCGCTCGGCGCGCGACGGGCGCCCGAGGGCCTCGGCGGGCGCGGGCGGCGCGGCGGGCTCCTCGGACAGCGGCTCCGCGGCGAGGGCGCCGAGCGCACTGCGGATGCGGACCCGCGTACCCATGGGCAGCCCGAGCTCCTTCAGCTCCGCGTCCGAGAGCTGGCGCAGCGTTTCCAGGTCGATGCGCTCGCGCTCGAACTGCTCGGCGTACTCGCCGAGCCCGAGCCCTTGCAGCCATTCGTGGATCGCGGTCACGCGGATTCTTCCGGACTATGCGACGAGTCTAACTCAGGGCGCTGCGCCGGCGCCCTCGCCGGTGCAGCGCCGGAGCGAGGCGCGGCGCGCCGAAGCCGTTAAACTACTGCGCATCATGGAAATAAAAGTCCTCGGCGCCGGCCCGGCCGGGCTGCTCTTCTCGCTGCTCGTCAAACGGCGCAACCCGTCGTGGCGCATCGAGGTGATCGAGCAGAATCCGGCCGACGCGACCTTCGGCTTCGGCGTCGTGTTCTCGGAGGGCGCGCTCGCGTTTCTCGAGCGCGACGCGCCGGCGCTGCACCGCCAGCTCGCCGGGCGCATGCAGGCGTGGCCGATGCAGCGCATCGTGCACCGCGACGAGAGGATCGACATCGACGGCAACGGCTACTCGTCGATCGCGCGCTTGCTGCTCAACCAGTTCCTGCAGGCGCTGTGCCGCGAAGCTGGGGTCGAGCTCGTGTTCGAGCGAACGCTCGAAGTGATTGATGACCTCGGCGCGCCGGACCTGCTGGTGGGCGCCGACGGCGTCAACTCGCTCGTGCGGCGCAGCTACGCCGCGCAGTTCGCGCCGCACGAGCGCAAGCTCTCCAACCGCTTCGCGTGGTACGGCACCTCGCAGGTGTTCGAGTGCCTGACGCTCACTTTCCGCGAGAACCGCGACGGCGCCTTCGTCGCGCACCACTACCGCTACAGCCCGGCGATGAGCACCTTCCTGGTCGAATGCGACGCGCAGACCTGGGTCGCCGCCGGGCTCGATCGCGCGAGCGACGAGGACAGCCGCGCCTACTGCGAGAAAGTCTTCGCGCCCGATCTGGGCGGGCACCGGCTGGTGTCGAACAAGTCGCTCTGGCGCCAGTTCCCGCTGCTCAGCAACCGCTACTGGAGCGCGAAGGTTTCGGACGCCACCTCGGTGGTGCTGCTCGGCGATGCGCTGCGCACGGTGCACTTCTCGATCGGCTCGGGCACGCGGCTCGCGTTCGAGGATGCCATTGCGCTGGATCGAGCCTTCGCCGAGGCGGGCGAGGACCTGCCCGCCGCGCTCGCCGCCTTCGAGCGCGAGCGCCGGCCGGTGGTCGAGAAACTGCTCGCGGCGGCGAACGCGAGCTCGTTCTGGTACGAGGAGTTTGCGGCCAGGATGCGCCAGGCGCCCTGGCAGCTCGCTTACGACTACATGACGAGGAGCGGCCGCATGAGCGACGAGCGCCTGCGGCAGATCGCGCCGAAGTTCATGGGCCGCGTCGACGCGGCGCGCGCGGCGTGAGCGACGCGGTACAGCAGGTGCGAAGCTGGATCGACGCCGCCGAGCGGGTCGTCGTTCTCACCGGCGCGGGCATCTCGACCGATTCGGGGATTCCGGATTTTCGCGGTCCGAACGGCGTCTGGACGAAGAACCCGCAGGCCGAGAAGCTCTCGACGCTGCAGCACTATCTCGCCGATGCGCAGGTGCGCAAGGCCGCCTGGCGCGGCCGGCTCGACAGCCCCGCCTGGCGCGCGCAGCCGAACGCCGGGCACCGCGCGCTCGCCGCGCTCGAGCGCCGTGGCAAGCTGCACGCGCTCATTACGCAGAACATCGACGAGCTGCATCAGCGCGCCGGCAACGACCCGGCGCGCGTCATCGAGGTGCACGGCACGATCCGGCGCGTCGTGTGCTGGGGCTGCGGCGAGCGCGCGCCGATGGAGGTCGTGCTCGAGCGCGTACGCGCGGGCGAAGACGACCCGCACTGCCTGAGCTGCGGCGGCATTCTCAAGAGCGACACCATCTCCTTCGGCCAGGCGCTGGTGCCGGCGGTGATCGAACGCGCCATGCGCGCGGCCGGCGAAGCCGACCTGATGCTCGCGGTCGGCACCAGCCTGCAGGTCTATCCGGTGGCGGGCGCGGTCCCCGAAGCGAAGCAGGCCGGCGCAAAGGTGGTGATCATAAACGCCGCCGCGACACCGATGGACGATCTCGCCGACGCGCTGTTTGGAGGCTTGATCAGCGAGGTGCTGCCGCAGATCTGCAGCGCAGACTAACGCGCCCTGCGCGACGCCCGTGCGCCACGCGGGCGCTGCGGCTGCCGCCTCGGCTGAGGCAGCAGCGAGCCGACGCCGTCGTGCGGGGCGGCTTACTTGCCCATGCTGTCCTTGCCCATGGCGTCCTTCTTCATGCTGTCCTTGGCCATGGTGTCCTTCTTCATCGCGTCTTTCTTCATGCTGTCCTTGGCCATGGTGTCCTTCTTCATCGCGTCTTTCTTCATGCTGTCCTTGGCCATCGCGTCTTTCTTCATGTCGTCTTTCTTCATGCTCTCCTTGGCCATCATGTCTTTCTTCTTCATATCGTCCGCGAACGCGTTGCCGCCCGCCAGCAACAGCGCGACGCAAAGCAGGGCTGGGGTGATCTTGATCATCGTGTGCTCCTTGGTCAGTGGATGGAAAAATGCACGGCAGTAATGCCGGTGTTTCAGGGCGGCTGACTTGCGATCAGCTGCCGCCGAACCAGTTGTATCCCTGGTCCTCCCAATAGCCGCCGGGATAGACGTTGGTGACGAAAATCGCCTGGATGTGCTTCGGATTCTTGTAGCCGAGCTTGGTCGGGATGCGCAGCTTCATCGGAAAGCCGTAGCGCGGCGGCAGCGTCCGGCCGTCCCAGCTCAAGGTCAGCAGCGTCTGCGGGTGCAGCGCGGTGGGCATGTCGATGCTGGTGTAGTAGTCGTCGGCGCACTTGAAGCCGACGTACCTGGCGCTCGTGTCCGCGCCGACGCGGGCGAGGAAGCTCGAGAAGGTGACACCGCCCCATTTGCCGATGGCGCTCCAGCCCTCGACACAGATGTGGCGCGTGATCTGGTCGGTCTGCGGCAGCGCCCGCAGCTGGGCAAGCGTCCAGGCACGCTTGTCGGCGACCATGCCGGTGACCTCGAGCCGGTAGTCGTGCGCGTCGACCCGCCGGATCTCGTCCTCGCCGTAAAAGGCGTTGAACGGGAACGGCCGCGTGATCATCGATTCGGGATAGGTGGGCGCGAGTCTGTTCGGATCGAACAGCCAGGCTTGCACCTTGTCGTTGAAGCGCGAGACCGTCATCAGCGCGCGCTCGACGCCCGCCTCGTCGCTGATCGCGCAGCCGGTCAATAGCGACAAGCCGCCAAGCGTAATCGAACGCTGCAGGAACAGGCGGCGCGAGGGCAGCTCGACCCGGCGCAACGCTTCCTTCACCACGGCGTTGCCGTCGATCGCGAGCCTTCGGGGGGATTTCGTGATCATCGCAGTGATTCCTCAACGGCCGCGGATCATGGCGAGCAGCGCGCGCGGCACGAGCGCAGCCATCGCCAGATGCACCATGACGAAAGCGACCAGCGCGGCCATGGCGAAGAAGTGCACGCGGCGCGCGCTCTCGTAGCCGCCCATCAGCTCGCGTAGCACCGGGAACTGCACGGACTTCCACAGCACCAGGCCCGAGAGCACCAGCAGGACGGCGTCGAGGATCACGAACAGGTAGGCCGCGCGTTGCACGGCGTTGTACCGGCGCAGGTCGGCGTGCTGCAGCCGCCCGCGCAACGCGGCGAGCAGGTCGGCGAGAAACGCGCGCGGCGACAACGGGAAGAACCGGGTCCACAGGCGCCCGGTGCCGGCGTTGCACAGCAGGTAGACCAGGCCGTTGGCTGCGAGCAGCCACATCGCGGCGAAGTGCCACTGGAGCGCGCCGGCGAGCCAGCCTCCCAGCGTGATCGCGTCGGTGAACCTGAAGTCGAAAAGCGGCGACGCGTTGTAGATGCGCCAGCCGCTCGTCGTCAGAAGCACCACCGCGAGCGCGTTCAGCCAGTGCGTCACGCGCAGCCACGCCGGGTGTAGCGGTCTCGTATCCTCGGTCATGGGAAAACGTGCATCGGATTCCACGCCAGTAGTTCGCGCCAAAGTGGCGTGCGGTTACGCGCTCGGGCACAATTCCTCTTCCGGCGCGCACGCATCAAGTTTTTTTCAGGCGGCTGTAACCCAATGCGTCGATGCAACGAATAGACGAAGAAGGCCGTTTGAGCGCGATCGAAGAGCGTCTCAGGAATCTGCTGGTCCGCGGACTCGCGGGCGACGGACCCGGCTATTACGCGTTCCTGAAAGAGTTGAGCGCATATCTGCGGGGTTTCCTGAGAAGGCGTCTGGTTCGCTTGCCGGACGAGGTGGAAGATCTCCTTCAGGAATCGATGCTTGCCGTGCACAACCAGCGCCATACGTACGACCCCGAGCAGCCGCTGACGGCATGGGTTCACGCGATCGCGAAATACAAGCTCGTCGATTTGCTGCGCCGTCGCGCGAGCCGCGATCTGCTCACCGACCCGCTGGACGACGCGCTCGACGTTCTGTCCGCCTCGGACACCGAAGCCGCGGACGCGCGTCGCGATCTGCGCAAGCTGCTCGAGCAGCTGCCCCAGCGGCAGCGCCTGCCGATCGTTCACATGAAGCTGGAAGGCCTGTCGGTGGCGGAAACGGCACGCGTCACGGGCATGTCGGAGTCGGCGGTCAAGGTGGGCGTACACCGCGGCCTGAAGACGCTGGCGGCGATCATAAGAGGCGACAAATGAGAACAGACGATCTGGTGAGCATGCTGGCGACCGGCGCCGGCGCGGTGGAGCCGAACCGGGCGGCGCGTCGCTATGCGAGCGCGATCGGCGTCGGCGCCGTGGGTGCGGCGATGCTGATGGCTCCGCTTTTGGGCGTGCGCCACGATCTTGATACGGCGGTGCTGCTGCCGATGTTCTGGGTCAAGATCGTGTTCGTCGCGTCGCTTGCGGCGGCCAGCTTGCTGGCGGCGGCTCGCCTGGCGCGCCCCGGCGTGCGGCTCGCCTGGGCACCGGGGGCGCTGGCCGCGCCGCTGATCGCGATCTGGGTGCTCTCGGCCGTCGCGCTGCTGCAAGCCGAGCCCGCGCAGCGCGAAGCGCTGTTCTACGGCGAGACGTGGAACTCGTGCCCGCTCCTGATCGCGTTGCTGGCCGCACCGGCCTTTGTCACGGTGATGTGGGCGATGAAGGGGCTTGCTCCGACGCGCCTGCGGCTTGCCGGAGCGGGTGCGGGGCTTCTTGCCGGCGCCATCGGCGCGCTGGTGTATTCCCTGCACTGCCCGGAGTCGGGGGCGCCATTCATCGGCTTCTGGTATCCGCTTGGCATGCTGATCCCGACCGCCTTTGGAGCCGTGCTGGGTCCGCGCCTGCTGCGCTGGTAGCACCGAGCCGGCTCCGATCCGGGCATCGAGCGAGCGGAGGGTGGCGCTCGCCAATGCTGCCGCGACCCCGATGGACGATCTCGCCGACGCGCTGCTTGCGGGCTCGATCAGCCAGGTGCTGCCGGCGACCTGCGGCGGCGGCTGATCGGCCGGGCCCGCGCTTCGGCCCGTCGCGCGCCACGCTGGCAGCCGCCGGGCACGACCTGCTGCTCATGGAACGCCGAGTCTGGCCGGAAGGTCACGCGCGCCAGCGACGAATCGTCGTCACTGCCCGAGGTCGAGGCGCCGAACCGGGATGGTCCAGACCGTCCGGGCGCAATGATTCGACGGCACCCCAGCCGCGCGGCGTCAACCGGATGCTTGCGCGTTGCGTTGCTTCGCCTGTGGATGCGGCTGCCGGCGCCGGAAGCGCCAGAAAGTCGCTTTGTCGCGCTGCACGATAGGGCGCCGGGTTCAGAAATCGTCAGCCCTGTGCAGGAATCTGAACAAAGCGTGTGACAACCTGTCCATTCGTCAGCGCGCCGCGTTTGCAAATGCGGCGCGAGGCGCGCAGCATGCTTGCATCTGCAACTCGTGCCCGTTTTTCGGGGGCGCAACGGGGCGCCGGCGAGCCGCGAGACGGAAAGGAGCGCATAGAGAGCGAACTTGTTGACCTCGATCACCGACCGCCAGCCTGGGCAGGAGGCCAAGAAATGAGCAACCCCATGAGCAGAATCTCGCCCGAACGGCAGCAGCACTTCCTCCAGTCGCTCGATGCGTTCAGCAAAGACCATCGGGCTGCCTACTGGTCGGGCACTTTCGCCGAATTCCTCGAGAGCGTGCTTCCGGGCAGCGCGGTAGCCATCGCGCGCCGCAGCCACGAGTACATCTGGGACATGATCCGTTCCGAGGGCGAGTCGAGCGAAGAGGGCAAGTTCCGCTGCAAGCTGTTCGAGGACGAGCTGTTCGGCATCGACGGCACGCTCGAGCGCCTGATGGACTACTTCAAGGCGGCGAGCGCGGGCTCCGAGGTCGGGCGCCGGCTGCTGCTGCTGCTCGGGCCGCCCTCGGGCGGCAAATCCACCCTGGTGATCCTGCTCAAGCGCGGGCTCGAGGAGTACAGCCGCACCGACGCCGGGGCGCTCTACGCGATCCAGGGCTGCCCGGTGCACGAATCGCCCCTGCACCTCGTGCCGCACTCGCTGCGCGCCAACTTCCGCGACACCTACGGCGTCGAGATCAGCGGCGAGATGTGCCCGCACTGCGTGGCGCGCGTGAACGACCAGTTCGGCGGCGATTTCATGCAGATGCCGGTGCATCGGCTGTTCATCTCCGAGGCCGCGCGCGTCGGCGTGGGCACCTACGCGCCGCACGACCCGACCACGGCCGACATCGCCGACCTGGTGGGCTCGGTGGATCTTTCGAAGGTGGCGCGCTACGGCGACGAAGGCGACCCGCGCGCCTGGTCCTGGTCGGGCGCAGTGTATGCGGCGAGTCGCGGGCTGCTCGAGATGATCGAGATCCTCAAGGTGAAGCGCGAGTTCCTGTACCTGCTGCTCACGCTCACCCAGGAGAAGAACGTCAAGGTGTCGCGCTTCCCGCTCATCTACCTCGACGAGACGATCATCGCGCACACCAACCTGGCCGAGTTCCGCCGCTTCCTGCAGGAGTCCGAGAACGAGGCGCTGCTCGACCGGATGGTGATCATCCAGGTACCGTACACGCTCTCGTACAAGGACGAGGCGCGCATCTACCGCAAGCTCACCCTGTCGGCGCAGGCCTTCAAGGAAGCGCATCTCGACCCGCACTGCCTGCACGTGGCGGCGGTGTTCGCCATCCTCACCCGGCTGCCCGAAGGCGAGGAGAAGGACGCCGACCTCAGCAAGCGCGTGCGCATCCACGCGGGCGAGGAGGTCGAGGGTGTCTCGCGCTCCGAGGCCGAGAAGGTGCGCGACAAGGCGGCCGAGGAGGGCCTCGCCGGGGTTTCACCGCGCTTCGTCATCAACGCGCTCTCGAACGCCATCATCCAGTCCGACGCGAAGAGCCTTACCAGCATGGACGTGCTGCTCGCGCTGAAGGACGGTATCGAGTCCGATGCCCGCATCGACGACAAGAAAAAGCGCAAGTGGGTCGACTTCCTGGTCATCGCGCGCAAGGAATACTACAACCGCTGGGTCAAGGAGGACGTGCACAAGGCGCTGTTCGTGTCCTTCGAGCAGGAGGCGCAGGAGCTGCTCAACAAGTATCTCGACGAGGTCGAGGCGCAGCTCGACAACCGCCCGATCAAGGACCCGATCACGGGCGAGGAAAGAAAGCCCGACGAGCGTTTCCTGCGCTCGGTCGAGGACAAGATCCACGTCACCGAGTCCGGCAAGCAGTCCTTCCGCCAGGAAGTGGTGCGCAAGGCGATGGGCGCGTTCAAGCGCGGCGAGAAGTTCAGCCTCGACAGCCACGCCCAGCTGCACGATGCGGTCGAGCAGTATCTGTTCGAGCAGCGCCGCGACGTGCTGCGGCTGGTGAGCTCGGCGGCGCGCCCCGACGAGGAGGCCAAGCAGAAGATCTCGGTGGTCGGGAAGCGCCTGGTCGACGAGTACGGCTACGACGAGCACAGCGCGCGCGAGGCGCTCAACTACGTGACGACGCTGCTCGCCCAGGAGTAGGCCGGGATGGTCCAGCCGCCCGCCCCGCTCCCCCCGCGGCCCTCGACCATCGCGGCCGAAACGCCGTGGTACGACCTGTTCTCGCGCGGCGCGCGCGACTGGCTGCGCCACAACGAAAAGGTGCGCGACGCGGTGCGCAAGTCGCTGCCGGAGCTGCTCGCCGGCGGCGACATGATCAGCCGGCCCGAGAACCGCACCGTGCTCGTGCCGGTGCGCATGCTCGAGCACGCGCGCTTCCGGCTGCGCGAGGCGGCCAAGCACGCCGGCGCAGGGCAGGGCAAGGGCGAGGACGGCCAGGTGCTGCGTCCGGCGCAGCGCGAGCAGGGCGAGGGCGGCGCCGGCGGGACCGAGCAGGGCGAAGTGCAGTTCGTGCTCGAGCTGAAAATCGACGACATCCTCGACTGGCTGTGGGAGGAGCTCAAGCTCCCCGAGCTCAAGCCCAAGCGCAGCGCGGCGCTCGATGAGCCCGATTACACGCGCGAGGGCTGGGACCGGCACGGCCCGCGCGCGCGGCTCGACCGGCGGCGCACGATGCGCGAGGCGGTCAAGCGCCGCGCGGTGCAGGAGAGCCCGCTCGATTTCGTCGACGAGGACCTGCGCTACCGGCAGCTCGTGCGGCGCGCCACCCCGGCAATGAACGCCGCGGTGGTTTTTGCGCTCGATGTCTCGGGCAGCATGGGCGAGCGCGAGCGCAAGCTCGCCAAGACCTTCTTCTTCTTCGCGCTGCAGGGCATCCGGCGCCAGTATGCGCGCGTCGAAGTGGTGTTCCTCGCCCACACCACCGAGGCCTGGGAGTTCAACGAGGAGCAGTTCTTCCAGGTGGCGGGCACCGGCGGCACCACGGCCTCGAGCGTGTTCGCCCTGGCGGGCAAGCTTCTCAAATCGCGCTACGATGCGGCGCGCTACAACTCGTACCTGTTCTACGCCTCGGACGGCGAGAACAACTCGGGCGACCAGCAGGAGGCCTCGAAGCGCCTCGCCGAGATCGCCGAGCTGGTGAACTACGCCGGCTTCGTCGAGGTGGGCGCGAGCAGCTTTCGCACCGGGCCGACGCAGATCGCCGAGCTCTTCGAGGCGCTGATCGAGGGCGGCTTCGCCGCCGGCGCCGCGCGCCTCGCGAGCGAGGACGATCTCTGGGCCGCGATCCGGCAGTTCTTCCAGGACCAGGCCAAGGAGGCGGCTTGAGCGATTCGAACGGCGCCTTGAGTGAATACACCTTGCGCGTCGAGGCACTCGCGCGCGAGCTGGGGCTCGACTTCTATGCGGTGGACTTCGAGCTCACGCCCTCGAGCTTCATGCTCGAGATCGCGGTCTACGGGCTGCCGGTGAGGATGCCGCACTGGTCCTTCGGCGTGCGCTACATCCACCAGCTCGTGCGCCAGAGCATGGGGCACTCGAAGATCTTCGAGGTGATGTTTGCGGGCGACCCCTGCCACGCGTACCTGATGGAGACCAATTCGCTTCCCGAACAGACACTGGTGACGGCGCACGTGATCGGCCACGCCGACTTCGCCAAGAACAACCAGCTCTTCGCGCGCTTTCACGAGATGGCCGGCGGGCAGATCGTCGAGAAGGCGGCCGCGCACGCGCACCGCATCCAGGAGGCCATCGAGACCGAGGGCGTGGAGCGCGTGGAGAAGGTGCTCGACGCGGCGCTCGCGCTCGAGTGCCACATCGACGTCAACCAGGAGCTGTTCCGGCCGGGCTACCCGGAGCGACGGCGCGCGCCCGAGGAGCGGGCCGAGGACGAATTCCAGCAGCGCTTCGGGCGGCTGCCGGGGGCGCCCGAGCGGCGCGTGCGCGAGCGCGCCCCGGTGCTCGCGCCGGTGCCGCCGCATCCGGAGTACGACCTGCTGTGGCTGATCGCCAAGTACGCGCCCGAGATGGAGCCCTGGGAGCGCGACATCTTCCTCGCGGTGCGCGAGGAGTCGTACTACTTCTACCCGGTATTCGCCTGCCAGATCATGAACGAGGGCTGGGCCTCGTACTGGCACGCGCGGCTGCTGCGCGAGGCCGATTTCCTGCCGCAGGACCTGTACGTCTCGGCGATCAAGCAGCATTCCGACGTCGTGCGCCCGTACGCGGGCGACCAGCAGGTGGCGCTCGCGATCAATCCCTACCACCTCGGCTTTTGCATGTGGGAGCACCTGATCGAGAAGCACGGTCTCGAGCGCGCCCGCGAGATCCGCCGCGACGAGGACGACTTCGGCTTCATCCGCAACTGGCTCGACCGCGAGCTCGCCGAGAAGCTCGACCTGATGGTGTACGAGGCCGAGCAAAGCGGCGAGGTGAGAATCGCCGGGCGCGACATCGACCGCGTGCGCGAGGCGATCCTCGCGCCGAAGTTCAACTTCGGCGCGCCGCGCATCGCCGCCAGCGAGATCGCCGCCGACGGCAGCCTCGAGCTGGTGCACGACGTTCAGGGCGACGGGCGCGGGCTCGATCTGGAGCGCGCGGTCAAGGTGCTGCAGTACGTCTCGCAGGTCTGGCGCAGGCCGGTGCGCCTTCGCACCGTGGACGGCGACGATAACGCCTGTGTCGTGACGCCCGAGGCCAAGAGCTGAGGGCGCGCCCCGGTGCGCCGCGCCGCGGCCTGGGCGATTCACGAGGTCATCGTCGAGAAGTTCATCGCCAGCTTCAAGACGGCTCCCGAGGGGCTGGTGCTCGATTTCGATGCGACCGACGATCCGCTCTACGGCAAGCCGGAAAGCCGGTTCTTCCACGGCTACTACGACCGCTGCGGGCCCTTGCGCTCGCGGGCACCGGGGTCGCGCGCGGTAT
>Ga0326597_10010276_pt1 | contig 12485 bp, 14 predicted proteins | sample RVTome_12_FD_203789 | JGI IMG/M metagenome (GOLD analysis project Ga0326597, IMG submission 203789) | Soil microbial communities from uranium-contaminated site in the Upper Colorado River Basin, Wyoming, United States - RVT100D185 | ecosystem: Environmental > Terrestrial > Soil > Contaminated >... | reverse complement strand
TCCTCGCCCGCGCTCAGACCGCGGCGGCTTGGGTCTCTCCCGAAATCATCGAGCTGGGTAAGGACCTGATCCTCGCGTGGCTGGACCAGGACGCAGGCCTCGCGCTGTACCGTTTCGCGCTCGAGGATCTCTTTCGTCAACAGGAACACATCCTCGACGAAGAGCGGGAGAAGCTGCTCTCGTATTCGGCGCCCGTGGGAGAGGCGGTCAGCGAGTGCTACTCGATGCTCGCCAACGCGGACATTCGCCTGCCCGAGATCGAGCTGAGCGGTGGGGAAAAAGTGCAGCTCACGCACCAGCGCTATCACACGCTGCTGCGCAGCTCGCGTCTGCAGGAGGATCGCCGCACGGCGTTCGAGGGTCTCTACCGCTGCTATGCCCAGAACATCAACACCTACGCGGCAATCTACAGTGGCGTGTGCAAGCGCGACCATTTCGTGGCGCAGGCGCGCGGATTCACGGACACGCTCGACGCGGCGCTGTTCGGCAAGGCGATCCCGCGGGGGGTGTTCGAAAATCTGATCGCCACGACCTTTTCCAACCCGCTGCCGCTGCGCCGCTATCACCGACTGCGCAAGGAGTGGCTCGGCCTCGCCCACATGCAGCCCTACGACGCGAGCGTGCCCCTGTCACAGCTGGATCAGCAGTTCGAATACGAGGACGCCAAGGCGTTGGTCATCGAGTCCGTCGGCCTCCTCGGCGAAGACTATCAGGCGCGCGTGCGCGAAGCCTTCGACGGCGGTTGGATCGACGTCTACGAGAACAAGGGAAAACGAAGCGGCGCCTACTCCGCCCCTGTCTACGGCGTCCATCCCTATATGCTTCTCAATTACAACGAGACTCTCAGCGACCTGTTCACGCTGGCTCACGAGATGGGTCACAGCATGCACACGATCCTCTCGCACGAATCGCAACCGTTCGTGTATGCGCACTACACCATCTTCGTGGCGGAGGTGGCGTCGACTCTGAATGAGGCCCTGCTCCTGGACCACCTGCTCCAGCGGACGGAAGACCCCGCCGTGCGCGTCCTCCTGTTGCAGCACGAGATCGACAGCATCGCCGCGACCTTCTACACACAGGTCCTCTTCGCTCGCTTCGAGCGGGAGGCCCATCGCTTCGCCGAAGACGGACAGCCGATGACGGCCACGACGCTCGGCGAGCTCTACTTCCGTCTGCTCGGCGAGCTCTACGCGGACAGCGTCGAGCGCGACGAACTCTATCGCCACACATGGGCGCGCATTCCGCATTTCTTCCGCAGTCCGTATTATGTCTATCAGTACGCCACCTGCTTCGCCTCGGCGGCGCGACTCATGGAGGGAATCCGGAGTGACAATCCCGTCGTGCGGCGCATGACGCTGGAGAACTATCTCGCACTCCTGCGCTCGGGAGGCAGCAACCACCCCATGCAGCAGTTGCGCGATGCAGGCGTCGACCTCGAGCAACCGGCGACCATTCAGTCGGTCATCGATCGGATGGACACGCTGGTCGACCGGCTCGAGAAAGAGATGGGCAATCTTCCCGGAGGCTGACCATGCACGTCGACGACTTCCGCCGCGTCTTCCGGCGGGAACTCCTGAGTCTTTCGGAGCAACTCGGCAGCTACGACGCCGAGGATCGCGTCTGGGAGTTGCCCGACGGCGTACGTAACTCGGCGGGGACCCTCTGCCTGCATCTGTGCGGAAATCTCCAGCACTTCATCGGCGCCAAGCTGGGCGACAGTGGATTTGCACGCGACCGCGAAGTCGAGTTCTCGCGGCGCGGTGTTCCTCGGGTGGAACTGTCGGCCATGATCACTGAGTGCGCGGCCGTCGTCGATCGGACACTCGCCGGCCTCGAGGAGAGCCGACTGAGCGCGGAATATCCCATGGTCTTCGCGGGAGGCCCGTTGAGAGTCCATGCATTCCTGCTGCATCTGGCGACCCATCTCGCCTATCATCTGGGTCAGATCGACATGCATCGCCGCGTGACCTGCCGGCAGGCGGGCGCAGTCGCCACCGTTCACTTCGATGGGCTCTTCGCCAAACTCGAAGATCCGTTCACTCAGGAGTCGTAGAAATGTCGCTCACAGCTTCCACGATGCTGCCCCTGGGCACGCCGGCCCCGAACTTCGACCTGCCAGACCCGTCGGGGCGTCACTACCGTCTATCGGACTTCGCCGACCGCCGGCTGCTCTTGGTGATGTTCATCTGCAACCACTGTCCCTTCGTACAGCACATTCGCGAGGCGCTCGCGAATTTCGCGCGCGAGTACCAAGAGCAGGGCGTCGGCATCGTTGCCATCAATTCCAACGACATCGTGACGCATCCTCAAGACGCGCCACACCGCATGGCGGCCGAAGCCGAGCGCTTCGGGTATGGCTTTCCGTATCTTTTCGACGAGAGCCAGGAAGTCGCCAAGTCCTACATGGCCGCCTGTACGCCAGACTTCTTCCTCTTCGACAAATCCCGCCAGCTCGTGTACCGGGGCCAGTTCGACGGCAGCCGTCCCGACAATGGCACGCCGACGACGGGATGCGATTTGCGCAGCGCCGTCGATCAGCTCTTCGCGGGCGAAACCGTCGGCGTCGACCAGACGCCTTCAATCGGCTGCAATATCAAGTGGAAGGCAGGAAACGAGCCGGACTACATCTCGCTCACCCAGAGGCCTGCTAGATCGTGACCCTGGAAAGCCAGTCGTGGCATTCTGCCAGCAGATCCTCGAACGAAGTGGCCATGAAGAGGACGGGCTGAAAGTTCGTGGGGTCGTAGTCGGTGCCCGCCGCGACAGCGGCGCGAAATGGACGGATTTCGACTCCGCCGCCGACATGGGTAATCTCGTCCACCGAACTCAGCAGTCCCGCTCCCACGGCCTTCGGCCGTCCGCTCTCCATGACACACCCGTATTCGAGCGTGTACCAATAGAGGCGCTCGATCTCGCGGTGTCTCCCTGAGGGTGCCGTCGCGGCGGCTTCGCCGAAGGCCCGGCTCAACTGGGCGAATCGCGCGTCGGCCAGCGTCGCCGCGTGCCCCTGCAGTTCGTGAACGACGTCCGGTTCCGGCGTGTAACACGGCCGGCTCGTGTGGCGGATGTACTGTGTGGAGAGGAACACTCCCCCGGCCAGAGCTCTCAGGAACACGGTCCCGTCGATGAGACCTGCCACGGGTTCCATGCGAAATCCGCCCGTCTGGGCCAGCGAGAGATTGACCTCGGCGAGTTGCGGGATGCGATCGCTGGGCAGCGCCAGCCTCGCCCGCGCTTCGAGAATCTCTCGGCAGGCCCAATCTCTGTGCCGGTCGGCCAATTCGGCGTCGATCTGGCGCCAGAGTTGGTGCTCGGCCGCGGTGTACTCGACCTGTGGAACCTCATCGCCGCGGCGGTAATCGTGGGCCACGGAAGCAATCAGATCGCGACGTGCCCGATATTGGGCGTCGCGAAACCCCGGGTGATCCGCGTCGAGTTGAACGAGGTTCTCGTAATCCATGGACGTGCCTCTAGCAAAAATGAAACCGGCCACGCAGAAAATCGTGGCCGGCGAAGGCTCAATTGCAGGAGAGGCTGGTCGGCTCGCTATCGGCGCACTTGATGCGCTCCGCCATGCCCGACGTGGGGAGCACGGCGCAGCAGGCCTCCGCCGCAGTTCGCTGCGCGTCCTCCTGAGTGCGGCCCACGCCTTTCGCGCAGGAACGCTCGCCCTTGAAGGTGATGCACACCTCGCATTCGATCTGCTGCACGCCGCGCATCGAGAGCGCGATGAGGCCGGCCACCAGGACGACGACGACGAGAGTGAGAATAGCTCCACGTGACATGGTCTAGAACTCGATTCCGGCGCTCAACTGGAGCACGCGCTGCCGCACACTTGTGAGACTGTCCTCGTCTCCGGCGGGTGAATAGAGATTGGTGAAGTCACCACTGAATCGGAACTCGCCATAGATCGAAAGCCGGCGATTCACGCGGCGAAAGACCCCGAGCCCGGCCTGGCCCGCGAGGCTGAGATCGTTGTAGCGGTCGAGGAATCCTGGGTCGCGGTCGACGAGGATGCCCAGGCTGGGCCCGAAGACGAGATAGATCGAGGACTCGTCGCCGCCGAGATCGCTGCGCAAGAGCAGCGGGATCTGGAGAAAGCTCGCGCGAACCTTCTCTCCCGCGACGTCGAACCCGCCCCTCAGGTAGCCCAGTTCGGTGACGAAATCGAAGCGGGAGCGGGGGGAGTTCTTCCAGCGCAGCGAGATCGACGCCGACGGTTCGACGATGGAGTCGACGGAGAACAGCTCGGCGCCCTCGAATTGGAAATCGGACGCGATATGCGACGCCCCGGCCTTCACGGCGACGCCCTTCAGCTCGATGCCAGGCGCGCCCGCGGCAACGGCGAGGAGGGCGCAGAGGCAGAGCAGCGTGCGGTGCATGGGAGTTTCGTCCGGAGGGAGAGGATCACTGCCGCGGTGAGCACATGGTATACTCGTGCTCCCTACTGCCGCGAGGGCAATTTCGATTTCGCCGTCCCTCCCCGGGCCATTCCGAGCCTCTGAAACGCATGCCTCTTCCGATCCACCTACGCAGCCTGCTCTTGTCCCAGATCCTGCTGGCCGGGGTCGCCTCCGCGAACCACCTCGAGTTCTCGCTGGAGACCGTCGAAAGCCAGGACCAGGTGGGTGAGTATCTGTGGCTCGCTCTGGACAGTCAGGGGTGGCCGCGGCTGAGCTACTACAAGCGTACGGGCGGCCAGCTCCGCTATGCATGGAAGGACGACGGGGGCTGGCACGACGTCACCGTGGACGGTGGCGGCCCGGAGATTGTCGGCCGCTATACTGCCATGTGTCTCGACGCGGACGATCAACCCCATATCACCTACTTCGACGACGACAACGTCGATCTGAAATACGCCTGGAAAGACGGTGGCGGCTGGCATGTCAAGACCCTCGATCCGGCGGGAAACGTGGGGCGCTACTCGACCATCCGCTTCGAGCCGCCGTCGACTTTCCATGTCATCTACTACGACGAGGGCAAGGGGGACCTGAAGTACGCCGTCCAGCAATCGGGAATCTGGAGTATCTCCGTCGTCGACAGCGTCGGAGATGTCGGCGTGAAGGCGCGCATGGCGCTCGATGACGCCTACCGACCCCACGCGGCCTACTACGACGCCACCAACGGGGCCCTCCGTTACGCCTGGCTCACGCCCGGCGGCTGGGAACTCGAGACGATCGACGCCGGCGACGGCGACGACGTGGGGAACTACGCCTCCATCCTCCTGGACGGAGCGACGCGCCACATCAGCTACTACAATGCGACGACCGCGAACCCCGAGTACATCCGGGGCGAGCCCGGGAGGTGGACGAGACTCGTGATCGAGGACTCGCCGGGCGACAGCGGACGCTTCACGAGCATCCAGCTCGACGCCCTGGCCCGGCCGATGGTGGCGTTCTACGACTTCAGCCTCGGGAAACTCAAGTTGGCGCATCGCCTCAACGGCTGGCAGGTCGAGATCGTCGATGGCGGTGGCGGTTTCGACGTTGGAACTCATGCCGCATTGTTGCTAGATTCTGAAGGTCGAGCCCACGTCGGCTATTACAATCTGACGCGGCAGTCGCTCGTCTACGGCCTGGGCACACCCACCGTCCCCGTCCGCGAATTGAGCTTCGGCGCGTTCCGGCAGAAATTCCCGCCCCGAGAGTGAGCGCTCGCGCGACGACATGGCCTGGATCCGCTACATCGAAGAGAGCGAGGCCGAACCGGTGCTCGACCGTCTCTACCGGCAGATTCTCGAGCCGGAGTCCGGCGGCGTGGATCATATTCTCAAGATCCACGGCCCCGACCCTGCCGCACTGCGGGCGCATCTCCAGCTCTACCGCAGCGTCATGCAGGAGACGGATTCATTGCCGCGGGCCGAGCGCGAGATGATCGCGTACACCGTCAGCCGCGTGAACGAGTGCCACTACTGAATGCGCCATCACCGCCGCGGTCTGCGGCGCCTGCTGGCAGATGACGAACTCCTCGCCCGCCTCGACGAGGGCTATCTGGGCATCGGCCTGACGGCGCGCCAGGAGGCGATGCTGGGCTATGTCGTGAAGCTGACGCTACGGCCGGGCGAGATGGCCGAGTCGGACGTCCGCCTGCTGAAGGACAACGGTCACAGCGAGGTCGACATCCTGCAGATCGTCCAGGTCTGTTGCTATTTTAACTTCGTCAACCGGCTGGCGGACGGCCTGGGTGTCGAACTCGAGCCCTGGTTCTCCGAAGACTAGGAGGTCCCTAGCTCTGGGCCGCGAGCAGACTGAGCCTGGCCGCCTTCTTCAGGGTCTTCATGTCGATCCAATCGTGTGCCGCCACGATCGTGCCGTCCTGCCGGATGAACCATGCGCTCGCCGCTCCGCTGCCGTAGCTGCTCCAGATCGGATTGTCGAAGTCATGCGGCCTCAGATCATCCAGGAGCAGGAGCTGCTTGTCGTTCAGCGCCGGCAGCAGCAGCAGCGCGTTTTCCTTGCGCTTCCCGTAGGTCCGCGCCTGCGGCACCACGCTGTAGATATCCTCTGAGACGCCGCCGAAATGAGGCGCCGGATCAGGTGCCTTGGGGTGGGCCTCCACGACATAGACGTGGACGAAGTGCACCAGGTCCGCGTAGGTCCTCTGCCCATCGAAGGCCTCGTTTGCCAGTTCATTCAATTTGACGACGGCATCCTGATAGACGGTGCAGGCGTGGGAGCCCATGGCGAGGAGGACGGGCTTCTCGGCCAGGAGAGTCGAGAGACGATGACTCTGCCCGTCGACATCCTCCAGCTCGAAGTCGATGGCGACGTCGCCGACGTTGCGATAGAGCGCGAGGACGGCGAAGTCGTTTTCGGTGAAGGGACTGTCCGGCCAGCCGAAGATGCCCTGAGAGAGGCGCGCTCCCGGCAGGAGGGGTCCGGCGGAGGGCGCCTCGTAGGGCGGGGCCGGATTACCGAAATTTTCGCTGCAGCCAAGTAGGACGATCGGAATCGAATAGAATGAGCGAGACCATTTTGCCATCGTGAAACAGATCCATCTTGTTGTCGGTCAGGAAGGCCACGACTACGGAACTACATTCCGTCCAAACTGCCACGGAAGATGCATCCAAAAATGGGATCTCTTTGCGTCATCGGTTTCGGATGCGCGCCGAAGATCGGGCGCCGCAGCCGCCAGGGGACAGCGGGAGTCCCGCTCTAGCAGCCACGGCGCCACGAAGGCATGAACCACCTGATGACTGGGTGTGACGGTCGCCCTGAGGCAAGTCGATGAAGTACTTCCAGGCGACCGTCCACCACCCCCCAGTCCATCCGGGTTGTAGGTCTCGTTGAGTTCCTGGGGGTCGTCAGCGGACGTCCAACGCAATGCACATGCCACGGCGGCATGCCGCCGCGCGCGTCCTCAGCGCTACCCGATGCGTATCGGCGTGGCGCGAAATGTCCGGAAAAGAACGCGAAAAGAGTCGCGCGCCGAGGCGCGGCTGAGCCCTAACCGAGCAGGATGCGAAGCCCCGTGATCCAGGCGGGCCAGAAGACGAACGCCACGACCCTCCACGCGAGCAGGATCCCGACGAGTGAGAACATCGGCTGCCGGAGGTATTCCTGTGCCACGCGTGCGTGGCGCTCGGAGAGGAGGAGACCCAGAGTCGCACTTCCGTCCAGGGGCGGAACGGGGAGCAAATTCAGGAGGAAGAGCAGGAGATTCAGCGAGAAGCCCACGCTGAGGAGCATCGCCACGCCGGCCGCGGTGTTGGAGGCAGTCGAGACGATGATGCTGTCGAACCCGCGCTCGCCAGCCCCGGCGAGTTCGAAAGAGGGGTTGCCCAGGACCAGACGCATCGCCATCGCCGCCAGGATCATGAGGCACAGGTTCGAGACGGGACCTGCGAGGGCCATGAGAGCGGCACGTCGCGGATGGCGGTCTGCCCACTGCGGATCGTAGGGAGTCGATGCGTAGCCGAACGGCCACTGAATGATGAAGAGTGAGAGAATCGGCAGCACCAGCATCCCGAACGGCTCTCGCCGGATATGGGGTAACGGATCGAGGGAGACCTGACCGCCCTCATAGGCCGTCGCGTCGCCGCCGAGTAGGGCAACCGTCGCGTGGGCTGCCTCGTGCACCGTCGTCGAGAACAGAAAGATCGCGTAGTAGACCAGCGCGGCGACGGGACCGAATTCACCGGAGTTCAAGATGATCGCCTATTCCACCGAACCCGAGACGCGCGGCGACTCCCGCACGCTCGCGGATCAGATCTTGGGAATCTCACTCTTCGGGGAATCGCGGTCACTCCGGCCGGTAGTAGACCGCGCCCTCTTTCATGACGAAGTCCACCTTTTCCAGCAGCTCGACGTGTTCCAGCGGGTCTCCGGGCACGGCGACGAGGTCGGCGATCTTCCCGCCTTCGACGCTTCCCAACCGGTCGTCGATTCGGAGCAGTTTTGCGGCCTCGATCGTCGCCGCCTGGATCGCCTCCATGGCGGACATGCCGCCCTCGACCATGTACCCGAATTCTCGCGCATTCTCGCCGTGCCCCGAGACGCCCGAGTCCGTCCCGAAGGCGATCTTCACGCCCGCCTTGTAGGCCTTGCGAAAGGTCTCGTGGATCTGCGGTCCGATGGCGGCCGCTTTCGGACGGACGATTTCTGGAAAGTAGTCGTCGAGCGCGGCCTTTTCTCCGACGAAGACGCCCGCGAGAATCGTGGGAACGTAGTAGGTCCCGCGCTCTTTCATGAGCGTCATCACTTCTTCGGTCATGTAGGTGCCGTGCTCGATCGACGTCACACCGGCCAACACCGCACGCTTCATGCCTTCGCTTCCGTGGGCGTGAACGGCGACGGTGAAATCATAGTCCTTCGCCGTCTCGACGATGGCCTCGAGTTCTTTCTCGGTGAACTGCGGATTCTGTCCGCTCTTCGCGAGGCTGAGCACGCCACCCGTGGCGGTCAGCTTGATCAAGTCCGCGCCGTCCTTGTAGCGCTGCCGCACGGCCTTGCGAGCGTCCGCCGGCCCGTTGACCACGCCTTCCTTCGGCCCGGGATCACCCTGGATGGCCGGTCCAAAGCCGTTGGTGGGATCGGCATGGCCGCCCGTCGTGGCGAGGGACTTGCCGGCCGTGAAGATGCGCGGCCCCTCGACATAGCCATCGCGGATGGCATCCCGCAGGGCACGCACGACCGTGCCATCGTCGCCAAGATCGCGCACCGTCGTGAAGCCGGCGCGAAGGGTTCGCCGTGCATGGGCGACCGAGCGCATGGCGTAGTCGGCGGGGGCCAGTTGAAACTGCTGAATGTAATTGTTCTTCGACATCTCCGAATTCAGATGCGTGTGCATGTCCATCAGCCCAGGCAGGACGGTGTGATCCTTGAGGTCGATCAACTCGTCCTCGGGCCCCGGCTCCAGAAATCCCTTCACGATTTCGACGAATTTTCCGTTCTCGACCACGATCGTCCGCTTCAAGAGCGGTTTGGACTGGATTCCGTCGATGAGGACGCCAGCATGGACGAGGGTTCGCGCGGAGGCGACGGATGCCCCCACGACCACGAGGGCGGCCAACATGAGCATGGACGAGATTCGCAAGACGGTCCTCCTGGGCGGATGCGAGAGGCGGCCATTGTGGGGCAGGTCGCGCGTTCTGGCCAGATTTCCCCGCCGCCGGAGACGCGGGGGTCACGCGACGCGGGCATTTCGCGTAGATTGAGCACATGATCCAACGATTGGCGCATCCCGTATCCAGCGATCCGCATCGCGGCCCCGTTCTTGAGTTTGGCGGCCTCGATGTGCTGTGGATCCAGGTCGGCGGCACTCTCTGCAACATTGCGTGCACCCATTGCTTCATCAGCTGTGGGCCCAAGAACGACTCCCATCCGATGATGCGCCGTGACGAGGTCCAAGCACTGCTCGAGCGCGCCGAGACGCTCGGAGTGAAGGAGTACTATTTCACCGGCGGCGAGCCCTTCCTGCACGACGAGATCGAGGCCCTGATCGCCGACGTCTTGCGCCAGGGGCCGCTGAGCATCTTGACCAACGCCCTTCTGATCGACGACGCGCGCGCCTCGCGCCTCGCGTGGATGGCCGAGTCCAGCCCGTTCGGCCTGGACCTCAGGGTCAGCATCGATGGAATGGATGCCACCGAGAATGACCCCATTCGCGGACGCGGTAGCTTCGACAAGATTCTGGCGGGCGCCCGCCACCTGAACGACCACGGTCTGAATCCGGTGTTCACCGTGACGACCGTACACGCCAAGTATGCCGCGAGCCGGGGACGCGGCGAGTTCATGCAACATCTGCGGCATCTCGGCTTCGAGCGGCCCCGTGTGAAGTTCATTCCGCCGTTCCGCATCGGACGAGAGGAACGCCGTGATGAAGCCTATTGTGATGAGCACCGGCTCGGGCCGCAGGACCTCCTGGCGGGCGGAGAAAATGCGCTGCAGTGCGGCAGTTGTCGCGCGGTCACGGCGCGCGGCGTCTACCCCTGCCCCATCCTGATCGAAGAAGACGGCGCACGAATGGGCGCGGCTCTCGAAGAGGGGCTGCGACCTATCGCGTTGAATCATCCGGCGTGCAAGAGCTGTCATCAGGAGGGATTCTCCTGCCGGACCTAGTGACGGATCGCATCGCGGTGTTCGGCGGCGTCTACAGCAATTATCACGCGCTGGAGGCGGTCCTCGCGGACGCGCGGCAACAGGGCGTCCGTCAGACCCACTGCCTCGGCGACGTCGGCGGCTTCGGACCCCATCCGGATCGGGCGGCGGACCGTCTCCGTCGGTCGAATGTGCACTGCCTGCAGGGCAACTATGACGACAGCGTCGGGAACGGGCGTTCCGATTGCCAATGTGGGTATACCGACCCCCGCGACAATCATTTCGCAGAGCTGAGTTATCGCTACACGCTGCAGAATACGAGCGAGGAGAATCGCGCCTGGATGCGAGGGCTCTCGCCGCATCACCGGATGCGGCTGGGTGACCGCCGTGTCCTCATGGCCCATGGCTCGCCGCGTCAGGTGAACGAGTTTCTCTGGGAATCGATGACGCCGCCCGCCTTCGTGCGGAGATTGCTCGAAGAATTCTCATGTGACCTGATCCTTGTCGCACACAGCGGGCTCTACTGGTCGCTCTGCGTCGACCCGGCAGCAGGCCGCGGCCTGATCAACGTGGGCGCGATCGGGCGTCCGGCCAACGACGGCGATCGCTCGGCGTCCTACGCAATCGTGTCGGCAGCCGGCGGCAATGACGGACTCGGTGTGGAATTTCGCCGCGTCGAATACGACTGGAAGACTCTGGCGGCCGAGATGCGATCCGAGGGCCTGCCAGAAGAATTCACGCAGACCATCGAGACGGGCTGGTGGACGACCTGCCTCGAGATCTTGCCTGCGAAAGAGCGGGGAAGAGGCCGATTCTAGCCAATTACTCGGTCGGCGCGGGGACAGGCACCCGCGCGAATGCTCCGTTCGCCTCGGTGGCGGCATCCCGCAGCAGACTCGAGAGCGCCGACGAGAGTGTCAGCCGACCGAACCCTAGCACGCAGAAGTTGGCCGGGGGATCCGGGACCGGGCGCCCCGCCAGTTGTTCGAAGATCGTGATCGCCGCCAGATAACTGCCAAGCGCACTCGGATGGAAGCGGTCGTCGTCGTAGAGCCCGAGGGTCCGCTCACGGGCCCAGGCCGATCGCCACGCCTCGCCGGCGGGAAAGAGGTAGCCGTCGATCTGCTCGGCCGCCGTCGCATAGGAATCGCTGATGCCGTCGAAATCGAAGAGGCGCGACTCGGCCGGCCACACCATCAACATGGCCGGTACACCGCCGAGGGCTCGAATCTTCGCCGCGAATCTGGCGGCGAATTCGAGCAGGTACGGCCGGCCCTCCGTCGCCGAGGGGCCTTGCTGCATGATCACGAGGTCCCACCCCTGCTCGAGGATCTGTTGCGTGATGCTCGAGACCCAGTGATCGGGAAGACCGTAATTCGGTTGGGCTCTCATCTCGATGCGCTCGAACGGGATCTCGGAAATCTCGAACAAGGAGGCCAGAAGGCCCGGGATATCGAACCAATAGGTGAGGCTGTTGCCGATGAAGAGGATTCGAAGCCCCTCCTCGCCTGGCGCGACGTCGATCTGGCAGGTCGGCGGGCGTTCGCTGGGCGTCTGCACCGCGTTCGAGCAACCGCCGAAGCAGGCGAGAGCCGCGACCAGCAGGAGAGCCTGTGTGATGGAAGAAGGAGAGCGCGACACGCGAACGGCTTTCGAGCGCGGTGGGAGGATTCAGACCTGCGGTGGAAAGATAGCGAGCGCCGAGCGGGCAGGAAAGCGCGAGCTAGGCGCCGGGCCCCGAGTCTTCGCGCAGGAAGCCCAGCACCGCCTCCACCTGGGCGTGGCCGCGCTGGATCAGGAAATCCGGATTGCGCCCGTAGCTCTTGGCTCCGATGACATAGAACCCCGGCTCCGGATTCTTCAGCGCGTCGGGGCCTGCGTCGCCGATCGCCAAGCAGTCGCCGCCGGCGTCGGCGGATTGCGACAGCAGCTCGGCGGCGAGCTTCA